>JAABUS010001292.1_pt1 | contig 55860 bp, 54 predicted proteins | sample 5560161 | NCBI WGS metagenome assembly JAABUS01 (sample SAMN10711885, study PRJNA513376) | rock metagenome | isolation source: Antarctica rocks | place: Antarctica: Victoria Land, Trio Nunatak nord | collected 2016-01-04 | reverse complement strand
CCTAGATCGCTAGATAGACACCCCCCCCATGTTTGGTTAATGGCCGCGGTTGCCGTAACTATTAGTATATCTACCGCCGGCAAGCGGTAAATATCGCGACCCTACTTCTCCCTCTCAGGAGAGGTGCCTCTATTATATCGGCGCCAGCACCAGCTCCAGCTCCAGCTCTAGCTCGGGCGACGGCGACGGTATTACCAGGCCCTCAGGGTCCCCGAGGATAGGCTTTAATGAGTTTAGCTTGGTAGCTGAGCCATGTGCGCGTTTTTCGGCCAGGATAAGGGGGGAAATAGGGAAAATCCTACTCATACTTAATATATAGCGATTCTATTATTAAACGCTCTCTTTGTATCCTAGCTATATACTATGTTTGAAGATCTGCCTATTCAGAATCCAAATATATGTCACGTCGTCGTCGCTGACGGTGTTGGGGATGAGGTAGTAGCCTTACTGTCATGCGCCCGCGTCGCCCGAACAATTCACGTCGGTATTGTTACGGCAACCGCGGCCATTAACCAAACATGGGGGGGGTGTCTATCTAGCGATCTAGGGGGTGTCTATGTAGGCAAAGGGGGTGTCTCTGTAGTGCCACCCTTTACGAATCGTGCGAGTACGAAATTATCGCGCGCTCATATTCTTGCTTTCCATGTATGTAGTGCTTTTCGCAAGATACCCGGTGCGCAGGCGTTTTTTCCTTTTCGTTTCTGATAAGTCATGGACGATTCTCCAGCCGCCATAGCCAAGTTGTTGGTCCCAAAGGTGCCTTTCCTATTCAAGATAGCAATATGGCATTCCCTTTGGCTTTCTCCTACCTCTTCGAAATGGGATCTCAAGACAGAACTGATAGTGAAGATGATACGATCTCTCCTCGACTCGCCTCACCCAACGCCTATCTCAAAACAGCAGAAAGCTTCGCTAAAAGACCCGGGCATAAAGGGCAAGATGTGGATCTCGAAAGTCACGTTCCCAGTACCAGAAGGGAATGATGTTAAAAAGCTTCTGGTTGATGCTGTGGATGACATGAAAGAGGGGGGCGAAATATGGACACCCCCAGTAATGGTACCGGTTGAGGCAGAATGGACAGGCTACCGCGCGAACATTGATGCCCATCGACACCGCCCAGATCTCTCAGAAGCCCAGCACTACGAGAGGCTAATGTCTGAAGTGAAGAGTGATGTGACTATACTATACTTTCATGGCGGCGCACACTTCCTTATGGATCCGGCTTCCCATCGTGGCACCACCTCCTACCTCGCCAAACTCACGAAAGGGCGTTGTCTCTCCGTCCGCTATAGACTGGCCCCACAGAATGCCTTTCCCTCCGCCCTCCTTGACGCGCTAATAGCCTACCTGTCGCTACTTTACCCGCCCCCGGGCTCATACCATCAAGGCGTACCTGCGTCTCACATAATCTTCGCAGGCGACTCAGCGGGCGGCAACCTGTGCCTCGCCCTAGTTCAACTTCTTCTCCAGATCAACCGCTCATCTTCTTCACAAAAGACCATATCAATCCATGGTCGCACCATCTCACTCCCTCTACCTCTGCCCGGAGGTTGCGCGACCTTGTCTGCTTGGACGGACATGACACGCGCATTGCCTTCCATTAATTCAAACGCCCACTATGACTACCTCCCACCGCCACTGAATCGCGATCAGGCGTCAAAATTCCCACACTGTGACATTTGGCCTACGGATCCGCCAAGAGGTGATCTGTACTGCGATACAACTATGCTATCTCACCCTTTAGTCTCGTCGCTGGCGGCAAAAGACTGGAGTGGCAGTTGTCCGCTGTTCCTTGGGTATGGTGAGGAGATGTTGACAGATGAGAACAAGGTGATTGCTGCGAGGGCAGCGAAGCAGGGGGTAACGGTGGTATCGGAGCAGTGGGAGGCGATGCCGCATTGTTTTGCATTAATATTCTTGGGCAGCCTGATGAGTAAGAGGTGTTTTAAGGACTGGACGAAGTTTTGTAAAGAGGTCGCTGAGGGGAAAGAGATTAAGACGAGAGGAGTATGGTTTCAGGCGAAGTCACACAAGGAGACGGAGGTTGATGTCGAGGGCCTGAGCGTCATTGGGGACGAAGAGGTTAAAGAGAGGATGGCGAAGGCGAAGGAGGCGAGGCATTTAGGACAGGAAGGTGAAGCCAAAATGCTGCCGAAGCTGTAAAAACACGAGCCTGCAACAGTAACTTTGACCAGTGCGCATGCAAGGCTACAACATATAGTCCACAACTCTGGCTGGGTCAAGCCAGAACACTGTCTTTTCTCACATTCGTCTTTAATTCCTCAATCTTCACGGTGTTGAATTCGAGCGATCGGATAGCATTGATTCTGCAAATCACCAGTCTGTCTGCCAGTATCGCTTGTGGCTGCCGAATTTCGGCAAGACTTGGAATGGTCTAGACCGCCGTATTGCATACAGCCTTGCACGGCTACCCTTGCGGTCAGCTCCCTCTTGACTTCAGGTTTGTTTTCATTCCACAACGAGGGTGACGTTGCATTTTTCTATGATAGTCTGTACATGTGCGAGAACTTCTTTCCACCACCGAGCTAAATGCTGCTTGTTGCCACGCCTTTGTCGCCTCCATAAAGCTATATGCATCTAAATTGCGTGTCTTCGCTCGCAGGGGGTGTCCTCGAATTTCTAGATCGACTGCGTTCTCAAGTTGCTGTACAGGTGTAGCTTCTGTCCATGTTACCCGCACCAATTCTACAGTGAAAATGACACAATTCCACAACAACCGAACAAGCCAATCGTCGCCGCAGTCAAAGACTTTCAAGATACTCTCGATCTGTCGCAGCAGGCCGAGCTCCTTGCGATACATGGCGCTAAAGTCTCCAATGCCATGGCTATTCTGGCTTTCACAGCAGGTTTTGACAGGACTAACGAGCGACGCAAGTCTCAGTGCGTATCTAGCGAACTCCAAGGCATTCATCAATCTGTTCAGCAGTTCATGTCGATCGTCGGTACATTTGTGTACTCGAAACCAACCATAGCGGCTCTATTATGGGGTAGCGTCCGTCTTACAATACTAGCGGCTAGCACTTTTCGACCTTCTTCGAGAAACTCTCGGAGTGGTTCATGAAATCGCAAAGCCTCTGTCCTCGAATTGTAGAGTACCAATTTCTATACCCAGACTCGAAACGATTGCGAGAAGCTCTATGCATCTACTACGCAATCGTGATGCGATCCTGTACCAAGGCTGTACTCTACAGGTCATACGCAGGGCCGGTAAGCTCACAATTATTTTGGCTTTACGTTGTTTTGGAGCATATTATAAAAGTTTCAAAACTTGGTCCTGTCTCCGGGTTGATTCTCTGACGGTGTCTGATTAGGCTATGTCCAATACGCAGAGGCTTTGTGGATGCCTTTCGATATGGAATTCGGAGAATCTACACATGAACTTCAGAGGTAAAGCAAGGGAGTGAGAGCAGAGATCCACCTTGCAGGTGAACGAGCCGCGGATCGAGAGTCACGTTTACCAATGGATGAACGCAACATGGCAGCGGAATCGCGGAGATTTGGAAGGCTAATTAGTGACGAGGACCGGGCTTGGAGGGCTCAACGTCAGTTGCGTAAGTCGCAAGCTCAGAAACAGAAGTTGCTGGACACTTTATCAACACAAGACTCCATATCCCTCTTGAAACGAGAGCGCAAGAAACGCCATAGTACCACAAGCCTTTAGCTTGCTGGGACAGCTGAAATATAAAGACTGGCTCAATGAAACTACTCACTCCAGCTTCTGGTTGTCTGAATCTTGGGGTCTGGCAAGACAATCCTCATCGCTGCCATTGTGGATCCCCTCTCAAAACACTATCCCGACGATGTCACTATTATCAGCTTTTTCTTCTGTTAGCACCATAACGCTGCTTCGTCAAAAGCTCAAACGACCTTGCGGTGCCTACTACGACAATGTACCAATTTTGAGCTCTTACCGAAAACCTTCGAGGACAGATTGCAGCCACATCTGAATGACAAGTCTTGGGACGCTGATGAGCTACAAGCCCTTTTCTGGATCTGCTTGAAGTATCTGAAAAGACCCTCTTCATCCTGATTGACAGTTTTGACGAAGTGCCATGGTCCGAACGCGACTCAGTCCTTTTTTTCCTGGGTCAGATGAGATCTTGCACACGCTCGAAAATCAAAATATACATATCTAGTCGCCAAGACATCCGCGGAGAAATTGACCTAGCTTTCAAAGACTGTTACAGACGGACGACAAACTGCCCTGAACTACACAAGGATATGGAAACGTATATCGAGCTGAGTATTGAGGAGCGGCGGCTCAATGGCGATTTGGTCGTTTGCGAAGATAGTCTTGTAAAAGCTGTCAAAGACGCTCTGGTGCAAGGGGCAAAGGGCATGTATGCACCACCACACCCCCGACCCCCCCCAACTCAAGTTAAGAAGCCGCAGATTGGGCGAAGTCTGACAATTTCCAGGTCCCTGTGGGTGTCCTTTCAGATAGAGGAGATCTGCGCGCAAGCCACGGACGATGATATACGCAAAGCCATTAGATCATTGTCCAAAGACTTACCCGAGATCTACGAAAGAGCACTTTTCAAAATTCAGAGTAACAGGAAGGCTGAAATGACTACCAAGATGTTTCGGTGGGTAGCAGCGGCAAAACGGCCTCTCTCCTTTCTAGAGTTGCACGAAGCAATAGCCATTGAGGGTTTTCAAGAATGTTCCAAACCAAGCCAGCTTGTGAACGATTATAAGGAAATGGTTCCCTGGTGCGCTAACCTGCTCGTTCAAGACGAGGAAGTATATCTCGTTTAATTTGCTCATCACTCAGTCAAAGAATATATACTCGCACAGTCTTCGAACCCGCTGTTGAGCCAATTGCATTTCCGACTCCAAGACGCTGATCACGCGGCAGGGGAAGTCTGCTGCACGTATCTCAATTTTAATGACTTCGAGAGGCAAACTGTCCCAGTCTCGAAAGCCCAAATCAACCTGGATCCGAGCTAATCCTACAAGCTCACTCTCGGTGAGCAACAGTCCTGTGATTTCGAAGTCGTGGTCAAGCTTAGAGAGATTTTGGCGGGCGAAGCGTAGAATGGAGAACACACAGGTCTGGCGTGATTTGCAAGGTCTGGCGAGGGAAGACACGCCGGTACCCATGCAGACTCTGCAAACCCAGTACGCCTTTCTGGCCTACGCTAGTGAACAGTGGCTATTTCATATCATTGCATCTGAGGAAGTAACACGAAGTCTTGGCGCCTATGGGAAAAGCTGGTGACAACCGACATTTCGATAGCTTCCGAAACCTTGGACGGCCGAGCAATTCCATAAAGGAATGTAATACGGAGATGGAGATGAGAAGAGGGGCGCTTTTGAAGAGGTTCAAAGACGAGCAACGAGAGAACAGGCTCGAAGACGTATAAAGGCTGATTAGGCTCACAACAAGGTACCAGCAGGACTTTAGATATCGACCATCATAAGTGATGGGACACGCAACGCCAAGCTCAGTATACTCATCCTGAAGAGGTGTTATGTGAAAGCTTTCCCGCCTATCGGACTAGTCGAAATGGATTTTCGCATGTATCATCCTCAAGGAGCTCTTTGCTCTGAGTATCCCATCCAATTGCAACCTCATAGTCATCCAGCCCCATAACCTTACGTAAAGGCTCGAGCACTTCCGCCTCCATCTCCGAAACCACTGGACCTGGAGCATCCAATATCACCTGCAATCTTCTCAATCCTTTCATCTGAGAAACAATACTCCAGGTCCTCTGCCACATATCATCCGCAAGCTTTGAGGCAGCATTACTCGAAAACTTCGAATTGGGATCCCTCACAAATTCCGGATCCTCACGCGTAGGCAATAACGAAAACTTCATGCTCAAAGACCTAACAGAATCAAAGCAATTCGGAGGCAAAGTATCCTTCCACCAAGGTAATGTACAAATGTTGTCCACAAGAAACGTCGGAAGCGTATAAAGCAATGGTATCACTTCATCATATATCCGTTGGCACGTATACGCCAGTTCCAGCACCCGCATACCCACTCTCCTCATCCGTCCCGCTGGCATGCCACTGTCACCGTAGTCTGTTGATGGGGAGAGCCATCCTATGAATAATCCCGTTGCCATTGCGGTTCCCAAGCAGCCATGTCTGCCCTTCGCGTCTGGCATCCAACATTGTATTGCATTTATACTCTTTGCGCGCTGAACAAGGTGCACTTGCTGCGGGTTGCCACCTAATATCTCCAGGTAGATCAAATGGCGGATGTCGTATGGGAATGTGCTGACGAGGGGCGATTGTGCCTGACAGTGAGAGTGAGCAGGGTTTTCTGTTCGAGATGTAAAGGACGGCGGCGCGTTGGCTAAAATGTTCTGGACGATGGAGGAGGGTGGTCTAACACCGCCGAAGGAGGGGCGGAAAAGGCTCTTTCGAGGTGGAGGAGGTGGCATTGGTCAACAGGTGATATTTCAGTGACAAGGAATTGCTGTGTTCTTTGAGGAGCACAGGCTTGAGAGGATGAACTCGTAATCTGTTGTCATTGAGGAGACATGCCTAAAATAACGACCTCGTGATCTGCGTCTGCTGGACATGCTCGAAAGGATGACCTCATGATATGTGTTCGCTGAGGACACAGGCCTGAGAGGATGACCGCATGATTTGCTTTCGTTGTGATCACATTGTGACATGCTCGAGAGAATTATACTCTTGAAAACTAGGGTTAGGGTTAAGAATGCGAATACGACCTTGGAAAACGTGATTTTGGCGAGGCATTTACAGAACTACCATTCTCGCACAAACCCGACAAATTTTCACAACTATTGGCCTTGAGTAAAGATGGTCAGCAGTAAAGGTATAAAATATATATTCATATACTACTATTTCAGCGAACTTTAGTCCATAGTCCTTACCGTTGTAAACCTAGAGATGGTAGAAGTTGAAAAGATATTTCTTGGAGTGCTAGCGCATTTAGAGATTCGTGGCAGGGTCCGTAAAATTTCCACAGCTGAAGTAGGAATAGCGGTCCTGTTCGAGATAATAATGCTGGTACGGATCTTCAAAGATCTGGCACTGACAGGACGTACAACTCTCCAATCTCAGGTTAGGCTTCAAGCCCACTTAAGAGTCAAAGACTTCGCAACCGCGGCTCATCTTGAGCACTAAGAGGGAATTTTCTCGCTCTCAAAATGTTTTGTGCTGCCATTGCTGGTTTCTGTAGCTCTGGCAACTGCCATTTATCCTGACACCAAGCCTGCTACGCATTCAACCATGTTGGACTCGATCTTATCAATGTCATAAGAATCTTCATCCTCTCAGAAGCTATATACCATGCTTGGAACTTTCTGAAGACGTTACGATCCACTATGTCAACCCAGAACTCCTTCGTACCCTCAGAGGCCCAGGAAATGAGCGCTCCTTGGGCGGCACTTTATTCCAGTCAACCTGCCCTGCCGGCTGACAGAGGAACCCAGTTGTATCAGCTTGCTACCCAAGCCCATGGATCTCAGAGCTTCTACCTTGTTCCAACCTTGATTATAGCTACGTTCCAACCAGCGGTGTCTACTTGTCCCGGAGCAGCCATGTCTTCAGCACCCAGCAACTGTGCGCATGAGCTCGTGCAAGATGGTGAGTTCGAATAGACCGTAAAGGTCTATCGGGATCGCGGTATAGAGGCTGGGAATTAGAACGAGTCAGTGATTTAAAAGCAACAGAGGTTACAAGTTGGGCACGGTATGCCCATCAATGTTATTGATCTATGGCTTTCAAGGTAGCTGACGTTCTTCTTATGCGGCTTGGAAGACTCTTATCATCCCAGCCAAGAGTGTTGCAAGATCAGTGAACATTCACCTGTCGATGCCTTATTCCTCAGCTCCGCATGTCCCATCGTCTCAATGCGCAAAACGCGCAAAAAGCTTATGTTTCTTTCCACGGAACAAAAGGCAAGTATTTCGCTCACGATGTGTTTTCTATCAGATCGCATCTCTATGTTGGGAACCAACAGTTCGATCGTATCAAAATCATGAGGTTTTCCCAAGAATTCTCCCCCTTCGTCCTGGTTATTTTGAATGGCTCAACCTTGACGAACACAGTTGCAAACAGCGATCCAGTCAACTCGGACCATCCGATTTGCCAATGCCCTAATCACTGCTACCAGCAATGGAACCTTACTCGCGCTCCCTACTATTAATCTCAATGTGTTGAATAAGGGACAGTGATATGAGTCGTCGGGGTTGGGACTGCTTGTGTTTAAAGACGGGTTGGTGGGAGTGGTTTGGCAGGGCGAGTGGGAGATGTTTTGACTTCTTGAAATGCGAGGGTTTTGTGGGTTGAGGCGGTTTCGGTTGATTTCAAGTATAAAATTTCACGAATCTGATGCTCCAAGAACAGTAGCGGAGGCACAGCACCCCCCAACAAGCCCGACTTCCCTAATCCCACCCAACGGAAGAGACAGACCTTGCAATTATCCACCGCGATTGACCCATCACATCTCCGCCCTTGCCGTCCCCTGCAACTCCTTCAGCACCTCTGTGTCCGGCAGTTCACGTTGAAATACCCTGTCCTGCCAACCAGTAAATTCATCATGAGCACGCTGCTGCCTAGTGTTCTCCCTCAGCTGCAATCTCAATTCTCTGTTCGCCCTCCTCTCCTTTGACCACAGAAACCAGACCCCAGCCAACGACGCAAACATTGGCACGCCTACCCCTGCGCCGACGCCTACGCCCACGCCTATTCTCGTAGCTTCTTTGTTTGTCCCAGCGGCACTAGGCCGGGACGAGGACGTCGCTATCGTTGTGGTACCAGGCCCATTTGGAATGAGCCCCCAGCTCGCGTTGGGGGCTATACTTGTCTCGGTTTTGGTCGTGGTTCTGGTTATGATGCTTATTATGGTACTTGCAGACCCAGCGCTCGTCGTCTGGCCTTGAGAAACGGGCAGGAGGGCGAGATCCGTCGCCCATGCTGAGCCGTTGGTTATATTTGACCCGTACACATTGAACAGTGAGACGTTCGGGTCATTGCAACAAGAGGTTTCATTGCCACCAGCGGAGCAGCACCACTCATCGTGGTTACAACGGTAGAGAGTATTAGTGTTGTCTTGTCTGTATGCTGGCATAACAGTGGTATTAGTCTGAATTCATATGTAATCTGGAATTTTCGAACTCACAGCCTGGACAGTGTTGAAAGCACCTCTGATTCCCCCACGTGCTGTCAGTACAGGTCCCCGAATTGATCGAGGTGTCACTGGACATGTAGCAAAGCTTCGTTGACAGGCATGCGCCGCCGCTCTTACAGCAGTGGGATACGCTGTAGTGGCCATTGCACGGGATGTAGCCGTCTGCTAATGAGGAGTCTGGGTAGTAGCATGATTGTGCGGAAGCAAAGCGCAGTTGTGTGCAAAGAAGCAGAGCGAGAATGATCGCACAGGAGTTGTTCGATTCTGGCATTGTGTCCTCGGGCAATCGGGCGGGTCGAGAGAATTGAAGGAGACGGATGTTGGATGGACAGATGGTGATTGAGGCCATATTGGAAAAGGGGAGGGATGGCTAGAGTCCCGGACGTTCGATGGGAATCTCAAGGCTGGTAGTATGTGCCATATATGATGCTTCATGACTCGGAAATATTCTGACAGCTGTGCGGCGCAAGGCTGCATGACGGGGTTGATTGGGCAGGTTAGTGAGCGGCAATCTACATGCAGAATTTCCGTCAACGGTGGGGTGGACCTAGCCGGAGCATTGTCCTCGGGCGTTTGCTCCTACTGGGGCCGCAAAACGGAGATTTGAAGCAGAAGCTTGCGCATCCCGAGGCTTACCCCGAGAATGGAAGAGTACACATTGCCGGTGTTTCATCAATCGCAGCACACAAGCATTATTCAAAGCATGGCTGAATGGACAGATAAAGGAGAATCAATTGCATTTACGAATGAGAGGCTCTCCAGGAGTTGATACTCCAATACTATGGATATAGAAAAGACCAAAGACAAACTCCCACAATTACCCAACTGGTGAAAGTATCCGTTTCATACTACTTCATAAGCTGAATGAATTCGTCATCTACGCAGATTTTAGCACTGCCAAAGCACCGAAAAAGGACACCAAAGGAGTGAGAATATTCTTACAGTCAATAGCCCCATTTCCATCTTTATCAGCCTCCTTCATCATGTCCTCGATCTCTTCATCTGTCAACGACTCCCCAATAGACTTCATAACCTCCTTGAGCTCCTCGGTATTGATAGTGCCACTACCGTCCCTATCAAAGACCTGGAAAGCTGCACGGAGCTCTGCGTCCGTGTCTTGTGCTTTCACCTTCGCCGCCATCACCGTTACGAATTCTATAGCATATCAATGCTGCGAACACTGACCTATCTCAACCACACAAGGTATCAATATCAAAGAGAAAAGAAAGAGGGGCTACCTTCAAAGCTGATAGTCCCGCTACGATCGCTATCGATCTCGTCCATGAGGTCCTCAAGCTCGGATTCGGAGGGTGCAAGGCCAAGAGACTTCATCACCTCGCCCAATTCTGCACCTGTGATTTCTCCTGGAGGCAGCATGAGAGCCAGGCTATAAGCCAGTATTCGAAGCACTTACCGTCGCCGTTGTCATCCTACCTCGGGAAATGTCCTTAGCCCAGTATACCAGTAGGGGAAGTACCGAATCGACATACAAAGAGTGCGAATGCTGCCCTCAAATCCGCTAGTTGGCTTTCGTCTAGTGAGGCTGCCTAAATTGCGAGATATCTTTCAGTTTGTTCTTCAACAGCTGACACACACAAGGCTATACCATCCTCTTGGTCTTAAAGAAGACTCTGCCTAGACAAGATCAACGAATGAGTTCTAGGAGCTATCCACTGTATGGAATTTATTTAGGATTGATAGATGTAGGGTCAATAGAAAGCTTTTGTCCCGAGACTTAAGGTGCTAGAAGGCCGTTTGTTGCCTGAAGAGGAGGGACAGACTAAGCTCATTGGACAGCTGATCGTTGCTAGCATTGCCTGCAAGGTGACGCACAGCTATGGTGGCCTGTCGAGCTTGTTCAGTGTCAAGTCGTCGTTACTGCGCCTAGCGCCTAGCGCTTTCCGCCTCATTGGTTTGCCCCTCATCAACCCTCCTTGAATCAAGCTTCGAGATTTCCAACGATAAAACTTACTTTCTTTTCTCTACATTCCCTACTTTGATTTTTACTCATTCGGTTCCATACGATGTCTAGCTCTTCTAAAGACGAAGGCGGAGGTGTAGCCCCGCAAAACAAGGGCTCTTGGTCCTCGTTCCTTAAGGTAATGACATGCGCACCTACAATTTCCGATTTCATACTGACGTACTTCACAGTCAATAGCATCTTTCAATGGCGACCTCTCTTCCATGACCGCCCCTCCATTCATCCTAGGAACGACATCTCTCACCGAATTCTCCGCCTACTGGACTGAACACCCAGATATCTTCGTTGCGCCAGCTTCAGAACCAGACCCCGCGAAGCGTGCCCTGCTCGTTTTGAAGTGGTTTCTTACGACACTAAAGTCATCCTACGCTACCAGAAATGACAAGTTTGGCTCGGAGAAGAAGCCCTTGAACCCTTTCTTGGGTGAGCTGTTTCTGGGGAAATGGGAGGATGCTGCGGGGACGACACAGTTGGTCTCAGAGCAAGTCAGGTATATCTCCCGAACCCTCGGTCAATATTGAAGACTAATCCTTTGCGAAGCCATCATCCACCTGTAACAGCCTACTGCATCTGGAACGATCAGCACGGCGTCAAAGTACGTCCACCATACCCCTTCTTAGCCTTCAAACCCTAACATTATTGCCTACAGCTACAAGGCTACAATGCCCAAAAAGCCTCTTTCTCTCGCACAATCCACATCAAACAAATCGGCCATGCCCTCTTCACCATAGACGCCTACAATGAAACCTACCTCATCACGCTCCCAGCTCTACACATCGAAGGTCTCATCTACGGTAAACCGTTCGTCGAACTCAACAACTGCACCTACATCTCTTCTTCCTCAGGCTTTGTCTCGAAAATAGACTACAGCGGCAAAGGCTGGGTTTCGGGCAAGAAGAATAGCTTTACTGCTACACTGTATCCCACAGGAAAGGAAAAGGACGTACTCTACACGATCGAAGGACAATGGACCGAAAGCTTTACTATCAAAGCCGGTGGCGGCAGCGCGCTGAAGAAGGCTGAGCCCATACAAACATACAGTGCCAAGACCTCGAAAACCACACCCCTCACCGTCGCGCCCCTCGATCAGCAAGATCCATTGGAGTCGAACCGCGCATGGCAGTACGTCGCAGCTGGCATCGAGAAAGGCAATATGGACACTGTACACGTCGAGAAATCCAAGATCGAGAACACGCAAAGGGAGATGAGAAGAAAAGAGCAGGCTGAGGGCAGAGAATGGCAGCGGAGGTTCTTCAAGAACTCATCTGCTCCAGACCCAGTGTTCGATAAGCTAGCCAAGTGGATTCCCGGAGAGAGGATCGAGGCTGAGAAGACGGGTGGTATATGGAGGTTTGATGAGGGTACGAAGGGCCAAGTTGGGCAGGGCCCTGGTGTGCGAGCTCAGACTCCGGGAAGACCTTAGTGTTGTTTGGTGCCGTGGGCTCAATGGCGTGGATGCCTGAAAAGAGGTTGGGGTGATCTTTCTAGACGGTATTCTTAAGGAAGGCAGGTATTCTTACTGTCTGCTTACGAGGCGTGCATCAGGTAGGCTCCAAGGCTTCACGACTTGGTTTAGATAGACCTACGCTGTGTGTGCATGGAAGACGAGACGATAAGCCATAGGATGGTATCCAAACGAGAATTGCGATCAGAAAAAAGCTTGCATTTGATTGAATGCTACCCGCCTGCTCAAAAGGCATGATGCACGTTTTGAACCCTTCAAGGAAATGCGCGAGATCACAGCTCGACAATGTGAAGCGGAGCATGTCAACTTGGTCGAAGCCAAACTTTTTGACACTTTGGCCTTTTACTGAGTTGAGAATGTGGCGTTTAGATGGGTTCTATGTGAGAAATGCGTAGATGTGTGCCAATCCAGTCCGATCGAAGACTGCCTCCCATGCATGATACATATCCATCCTGAAAATGTGTCCAACCAGTTACCCGTAGATACCTGCGCGCCCGCCCATGCCAAAACACTCCATCCATCCAAGAAAAAAATTAATCACAAAAGGCCACCACCTGGTATCATCGATATTCATCCATCGCTGTGATATTATGTTTAACAACTCCCATGCGCATTATTCACTACCACGCCCGCACGAACATTCGTCGTCTGATGCATCACTCCATCAGGCCCATGGCCATTCACGTGTCCATTCATGTACTCTCCACTCCCATTGATTTGCCTCCTCATGTAGTGCTTATTCACACAAGTCAATGGCTCCTGCCCTGATAAGACAGCAATGACATTTTCCATCGCCAGCTTCTCGAAGCCTTTGATCGTTTCGACGCTGCCGCCACCCGTGTGACAGGTAAGCGTCACATCTCTCCTGGCACTTAGTCTCTGTGACACAAACGGCTCCTTCATGTGCACGTCCAGCCCTGCCGCACTCACACGACCACTCTCCAATGCGTCAGCCAGGGCATTTTCATCAATCAGATTCCCCCGAGCGATATTGACCACGCGCGCGCCTCGAGGGAGGAGAGCGAGCGTTCGTGCTGTAAGGAGTGGGCGCCCAGCGGGAGTGGCAATTAGGACGCAGTTAGAGATTAAGAGTAACTCATCCAACGATTCATAAAAAGTAGCGCTGACTTCTCGTTCTTGCTCGGGGTTTTTTCTCGTCACGTCATAATACAGTATGCGCATATCAAACGCTGCGCGGACTTTCTTAGCAATAGCGAAGCCAATATTGCCCAGGCCTATTATTCCGAGCGTGTGCCCACGCGGGTTATGAGACGCGGCTGGGACTTGGATGTGGGCTGCTTGGAAGGCTATTGAGTCCCCTGAGCGTGCGGCGAGAGTGGCCCAGGTCATTTGTCGGAAGACGGAGAGGATGTGGTAGAGGGCCATGTCGGCTACGGATTCAGTCGAGGCGCCGGCGCCGTTGGTGTAAAGGATGCCTTGGTTGCAACAGACATGTTAGCATTTGTCTGACTGACTGATTGAAGTTGGTGTAGGAAACCCTGCCCTGCAACCGTTACGCCCCGCAGCAGTCTTGCATATGTGTGACGGCTGCGTGCATTGATGTTCCAGCGCAGTGGTTCCGTCCATGCTTACCGTATTCTCCCAATACATCGACGTCAACCCAGTCGAACCCTGCACCTGCGCTAGCCATTACTTGCATACTTTGTGGTAACAGTTCGATCATCTCTCTATCCCACCGCCCCATTTCTCCACCTGTGTTCCAGAATGGACGCATTATTGCGGAAAAATCGCCCCATGTCTTGTCTTTTAGATGTTTGATGAACTCAATTCGAGTGAGAGATGCGAGAGGTGGGCGAATGATGTCACATTTTAATTTGAGACGGGCATGTAGGTTTTCATTGTATGCTATAGGCTCACCGAGGTGGAGGATAGTGGGTTTGGTGGTGCCGTTGGTTGCATGCTGGTGGCTGTGCGGGTTGCCGTTCATGGCGGGGTATGGCGTTATAGGAGCCATGGTTCGAGAGAATGCGGCGAAGATGTCGAAGCCTTATATACCTCCAATGATACAATAATCCCTTGTGCAAGCTAGCCTAGCCCTCCTCTCTCCTCTTTCGCGTCGGCCGACGCTCTGACGCTGACAGCTCGTACTACTTTATGTTCTCCGTACTACCCCAGTCAATGATCAACGGCTTCCCCGGATCCACAGTGTAGGAGGCTGGCTGGGTCTGGGGTACAGGAAGAGCAGTTACAAGCTTACTCTTAGCAGTGTCTGCGTGGTCGAATAGCGGGGCTCTGCTCATCTCGTAGGCTCCGGAAACTGCATGCGTGCGCAATTACCTAAAACAAATGGTGGTGATCAGGTCAAACAAGCCCGAGCTTTATCCATATTCAACTAATGAAAAATCTCCGCATACTCGTAATGTATTTAAGGCAGAGAGGCCTGAGCGTTTGCGAGCGGCGAAAGCGGGACGATGATGCCTGCCCTGGCAAGATCGAAGATCATTACGAACGTGGAAGGAAAATTGCCTGGGCACATTGGGCAAAGGAACTTAACTACCTTACCTTTAGCCATTTTAGACTTCCACTTTTGAGGCTTAATTCAATAGAGGCAAGTACTTGCGAGTTAAATATCCGAGGAAATCCGCTGCACGTAAATATTAGAAATGGATACGATGTTGGAACGGAAACGGGTCGCGGCTTATCCATGGGGCATTGTTCGAAGGATATCAATTCGCCAGCTAGTAACTACGTAATTTACAAGAACCAATCGGTAGGTATCTCCATGCATGATCTGTCAATTACCGGGACGATTGGACGAACTTGTTCTTCCTGCACTGCTCCCGATCAATCCATCACACACCGCCATTTCTTCATCCCAGCGAATCGCCGATCAGATCAACGCTTCAGCCTGATCGCTGACGTGGCCACTCCCGCTCACAACTCCTCCTTGACTTTGTCACCGGCTTTCTGTCCCGCCTCGCCAGCACGATGGGTAGCTGTGGTTGCGCCCTCCTTGACGTAATCGGCACCCTTTTGGCCCTGGTACTCAGCTTCCTTGCGGCCACTGGCAGCTCCAATCTTGAGCTGGTCAAGAGCCCACTGAGCGTAGCCTTGGATGGTGGAGAAGAAGCCAGTTCCGGGGGTGTTCGTACCGTGACGGAAGTATTGTGCATTGCGGCGAGCCATGGCCTTGAGCTCGTTGGTGTTCGAGCCTTGGTAGGTCTTGATGCCGTAGGAGTCAAGGTAGGACTTAAGCTCAGAGTCAGACCAGGTGTCAAAGGTGCTGTCCTTTACAGCGTCCGTGGATGCAGCGAGGTAGGAAGTGACCGAGGCGTAGCTGGAACCACCCGATTTGGAGGCGCTAGCGTAGCTGTCCTGAGCTTGCTTGAGAAGCTCATCACGAGTAGCTCCAGACTTGTTGGCAGCCTTCTGTGCAGTCTTGTCCTTTGAGGAAGACAAGTATTTCCTGAACGCTATTAGCGGCTGCTAATCTAGTCAGTGCTTGGCAAACTTACTTGAGGTTGTCAACAGTCCAAGTATCAAAAGTCCAAGCAGACCAGCCAGATGCTGCCTTATGCTTGTTAAGACGAACTTGCTTTATGAGTTCGTCCTTCTTGCCGCCCTGAGGAACGGGAACACCGCGGGCATCAAGGAAAGCCTTGAGACGGCTATCGCTCCATGTACCAACAGCTGAGTTAAAAGCATCCTCGCCTTTGAGCTGGGCGTCACCTGTGGCCTTAGCGGCTTGAGTGTTGGCCTTGGTAGTTGCGGCACCGAAGCCGCTTGAGACAGAAGAAGCGGCGCTGTCACCCATAAGTTGAGCCTTGTGCTTGCGTGCCAGAGCAACAAGCTCGTTCCTATTGGATCCTTGGGGGACTTTGATACCGTTCTTGTCGGCCCACTCCTTGATTTGGCTATCGCTCCACGAGTCTAGAAGAGCGTCGCTCAAGCTCTCCTTGGATGCTTGTGCAGACTTTGATGCAGATGCCGCGGTGTCCCTGAGATTCTGGCTGGCGACGCGTGAGTTGCGGCGGACAGATGCGATGAGTTTGTCACGAGTGCTTGGCTGAGGGACCGGTACACCACGCTCGTCGAGGAACTCCTTGAGATCAGACTCTGACCAGGTCTCGTAGAGCCAGTCTCCAGGGTAGTGAATAGATTGTCCCAGCTTCTTAGCTGCTGATTCGTAGTTGTTGCGGACAGCGGCGATCAATGTGTCGCGCTTGCGGGGTTGGGGAACTGGAATGCCGTTCTTGTCGGCGAACGTTTTGAGTTGGGAGTCGGTCCAGCTGCGTAGAAGATGTCAGTACATGCCTTCCTAAAAGTAGGAATTGAGGAGGACCCATCAAAAATCCAATCCTTTACGGAGCTGTAAGAACCGGTAGCGGTATCTGCGCTGTCGGTCCAGTAGTTTTTGACTTGCTTCACGAGACTGTCCTTGTTTTTCTCAGTAGCTGACTTCGCGTCGGCGCCCTTGTACTTGAGGTATGACTGCAACTGAGGTGTATCCCAGTCGTGGTAAGGAGTGGCGAGCTTGGACTGCCAATTGCTCTTGACAAGTGTCTCAAGGTCCTTGCGGTCTGCGGGGGTGGGGTAAGGGACGTCGTGGTCTGAGAGCCAACGCTCAAGCTCGGTCTCATGCCATTTGTTGTATGCTATATCAAGTGGTCAGCACGAGCAATGTCTCTTCAAGGTTGCCGATGTCGACTGACCTGGCTTGGTACCAAACCAAGAGCTTCCGACTGTTGACTCTGTCGCCAACGCCAGCACCAGGATGGATGAGAAGGAGATCTTCATGTTGTGTTGATCTTGTATGTAGACCTCAACGATACCTTCTTTGCAAATGGTCAATTCTAAGCTTTTCTAGAGTGAGGATACTCGTAGGTGTCAACTTACCCAGGTGTTTGATAATGTGGGATGATTGAGAAGTAAAGGAAAGTTCTAGCAACAAACAGGACGGGAAGGTGCTACGCGGGAGAAGCCTAACAAGGCGTGGCTTCAACAATTACGTCACTGCAATGACACCACTCCTTTCTCTAGGCGATCGGAGCGGATCCTACGCGTTTGGAGGATGACTACCCATATCCGTTTGTTAAAACATCCTGAGGCACAGTTCGAGGTTGTTCTCTTCTGAAAGAAGATGGAAGAAATTGAACTGTATAGGATTGGACGATGCCAAGATTGAGATTAATCCACACGATCTCCCTGGTCACGGATTGGCACATTGAAAGGACAGGCAAGGTCATAGCATTCTGCTTTGTGGTGCATTTGATATCAAGTATGAGATGCTTCGCCTATGTAGACTCAATGCTCTTTGACCTGGAGAGATCCTTGTCACCCAAGGAACCATGCTACTACTTTTTCCTAGCCACGCCAGTCTTAGGGTACAGCATCGTACACATTCCGTCCATCTTAGCTCCAGCTTTCCTCCAAAAAATCGCACACATAGACTAGCTCAAGGATTTCTGTCCGCGCCCCCATGGCCTAGGGTACGGTATTAGTGACGTCCACATAGGGGATGCAGTCTCGAACTGCTCACCACTCCAGAATCCCTTGTCAACCTTATCACTGTCCTCACGTTCCGGACTCTTTTCTTCAGCACGGTCATGCCTCTTGTCCATGTCCTTATTATGCGCCCTCACCTCCTCACTGTGAGTGGATTCTTCTGGAGCATCATGCTTATGGATCTTCGGTTGTGGACCTCCTCCTTCTCCTCCATCGCCAGCCTGGCCGCCGCTGCTCTGGTTCTGCTGCGTATTGTGCCCTTCACCTCCGGCCTTCGTAGGCCCTCCACCTGTTCCTTTGCCAACATCTGGCGGCGGTGGTCCTGGGTGCTCAAGATGGGCTGATGGGTTGGAGCCTTGGTCTTGAGGGTTCTCGCCTTTAGGGTCGCCTTCGCCGCCGCCGTAACTGGAGCCGGCGTAGAAGCGGTACTGTTCTGTGGATATGGAGGGGAGGGTGGTGCGAGGTGAGGCGCGGATTGAGTAAATGGATCGAAAGACTGGGTACAACCGTAGTGGTGCCATGGTGTATGATTAATGGAAGGAACAATGGCTGTAGAGAGTTTAGTAGGCCTTTGTGACAATTGGGATTGTATGTTATAAAGAGTCAATTATAAAGGAAAAATGTAAAGGTCAATGAATAGGCTCTTGTATTGTAAGGGCTATTCGCGTCGAAATAAAATCCATGACGTAGCTTTGTCCTGTCTACAAACTCAAAAACCATTTCCATCCTCCAGGCAATTGACGCGTCCGAGGGGGCACACCGAATGGGGCCCAGCCTCATAAGACCGCAGATTTCACTCCTTATCCTCATTAACAACACCTTCTACATAGCCTTTAGAGGACTGTTCAGAGCGTAAAGGCTCATCAACTAGATTCTAGGTAGTCGTGGGGCCATTAACGTATAGGGTAAAAACTGTGGTGTTATAAAGCTAGCCCCCATTTGGTGTGCCATGTTGCGACTGACCGACCCTCGGTCCTGAAACATGCAAAATCATACACTCATCTTTCCAATCGATTGGCATACTGTTCTTGATTAAGATACAAATTTGGAGCTGGAGCTTCATCGAGTATGACATAAGTATCGTGATTTCCGTTCTTTCTTGTTGCCCCCCAAGAGCCCTTATTTGACGAGTGCTACAGCAATTGGTTCACAAGTCAGGGTTTGAAATGGAAAAGCACAGCTTCAGGCTTAGCAAAATCTAAGTTGGCTAAGCTGTAACAAGGGAAACACAGATTATGGTTTGGTAATGTTTTCACGTCAATTGTGCTGTATTGATATCATTAGCAATATTGCATGACGTCTAATTCTGTCAATTAAGTCTAAAGCTCCGACATTTGAGCCCGGCTCGGAAATAATTCTTACTAAAAGTGAATGTTACTCTTGTATCTCAACAGACGAATGTTTCCCTCCAATCTCACGAAAAAGCTCGAGAATCCACAGATGGTTGGGTATCACCGTTGCTCTTTCTATTGTCGACTTACTGCAGAATCTAGAAAGCTCAAGTCAAGAATGTTGTTCAACTTTCTCGTCGATGGTCCTCACGAGATCTCTCTTCAACGCGAATGCTGCAACATTAAGGTTCCCAAGTGCTGATTACCCTAGCTCACAATTCACAATAGCATACCATACGTCCGAAGATGTCTTGAGCACGCTTTCATACGGAGTACCTGGTTCCTTGGAAGCCGTTGCTGACATATATAGCTAGGCATAACTGGTACCGATCCCTCCCATCACGTCCTTTCCAATCCTAGGCACTTTTGGCTGACCAGATGTCTAGGCGTCGTACATACCCAGATATGGCTTCAGAGGAGAGATGGCCGGAAGATAATTACCCCATTCATCGTTGTCGGACTCTGCACCTTGGTGATGGCGATTCGATCGTTTAGATGGGTAGGCCGTGCGGCGCTCATTGGCGCCTCCGAATGGGTAGTCTCAGCCAGTGGACTGATACCTCTCCAAGGATTTTTTTCTCGCTAAATGACATATAAGACATTAAGATATTGTGAGCTGCCTTTCGATTTCAGGAGCAGGCTTTTTATTGAACAGTGTCGAGTTGCAGAGACTTGAGAAGAAGAGGAATTAACTCACGGGCGTGTGAAGTGCTAGGAGATTAGTTGCGTTATGGTATTTGATACGCTTCTGCTGTGCTTCTTTGGACTTTGCGAGCCGGCATCTGGCACTCTTGGCGCAACTCATACTATAAGAGTAGATTCAAGAGATGACTCTGGCTAATTGCCAGAGGACGGGTTGGGAACGTAGGAAGTGAGGGGAAAATGGACATCACCATTCACGATGCTTCTCTCCTATTTAGCTCGCAGACTCATGAAAGTCTTTGCTGGGAAAGAAATCCATTAGTTACCAATTACTTCCATTCCAGGCATACTTTCCACGCCTCCGACATCGTCCCAAAATTCGTCAAAATCAATCCTTCGGGCCTCAAACTCCTCTTTGATCTTCCCTATGGCTTTCTTCTGTTTCTCAATCGTGAAAGGCCCTGGCTGGCTCGTCTCACTCTGTACAACTTCAATCCATCGAAAGAACAGATTTTCCTTACCCATTTTCGTAAGCTTATCTTTAATGAGCTGAAGCTTTCTTGTCCCATCGTCCTCCGTACCATCTTCATGCTCCTTCCAGACTTCCCATGTCAGCCACCCCGAACGCTCAGAGTGCACCAACAGCGACGCCTTGAAATCTTCAAGCTTATTCTGCCCCTCATCAAGCAACGCGTGAGCCTTCAGCATTCCGGTAAAGAACAAATCCCAACTCTTATCCAGCATCATATAACTCGTCTTATTCCTCAACCATTGCTTCTCCACCGCAGGCGCCACCCTCTCCCGGAACACCTTTCCCTCCTTCCCCTGCTCCAGCCACTCCTCCTTCACCCCACGAATAAATTCCTCAGTCCCATCCTCCTTCATAAAAAGCGAAACATCCCACCTCCTACTCCTCCTGACAACAATCTCCACGTCCCGGAACCCCACCCACCTCCTCCAACCAATCGGACTAGCCATCCCACCCTGTCCCAAAAAGAACGCCCACGGCCACATACCCACGAATCTCAGCAGTATGAAATCCCCCAAGAACATCAGCGCCCTCTCCCCACCAATCCTCAACAGAGTCAGGGAATTCGTCTTCTTGACATCGACTTTTGCAAGCGTATCATAACCAAGGACGCCAGCGAAGATGGACAAGTAGGTTGGGATGGCGAATTGAAGTCTGTAGAGGATAAGAATTGTGAGGAAGATGTTGAGGAAGAGGGGGACGGCGAAGATGCGCCGTTTGAAGTCCCAGGGGTGCCGATCGAGGGATGTGAGGTAGATGTGATTCGGATCAAGGGTGGAGAGGAAGGTTTGGAGGGTGGGTGGAGCTGGGACGAAAGGAGGTGGAATTGTGGAGGGAGGTGTAATGGTGGAAGTAGTCTTGGCGGGTCTTTTAGGTTTGGGCATCCTAAATGGGTGTTCACCAATTTAATGAAGAGGAAATCATACTATAAGGGTTCACAAAGGACGATTCTGAGAAGTTCTACTCTAATTATCTACTACAGGGATGAGCCCGCGGGGCGCGCGTTTGGGCGCGCTAGTGCAAACTGTTGGCAAGGCTACGTCACGAAGTCTGCCATCTTTGCATCCTTTTTGAACATCATATCGTTCAAGCTTTAGTTCGGCATCTAGCAAGGCTGATGCTCTTGCAAGGCTGGGCTAGATTCTTTCCTCTTCATTTTAGCCGCACTATCCCTATTCATCATGGCTTCTATTGACCAGGATACGCTATCATATAACCTCAGTGGAGCTCTCATTTTCTGTGCCTATGTCATCTCCGCTCTGATCTTGTCAGTATATATTATTTCTAGCCTAACTAGCCGCTACCTACATCCTCGCGAGCCTCTCAAGATGGCGAGATTGGGAACCACAAATATCTCCTGATCTTCTCGGCTTTCGCCGCTTTGAGTTTCTCTACCCTCTCATATCATATGTTGAACTATCTGATCGTCTCCTATCAAATTTGGGCAGTTGGCCGTGGATACGAGGTACCTCAGCGGCTTCTAGGCGAAAACGGGATTCTGGCTCTGGAAAAGTCGATACCTTTGCGCATATGGCAATGGCTCACAACGTCAACACTCTTCCAGGACTTCGCACAGACGATCTGTGGTAATAGTGCTCACTTTTGGTGGACCCAGCAGGCGCTATTTGTGACGATGGCATGCAGCGTGTTCATGAGTTTTGAAGGGCGGAGACGCAAGATGCCAAATCTGTGGGCGTATGCCTTGATCAGTCAGATACTCCCGGTCTCGTTCGGCCAGAACCTCTTCTACCTCGGCATACTTCTTACGCCGATACCCATGCCAAATGAGATCATATGGGGCCCGACGCCATTCCTGCAAAATCGGAATTTGGCAACATATTTCGGATTCGTCTTCCTTGCTCCCTATGCTGCTGGCACAAGGGCATTGATTCCTGTGGTCCTTGTGATCCGACTTTTAATTTGTTGTCCTTTGGTCCTGCAAATGTATGTGCCTGGCGGTTGGGGATGGGATTATCTCAACATTCGAGACAGATCCACTGCGTACATACGTTCTTTTAGGATCATTGGTGCCTGTGCGGTAATTTTATTCTTCTTCCAGACAGCTGTTGCGCTCAGAGATCATGGTCCTGGCGAGATCCTTGGATCCATTAATGATAGCCCTGCTGTCAGCGCGCTTGGGTACGACTATTTGCTCAGCTTGGTGAGTGCATTCACCTGGGTCAACTTGGTTGGTAGTGATTTGGATTGAAATACTCCGTAATTTCAGAGGACTTTGTTGCCGCCTTCAACTTCGATCGTGAGAAATAACCATGGCGTTTTGGAGGCATGGACCCATAATCTAGGATTTCTGATCACAATCAACGTTGACGAATGGCACGTTTTTGGGATCATCGAAGCCCAGAACTTGATAACTCAATCACAATTGAAGCTCAGAGTGGCTCAAAGAGGTCCACGCGGGAGCTAGAGCCCGCCAGAAACAGCTCGTCACCACACAACGACGACTCCTGTCGGAGGACGGCAGGGCCGACGAGTTAAATACTTCTAAGTCCAACGATGAACCTCCAAGCGAGATATACGTGAGACGCTACCGTATTAGCGTTGAGGTTTTCAGAATTTGCCACTTCTTGTACGCACGAGCATCAATACAAAAAATCCAACAGAAAGTTCAAATTACAACCAACCGGTTGTTGCGCGCAAGGAAGACTCACCAACAATACCACACCCACCTCATTACAAGTGCCTCATCATCTACCTACCTTCTTAATTCTGCCACCACCCCGCCACCCTTCCCTCGTTATCCTTGTGCTGAAATACAAAGCCATCTCTCCTCAACAACACCGAAATCCTCATCCAATCCCTTCCAGGCGGATACCCCTTACTTCCACTCTGTTGCTCAAGGAAAGCACTCAACCTCACCAAATCCTCCAATAATTTCTTCTCCTGCCACTCACCCAATCCCTCATCCAAACGCACTTCGCACCCAAGCGCCATTGGCGCTCAATGCTTCGAATTATGGCCCGCGCCATTAGAAGTGAAACTCAGCGGCACACGGACAGGATTTACCCGATGGAGTTGTAAATACAACGCCCACTCGCTCCTCGGTCTCGTGCGCCGCGCTTCCTTATCAGAATCATCATCCGCCACAATGTCCTCGTACTCCATTTACGGCCTTGGCTTCGCCGAGAACGACCCTTCACAGCAGACCAGGCAGGAATTGTTCGTCACTTGCTCAGGCTCGCCTTCCTCAGGCAAAAGTGCAACACATTCCAAAAGCCAGATTCAGGACCAAAGTGATGCGGGCCCAAGCGAGTTCCTTATACATTTACTGTGGAAGATATGGCTGCCGTAGGGGACGCGCATTAGCCAGTCTGTGGAGCTGCTGTAGGGTTCGAGGCTGATTATGCAGTCGCCGGCGGAAGGGTGCTTGTGGGCTTTAAGAATGAGGAATTCGTTTTTTAGGGGGTCTATTATGGTAGGATACTGTTTTCGATTCGATTCTTTCAGCGATAGAGGAGGATGTTATGGCAAAGACACGTTGATCTCGTGTATGTACGAGTAGACATTGCTTGGAGCATTGTCCTTGAGCACAAAGGCCACTCTAAGGATGCTAGAGAGCGAAGCAGAGGCTACCATAAAAAGAATAATGACCTTATCTTACAGATCAGAGGATAGAGAGTCTCACTTGCAGTCGTGTCAGCCCAACTATCCATGGTATAGCCCTTCAAATAGGGTGTAAAACACGATAATTGAATCATATCTACCTTTCGCTTCGCCCTATTCTTTCGCTTCTTTAGACCCTTCTACCTATACCTCTAAGTCTTGCGTAGATATTCGCTCTCCCAATATAGATATCTCTTATAATCGCCCTATAATCCTTCTAGATCCCTTCTCCAATTGCTTCACCTCCCACTTTGGAGCACAGCTTTTCCCTTAGCTGCTCACGATGGGGAAATCATTGTTGGGAGGGGATATTTTTGGGGCGAAAGGATGTGGTTTAACGATGGCTATAGTAGGCTGTGGAATAGTTGTCTGGGTGCGAGACAATGTAGTGCTGTTTGAAGAATGTGATGATTAGTCAAGTGCTGTCGGTGAGAGAAAGTGAAAGCCGGCGCTGTGGTCAAAGGAAAGCTCGATGTGACGAGGGATTATCTGTAAAGGGCAACTACCTTCGACAGGGCAAGTGTTGACGGCGATTTAGTTGAACGTGTGTAGCACAGACTGGACTGGAAAGCTAATGGTACGAGTACAGCGCACTCTCCCACTTTCCTGTCATTATTGGATTCCGCAGCCTGATTCAAATGAAGCAGGAGCAGGAACAATCCTTCAAAATCTTTTTCTTCTCAACCATGACCACTGAATCCCATGACTGACAATGTAAGAAGGGCAAGAAGTCAAGCCGAACCCACTCGTCCCAAAAAAACCCCCTGATATACTGAGAAACATGGTGGCTAACCGTACCTAGAGCTCGATCAAGAATCTTTACGAGACTCGAACCCTCTACTCGCTACACATTTCGAATCTTACCGTACCCACAAAACCCTAATCTCCCTACGAAAGGAGACAACCGCCCTTACAACAGCGCAGGGCAAGGCTATAAAATAAGTCAAAGCTCAAAAATGGCAAAAGCTCACATGGGGATGACACATGCTACGAAAACCCGAAGATTTTGCTCATTGTAAATTCTGTACAGGAGAAATGAGTGCACCACTGGAGGTTGGGGGGCGGTTCTCAAGACGATTAGATACGGTAATGTTTCGGTGGATGGTTAGTCCGACCTCCACGTTGGCGGGTTGACGGTTGATCAGACCAAATCCTCGCTCGAACAAGAGGAGGAGGATAATTAAATAAATATAGCATTTCAATAAAATCTTCGCAGCCAATTACAGCGAGCACAAAGGACGTGACTTGAATTCGTAAAGCCGTAGGATTTTCGTCGATGTCTCGGTGGTCTCGCTACAGCTAAAGATACGTGTTCATTGATAAAGTGCAATTTTCGCTGCTACCTACAGCCTTCGAAGCTATTTATCCTTCGCTTCGCCCAATCCTTCAGCTCCAATAGAGACTCTTCTATCTGTATCTGATAGTCTTTCGTAGATCGCTGCCGATACTCGCTTCGTTGAACCATATAATCTTTATAATCGCCCTTTCCCCCTTTCAGATTCCTCTCTCCAATCACTCAATCACTCAATCTCCCAATCCTCTCACTCCTTACATCTTCCTGACATCTAGAATCAAACCGGGACAACACAGAGTAAGCTATGAAGTAGACAAGACTAAAGTGAAACAAAAGAAGCAAGGGAATGGTCAAACAATCGACGAATGAGACTAAATTGTATATCTGAGACATTGAATCTATAATGCATTCATGACGAAACTCCCTATCGCTATGCAAGACAACAAAACTCCATCGCTATGCAGTAAAGCAGATATTATAATGCAGCCGATGGATCAACCATCCCAGCATAGCCTTGCCTTGTCCTTATACCAGGCTCTTCCGTGTTACAAGCAAGCAAGATCCACTGCTGTGCATCTAAAAGAATTAAAATAACTTCCGATGGATCAACCATCTCCTCTTGAGACTAGCTCATCACAAAGCCGAAGTCCTCGCCCTCACCAGCGCATGCTCCCTCTTCCTATTGAGTTTATCCTCTGGCATCGCCCAACCCCTTCGCGTCTTTGCAGATCTCATCTCGCCCAGCTGAATAGGCGCCATCCATTTATCTCTGCCCTGTAGACCCGGCTGCAGGACCTTACTCCTGGTCATTGCTGCTGGTGGACCAATGTCAACTTTCCACCCACACTGCCCAGCCAAGGGGAAATCTCCTGTAAGCATGTGCAGGTACCACAAAGCAAGGCCGGCTGTCAAGCCTTCCTGAGCTCTCAACTCGATGGGGTCTGAAACTTCAATCAAGCCAAAGTATGGTGTTCCCTCTTCAATTCCCATGCGCACGCAAATCAATTCGATTTCGGTGATGATGAAGCCGTAGCGTGTGTTGTGCTCACGCATAAGCCGCTGTACATGTGCAAGACCAGCCAAGAATTGGACCTGTTTCGTCCCTTTTTCGTGACGCATACCGGTGTTCCAGACGTTGTAGCTCTTCACGAGACCGACGACACGACCTCGACCGCTGAGAGTCTGGGTAATGTCATTGGCGTATGAGGAAACGTAGTAGGGGCCGTTGTCTGAAGAGTGCTCAGGACGCATAGTGATGTGGCGAGAATGGAGTTGGGATGTTTTGATCGCGGCATTGATCCTTGCAGCGTAACATCTGGTAATGATGTCTTGTAGCGCACGCTCGTTGGAAGGTCGAAGCGCGGCATGGCTGAGTGGTATGTATGGTAGAGCAGCTGCCTCGACGGGGACGTTCAGGAGACCGGTGAAACCTGGGATTGAAGTGATGGTATCAAGGTCGAATTCTTTCCACACTCGCAAGTTTCGAATGTCCCACCAGCAGTGAGCATTAACGCCGGTGCCCATCGAGACATGCTCAACCGGACGGATCGCTTGGTTCTTTTCGCTGAGGTAATCAATGATTGTGGTGGTAGGCCCGCCCGAACAGACAAGCTCTGGAGTGAGCTCGCGATAGGTGGCCGGCGCTGGAAGATAGATTTCGTTCGGGACAAACTCCTCCAAACCTGGCAATACAGCAGGGGTGTACTGGGGAGATCGAGTGGTGTAGACCGGCAGAGTTCGGTAGGTTGGGTTGCCGTATCTGCGCAGAGTGCTGGCATCAATGCCTGGCGTAGAAGTAGATCTACCATGGCCATATGATCCACGTGCAGTTGATGAGGAGTAAATAGGGGCATCGATTGCTGAATCATAAGCCCAAGTCTCAACGCTCGAATTGACAGAGATTGGAGTGATGATCGAGCAATCGGGTGGGCTGGTCGTGCTTCGTTGATAGCGTGGTCTGGAGGAAGACCGTGCATACTCTGGCGGGTTGCACTGGCTTGAGAGAGCTCGGCGATGCGTCTTCTTGAGCTGGATCTCAGGTTCGAAACCTTGATCTTGGGGGCGAACCTTCGGAATGAGCGTGGGTCCGGTTTGTCGGATGGGTGATGGTGTAGTTCGGTAGGTATATGACGAGTCGGGTGAGGACCAGAGAGATGATCCAGAAGTGTTACGGCTGTGGCCGTTGCTGTGAGCAGGGGATGGATAACCAGTATCCGGTGTAGCAGCGCGGTATATGTAAGGTTCGAGAGACATGACTTCCAGACTGTTGGATCGCCATCAGTAATGCACTTCCGTGGTGATGAATAGTCAAGACTCACGCTATGTGTAGTAGAGGCTGGTAACGCTTGTGCTGTATAGTATTAGTGGAGGCCGGCTCCTATGTCTAGTCTATAATGGACAAGTGAGAAATAGGAAGGAAAGCACAAAAGAGATTCGTTGAAAGAAAGCCAAAGGTGTTTAGTCGGAGACTTCGTGATTGATGAACAGAAAGAATCGAGAGGATGTGAGAGCGATACTTATCCTCCACGAACGCTGCACGTTGTAGCACCGGAGATGAAACGCAGCAAAAAGCACCATATATCGAAGTCTGGTTGACACAAATCTGAAACGGTAAACAGCAATGTCGGAGAAGATTCTTAGGCTAAGAATCGAGACCATTCAGGTCATTGAAACATAGGCAAGTTCTACGAGCATCAGATGTCGCGCGTCAACACGGAATTTCTTGATCCTGGAGCTATTTCTGGGCGTCCGTGTCTCGCGAAGATGTCGTGCAGCAAGGTCACGAGATTTTGCCTTTGTTGTACTACACCAAAAGAGGCAGTGAAGAGATCTCGAAGGCATTCACAATGGAGCGCGAAGATCACCTGCTCACGTCTCGAATAGCCAGGCGCTGGCCAAATATAGATAGAAACAGGACTGAAGCAGGTCTCTATTACGGTCGCAGAGGTCATCGAGTCGTGTAGGTCTGGTGTGAGGTTGGCGCCAGATCGAGAGAGAGATGGATGGACGTTGGACTTGAGTTCGGCGCGTAGCGAAGATTGAGACAAAGCTACGCGTTGATTGGCTGCACTCCGATCCCGCTAAGCCAGGTCGAGATCCTCGACAGCGCCAAGATATTAAGAGTCATACACATTTCACAGACATGATTGGTCTCACTGAATAGACTTAGAATAGTATTTAGAGGGAAGATGAAACCTTCCTGACGGTATGTTTCATATATGGGACACTCCTCCCTTTTCTCAGAAGCTTTGCAATGGCCTCCTTCTTCTGTACTACCTTTGGCATTGTTATGGCTTGCAGGAGGCAGGAAGTGTTGAATCTATTTACCGCTAAGTCTGCCCTAGCCGTGTTCTAAAAATAATCTGCGTTAAAGGCGATGGCAAAATACATACGGGTCCGGATTTTCGAATGGTGTGAACTTGCAATCGTAGAAGTAAAGCCGAGAAGAGAGCTAAGATGCTGGTCATTCCAGCTAATGATCTTGCTCCTAATCATACTTTGAGTCTTATTGCCAAACACCATTGGGTACGTGTGATTTCAGTCTTGCTAATTGTAGCCTGCCAAACTCCTAAACATGTACTCGTAATTAAAGACGTAGTTACAGCACACCACGCATTCAAAGCAGCGATGAAGTGATTTGTGCAAGAGGAAGGATCTAAGTAGAGATGCGTCCTTCTCGACAGCGAGGTGTTGTAGTGCATTTAGTCATTAATAAAGTACCGTTTGATCTACCTAAGAAAAAGGAGCCCTGGTGGGAGCAAAAAGTGGTATCTCAAATCAACGCCCACGAACGCCATCACTACCGACCGTATGCCCCCCTTAAGATGTCCAAAGCACACCGTTAGATGGTCTCTACTCCAATCATGCATCGTTGGTAAGACTACCACGCCCAACGCCCATCCACAGCAGCATAATCTTCTCACTCATCCCTCAAATCCATCGACTTTGAGGTCATCCTCGATAGCGCCGTCATCGAGCTCGGCTTTAACTTCTTGGTCCACAAATCCTTCGTAGTTCTCCAGGTTTTGTTGTACGTGCACCTTGAATTTGATCACATCGTTTAAAATCTTTTCGATCTCTGTGTGCAAGTCTTCACGCAAGGAGTTGGCACGGAGAGTCAATTGCTCAAATCTAGTACTGAAGTCAGCCTACAGTCGAAGAGAGAATCATGCAGGCAGGGTAACCTACTCGATATTGGTATTCATCTCACGCTGCTCCATCAGCTGCACGCTCTCATCCAAGCCAGCGCGCATCTTTGCGAGCTCCTTCTCCATCTTTTCGATCTGCGCATCCGAAGCAACCTTTTGGGTTGATGTGACCTGTGCCAAGGGTTATTAGTACGTCGTATTGGGTAGCTCGGTGCTTATAATACCTCTTTCGTCTTCTCAAATTCCTCCTCTGCAGCACGGACGCGATGCTCTAAAGCTTCGACCTCGCTCCGCTTATCGTCGATCGCTTCTTTGATAGAATCAAGCAGTTCATGATTCTTAATGTCTGCGTCGACAGCTTGGGTCCTACGCTCGTTAATCTCTTTGCGGAGACCGATAAGTTGGCTCTTCACACAACCGCGAAGATCGAGGTTGAGAACATGCGGTGGATGATAACCTGTCGATGCATCTGCAAGCAAGCGGTCATTGTTGGCGCCGCGCTGTGAAGTACCAAGCTGGGACGAGGAGAAGTTAGGTGTGGAGTCGATGGTGAGCTTGAGTTCGAAGTCTTGGCCCTTCGCGTTCGCGGCTGTGGATGGTACAAGGGCGATCTGGTAACAGAACGAGTTGTACTTATCAATGACACGCTCAAGCTCCTCCAGACTGCGATTAGCGTCTACCTCTTTCTCGGCAGCTTTCCACTTGACCTCTTCGAGCTTGGCAGTCGTGGTCTCGACACCTTTCTGTAAACGTTCACGCTCGCTGTTCATGCGGTCAATGTCTTGGATGGTGATACCCTGCTGATCAACGGAGTCCTGCAGATTCGTCTTCTCCTGCTCAGCTTCTCGAAGCTCGTTTTCTATTCTTTCGATCTCTTCCAGAAAGAACTTGTTCCTCTGCTCGTACTTCTCCACTTTGCCCTCAACATTAGTGTTGTATTCCTCAAACTTTCGCTTGTCGTCTTCGAGGATCTTGAAATGCTTTTCCAGCTTGGCGAGATCCGGCGCGCCTGCTTCAGCCTCGGCAATTTGTTGTTTGAGAGCCTCATTTTCGGCTTCGAGCAGCTTCATCTCCTCAGCGTATTTCTGATTTCCGCGCTCAAATTCTGCAGCCATGGCTTCGACGTGTGGTGCCATTGATTTTTCCTCCGCTTCCTTGTCAGCTCCATCCCATAGCTGAATCCACTCTTGGTACGCGCCACTCAGAAATCGGAAAATGATCCTGTCACCACTGACATCCACACCAGCCTCGGCACATGCGACATCGTATTCGCCGGCCTCGTACTGATCCATCATCTGACTCAATTGCATCATCCACTGTAGCATTCCCAAGAAGGAAGACCAATTTTGTCCACCAACTGCGGCCCATTGTGATTTTGAGACCTTGTCAGCGAATGGGTATCGCAATTGCTTCAGTATGGCTGGCCCTTCGAAGTCAATGGCTTTCATAAAGCGGTACGCTGGATCTATGCGACGGTACAACCATTGGAATATGGCTTCAAAGTCCTTTTGAGTGGGCGAGGTCATGCTCTTCTGGCTTAGCGAACGCTTCATCTCTAGTTCAAAATTGTTGCGCGTAAGATAGTCCAGCAAATCTTGGCCTACTTTGTTCCTGTAATTCGGATCCCTCCAAGGTCGCGGGTCTCCACGTGCGCTGGCAGGTGCCGGTGCTTGTGTAAAGAACGATTGATGGCCCATGGGACCTGTTGACGACGGGCGAGAGTATACGCTGCTTCTCCGTTGTAAACTTTGCGATGCGCTCATTGGTTGCTGGTGCGCTGGAGTCATTGCGCCTGGCGCATAACTCATCCTACTGCCTAAAACAGCGTTCCCAAACATGTTTGATGACGAGCTTCGTTGGACTGTCGATGGGCGGCCAGGATCGGCGAGATTCGTTCCAGAAGATGAGCGCTGGAAGTTCGGTTGCTGGGGCCGATTGGGCGCGAGGGACATTCGCGAAGAGGAGACTGAGCGAGCATGATGTGAGGTGTGAGGAGCTTGAGGTTCTTTGATGTTAGATATGGAATTGGAGCGCTTGAGAGCAGATGCAGGCTGTGGGATAGCTGAGTTGTAATTGATACCACCAAGAGTCTGAGATAGAGGTCAGTGGAGGTTGAGTAGCATAAGTGTGAGACATACTTCTCTCGGTCGCCGCACGCTGAACAAGCCTGTATCTTGCGACATCGCGTTCGTAGCTTCGCCTTTCAGGCTGCGCAGACGGATTTGAAGACTTTAGTTGAGTTGTTACAGTCTGTGTATGTGTTGACTGTGGAGGATAGTAAACAGAGCTAATTTAGGGTGCCAAGAGCGGAAGCTGGGCGCGCCAGCGGGCCGAGGTCCAGGCCATGCCTTTTGCCCTGGCATGAAAACTTTTGCATCTCTCTGTCAGAGTATATTCACCATGGTACGCGAGGACCTTGTTTCGTCAGCGGTAGTATTCCTGCAAGATCCATCCGGTAAGACACTTGGGTTACTTTGCTCAATTCGTTTCACTTTTAAGATCGTACCAGAGCGCGACCATGGAAGGGCTTCTTACCCTTATTCCGTATATAAGCATGGATATGCTGACTTAAATTGACCAGTTGCTGCATCGGCGCTTGAGAAGCGAGTGGCGTTTCTACAGTCTAAGAATCTTACACAGGAGGAAATTGACGTCGCTTTGGCAAGAGCTGGGGACGAAAGACAGCCTCAAAATGCTCCACGACCACCCCCACAAGCCCAATACGGCTATCAAGCCCAGCAAATGAGACAACCTGCAGGGTACGGACCATACCAAGGCGCACCGTGGAATCAAGCACCGCCAGAGCCACCTCGCCGAGATTGGCGGGACTGGTTCATCATGGCCACTGTTACTACTGGTGTTGGCTACGGCCTATACACAGTCGCGAAGGTACATTCTATCCTCTCGAGCTATCTTCTTCTGTTAACTCTAGTGTAGCGTTACGTATATCCATTAATAGCTCCTCCTACACCCTCACAACTAGAAGCCGACAAGGCCTCTATTGACACCTCCTTCGATCGCGCATTCACTCTCATCGAGCAATTATCCAAGGATACTGCCGACCTCAAAACATCAGAAACGGAGCGAACAGAGACACTAGATACCACACTGAGGGATTTCGAGAGCGTGATCGAAGACCTGAAAGCTTCGAACACTAGACGGGAAGCGGAGAGCAGAATCATAGCGAATGAAGTACAAGGCCTAAAAGAATTAGTGCCAAAAGCATTGGAAGGATGGAAAGCAAACGGAGACGCGAATTTAGAGGATTTGAGCCAGGAAATGCAGAGTTTGAAGAGACTGCTCGAGAACAGAGTCGGAAAGGCTGGTGGAAACCCGGCTCCTACAGGCAGAGGTTACGCTCCGGTTACGACGAATGGGCAGCAAATGTCGTCTGATAAACCCTCGGGGTCCAACGGCTCAACAACACCAAATCCTGAATCTACCACTGGCTCAGCAGCTCCTGCGCCAGGAGTGACTGTACCAAAGCGTGAACGAGCCATACCAGCATGGCAAAAGGCTGCGGCTGGGAAGAGCGGAACTGCAACTCCAGACGCAAGTGCAGAGCCAAGTGTTTTGGAGTCGGGAGCATGAGCAGTACTATCGCGCATTATTCTACGTCGTAAAAAGATCAAGACATGCTGGTCTTTGGGCTTTACTACCCCAATTCTTGAGCTGCTCAATTGCATATGAACTCGAAGTGATCATTATGGCATTCTGCTCAAGCGATGCATGTAACTTGATTCAAGGGTAGGCTACCCTTGTTTCTCGGCGTCTTCTGCTCGAGTGACCTATGGACTGAACATCTACTGCGTACTCTGCATGTGAAAACCCACTCGTCTCGGTCGACGGGTGCCTGATGATCACCCTGAGCTCGGGGCTTCCGCTCAACGTGGCAGGGTCTGTCGTCGTTACGACATAGTGAAGCACTCATCGACGCGTTGATTTAGCGCAACATACAGCTATTTGTCACTTGCTAATCTCATCTCAAGGAAGTCTTCTGCACCCCTCAAAACTCTCACAATTGAGCGCATGCTGTCTATCACAACATACAAATTCTTCTCAACCCAAGCTTCTTATTGACAAGACTACCGACTGAACACATCTTCACCGACTCAGACAATCTATTCCTAATTCTAGCACCTGAAAATTCTTCTAACGATTTCTCCAGACGAGAAGCAAATGGTTCCAAACGAAATGAGGCTGTGGAAAGAGCTGCTACCTTTTGACTTATAACTATAAGCTATTCCACACGCATCAATCTGGCGCGTCCGCTCACGAAAGAGGAGATGGAAATGCTATCCGTACCACATCACTAAGCTCCCCTTACCGCCACAATATAGCATTATGAAACGGCCCTCGCTGGATTCCTGTTATGCAGGCTGCAACCGTTCTGAAGCGCCCAAATGGGAAAGCGACGTCTCAAACCACTATGCCGCACGAAGACCCAGGGGGCTCCCCGCAGAACCCCTCGTGTCCATCAACAGCCCCGAAAATGGCACCTCCCGCAAAGGCTAATAACATTACCAACGTTCTCCAAAACTGTTAACGGGAAAGTTCGTTTACTGTATACTCCTATCGCCGAAGTTCTACTTTTCTTCCTAGGTAAGATTTGGACTTGCCAGGCTTGCTCACCAAAAGTGCACACAATCCTGGTAAAGAACCTCCATAAGTCTACAGGCACGAGGCCATTCACTCAATAACTGCCACAGCTGCCTGCACTTATCTTTGACACGGCACAGTCTGAAACCCTGAGCAAACAAGAATGAAGCGAATTTCCACTCCAATCACAGTACCGGTGACCCTCAAGTCATGCTGAAACAATATACATATGACCCCTGGGGCAACCCACGTGTGACTAATGTAAATGAATGTCCAGAATATATAAGACCCCAGTAAGGAAGCTTCATCTACTTTTGATGTTAATCGCCAATCCTTATTCCCAGCGTCAGCTACGAGTATAATCTCGTGATCGTCGATCTCACAAAGATGCAGGTTTTCCTTGTTCTATTTCTCTTTACTCTCCAGGCATCCTCCCTATTCATCGCCCTCCCTCTCTATCTCTACCCCGACACCGACGCATCCGCCTGGAGCAACGTCTTCGCAGTAATCGAAGCCTACCCCCAGATCCAATGGCAAGCCATCATCAATCCAGACAGCGGACCCGGCACAGTCGACAGCCAGTCCTATCCCACCGAACAAAACCAAATCTCCGGAATCGCGAAATTGAACAGCTACTCCAACGTCATAACACTCGGCTACGTTCACACCAGTTGGGGCCAACGTGCCTACTCCAACGTGACCTCGGAAATCGATATTTATACCGCTTGGGCATCCTATTCCAGCGCCAATATCTCCATCAGCGGTATCTTCTTCGACGAAGTCGCTAATAACCCTTCAAGCGATATCTTGACTTATTACCAACAAGCATCATCATATGTGTACACTAAATTCCCCTCTACTGTCAAGAAGGTGATGTTCAATCCTGGAACAAATGCGTCGACGCAGCTTTTTGACTACTGCGACACGATGTTCGAATTCGAGCATCCACTCTCAGATTACGGGAACGATACCACTATTGAGAACATCCCAAGCGGCTATCAAGCTAAGAGCGGCCTTATGATTGATGATGTACCTGCCTCCGCTGAGGTGGGAAGCCTGGTGCATACAATGACGTATTATGGAGTGGGAGCTGTATATCTAGGCGCTGATTGCTGCTACAAAGTTTACGATGCGACGCTGTTGCACGAGCTAGCGGCGGCCGTATTGGCCGGTTAGCGACACTCTTGATATGAAGCGAGGAGAACGGCTTTGATAGTGGCGCCAAGGTTCAGGGAGTCAATGTATAAATCATGGAACCTGTGTTGAAGCCCAAATAGCTGTGATTTCACAGTATACCCTCTACCAATTCAGATCATGCTAAATCAGTCAACGTCCCATGAAATACGGCAATCGCATGTGATTGGCCAACGTCATAAACAGTCACTCAATTGGGGGGTGTCACTGCCCAGGGGAATATTCTGGCCGGAACTCATGTCACATCACACTACAAAAGACTCGATTTCCTCTCCCTTTTTAGTCCCAATAAGATGCTAACCATCGAGAACCCTGTTATTTATTGCGGTCTGGATCTCTTCCCTGAGACATTGGCCCTCACTAGATAGGTACCACTTTGTTTTTTGGGAGTATCAAGGCCCATACAGTTCCACAACGAATTGCATTCCACAAAGACGGTTTGTGAGGCATGATAGGGTATAATATTACCTCCAAATTTGGGTAATTCGGGTATGAGTATAGAAGAAATGAAACCTTAAGACTGCCACTCCATATGAAACATGCTACTTGAATGTGATAGCATATCGCTTGGCAGAGTGTTATCTGGTGGGTAATACAGGTGGATCATCTGACACGTCCTACGCCCACCTCTACTGACACAAACCCATCCATATTACCACCCGCACTCTCCCCCGTCACCACCATCCACCCACAATCAGCAACCATAGCGAGACATGCAGAACAAAACAGCAGCTACAGAAGCCTCTGAAACGGAAACCAAGCTGAAGGAACGGATTGCAGCACTTGAAGATGAGGTCCGCCTTCTCAAGTCCGCTGCCGAGCCTGAGCGTGAACGCGAAACGGTAAAAGACAAGCTACTGCATGACAGGCTCGCCCAAGCAGAAGCGAAGAATCGCGAACTAAATGTCCAGGTCAAGGCAATGACGCCTATGCAACTACACCTTGTGAGCCAACTCATGGAGCTCACATCTCGCAACGAGAAGAGCCAGGAGGCATATCAAGCCCTCGTTGACAAACATTGCCTGCTCACGAAGGAGCTTCAAGCTTACAAGAACTTTTCTGGGGAGATGGTACGCTACCACCAAGAGGCCAGTGAGGACCTTTCGCGGAAGTTCAACCAAATGGAGGAAAGCTTTAAGATGCAAACCCCGGCTGCTGAGCATACTACACCATTCACCTCTAGTATCAAAGATAGACCTCATATCGACCTCGAGCAGGCAACGGCTCTCCCAAACCTCAATACTCCATCTCTGACAGAGCAGAACAGTACGGCATCATCCCCTCTAAATCAACCAGTCCAGTATATTAGCAGCAACAATGTTTCATCCCAATCAACACCCAAAGCTCCCGAGACTCTACCAACCGCAACTCCAAGCTTCTCCACCAGCGCATCTCCAGCTCCTTTCGGAGCCCTGTCAGGCACACCCACAATACATCCAAACACGTTAGGCTCGAGATCAGGAGGTCTCTTCAGCTCCGGAAAAGGCGAGCTCGATGGTGCTCCCTCAGCTGTAAAAGTCTCCTCACCAATACTGCCACTGTTTAATAAAGTGCCCTCTTCTCTGTTCGGTGACCCCGAGAAGACTTTTCAAACAGATCATCCTCCAGCATCGTCGGGGGTCTTCTTTATCTCAACTCCTGGCAATTGTAACGGCGAGGAACAGAGCTTCGAGGAAGCGAGGTTGAAGCGGTACAATGCGTACGGTAAAGACTATGCATGGCTAGTTACGTCAGCATTCGGTCCCTACAAAGCGTTGGATTCTGGATTCAAGCGATGAATCCATTAGGCTGGAGCTCAAAGAGGCCAATAAGAAGCCTGTTACCGAAGACGTCAAGGATGACAGGACTCTCGACTTAGAGGAATGATGTGAAAATTGACGCTCAAGTGGAGGTTGCAACAGCCAGAGCTGGAGCATCTAAGAGCGAGGTTGAGAGATAATCACATTGAGCACACGAGATCTTACAAACCCGTTCCTAGAGCGAAATTTCATACCCCAAATACACTCACCTCCAATGTTTCTGGCGTAAAATGTCCGTCCCATTCTAGAGACATCAAGTACGTCACGCCACTTCGCCAAGTAGTCAATAGCCAAGTTCCAACTCTTGTGCACATTGAAGCAAAATAGTGGCATGAACTGTTGTCTATATGAGTGCGAATCTTGAAAGTCATCGATGAGTTGCACAAGTCGTGAACGCCGACGCCCCACTTTCCCATTTGGCGGCTTTTGGTGTCACCATTCCACAATTAGAGAAAACATCTCATGCGCTCTGCGTGGCTCTTCCTACGAAGTAGTCCTGCGAACAAATTTTCAGCACACCTAATGCCTGCCCAAACGCCCCCAGGTCCTCCGTCAACGAATGGCATGTCAGGACCTCCTTCTAACATATCGCCCGCGTTTCTCGCTCAGAGCCGTGTGGGTGACATATGTGCAGCCGTCCTTGCGGTTATCGTGCTGTGTACTCTATGATAGCAGTCGCCCTTCGTTTCCGTTGTAGACGGATGGTAAAAGCAAATTTGTGGTGGGATGACTGGGCAATACTGGCAGCACTGCTGATTGAATGGAGTCTTTCTGCCGTCTTGCTGTACGAGACGGCGAATTTGAACTTCGGCAGACATATCGAGTTAGTTCAGGAATAGCAATCTGTACCCTTCTTCAAAGTAAGCGCAAGCCGTTTCGGATGAAGGCTTGCATCCACTGATATTCAATCGACGCTCGTGGCCGCCCAATTGGTTTATTACTGCGCGCAAACTCTCATAAAGATTTCGCTATTGCTCATGTACCACCGCATCTTCGGCATCAACAAACGTTTTCGTATCGCTAATTATATTGCCGGAGTTCTTATCATCATGTGGTGGCTTGCTTCGTTCTGGGATACAGTCTTCCAGTGCGTACCTGTTCAGGCTGAATGGGATAAGGCTATCTCTAATCCCGAATGTCAAAACATTGAGATGGCTGCGCTTGCCCCGGCTTTCAGCAATCTGATAATGGATCTCCTATTTGTCGTACTGCCTTTGCCAATGACCTGGAACCTTCAGCTTGACGGAAGAGCCGAATCGTCTCTAACATTTTATCTTCGTGCTTAGCGGATTGGTCTGCGCTATCTCGATCATCCGTATCAACGAGATCTTAACCACCAATCACAGCAAGATGGATCTGACTTGGGACGCGTATGGTATCAACGTCTGGAGCACGGTCGAGTCATGCTCCTCGATAGTAGGTGTTTGTTTACCAACGATGCGACCACTCATCGCACGCGCAAAACATTTCACTTCCACAAGCAAATCGCAGAAAGACTCGAGACAGACAGGCGGGTCTACTACCGTAGTGGCAAGCGATACTGGTAGTCAGGTCCATTGCTATAGGGCTTAAATTCGCTCGTTGCATCGAGCAATTATATGCTCTCCTACCATGTACTCACCCTTATTTTACGTGCCTAGTAAGCAAGCTGTCAATAAAAGTGGCTTGCTAGGGCTACAGAGTTCGAGAATCATAGTACACGAGGGCAGAAGAGTGAAAACGTCGTTCCTCGGCGCTGAAGATGAGTCGCTCTAAAGCGAATCAGAATGCCTGACCTGCTGGCTAAATCGCATGTGGATTGTGTTTGAGCTAAGTATACTGGCATTTAAGACTGCCCACAGCAATTGGGACGACCAACCAATGTTTCTCAGTTGTCGTAAATATGGCTGATCTTTTCGATGCATTGCCAATCAATGTCAATCCTGCAGGTGTGAACATCGTCTTTATCACTGTCTTTTTCCAGTCCAAAACTGACTTGAACAAGGATAGAAGCGTAGCTTGCTGATAAGTGCAGCTTAGCAAGACGACGAAGTGTCCGTAAAGAATCATGATGAAGCCTTCCAAAATCAAAAACATTCCGCTATCAAATCTAGACGCCCGGGTGGTTGGCGATCTCCAACGACTAAAGGCAAGCCCCGAAGCTATCGCCCAGGTCAGTAAAGTCACCGCCCACTCGCCCTGACAGTCACACCCGAAATCATCCCATCTGCGCACTGATAGGCTGACCATGCCTTTTCTCCATGCAAGTGCTGACAAGGTCTTGCTGCCGCCGACCCCTCCCCTCCCCAATCAGCGTCAGCCCCAGCAACGAAGGGTGCGTGGGACTGCCCAATCCACTGCTGGCGCGGCTACAGCAGTCCAGCTCCAGGTCTGTCAAAAGGGCAGTCCGATACTCTCCTCCTCTCCTCTCCATCTATTCTTACATCTTCCAAGAGTCCGTTATTGTCGCCTTGCAAGTTTCAGAATCTTTCATTATTGCGATCAGGATTGAATAGCAAGACTCGAGTGCGTTGTTGAAACTCATAACAACTTATCTCTTGTCTCGCGCTTTACAACATCAGACGAAAATTCACAATGCTCGGCTCACCACGGTTACTCCTCACCGCGGCCTCATGCCTCTCGCTCCTCTCCACCCTCGTTTCTGCCCACACAGTCGTCACATACCCGGGCTGGCGAGGCGATAATCTCTTCTCCAATGGCACCATCAGCGGAATGAATGGCACACAGCTGGCCCCAGGTAAGCAGGCCAGTCTCACATCTTGGAACATATCCTGACTCTAAATTCAGACATGATTGGCAACGGAGGTCTTGGAGTCGGCAACAACAACACATACCCCTACGGCATGCAATGGATCTACCCATGTACTTTCTCCTCCCGCTTCCAACCCTCGCACCAACTAACCCTCCTTCTAGGCGGCGGCATGCCAATGTCCACAAACCGCACCAAATGGCCCGTCACAGGCGGCGCCATCGGCCTACAACCGGGCTGGTTCTCAGGCCACTCAAACGCCCTGATGTATATCAACTTGGGCCATGGCACCGTACCTCTGAATTACTCGCTCATTATGCAATCGGTGTTCGGGATTGTTGGGCCGAACAATTTGCACTACAGCGCCTCGATCTGTATGCCACAGGTGCCATTGCCGGTGAATTATACGGCCGTTGTGGGAAACAATGCCACCATTCAGATTATTGAGACGGCGCAGCATGGGGCGGCGCTTTACAATGTGGGTTTCTGCCATTCATAATTTACAAGGGAAGAGTGCTAATGACTCGAGTCAGTGCGTCGACATCACTTTTGCAGAGCCAGAAGATGTGCCTAAAGTCACTCCAGACAATTGTGCGAATACTTCCAACATCGGCTTCCAATATACCTACAGCACCAATCTCTCATCAGGTGCCGAGCCTATGATATTGTCGACTCGAACTACATGGCTGGCATCACTACCGCTGGCCGCGATGGTCGCGCTAGGAATGATGATATAGGTGGACAGATAAGAGCAGGAACAATAACGATGGGGCCGGTCAGACGCAGTACGCGTCGGTAAAGGAGGCTTTGGATGATACCTGGGCTGTTCTCTCGAGCTTAAAACTCTCCAATATTTGCCTTCACAAAAGGTTGCACGGACTGCACTTTTCTGTAGATGATTTGATTGGCGTTCAGGATCGGCTTTGGATACCAGGACTATCACTCAAAATATTTACACCGTTATGAAGCTTTTCACAAGATCTGTAGTACTGCTAGTCCCAAGCACATAACTTTGAGGAATCTTGGAGCCAATCACTGCTCAAATACTCCATATTGACCAACACCACCCATACCCCTACGTCCGACTCCTAGCACCAACCCTCTCAGTCCCCTAATCCCTCTCCGATTCCTCCTCCTAAAACTCCCCACCCTCTTCGATATAGCCCTCCTAATAATCCAGTCCTTAGCATCAACCACCTCCTCCTCTTCCCCCTCCGCCAACGCCGGAATCACCTCCCTCTCCAACCCCTAAGCAGCACATCATCTTCCGGTCTCGCGAAATAGACCAACGAATATCTTGTATGTTCCGCCTGCTCTCCAGGCAGAGATATAATCCTATAAATATTACTCCTAAACAACCCATTCATAAATATGACCATAGCATCGCCAAGGTTGACGATGCAATGATTAGGGAGTGGCTTGACACAGCACCATAGGGCGTTGTCACCAGGCGGAAGCACCTGCAAACCTCCATAATCTTCGGATGATTTCAGGATCAGTATTACTCTTCCAAGCCAAGGAAATCAGTCAAGGGGGATCCATTAGGAGCAGAAGAGTGTGGTCTTTTCGACTTGGGAAACGGTGTAGGAAAGGCAGTTCAAAACGGTCATATGAAAACACAAACGTACCGGTTTAAACAACACAGTCACACTCCCAAAATCCGTATGCGCACCCAACGCCGTCCTCCTATCATCCACAGGCTGCGGTGGCGCTTTCACGAACCACACCTGATCCCCCGAATGCCTATCCAATCTGTGCAAAACCTCTAGTGTATTAGGCGGGAGGCGGAGATGCGGATTTAGTTCCGAGAGGAGGAGAGAGACGATGGAGTGGGCGTAGGATTCGAGAAGCGGGCGTTGCCTCGACAAGACCGTTGGGGAGGGCAGGGGCGCGGAGAGGGACAGGATGTCGTCTTTGGAGACGTTGTAGGATTCTTTGCGGTCGAGGGTGCCGGTGCGGTCGACGACGGCTGTGTCATAGCCTTTGTATCTAGCCGTTATGCATCAGCATCTCCCACTTTCATTGCGGTTGATGTTTTGATGGCTAGGTACCCGAAGTAAGTCTTCTGTCCTCTGAAATCATAGCTTTTCTTCTTTTCTAGGCAGAGATCGAAGAGTTCTTCTCCGACGTCGAAGAGGTGGTTTGCGTCGCTGAGGATTGATTGGCTTTCTGAGGTGCTGCGCAGGTCGAGCTAGAAGAAGCCGAGGTCTTTTCCGGCCGTGAAGAAGCGTGAAGATTCCTCTTTGTCATGGTTGAGAAGTTTTGGGAGAGATATTCGCAGGAAAGGAGCAGTGGGGATTTTGGTGGGGAAGGGTGGGCTTGTTGTGGGTGGTTGTGTCTGACAGCTCCATATTTGTTGTCTCTTTGAATAGATGCACAGAAAGTGTCTGATGTCAATGAAAGGCAAATTAGTAGAGAACGAAATTCTTATAGATATGATATGATTAATGGCCACAGCATTGAGTTCGCAAGTCAGTTGCTCCAGTCTTAGGGGTCGCCTCGGCGTGGAGGAACGGGTTGTGTGCTACTATCCTGTATATTTGCAGTGCCGGTGAACTCAAGTATGTCGGACGGTACAGCCGCAGTGGACGAAAGGTAGATGCCAAGTACAGCCATAGAAGATATGTGGCTGCTGTCAGAGGCCATCTCGGAAAGAAAACACTGATACAGCGACGAGAAACTTTTGTGTCAATGCCTTTCCTACCTAATGCACCTACGTAATGTTCCTGCCTATATTCAATCTGTTGTTCAACTGATGGACAATTAGTCGTGAAGAGAAGGCAATGGCGAGCACTCAAATCCAAGCCCATCTTGCTGCGAGGTCGCATTATGATCGAATTTCGGGTCGAATATTGTCCAGGTCAACAATGAAAGCCATTGCTTCATCTCTCCACTCGGTCGTGCACAATAACAATCTTCCCAGCCCCAGTATGGCTACCAAAGATTAGCAAAGCCTTAATCTTTGTCCTATTCATGATATACCTTTCCACAACTCTACAATCTTGAGCCATGAATGACTTTGTAGTCTACAACAAGCTCACGGCCTCCATCATTGATGACCAAGACACGGACACTGCCACGGCCGTTGGCAAAAGAGTCGTTCAGTCTCGACCACAGTCCACCCTGATCAATGACTGGAAGACCTTGCTTGACATCGCCAGTCTCAGTCATGGCAACAACACAGCCATCATCGCGCATATCAAGGACACGGTATTGCTTGAAGACGGGGCCGAGCATGTTCTGGACGATGACCGATGGCGAAGGATTGGAAACAAAGCTGGATTCTTCATGGAGTTGCTTAGTGAAGAGGTCCACTCCGAGATAGCGGTGCTGGCCAGTCTGAACTGACGTAGTGATGCGAATAATTTGACAGGGACGGCCTTGCAGAATCAAGAGGTCGCCAATACGGATGTGGTGGCATGGAATGGTGATGGTCTCGGAGTGACGACCACGGCGCTCAACATAGCGAACAGTCTCATGCACTCCTTCGCGGACGCGAGATGGGCCACGCTCACTATGATGATGATCCTTCTCAACAATCACCTCCTCGCGCTCGTGCTGGGGGGTGAAGGGGTGGAAGACACGGTCCGCGGCCTTCTCAAGACCGTGGCGAAAAGAGTGGTAGTGACCTTCGTCGTCGTAATATCCCATGCTTGATCGATGTGGGGGGTCTACTGTTTCTTCGGCTTCGATGCGTTCTTCGCGGGGGTGATGGTGGCTTCGGCGTTCGAACTCGACGTCGTAGGTTGGGTCTGAGCGGCGACGGTATTCACGCTCAGTGATATCAATTTCTTTCTCGTGGCGAGGGACTTCGATGTCGATCTTGGTATCTGTGTAACGGCGGTCAGAGTCTTGATAGCTATAAGGATACCAACATTAGCGTCTCCGGAGAAGGGATGGTCATAGGTATAAAGGCTTACCGTTCTCTGGAGACTTCTATTTCTGGACGGTCGCGGTGATGGGGATCTTCCTCTTCGTAGACAGTCACGTCTTCTTTGCGGCGCGGACGGCGTTCACGATCGCCTTCGTAGACTTTGACCCCTTCCTTTTCGTACTGAGTACGGTCTTTGCGTCCTGGAAGGGAGGCAGAGAAGGAAGAGTGACGAGTTTCGTGACCTTCCCGTCCGACGCGCTGGTTGGTCTCTCCTTCTACCTCGACCTTGGTAGTTTCTTCAACAGCGTCGCTCCGGTACGACGACGGGAAGACACTGAAAGGGATCGGGACTTTGGCGTCAAAGTCCAGATTGACGGAGGTGGGGGAGACTTTTCTCGAATGCCTTTCGAGCCGTTATGACACGAATCGAAAGGAAGACAAGAAGAGGCTCTTGCTTCGGGGGGGGGGTGAAAGTAAGGAGATGAAGGTGAAGTATGGCGAGTTGCCAGCGACACGCTTCAATCTCGTGATTACTTTCGGGTATTAGATGATGGATTATGTTCAATTGGTGGGTATGTGCAGTGAGTGTCAATGTTTGCGAAGGATTGGAACTGGGTGGTCGGGGAAAGATCAGGCCCTTGTTGATGTGGATCGCCCTTGGCGCGACGTTGCTGGGCAACTCTGATTGGCGCTAGGATGATTACACGATATCAAAAGCCCGATTCGTATACTCTTACAATTAAGTTCATCACTGCGCTGAATCTTACTACAACGTCACCGTAATACTGGTCTCCATTGATATATAGGCAATTGTTTCAGTTGGTATGGTGTCTTTGCTCTGAAGCATTTCATTCGCGTATACGTGCACTTATCGTGGTTTCATGCAACTATTTTCGTGGCTTCACTCCATTAGCTTCCTCGCCTTGTTTTCCTTGATTCTAGACTTTTGTATCACCCTCTCGACTACGAGTATACGACCCACCTTCATTCGGCAAAGGGTCACCTTGCAGCAATCATCAGCCGATGATTGAGCACATTCTTAGGCTCTCGCGCATTAGTTAATGATGTGATTACCTTGCATCTGCCACGGATTCAATGTTCCACATGTCATTCCCCCGTCATTCTTAATGCTCAAAAACTTCACGTCTATGAAAGCTGCGCGATCCCATTTTTCCAGCAGCGGGTCAATGAATAGTGCTCTGAGCCCGATCGAGCTGCACAGAGCAAGTAAGGTAGGATACTGGCTTTTAACATATAGGTGAGGGTAGTGGAATCTCCACAGCAAGGAATCGAGAATCGCATTGACCCTGTTTGAAGTCCCGCAAATCTACTCGACACTGCTAATTCGTATGTAATGGTGCAAGTGCCGTTGAAGAAAGAAACCACAGTTTGCAGTGTTTCCCAACGAGCGCCATGATTTGTGTTGCTCAAAATACATCTCTTGAGAGCATTTGCAGAAATAGCATCCATTTTTCGCCGGCTGATGTAGCTCTTCAAGCTTCAAACCACAATCAATGGCTATGTTGCTATCGCGCTATGGTATGATCTCTCAATTCACATGGTATAATAGACCATCCAGTAGGTTAGCCCGTATCTATATTCATTTTCTCCGTGGCCGGAAAGTGCTTGTATTTGCAGTCTGTATCCGACTATCCCGCGACCACCGATTGCACTTGGTCTTGTTAGCCGGTACTGCCGGTCGAAGCTGAAAGACTACACAGTGGTTGGGCAAAGCTGCTTTATGTTTCATCAGCTCATGGGAGCAAGGTTTTCTCGAGGTCTGGCACCTACCCTCGACCTGTGACGACTTCGCCTACGATTCTCGGGCTGCGGCGATGACACTGCCAAGGAGTCATGTGCATCTTCGCTATTGCTGCCCAATGGACAAGGGAAGACTGCATAGTTATTCGGAGACGAAACTTCAGGGATTGACCTTGTTGGCGGATCGCCACGAGGGCGATATTCCACACCTGCGGGCGAATATTCGAGAGATGTGCTGGGTCGAGGCAATCAGGCAAAGGGGATTTGGCTTAATTCGCCCAGCGTGACCGTTGTCGTGGTAAATCTAGCTACAAATTACCTCCTTACCATATAAATGGAAGATGGTAGTCATCATCATAGCTGTTAGTAGCATGAACCGTAAGGTCGTGTAAGGGACCGGGTTCGCCGCTATAAAAGACCCTTGCGGCGGCTCAGCGTCATTGGTAAAGAATAAATATCAGTCAGAGCCCCACTAAACACATCAATAAATTCACTCTGCATTGGCCGTCTCTCAAGCCTGAGCAATTTTATCCGCCTTCCAAAGCCTTCCTCGAGTCAGTCCACTCGTTCGAGTCTGCACAAGCAGGATCCTAACCATCTCAAAAGCCGAGTCTAAGGGACACATCCTTGCACGCCTTACTGCAGCTCGGTGGTGCGGGTTTGCAGCAGCAGACCGTCCCCAGCCTGGTGCTGCAAGATTGAAGAGACAAAGCCTTGCGACAAAAATCCATCCATGTTGTCTCTGCTTATTGTTATCACTCATCTCACGACATGACTTCTGCGGGATAAGCTCTTCGTTTTAGTACGCCTTCCTACTTTACCTCTACCCACAGTCAGCTGACCTTCTTCCAAGTTCCAAACGCCATTTGCAATCAGCTTCGAGGACAAATACTACAATATTCACTGAACCTGTTGTCTGCGTTTTCCACCACAGCTCCTCGAGCCTTCTACAATACACCCCAATCGAGAAACGGCGGCCACAATGAATTCTGGACACGGCCGACCGCTTTCTCCTCCACGGAATCGCTACCACCCTCCTGGGGGTCCACGAGCTTCAGCTGGTAGCTTTTTCTCTACATCATCCTACGATCCATATGCGGCACCCACTCGTACGAGCAGGGACTATGTTTCTGGGCCTCGTATAAGTGACGAGCGTGTAGGCGCATCTCGGGCTGTGCCACTCCGCACACGCAGTCCTCCAAGGAGGGCAGCCGTCGATGATTATGCTGTCGCTCCACGTCCCCGTCGCTTAGCATTGGAGCCGGAAGTTCAGAGGATACGGCGACCCGTGAGCATGATTGCGCCTAGCGACCCTGCTCGGACTTCAAGGCCAGTTGTCACAAGCGCTATGGATAGACCCCCAAGTCCCGTGACGAAGGCTCGTAAAGAGCGCCGAGACGACAACTACGAAGTGCTGCCAGCTTCGTCGAACTCAAGGCGCCACCATCAGCGCCATTCATCTTTGAACTCTGCACAAACGGGCCGCCTCATGCCACTGGACAGAGACGCGAGCCAGAAAGTCTATCGACCTTCCAACTCAGGCCGACCAGCCCTCAGAGAACGGAGGGACGAGAATGATAAAGACTATGACTTCGAGTATACTGATCCTCGTGATACGAAGCCTCAGGACCCGGTATATCGACAGAGATCTAGAAGGGACAGCTACAACGATGCTCGGCCAACAAGTATGATAGCCTCGGATACCTATATCCCACGTTCGAACAGAGATCCTGGTCCACCTGTATCATCTAGAGGGTTTGAGAACATTGGGAGATCTCAGAGTCAGAGGCAAGGATACCCTGCAAGGGACGACGAGAGGGAACCAAGAGACTACAGTCGCGATGGCCGTGAGCCCAACTCTCGCAAGCCTGTTCGATCAGAGATTGCTCTTCACCAGCCTTCAAATGATGGAGTCATTGACGAAGAGTCACGGAAACTCCGGCCTCGCAAGCCAGCGCCTGAGGATGATAGATTGGAGCCACGAACTCGGCCACGCAAGCCAATAGAGGAGGAGGAGAGGCTTGAGCCGAAGGCACGAAACCTACAGGACGACCAAGTTGATCGCCACGGCGAGGATCGACCGCGACGACACCGACACAAACATCACCACCGAGATCCTGACAGGTATCGAGATGACGATGATAGAGATAGCAGAGATCATCGACTTCGCGCCGACAGACGCGAAGAACGACGGGATAAGCGAGACAACCCAGATGATGATCATGGCAATGGGCTGTTGGCAGGCGCTGGAGTTGCCGCCACTGCTACAGGTCTTGCTGCTGAAGGTGTACGGCGGCATCGTCACAAAGATCATCGCGAAGTGGACGATTCACAACTGACTAGACGCCCTCGAGACGTGGAAGAGCCTAGTCGGGATCATGTGGATTTGGATAGACGCCCTCGGGACCACGTGAGCGAAGCTCCACGCGATGACTTAGATTTGGCTAGACGCCCTCGAGACCATTTGGCAGGACCACACCGTGATGACCTAGATACCAGTTCCGTCAGCACCGGCCCTAGCACAGCAGAAGATCGAGAATACCAAGAAGCAAGGGAGTTATCACATCAAGCGAAAAAGGAAGCGGAACATTTCATTGGTCCCATGGAACCGGAACTTCGACAGCAAAAATCATTCGAGCGTCCCTCTGAGCCAGAGTACACTAGACACCACCGAAGCTACCGTCCTCGTCGTCACCACCCCCGCACTCGCGACGAAGATTCCTACTCCTCATCCTCATCTTCGTCTTCCAGCGACAGTGAAGATGATAGAAGGCAGCGTCAAGTGCGCGTCGTAACTCCATCCAACGAGGAAAAACCACCACCACCAGCCCCAAAGAGCATTCTTCGCAAGCCGCGCGAAAAGTTTCCAGAACATCCTACTACCGTCCGTGAAGGTGTCGCCCCACACAAGGACCAGAAAAAGAAAGATGTGCCGCCCAATGCACGCTGGACAAAGATTGACAGGCGATTCGTGAATCCGGAAGCGCTAGAGGCAGATGGTATTCGATTCAATGAGTTTGTAGATCATGTGATCGTGCTGAAGGTGATGGATATCGAGGAGATTGAGAAATATACCCAGAAGACGGCGGAGATCAGGGCGAACAGACGCATGTTGATGGGACCGGAGGGACCGCCGCCACCACCTGCTCCTCAGGCTGAGGGAACGTTTTGAGCCAACAACGAACCTAGACATCGCTCCTTAGGAATTGGCGAGGGGAGCAGGACCAGCAAACAGCTTGGGGGAGTATGATAGGCAAGAGCTTGCTTGGCGACTCATTCGACATATAGACACTCGCTTTGATCTAGAATGGGAGGTACGATGTTGTTTTCGAGTGGGGGAGATTTACAGGGAAGCATGCTCTTGCTTTAGGAGTGCACTAAAGGCAAGCTGTGATTTCGCGGAGACAGACGAGAAGAAACCTGCCATTCCTTTTCAGACGGAGACGGATTTTGAAATTAATTCAGCGTGCGAGAATGTCAATGACAAGCTTCTTGTATGTTTCTAGTTCCTACCCGCGCCATCAAAGGTCTTGGTTCCTCCGTTGTTGGCAGCCCGATTACTACGTACATGCCCCAACCGCATTCCCCTCTCATAACTTCGACCGCATCACAACTTCCTCTCTGCACCTGTTCATCATCAATCCCATCAAACCACCAGCATCACAAATAAACCCTACCTCACAGCCTGCCTTTCAGTCCTCGTCCCCCTCTCCTTTCAAAATTCATTTCCCATCTACCACAGCCAGCTTCATGACCGCCTCCAGTAATTGCTTCATTATGCCATTTATCTTGTCCAAGCTTAAAACCTGGGAAAAGAGGTGGATGGGTTTCAACTCTCACGGAGGTTTGGGCTGCCGTGCCGAAAAGGTCTGGGCTATTGCTGTTGAGTGAGGAGGTAAGGGTGCAGGTGTCTTGTTCATGCTGGTGGGCGTTTCTCTGGTGGGACTCCGTGCTGGGCGTTTTACTGGTGGGGATGTTGGTCATGTGGCTGTGGTGGATGCAGGGAAGATTCGGATGGAAGGCATGGTAGTGCGGGAGAGGGAAGAGGGATGAGTGGGCATTTGACAAGGGGGCAGTAAGTGAGAAGGAGCTGACGCAGGGAATTGGTGATGTAGATGGTAAAGACGCCAAGCGATATTGGTCGAGGACGGGCATGTGATCGGTTGTGGCGTACTGGAACCATGGGTGAGGAGAAGAGAACATTATAGAGCACATAGAATAAAGCGCCCTAGAAATCGTACTCCTTCTGGGTGGAGAGCCTTTCATGTTGCTGCCTTGCACCGAGTTCAAAGTCTTTGGTAAGGTGATTTTGGCAAATAAAGGGCAAGACCTGTTCCATTCTCATTTGTCGCAGCGTATCAATCAGCGATCGGTTGCGTTACCTAGTGCTTCCACATGGCTCTAAGAGCTGGGTAGGTTTCGATCTCGTGCATCGTCTGCGGGGACGGCATGAAGGTATGATCCTGGGGATACGCAGTGGCAGGGTTGCGCTATCCTATCGTGTTTGTGACGCATGCCTCGTCTAATGCTGATTTTATCACAGAGGTGGAGTGATTGTACCTGGAGATCAGTGCCCGACGACCCATGTCAATGCTTCAGTCAATGGCACATCCTGGTGTTTCCATTCATTCTTCGAGCATGCTCTTCTGCGCGGACCGTTGCAACCATTGGCTGTGCATCATATGCAAGTACCCTAGCGCAATCGCAGCCCGTGCTTCCACCTTAGCCGACGCCAATGAATGCCTCTGACGTGCTCTGTAGGATGACATTTCCCTTTCTAGAGATTTCGTCTCGGCCAACAATGTATGATTCGAGAAAGAGGATGTTGGTGCGGAGATAGTGCCGTCGGTAAGGCAGAGGCTGGGTCGCATATGTTGTGGGGATCCGGGAAGTGCTGCATCTCTGACAGATTCTTGCGCGTGAAAGCTGCCCTCAGACGCTCAGCCAGCTTTTCTAAGTTTTCGACACCTCTTCTTCAAGGCCCAAGCGCCATGCGTCTCAAGCTTTTCCCATTTGAGCTCGCCCAATGCCAAATTCATGGAACTCGTATCAGGAGCAACTATTGACGCTTGGAGATTGGCTGGACAAAATTGCTGGCATATATGCAGTGAAGGCAATTCGTAATCGAAATTAGATGGAGATTGATCTTGCATCGTGCGTGTGGATAAGAAGTCCACGTTTGATTGGGCAAATTCGCTCATGGAGAATGCTCATAATGAGAAGCGCCTCTGGTACTGATCGCACGCAGCTTAGAGAAGTATACAGCGAAGGCGGCTACTTATGAGATGATATAATGGTGGCATGACGGTAGGATCGGCTTAGGCGGCTTCCTAGTAGTTTCGATATAGTGAAGAGTGGAATGCTTGCATTGATTGAAGGGGCGTGATGGGGCCCGATGTCTGCCTGCTGAATAGAAACCAATGGGTGGGCAACGTTGTTGCTATCTTCACAATCTGATACATGGACAACAAAGGAAAATTCCAAATGTGTATGCTAGCAAGTTCTTCAGCACTGTATTGTCAGCAGTGAAGTTGGAGAACATGCGGAATTTCTAGCGCTTCCGCCAAGCTTTTCAATGTTCGAATTCCCCAAGGCCAGAAGATTTCCCCCATCACAGATTGTAGCATCTCCTCAGAAATCCTGCAGCTTTCTCATACATTGGCGTGGGCTGTAAATTGGACGCTGTGATTATCACCCCACAAGCACCGGAACGAGAAGGCACTCTCCAGGCGCAAGAGCCTAACAACAACTCCAAACCAGAGCACGACGCTGCCATGCAAGCTCAGCATAAGCAGCAACTTGATTGACGCAGAGAATACGAGAGAGATGGGAGAAGCGCAGTACTCATAGACTTCCGAGCCAACCTCGTTGGCCAAAGCGTACATTGACGAAAACACCTCCACATTCTTCGCAAGGCAATCGGCTCGAGCACAGATCAGGAACATCTCCACCGTGATCCTACAAAACAGGTACCAAATGTCAAGTTACCTGGCGTAGCAGTGGCATTGAGCGGCTTATAGATGAAGACACTGATCGTACTTCAGTCACATCTCCATCAGCTCCGCCAACCCCGCTACCGTCGCTTCAGATCGAAGGTATCATCGTGGAAGATCCCCCTGCATCCCGTCTTTAGCTGCATCTAACGGTCAAGGTCGATCAAGTACGGAGTACCGGATCGATACCCTTCCATCTCTACAGGTTCTTCGCACAGATCGCTGGCGGGGCGAAGTCGGCCACACCAAAGGTCAGTCTAGGTCAACTCTCGCCCTAATATCTATCATGATATTATCACGATCATTTGCTGCAGACTAGGGACCCCGTCACCCCGCTCTCCTTACTCCAACTTTTTATTTGTAATATTCGGCATTTAGCTGTGTAGCTAATTAGCTTCAATCTACCTCCGGCACTGTGACTATTCTGGCTACTCTAACGGTTGCCCGGCTTCTTGTTTCCTCACAATAATAATGTACCCATCCGAGGCTCCCATGCTGCAATAACCTTCTCCTATTGAAAGCATATGCATCAACTGAAGAAATTCAATTAGGCTCAAAAACGGCACGCGAAGCCAACAATTGTTGTGCGACTGCGACTTTTTTGACCGCGCGAGGCCATGCGGAAGGGCGAAACGTGTCTCTTTTCCGCAGGACCCAAGTGATTGGTTCAAGGTAATGCCCCTATCAGTTCGAAGCAATCCCTCGCGTACTCTCCCCCCCCCCTCAAATCGCAGCGACTAGCCTATAACGTCCTACCGGCGGAGCAGCAAGCACACTCCCGAAGCTTCCCCAACCGATATTTCTAGTGGCGTCTCCAAGCACTGACTCGAAACATCAGCATCTGAAGCCCCTCATTAAGTTGCAAAGTGCCGGAGCTCCTGAAGCCTGAAGGTGTTATCTTAGCGCCCATCGAGATTAAGGACCACGAAAACAATTATCATCTCCCTCGACAAATCACACCGGGCGGATTTGGATGCACCAAAGGCCAATTGTGGTCTGCTCCGCTGCCAACCAGCCTCAGTGTATCAGATAACGCCTCACAACTCAGCCTGCCGCGGGACCACTAGTTGAGCAAACAGGAAATCCCAAAATTTCTTTTGCCGACACAAAGAAAAAGGTAACGTTTCGTCGTCTCTTGCATTAGTCTCGTAATCCTGCAGAGACTTTGGGTGGAGTGAATGATGATAACTTTGCTCCACAACCAATAGGCGAGCATCATTCGTCCTCGCAGCTATCACGAAACAAAATATCTGCTGACTTACTGTAGAGTCAGAGCAGTCGCCCGGACTTCCTTCCAAAATCCATTACCATAATCTTACAAGCTTGGGCGGCGTTGCAAACTAAGCCAAGGTGTCCGAATCAGGATCGCGTCGACTTTTCAAATCTACCCTCATCATTATCGAACCATGGGACTCTATAAGGAAGAGCAGGGAGATGCTGTAAGTAACCTTTTCCCTCACATTTCACTTTCCTGATGGAAAGACTGCATGCATCATTCAAGTCCGGTACGCGCTACGAGCAGATGCATAAGACTGGCATAAAGAAGGAGGCTAAAGTCATGGTGCGCCGCGATAATCCCCTGTCTTCCCTACGACTCCCTGTCATTATTCAGCGGCTTTTTCGCATCCCTGCCTTGCCTTAACATTTCCTGGCAACTTGTGGAGCATCACAGTGAAGCTATTGTATGGAGTTCACATATTTCTTGACATTGCCGCGCAACATCCTACATGCTCTTGAATCTTGTCGCACGTCGTCGAGCTTTGCTTATTACACCTTGACCTACTCTACCGCAAGTTTGGCCCTGCTCTATCGACCTCATCCATAAAGAGCACTCAATGTAATTATGGTCCTACCCCACCTCGATTTTGATATGGGGTTCCTTGCTGTTTACCATCCATGAGCTTGGCCTGTCCTTGCCCCACATGTTTACAGATCGCGTGCTTCCTCATGGTACACATGTTCACATCGCGTTGCTTGCGTTTTCGGGCGTCGATGAACGTGGTCGTCAGTACACATTGGGCACAGAGAACATGATGCTAATCCGATTTTCGCGCGCTTCAGCATCACCTTCCGCTTCAGCAAGGCCCTATTCAACAGCAACTACACCATCCCCGTCCTGCAAGCATCGCGCATCCACAGTCGCATCCCAACTCCCCACACCAAAATCAGAACCCGGCTTCGTTCCCTTCTCCACACTCCTCGACGCATAGCCTGCCACATCAGCACCGATCACCATACCCCCAGCAAGCAGAACCCAACGGCCACCTTCCCCAGGAGGTCTATTACACATCCAATCCTTACGGTCCTCCCGTGTCAGGGCATTTCTCCGCTCCTGGTATGTTGCGCAACAGCAGAAATGCAACCAGTGCATTGAATGCGAGGCTAATAACAACGCATAGAGGGAGATGAGATGATGGCGGCTGCGCAAATGCAGCGCCCGTACCAACAACCGGTTTACCACACCCCACAATCTAACTCTCCAGCATCCGTCGCTTCGTCACAAAGCCACGAACAACACAGCCGCATGTACGCGCAACCTCCACCACAAATGCAGCAAGCAATGTACGGATTCCCTCAATATGGTCCCAATCAATCTGCATATCCGCAGCATCCAGGGCACCAGCAGCCCCCGCAGCACCAGATGATGAACTCTCAACCACTATTGTCACACCACGGCCAGCCTCCTATGCCACAGCCCTCCCCTGCACAGCCGCCCAACATAAACAGCCCGCGCCCGCAACCGAAACTCGAACCTGGCATTCCAAGACCCATGGATCCGGGAGCCCTTCAACGATCTCCAGTAGGTACGATGCATCCAAACCACAGTACACCTACAGCACCAACACAAAATGGGAATACCTTTCATGCAGGTCAGCAAGGTAGTCCGGGAATAAACCCTAATGCTGCACCAGGACCAATACCTGCGACAACTCCGTTGGTCGTACGGCAAGACAATAATGGAGTCCAATGGATTGCTTTCGAGTATTCAAGAGATCGAGTTAAGATGGAATACCAAATCCGGTGTGACGTAGAATCAGTCAATACCGACCACCTTCCTGCAGACTTCAGAACAGACAATTGCGTCTACCCACGAGCATGTCAGGGGAAAGATAGTTACAAAGGCAATCGTCTGCAGTATGAAATGGAATGTAACACGGTTGGCTGGGCTTTGGCAAACTTAAATGAATCTCTTCGTGGAAAGAGAGGTCTCATTCAGAGAGCCGTGGACAGCTGGAGGAACAGCAACCAAGACCCACGATTACGAAGTAGAAGAGTGAGGAGGCAGAATAAGATGACCACTCGAAAAAGCGGCGCCGCTAGTCACCCGCCGAATCACAAGGCTGGTCCACGTGATGTAGGAGCGGTGGATGCGAATCCCATGGTGGCACCCGTGCAGCAGAGACCGGCTCCTAGCAATATCAGTATGGCAGGCCAGGCTCAGCTACATCATCATCACGCACATCCTGATGGAAGCCAGCCTGGTAGCAAGGACGACGTCAGCGGTATGTTTCACCATTTGTCATGAATATGGCGGGCATTTCACCCTGGCTGGACCAGTGTTTCCCAGTGTCTTAGCATACAAGCTACCCTAGATCTAGCATTTGTATGCTAGTTTGTATCCTTCAATGAGAACTTCAACAATTGCACACACCCAAAATTCAGATCGTAGGCTGACATATTTCGCCTCCTATAAGTGCATGGTGACTTCCACCATCAACGCCAGCAAATCAAGACTCCTTCCACTCCCATCCGACCCTCCAACGTCTTCTACGCAAATTATCCTCTGCCCCCAAATTCCGCCGGCGTCTCGATGCCCCCACAAATGCACAACGGCATGGGCGGGCTCCCAGACCACGTCGCCGTTTCTGCATCTACAGGCATACCTACAGCTCTGCCAACGAAACGCGAAGCCTCTTCCTCGCCGGAGATGGAGCATTCAGACCTCCTCGCCAATCTCCCCAGCAACAAGAAACCCCGCAAATACGTCGTCGTCAACGATACCGAAAACGCCAATAAAGGCGTACGGATAAAATTCGACCTCAAAGATGTCAATCTGGCGGATGTACCGGATTCGTACCGGGAGAGGAATTCGGTCTTTCCGAGGAGTTGGTATCCGGTGCAGATGCAGTTGTCGCCGGGAGAGAAGAGCGAGAGGAGGGGGAGGTTTGTGAGGTGTAGGGATGATGATGCGGAGGAGGGGGATGGCGGTCGGGGGGA
>JAABUS010001291.1_pt1 | contig 55894 bp, 61 predicted proteins | sample 5560161 | NCBI WGS metagenome assembly JAABUS01 (sample SAMN10711885, study PRJNA513376) | rock metagenome | isolation source: Antarctica rocks | place: Antarctica: Victoria Land, Trio Nunatak nord | collected 2016-01-04 | reverse complement strand
GAGAGGAGGAGAGGAGGAGAGGAGGAGAGGAGGAGAGGAGGAGAGGAGGAGAGGAGGAGAGGAGGGGAGAGGGAGAGGAGAGCAGGGATGCGCTATTGTACGTTCGACTTATTGATTCGGGGACTCTTTGTCGGTCTCTTTTTTAAGTAGCGTTAACAACAGTTCATGAGCAGAATTCGAGATTTGGGCTTGGTAAATCTGAACGCTGTAATCGATTGATCGGTCTTGTTATGGGACTTTTTGGGCGGACTAGTTGGGGAAATGGAATGACAGCATTGTCACGCCCTAGCAAGGGGTGCAAGGCTTCAATTGTTCTCGATGTTTCCAGCATTGTTGGTCCTCGTTGACTGCCACAGATAATTCTCTCATTATAGGAATGACTAACTGGTTGGTAGGGTTTCCGGCCAGCAAGCGTGGTGAGGGGAATGGTGGGGGATTGGATTGGGAAAGATTGGCTGAGGTGGGTGTGGTATTTTGCATGAGATTGAGAGGGGGTAGAATCTATGGGGTAGGTGCAGAAGTGACGGCGGCGGATGGGAGGTTTGACCACTTGTTGCCGATATCCTCTCGGTGTTGATTGTTATTAAGAATATAATTATAGGAAGTCGAGTAATGATGGATAGAAGGTATCGTTCCCTTTTTCGATGTGTGCGTTAACAAGAGATATTCAATACAACGTGGTCAACTGTTGAACCACGGTCTCCCCAGATTTCGCGCGTTGTGACTGTGTGCTTCCAAGTCTCATCTCTGGCCGCCTCCCCATCCATGATCCCGTGGATAGAGCTATTATCTGCGTCAGAGAATTTGAAGGGTCGCGCTGGAAAGGAGTTTACCCACCATTCGCCTATGAATTCATATTGGAGGGTATCAGCAACAGACTGTAGAATATAGAGCACTGCACCTCCAGGCATGACGGTGATGGTGTCGCCTTCTTTTGCTCTTGTTAGTGCTGGGGGTCCCTGTGTATTGGCCATAGTTTCGAATTCCTGCCTGGCTTCTTCCTCCCGCCGAGAGGCTCCAACGAGGCTCTCCTCATCCCACTTCTGACATGCGCGGCAGTAGAAGCCTTTACGCCATGCAATTTGTTTCACGATCCGTAGAACCTACGGTACCCACGGTATCAATTTTGTAAGTAGCTCCACTTCTGCTCCAAATTCCAAACGCCTGTTGATAAATCTTTTACCTATACGTTTGTAAGCACTTCTGTCTCCATTCGGGGCCCGAGGGCCTCTGGGCAGATTTCTTCTTTCCTTAATATTTGCTTTTGTTGATATATGGGTGGCAAAATCCGCTAGCCGCGCGGAGAGTGAATTGAATCGGGTAGATATATCTTCAATTAGTACACCAAAAAGCATCCAGCAGACCTAGCTCAGCGGTCTACTTCACAAGAGATTAATCAAGTGGTGCTCATTTGATAGACTTACGCTAACTTCGAACAGACCACCCACCTCCGAGGCCTTTGGCTCGGTAGGTCTTACTCCACTAAGTTGAGTATTCACCACCAGACTGGACCCCAATGATCTTGAAATCTCCACTTCTCTGTCTTGAATTCGCCGAAAGGCGTCTTTACCTAACGCCTACGGGCACCTGGACCTATTTCACAGGTTCTATCTTTCCGTAAGTCTCTTCTCTCCCCTTCCCTTCACCGAGCACCACTTGAAAAATCTCTTCTTTTTGCTTTTGCACCTCATCGTACAATTTCTACGCACATTGAGGGTCTTGGCGAGTCACAGTGAAATGAAAAGATTCCACGCGCCAGTCATGTTGTGTCTTTCTACTGAAACAATCATTTTGTAGTTCGAGGGCTGATCTATCAGAGTACACCGTCTCTCGCAACACAGACCTTTGTAGCGATGGGATGCGCCATACACAGATATATTTGACGGAGATTTCCAAGGCAAGTTACGGCATGTAGCACGGCTCAATCTTCCACGCACGAGGAACACACCAGGTTGAACGTGGAGAGTATGTATAGCAAGGCAATAGGGGCGCGCCAAGTTTGAGACGCGCTGTGTGGACAACATTGGTCCAATAGTGCTCTAGACCAAGAGAATTGCTGGATGTGGGGAGGTTGTAACGATAGCATTATCTGGTGGGGGCGTGAGGAAGGCGGGCTCGTGCTGGAATTGTGCGAAGAGGAGGTGGTTGAGGGGTGGCTTCGATGAGTGAGCAGGTACAAAGTGACTCCATGGCTGTGGGTTAGCATTGGGTGGAGGTTGTCAAGGCATTCAAGTTCAAGATGTCAAAGTCTTATATTCTTGCTCTGCTATTCGCACCTCACCCGAACCCTGGTAATCCTCGTATCACACTCAACCACGTACTGAGGAATCATCACTCTGTAGCATTCATTCTTTATAAACCTTGGATCGTTGTGAACCGTTCAGCCACCGAGTGTTCCTCCTCCTTTCAACATTCCGTGTTGCGTCCCTGCACAAGTTGTCCGTTGAAGTATCAAAGGCCGGACAGTATGGACGCGTTTTGCTGTAGGTGCGTAGCGACGAAGGCTCGAATCATACGGTAGTACTACTGAGTAGCATGCTATCGTTGAATGATGCGCTCTGTAAGAGAAGTGAGAGCCGTCACCACGTTACCTTAATTCGGAAGATCTACGCTAGGCTTAGAAGGGTAAGCGCCGCGTCAGCTGAGACCAGAGGGAGACCATTTCTCGCTGCCTCAGTGCTTCGACCAAAAGATGTCATGTTTGTAGTACTAGTCCTGGACCACAAAAGATATCCAGGCTTTGCAAAGGATGAGTGCTGCTGCCTTCGCTGACCATCTTTCCTGCCCTCCTTCCCCAGGATTTCGATCCACCATAAATCAAACTTGCCGTTGCCCTCGTCCCTAGCATCAAAGATCGTATTGACTGTATATGAGAACATGATGTGGAAATAAGATGGTTTACTGCGGGAAACCCAGTAAAGGATGTGCTACTTGTCGAGCTAAAAGGACAAAGGTACGTAAAGACGCGCTCCCATTGGCAGAAATTTCCAAATATAGCCCTCAGTCCCTTTCCCAGACTTGTTCTCATACTAAAGAATCAAGTGTGATCAATCAGTCCCCTCGTGTGGTCAATGCAGAAGAGCTCGCAGGGAGTGTCCTGGCTATCGGGACGAGCAAGATCTCAGGTTTCGGGATGAAACCAGAAGTGTTGTCAGCAAGGCACGGTCTCGAATAACATCCCAGGACAGTACTTCTTATGCTTCCCCAGTCTCTGAAGCTGCTGATGACTTCAATTTCTTGGAAACATCAGACGCGAATGCACTCGTCACCCCTGATGAAGCCGCGGCATATAATCAGCTTGCTCTCCAATGTATGTCTATGCCAATGGAGTTCCAAGGCAGCGGATTCTTCTTCCACCACTATGTCTCGGAGGACCCTACATCTCCGATAAGCTATGCAAATTACTTGCCAAAGCTTTACACTCACGAATCAGCTTACAGCGCGTTGCCCGGAATCATTGCAGCAATCGGAATGGCAGGCATATCTAACATGCAAACGGACTCAGCAACCATGCTTTGGGCTCGGCAAAAGCATTCGGATGTACTGCGCTCTCTCACTACTTCATTGCAGAAATCAGAGCTGGTAAAATCAGACGCGACGATGATGACGGTCATGCTGCTGGGGCTTTTTGAGTTAGTCACCTGTGCCGCGCCTCAATCGCTGAAGGCATGGACAAACCACATCAATGGTGCCACGGCAATCGCCAAGGTTCGTGGTCAAGACCAGTTGCACACTCCGATTGGACGCCAAATCTTCACACATCTCCGCACCCAAGTCCTAGTCGATTGCATCCAGAGACGAAAAGCCGTACCTCCGGAGATTGTTGAGTGGTCAAAGGCTGCTCTGGAAAACCAGCCTGCATCAGCTTCACGGGGCGAGCTGGAATTGTTTCTAGCCAATGTACGGCTTTGTCACATGCGGGCTGTTCTGGAAAATGAGATGGCAGACGATCCTGAGTTCCTTGACGTAGCCAAATCCATAGATGATGGCTTGGTCGCTTGGGCTGAAAGGTTGCCCGACTCCTTGAGGTATAAGACCGTATACACAGCCCCTTCAGATTCAGTCTGCTCTTACTATTACCACGTCTACCCTAATACCTGGATTATTTCTGCTTAGAGTATGTGGCGTTGTACCCGTATCCTCACCCACGAAGCAAAGATGAACTGGCTTTCCTGCCATCCTTTTCACGACCTGACACAGATGCGAGAATCGGAGGCTATCTTGCAGACTCTGAGTGCAGACATATGTGCAAGCGTCCCCTTCATCTTCGGCGAGAATCGACTCAATGATTCCACTCCATATGTACCCAGAGCCGCGGCAGGGACAAATCTGATGTGGCCTTTATACCTCGCGGCCACTATGGACACAACCGCGCCCAGTACACGGGCTTGGTGCATCATGCAGCTCGACAAGCTGGGCAAGCGGATGGGTATCAGGCAGGCATCGTCGCTGGCGAAAGTGCTGAAATCCAAGACAGAGATTACTGCGTGGGATAGATTCGATCACCAGCGTCCGGAAGAAGAGCTGGTTGATTGGTAAAGAGGCACCCGGGTCTTGGTTCTAGTCAAAGGTTACTGCATCATTCCTCCAAAATTTCCCAAACGCGAACCTGGAACGGGCTTGAACCCCTCTTGGACTCATGGATAGATACTGTTATGTCTATTACTATCATACGGACAACGAGAGAAGTCACAACAAACTACACCAAAGACGACGATTACACCGCACAAGGATATCACCCCAATTGACCCAGTCGAACACCCCAGCAATGCCGCCAAATTGCCCACTACCAGGTTCTAGAACACTATCGCTCATCGCATTCCATTCGGTTACCGAAGTGTGTAATTGGCTGGTTCAGGCGCTCTTTGAGAGCCATTGGCTTCCTGTACTTGGTGCAGCGCTGGCACCGTCGTGCTCTCGACGTCATACTGCGATCCATATGCCGGCCCCACCATCAACCCAACGACCGTATAGGCGATGACGACCAAGAACTCTTCCAGTGTCGACATAAAAGAGCGCACCAAGACAGCCACCGAGCCATTATTCAAGATCGAGAAGTTCGACATGTGACCAAAGTAGGCGAGCAGGCTCCACAAAATCCTGACGGCCAGCAACGGCAACGCAAGTAGTACGACTGCGAGAACACGCTTCTCACCCACAGGGACCGCACTGAATTGAGTGGCGCTTTTTGCCGCGAGCACCAGTATGCAAACGTAGACGACGAGAAAGATTATGAGCCCGGCTTTTACTAGGGAAGTCCCTTGTCTCTGGTCGGAGGTATTTGAGCTTGTTCGGTCGACGCCACCGACTATGCCGATGATGAGGGCAACTGTGGCTGGGATTGCGAGGAGCTGGATGACTTTGCTGCGGCGGGAGGTGGCTGTTGCCCGCGAGGAGTAGAGGATGTGATAGCTCATACCAAGAATTAGCCTCTGCGCTGCTGTTGGAAGGGGGAGGGGCAAATTTACAGCTGACCAACAACTGGGATGAACCGAATATCTCTCTCCCATTCTGGCCGAGTCCCTGCCGCAGTGGGAACGCGATTGGAGGTTTCGTCGATACTATTGGCACTGTCAGCAGCCTGCTCCACCACTTCGGCTACCCGACAACAGAATATACTGACATTCTCTTCAGTAACCCCATTGTGGCCAACAACAGCGGACTGATACCAATTGACCCCATTATCGCACTCCACTCATAATCACTGATATGATCAGGGTGTAACGCAGCAGCAATACCAAAGCCAGCACCAATTATTCGTATGATGCAGAAGATTGTGAGGAAAATCCAGCCTGATTGCCTGTGTATACCGTGTCGAAAGAGGACGAAGATGTTGGCGAGGAGGAGGGGCGGGTAGATGACCATTTCCGCAATAGCGAGGGATTCTGAGGGAGAAATCATCTTGAGCGATTCTTCCAAGTCAATTGGTGAGGGTTGCAGTGTCCAATATTCAGATTATCGGATAGCGAAAATTATTCAGGTTGCTCGTTTGTTTAAAGGTGGGGATGTCGAGGTATCGGAATCTGCAAGCTGTGTTTTAGTATTTGGGGATGAACGCAGTACATAAGGGTTCTTCTATCTTATATATTATATGCCATCTATAGATCAGCCCAACAATCTCCGTCCTCTCAATCTGCGCCCCAGCCGAGCGCAGCGCGATGCGCATACATTTCCTAATCCACACTCTCTCCTCGCTTGCGTAGCCTCAAGATCCCCATCATCAACAATGGAAAAAAGACCCTTGTTGCGAGCTGCTATCCTATTCTAGTAAGCGTTGAGGACTTTAGCGCACGGCTGGGCCCGAGACCTGACTAAATGCTCTTTTGGCTGGTTTGAGCCAGCAGCGCGTAGCCGAGAGGCTGAGTGTGTTTGTTATTAGTGTTGCATGGGAAAACGGTAATCACAATCTGACGTGATTTGGCCTTATTTTTCTGCTTGGTAGATTGACAATTGAGTTTTCTGCGTTTGAGACGCGGCCAGGTACCGTTATGCGGCATTTGGCAGGGGAGGTTGGTAAGGCTTGGTTGGTAAGGGGAAATTCTGCGGTTGGAGGAATTTCGTGTGAGTCCATGCGCGTTACGGAATTTTGCTTTATAGTTTGAGTCCATACATCTGGGCGTTGTGGTCAATGGGGCAGGTCGTGAAAATGTGAAGGTTCTTGGTTTGTTGTGGTGGCAGAAGTCAAGTACTCTCGCCGATTCGTCGCTCAGCTCAACAAAGTCATTGGTTGGATTCTCTGTCATCGGATGGCATGGACACGTAATAGTGTGACGGAAATGTAGCATGGTCACTCCCACAGTATACACGACAAGGCACTGTGCAGGAATACTAACTACATGGATGACTGTTAACACAATGCCATGGTCGTCATGACACGGGGATTGGGCCTTATTTCTTTAGAGATTGCACTCAGCCGCTTACGATGATATATGGAAATTTTCCAGGGTATGATTGTCCAATTCTACAATATGTGGGTGCGCAAGAAGTAGTATGAGAACTGGAAGACAACGCCAGAGTGGAGGTGATGTTTACATTCAATATGATGCCGAGAGTGGAGGCGATACCCAAAGTGAAGGCAAGATATGGAGGCATCGAAGGAGATAGTGTCTATGAGAATGCTATATAGAAAGTCTGCCCTCGTAGAACTTGGTCATCTAGTTTCTCCTTTAATTCCCACCGGAGTTTTGTGATCTGGATTGACATGATAATCTCTCTTTCCAACGCGAAGCACCATCAAATAGAAATAACAACTCTTTGTGCCGTCTAAATCACCCCATAACGTGAAGTGGATTTCGGGTCGATTTTGGTGGGTGCGAAGAAATACAACATGGCCTTTCGCCAGTCAAGATACTTCACTCAGTATAAGGCTCACGCGAAAATGGTCTGCTATAGAATTCTAGAACAGACGTTTATATATAATTGTCCAAGGGATTATATAAACCCAAAGGTCTTGATTGTGAAGTCAGTGACGCTGGAAACTAGAAGTCGTGTATCTTTTCGCTGAGCTTTAGTGGAGATTCAAAGTTGGACCCGCAAGATTTTCAGGCTTTGATAGGACTAGCGGTCCTGTCATACCTCGAGGTCTTTGATAAGTAGCAAATTTCTCTTTTGGATCTAACCATAATCACCTGGATTATCTGGCTAAACCCAATCGCTTTCTCCAGCGACAATGCCGTATTTGGATTACAAATAAATGGAGACACCCAAGTATGCCTTCTAGGCTTACAACGGAGAATGAGTGTCGAATGAGGCTATCTGGGTCACTCTGATCTCAAAATTTGCAGGAGCGCCTAAAGCTCAATTTTGTAGTGTTGGATCGCATTAGAAGGCGTGGAGAAGAACGTACTTCGCAGACAGGGCCACTCCCACCTGGGCTGTCTGGAGCACCCAAAGATCTTGGAACCATTGAACCACCTGAAGTATCTGAATCTGCTGGGTCATATCCAGCGGCAGCAAAGCTATCTCTGGTGATCAAGCTGAGAGTTCCGGCTAGGCAAGCTAGGCCTCTAAAGGCAAGCGGGCCTCGAATTTGGTGCGTCTATCTGGATCATCTGAATCCCTCGGGCATCTTGCACTATCAGAGGCATCTGAAGCAATCTGGGAACGTGTACCCTTCACAGGATTTGAACCATCTGTAACACCGGAGCCATCCCAGCCTCCGACAACGCGAATACCACGTGCAATCGCAATGGCTCCAGCAGCTAGCTCGGAGACCTCAGCGTCCCTCAATGGGTCACTCAGATCACCCACATAATCACCTCAACAAAACACCGTCCCTCCAGACGCAAGACAGCTTCTTTTCGAGATCCCGTACCCCCCAGACATTCTCAATTTACCAGCCAATGCTCCCGCAGGTTCTCTGCACGTCGTCGACCTCCAAGGCATAAACGTTCAGAATATCGACTGAGGTATTTCCTGCAAGAATCTTCGCATGGCAGACGTCGTTGCCACGGTGATCTACGAAAATGCAGAATGTGGCATAGTTGGGTGGCTGCATTTAAGCCACTTACATTCAATTACTAAAAGGCTCGATGACTGCATGGCGGGATGGTTACCTTAACGCCAAGCAGTCTATAATTTTGCAAGAATTGTTGTGTGCGCCAACTTGCATCATTGTCAACCGGGCCAGCTTCCTAATAGGAAACGTTTCAAGGAGATGCATGACGACTGTATACAGGATCGTTTGACCATCTCGGACTGAGTAGTGCAATCCTCAAGAAAATCGCTCGAACTCGGTGGTGCACTGTCCGTCAGGTAAAGCTGGCAGCGACCCCCGTAGTACGATATAGAATGTCTGTTCTCTGACATGAGAAATCAAGAGCAATTTTGGTAGGCAATCTAGTCCAAGGAAGCTCATAAAAGTAGACCATGTGCTCTCGATCCAACGAAGAAACCCAGCCCGTCGTTCACCTACCTCGATCCGACTTGAGCTTCATCAAGCACACCTCAAACACATCCACATACTGCCGTCACACTATCTCCCCAATATGTCCACCCAACAAACAGCCAAAACCCTCTACACCTCCGTCAATGGCATCAACTTCGCCTACCGCCGCCTCGGCCAATCCACCGGCACTCCCCTAGTAATGCTGCAGCATTTCCGCGGCACCATGGACCACTGGGATCCCGCCACCATCAACCGCCTCGCCTCCCAGCGCCCCACAATCCTCATGGACGACAGCGGCGTCCGCAAGATCGGTGGAGAAGTTCCAACCACGTATGCAGGCTGGGCCGACAATGTCATCGCTCTTCTTGGTGCTCTGGGCATTGAGAGGATCGACCTTCTTGGCTTTTCGATGGCGGGGTGTGTTGCGCAGATGGTGGCGTTGAATGCTCCGCAGCTGGTGCAGAGGTTGATCCTGGCGGCTACTTGTCCCAGCATGGGGCCGACTTTTGTGTAGGGGAGGTACCGCCGTTTTTGAAACTCTCAGGTGCCGTTACTCCAGAACAGAACGAGGTCGCTATGGCAGAGACGTACTACTACTCCACCCCGGAAGGAAGAGCAGCAGCTAAAGCCTCGTGGGATCGGATCCAAGAGAGACAGGAGGATCGATCGGACCCTCTGGGGGAAGCTGGCACGCATCGACAAATTGAGTCGGTCCAGCATTGGGCTGGTACAGACCCCTCGAATTCTTTCCAACGGCTGCATGAGCTGAAGATGCCGGTATTCGTAGCCAATGGCGATAAGGATATCCTGATGCCTACGCCGAATACGTGGGAGTTGTTCCAAAGACTCGAGAATGCGCGGCTAGCGATCTATCCGGCTGCTGGTCATGGGTTCATTAATCAGTATGCTGAGAGGTTCGCTGGCGATGTTCAAGGTTTCTTGGATGTCAAAACTTGACGAAATCAATAGGTGGCACTGAAAATTGAGAGAAACACGGCGGAATGGGCGAAATCTCAGAGAGAAACAGAAACGGCGAATTCGACACTTGTTCTTACATTATACTCAATTCCCTTCGAAGGCAGAGCGCGAGCTTTAGCTTGACAAAGATCCTAGACTTCAGATCGCGGAGAGCCAAAAGAGTGCTATCACCACTATTAGGCCATTATAGCAACAGCTAAGGCGATCCGCGAGTCCACGAAATGATTCTGGCTCGCTAGCAGAATCCGTATAGTTCTGGGCAGTCTCATTCGATCCTATTGACAAGGAGTCTGTAATGGGAGTGGGGAAGCCACCATTCGGTCCGCCCAGTATAGACTCGCCCAGTCCCTTCGTAGAAGCTGACGTGAGCTTCGGGTACGGTATTGTCGAGCTGCCAATTACTATTCCATCACTTTCGAGAGCTATCCGTATGCCTGATAAGGTAATTCGGGCGTCGCCAAGTCTGATCGTTGGACCGGCATCGACAAGGCCACCTGGTATGATGGTCATTGTTTGACCCAGAGTAGTGATAATAAACGACGAGTCCCTTAAGCTTGGCAAGGCGAGCGCTATTGTGGATGATCCAACCACCAGTCCACCATTTCCGAGCGACATTCGCGTTCCGGATATTGTAAGGGCAGGTCCGTTGGCTGAGATAGTTGTACTATCAACTACCACTCCCGTGGGGAGAAGGGTGACCATTTGGCCAGCACGGGTAACGATCGGACTCAATATCGGTGTGGAGGGTAAGCTGACCGCTATCGTGGATGTCCCAACTACCAATCCACTCGGTCCAAGTGAGATTCGCGTTCTGGATAGTGTGACCGCAGGCGCATTAAGTGTTATTATTGTGCCTGCAATGTCCACGCCATTCGGAAGAAGAGTGGCTAAATGGCCTGCAGCCGTGTTTTTCGGATCCTGAGGTACTGGCGTAGGGGCGAATACTGGAATTGTAGCTGCCCCAATCTGCAATGCAGATGACCCAAATGATACCAAGGTACCGTCGATGCTGACGCCTGGGTCACCAGGTGCGAGTATCGTCCCGGAAGCTAGAAGTTGGCCCTGCAACAGAGTCAAAGTCTCGCTGCCCGCAGTGAAGTATGGTACTGATGGAGAAGGTGGAAGGAACTTGTAAATCGTCGATGAACCGAGTACCAGATTTCCATTCGTCTGTAGGACAGCTGACGGGCCCGTTACTGGCGAAGGGTTATCGCCCATGGTGAGGCGTTGTCCATCAACAAGAGCAACGCCAGGAGAAGAGGGTACAGCCTGGATGAGATGCCCATCAAGCGTGGTGGCAGATCCTGGGGCAGAGGCTGGATGACCGGCTAAAGCTACAGTCAATGAGCCAACAATAAACGCATCCGAGCCAAGCGACACCTGCGTTCCAGAAAGTGTAGCCGGTGGCCCGTTCGGAACTACTGTGACACTGCCAACAACCAAACTTGACACTGGCGTACTGGCAAGCGCATGACTCAATCCTGCAGCCACAGCTTCGGCAGGCAGGGGAGAGGCAGGACTTTGACGTGGTAGAGGGTGCTCATGGCCATCTACCACGATCTTTGAGGTTGCTGGATCTATTGATATCTGGTGGCCAGATACCTGTACAGCCGATTCACCACCTCTTACTGTTGATCCTCTTACCGCAATAGCAGTGGGGTCAATGATGGTAGCTGGCAGAGTCTGTCCATCTGGCAGCGTAAGCGCGAATGTAGGCGTCGCTGGTGGCACAGGAGCGGGATCTACGGCGTTCAAGTATGGGTCGGAAGGCTTGTCGCCCGCGGGAGGCTCTGGCTGGGAATCGATGTTTGATGGAGCATCGTCAATGCCTGGCTCATTCTTGGGTGCATTCTGGTTGGCCTGGGGTACAACGACGCCTGCGTTACTTGCTGGGTCGGAACCGTGATTGTCAAGGGGTAGATCCACTTGAGAGTCGCCTGTTGCTGGAAGCTTCGAATCGCCTGGGTCGACTGGGCCTCCCGTCGACGGATTCTCCGTTGAGCTTGTCGGCAATAGACGGGTTGGGGGAGTGGTCATCGGAGCCTCTGGATTCAATATCTGAGAAGCAGGGACAGCGGTCGGTGGGTGATTAGGGTTATTGATTGCGGTAGTTTCTAAGGCAGCGCCTGGCCTTAATGCACGTGGGGGGTCGAAGACCCCATTTTGAGGCAGGCCGGAAGCCTTATTGCATGACGACCAGGCCGGATTCATTGCTTGAATACGGCTGGGGAATACGAGTTGAGGATAACAATGTATTGCAAGGGACCTCAAGGACGAATAGATACTCGACGACGAACTCATGCAGCCGTGATCAGCTGTATCAGTGCAGTATATGGCACCATGATAGTTGAATCCTGTACGAGTGGAGCAATTAGAGTACAGAACGCCGTAGTCAATAGCCTCGTTCGTGACAATGACGAAATTTGGCACATTGCCAGATAAACCCACGGCTGACAAGTCCCCTGGAGGGTAAGACATCGTGACGCTATCAATGGTTTCGCCAACTTGTCCGCATTCGCCTGACGCTGAGATTTGGTTGAAGATAACATAGACAGACGGGGAGGTACTTAGCCAATTGTTAGCAGATAATCTCGATGACCTGAATCGGGAGTCATACAAGGTGAAGTTATCGGTGCCAACGAGAGTAGTAACATTGGGCAAAGGGGCGGGTGTAGGCCAAAATAGTATTTGGGCATTAGCCGGCTGAATAGTACAGTCCGTATTGCAGCATGGAGAAGTGATCGTGGGTGACCAGGAAGCAGTGGAGCTCTGTGTAGCAAAGAAGCTACTGAAATCTGCATTCTCAATGGACAAACAAAGGCTCTTAGTTTGGGGATCAAACCCATAGAAGTTGCGTTCAGAAAACATTGGTACTCCGTTAAGGCTTTGGTGTACCCAATTATTGCACCAGTAGGATTCGAAAGGCGACGGTGACGTCAATGGTACGTCGTATTTAATACCAGGTGCGTCGTATTCTAGTATCACACACGTCAATTGATGATTGATCAAGGTTTTGGGGGATCTTACGGGTATAACATCGAAGGAAACTTGAAGAATCCCAGGGCACAAAAGTCGCATTATTGAAACTTTGATTGGCGTTGCTTTGAAAAGTATGGTTATAGAACACCGCGGCCGCCGTGGTAGGGGGGGAAGAGCTCCGTTCAAATGGTACGGCTGCACTTGTCCGTTTAAAACGTATCAGTGCAGCTGTGTTGGTACTGTTCTGGAATGTACGGTGGCGGGATACTGCTGCCGCCGTATGAGTGGAAAGAGAGCTCTGATCAAGGTGCAACGCTGCACTTATGGTGGCGCTGCTCTGGTGAGTGTCTGTGGCATTAGAAAAGGAGCTCTGATTAGTGTATATTGCTGCAGTTGGGATAGCAAACAAGAGCACAAACAACGACATGTTTCTCATTTGGAGGAAACAGGAGACTTTCGATTAGCTCGGAGGTAAGCTGTGTGGACGGTGAGTAGCTATATAAAAGGGATGAACGTAAAAAAAAATTGCGCTCTCATGCAGGTACGGGTCTGCGATATGAGGCTGAGCCTCCGTGCCTCCCTGTGCTTACCTTTTGCATTTACCGTATTCAGGATCAATGCGAATTCTTGGCAATGTCGATCGATCCATGCAACGCACACCACGTCCAAAAATCAAATATAGTAATCATCACCTTTAGCTAGATATTTTGTATATATAAAAAGTAGATATAATTACTGCGATTATAATAAAACGTATAGAATATAAGAATTAGGTGAAGTATAACTAAATTATCCCACTAATTGGGCCCGTTTGGCTTGGCGGTGGGACTCAGCCCTATAGACGAGCCCTCTACCAGTGGATTGGATGTGATAGTAATAGAAGAAATATTATGAAAAGGAAAATTCTTAAAGCTTAGGCTTGAATCTTTGGATCTTGGATTCGGGTGTGTGTGGCATGGATCGACGTTGCCAAGAATTCGCATTGATTTTGAATACGCTAAATCACACGGTCACATTTCTGCCGCCTCAAATATACATTTTCACTGCTTGAATTCCTGTTCGTCTTCCACGAGAGCGAGGCTGGTCGCGGTTGAACCAAGAAGATTAGGAGGTGCGAGTGCTTTGCAGTATGGCCTGCGCGGCACCGAGTGGTAGGAACGCTTTTGTGTGGGAATTGTTAATGGCAAGGGGCGTTGTCCCACGTTTTTAAATCCGAGTTGATTCGAAGGACGTGAATGGTAGGCTGTAGATCGAAAAGGCAAGGCTGAGGAAGCACTCGAATCTCCGTTCGTCAATAACGGAAACTCTATACTATGGTGAACAATGGCAAGGGGGTCACATGAATGATTCCGTCGGTTCAAGCCGTGAACCAATCGCGTTTCCCTGCAGGCAATGCCGCAGTAACCGAACGAAAAGGATTACGGGGCCGGACATCATAGGGCGAATTGAGTGGATGTCGATGCGACATTAGCCACACCTCTTGAGGGAAAATTGAACGGAGATTAGGTGAAGGCTGAGCCTCACAAGTATCCCATCCACTGGTGGTATTTGGGCTCGTTTGGCTTGGCGGCGGGACTCAGCCCTATAGACGAATACGAGCTGCATCTTGCACCTAGACCTTACGGGCCTCATAGGTGCATGAACCGGGAGCCAATGAATATCGTTTCCATGTAGAAGAAGGGCAAGTCGACTTGGAATATCGATCAAGACGGAGATGTACGAAGCGAGCAGCAGGCACACGAGGACATGCAAGACAGTCCAGCATGGCCAAGCCGGCCAATGCAAGCGCGGCTAGCGACGGAGCTAAGAGCGCGTCGAGCCTGTTCATCCTGAATTGCTCTTCAATCTTCATTGTCTTGCGATCTCTATCCATTGCCTGCTCAGTACGAAGCGAAAATCCATGGCGTGGACGTGGCTGCTGCGAGAGCACGAACAGAATATACGCGGAAAAGTAGCTGACGTCGAAGGGGCGCCAAGGCCTGACTGATCAAGGACGTCATGCCATCCCCAACCCAATCTACATAAACCTCGCCCACCCACAGCGTCTGTTGTAAACAATGCTCAAATCTACCCTTTCTCGAACCCTCCCACGTCTAACATCCAACTCCGCCATCTCAAACTCAACCAGCCGGCTCTTCTCCCGCTCCGCCCTCTACCACGCCAAAGACTCCAAAATGCCTTCCGGACCCCCCAAGCACGAGATGGCCTACTTCCCCAACATGACAGCGGCTCTGCCGTCAAAATCGGGGGAATTCAGAAGGGTGCTGTGGACGGGGTTGTATTCGCAGGTTGTGCTTATGACGGTGCCTGTGGGGGGAGATATCGGTGATGAAGTGCACACAGTCGACCAAGCCTTGACCTTCACATCTGGCATTGGGAAAGCTACGATTGCGGGGAAAGATCAGGATGTCAAGGCTGGGGATTTGATGGTTGTACCGGCGGGTACTCAGCATCAATTTGTCAATACTGGGCCTACACCTTTGGTATGGTTCCCTTCTTCCTTCTGCTACGCAATCCAGCTTCGGCCCTTCCCAGATACGTATAAGTAGGTCGCTGACATTAAGGTTTTAGATCCTGTACACGATCTACTCCCCCGCCGAGCACAACCCCAAGACGGTCCACCAGACTAAGGAGGAAGGTGATGAGGAGGAAGAGAATGGCAAGGATGAGGCACCCGAATGGAGTCAGCAGGGCAAAGAGGCGAATAAGAAGGCGGGGTTGGTCCGTGAGGATGGGAAATATAGTTGAAATAACATGGACTGCATGGATAGATATAACGCTAAGATATCAAAGATAATTGATCAAAGCAATTGACTATATACAAGAAAATTGACGGTTGTTCAGAATGGAGAGAAGCGCTCTCGCAGATGCATAAATCAAAGTGCTTAAAGTCCGTATGGGTGCAATTTCTGTATGGACTTGGAGCATGTATCATGGCAGGAAGCCAATTAATACCAACCAAATCTGAGCTGCGCATGGAAATTGCCCTCCGCCATAAACAGCTCTCCAAGCTCGTTGCGATCCTAGTCTCATTCATGTTATATACGTTATTTAGTTGACAAAGTCATTCTAGATGGTGGCCTTGCCTTTAGCTTTCCGACTCGATGACATCTATCCATCGACAACATCGTTCTCCTCATCAGCAGCCCCTTCACGATCCTCGAACAACATAAAACGCGCGTCATCGTCACCCATGATTCTTTCATATGCGGCCTTGACATGCTTTAGTACATCATCTTCGAGTGCCAGCCCAGGCGGAAGGTCGGGTAGCTGCAGGACATAATCATTTGAGATTTGATCGCATGTGATGTTGGTATCGTAATCGTCAGTGGTGATAGGTAATCTGTATTGCTGGTCATAGTGCATGTACCAGAGGATCGTTGGCGTTGGGGCTTCGGTGATGCTGGCGAGAAGTCTGTCGACCGCTTTCTGGAGGAGGTCATGTGCCTCAGAGTATTTGAGGTGGAAGGCGTTGGCGTAAAGGATACCTGTACAGCTGGAGGATTAGCAGCTGCTCTTTCCGAGATATCTGAAATCAAAAGGGAAGATGCGTAGCAGTGTCAGACTGTCAGAGGTATGTTATCTTCAATGGAATTTGCAGACAATGTAGATAAGTATTCGTTGTTTTGGGTCATCATTACAAGCTTTTGGAGCATAACAGGGGTAGACACTCACACTGGCCAGAGGGACACTCCCCAGTATCGCTCGAATGTATAGAGACATAGACGGGTGGATGATCAGTCTTCAAGATGTTGGGCGTTTGGTGGTTAGACTCAAGCTCGAGTGTGCCAGTAGGGTAGACGACTACCGCGCCAGCAGGCGGAGGAGCACCCTCTGCTGGAGGTGGGAAGAGTTGTGACAATGATCCAGAGACGATGGTAATACTCCGGGCGACATGACTGGGATCGATTTCATGGCTAGGCTTTTGCTGCAGAGCTCGTGTAGGTAGATCCCATACTGAACCAACGACCCATCGAGTCTTGATCTCTGCTCTTCCTTCGAGACGGACCGTGGATAATTCCCCTTCCTTGTAAAAGCGAGTCCCATCCCTACCTAGTGCTTGCTGCTCTACTTCTTCATTCGTCTCGAACCCTCTCTTAAGCACGTAGACACCTCCGCCAACAGCTTGAGCGCGGCAAGCTACCTGTGCTATCTCCGCCAGACCGCCCCACTTCGGTATGACTGCCCCGAAGCCTGGCCCAAACAGGCCTATTGAGGTGAGATGCCGATGTATGCGCGGAAGTGCGTAGGATGTCAGAGTGTCTGCTGGTGTATTTGGCGAAGATGTCAGGGCAATTAGAGGAGCTTGTAGCCGTGGGGGTATGTTGAAGTGCGACTCCAGGTATTCAGGGAACGGTCTGCTGCCCCATTCTTCGAGTATCGTAATGTGCGCTTCTGGATCGGCTGCAACTTTGAGAAACTTCATCAATGATCTCGTAGACCGCAAGTCGATGCTCTTGTCGGCGAAGACATCTTCGCGGCCTCCCGGTATCCGGCGTAGACTCCCCTTTGAAGCTGTAGTATTCTCTGCATTCCCTCCACCCTCAGCTTCCCCTGTACTGTAGAGCCACCAGCTACCAACTGCAAGAAACTCAAGCTGGCGGTAAACTTTCGAGGACACGAGGGTTGGCAGAAGGTTGGAACGTGTGTAGATCAGCTGCGGTGCTAGCGAGAGGCTGTAGGCTCGAGAATAGCCCAACATGGTGGGACCCTTATCGGCAGATTGTGCATGTTCCTCGGCTTCTTTATTCCTGAATGTTGCATATCGGAATGGAGATGGTCCAGCATCTGCAAGGTAAGTCGAGCATCAATCCCACAAGTATCTTGTGCCGGGCTGTTGGCTCACCTTCGTCTACACTCTCAGTCCATGACTCTGCCTCTTGCAAGCTCAGGGCAGCTTCTACCCCACCATAGTAGTCATTCCTGTCTATGTGTAGTACTTTCTTGCCGGATCGTGAGAGCGCCCTTCCTCAAGGACTGCGTCAGTCAGAGACGTCGAGATTTCAAGATATGATGAGGATGTTGTGGACATACAGGGCGAGGAGGGACTGGGACAACCCTGTGCCCGACAGTACGATATCCCAGGCTGTTTCCGAAAGTGACTCCATATCGGATTTTATGGGAGATAGTCTACCAGTATTGTGAGCATAGATAAGAGTTCGTGGTGCTTCGGTAGAATTTTGGCGCTAGACATTTGATGCTGACTAAGCACAGATCTGAATATCAACTTTCGAAATCGTCGAATACCCTGCCTGACAATCACAGCCACAAACATACCGTGCTTTTCGCAGCGAATATGTAGCTACTCCGGATCTTCATTGACTCCAAGGGTCTGGCTGTGGGAGACTAAAGCCTTCCTGTATCTGCTGCTCTGGACATTACATGAAAGAAGCGGTTCGTTTTGTGACGGTACAATTTCTTGATGAATTCTGCAATTTTCTACTGTTGTAGTCAATCCGCCTCACCCTATGATTTTGGGAGAAAAGCAAAGTGGACTTGAAGAGACATGTCACCATTGATCCCCAATCTTGAAACGGTTTGCGATCCAAATGTCACCACAGGCTCCCGCTGCCGGCTTGTTACCCTTCAACTTGACGAGGCTGGTCTAAGCATCCTGGAGAGTCTACCATGAATAATATACGGACTTACTGAACGAACGGCCCAATTCCAAGGTGCTTTAAAGGTAAAAGATTTTGACGTTGGACCACTCAGTCGTTCACTCAAGGTGTATCCTAAATGTGCTCACACCTTATGATTAACATCGGTTGCAAGCAGGTGAAGTCACAGACAACGAAACTCGCGTCGGAGTTCATTTTCGTGCAAAGCCAACCACGATTGGCTCACTTGAGGTTGAATCCCCAACGCCTAGTCTCAAACTATTCTCAAACTATTCTCGAATTCGATGACAGCTTACTATATATTGCGGGCAGCTTCCCACACCCATGATGAACATTAAGCTCGATACCTATACCACTCTGATGGTCTTTCTTGCTCTGCTCACCCTCATGTGCCTCCGGGGCTGGACTTAAAGCATTTCCATGGCGTCGAGCTGCCTGTAGTTGGCGTGGTCATTGCCCCTGCGTTGCGGTCTCATTGCCATCGGTGTGCGCTTGTATGCGTCATGATACCGCTTTTCTGCAGTGCACTGCCATATCCAGCTAGCGGCTTTGTGTTAAGCCTTGAGTATGGAGGTGAAGCTCAAATGCCCTCGTCGCCCTCTTCAACAGTCTTCGCGCTTCTGATCTTCGGCGGATCCATAGGCCTATCCTCCGCCCCAGTCTTCACAAGCCCCATCCTCTGCACAACCCTCAATCCACTCTTTACCCTCCCAAATATTGTGTGCTTCCCATCCAGCCAAGGCGTCGGCGCCAATGTAATGCTACCTCTCAAACGCTATCAGCGTTCCTCGCCCCTTCTGTAGAACCATTCATCACCAACGAAATACTCACAAGAACTGGCTTCCATTCGTGTTCGGCCCACTGTTCGCCATACTCAATATTCCAGCACCTGTATGCTTCAAAATGGGATCAATCTCGTCCTCAAACTTTTCCCCGTATATGGAACTGCCGCCGCGGCCGGTACCAGTGGGGTCACCGGTTTGGAGCATGAAGTTGGGAATTATGCGGTGGAAGATAATGTCGTTGTAGTAGCCGCGCTGGGCGAGCGCGGCGAAGTTCTTGCAGGTCTGGGTGGCCGTCAGGCTGCAGGTTTTGGTGGGGCAGGGATTAGAGAGTAGAGAGAGAGGGAAATATACCTTGGGGGCGTGATCGTTATAGAGCTCTACTGTTATGGGACCCTGTGGTCATTAGCTTGTTGTGGGCTACTTTGAGCGTCAAGGTTTACCATTGTGGTGTCTAGGACCACGTTGGTCGCCATTCTAGTCTATAGGTTTGTAATCTGAGGGGTCAATTATTGCGAGATCATATAGACGGGGTGAAGTGTAACAAACGAGAAGAATTCAGGGCAAGATTGGACTAGCCCTACCACAAATCCTTCCTCGAGATATCTCTATCACTACTCAACCATCTGTGATCCATCCAAGTCTGATCATTCTCTATGACATTGGGGCTTCCGTTTGATCACATAGCTTGGCCTCAACCTATGTCAGGCATGATGACCCCAGCAGCAATCACGCGAAGTGGTTCTCGAAGGCTCATGAATTGGACCTCGAACGATGCACTCAGCTCGGAAATCTTGGCTACTTACTTCCCGAAGTACGAAGAAACATCTGGGATTGTATGATCGATTGTATCTCCATACGTGGTCACGCAATGTTTCTCTGGTTTCACGGAAAGGAACTTCAGCAACAAACTACGTATGAGAGTCTCTTCGACTCAATTTTCGATACCTACGAAACATACCCTCCCGTTGACTGTACTAACATCCGCATTTTTCGACAAGCATGCGTAGGACTTGAACACCTTCTATTATCTACATGCACCTCTCTATTCGACCGCCTGAAGGCCTTGCATCAATGTCTGGATACCCTTCGAGAACAGAATGCTACTCGAGTCAGCATTATTATCACCAGGAGGTTCGACGAAACTGGCATAGCTCATTAGATATGCTATCAGGAACAGTGAAGTCAATGGCCCTTGCATTTAGACCCGATCATGTTGCTGGAAATCGCAATGCTTACGGACGCGCCCAGACCAGGGAGTCCCTCGTTCAAGAACAGCTGGCGGACCTGACCATGCTCAGCGGGGCGATGAACAAAGTCCGGCCTGAAATCGCGAGCTCGGTCTGCAAGGATGCTGGATGCTACGGGAATTATACTAAAGGAGAGCGGGCAGCCTTTGAGGCCATTGAGAACGGATGTAGGAAAAGATCCGCGATCGAGACGGGAACAATTAGCCCAACAATCAATGCATACGTAGAGCTTCGACCCTAGCTTTGATAGCTATTCTAACGATAACAACGTGCCGTCGAGTCTGCAGTCCGTGACTTTCGAATTAGGGAATGTTTCCATGAAGGCTTTTCCTCGTCAGCTTCAGACTTTCGATATCCTTGTGGCAATGATCGCAAGGAATCCACGGGACGCTTGGGTGTCCATTTATAAGGATGATATGTGTGAAGATTTTTCTAGAGAGCACCAAGTGGCTTTTCTGCTGTTTTGAAGGACATTGAGAGGTAGATAAAGGCTTTATCAGAACAGGCCTACCGGGAGCCGAAGTCCCGCAATGCTAAAAACCACAGTTTCATACGACGATTCTGCGGTCGTTTAATTCGGGTTACAAAATTTTCTCATTGGTCTCATATACAGGTTCTGTGTCTGACCGATTTTTTCATGGTAATGGCGTTGAATTCTAGGAACTCCACTCAATCACCAGCAGCCCAACACCCCTCTTTCTTTCTGACGGATCTAAAAAATTGGATTTCATAATTCCGACAAAACTTGCGACGGTATAGATTCGTTGGCATCAGGCTGCCTTCCTCAATCCTTCCTAGTACTGCGTATGAATTCATCCACCTCAGCTTGCTGTGTTTTAGACAATCGGTCGTACCTGCGCACGGCTTTGAATCAGCGTTCATCTTTGCGAATCGATCGAGTAAAGAATACATCTTCCACTAGGCAGATTGGGCCATGATTACACAGGTCCTCAAGCAATGGCTCATGAAAAGTGGCTCGCTATCTGAAATAGAGCAAAACCCGAAGCCTTTGATCCGATCATCTTGTGGAACCGCATCAAGTCTATGGCTGGGCGGCTTGCTACCCCATCTTGAGGGTACTGGTATGTCAGGCTAGGGTTATAGGAAGTCCTAGTATTATAAGAGACGAAAAAAGACTTGTACATATCGATTTATCTCGCTGAGTCCACAAAAGAGTCGTACCGCAATTGAAGTTCTTTTGAGTTCCGCGAGGCTTCAAAGATTGACTCCACACTAGACTGAACCGAGAGCTTGAAAACTCCACTGTGAAGGGTTTGGTGGCTGAGTACAATGCAGATTGAGAACTCATCTTAATGATCAATCAACACTATCTGTAACTCTGAAGCAAGCAATAGAGGCAGTAAGAGTAACGAGAAATCGATAGTCATGAATGCGATCATTTCTTCATATATACATGTATCGCTTCACAAAGAAAACGTCTAACGCTTCGCAATTCCCAACTCAGCCTTAATGCATAACATTCGTAAGCCTCGCGAGCTGATACCATGGCATGCCACCGTCAACTTCCCTAAAAGATCTTTCGCCCAATCGATACTTATATCCCACCAGACCTGCCTTTCATGCCTCAACTCCGTCTTCTCCCAATCTTCCCGGTCCAGCGTCCCTAGAACCCGATAAGTTTTTTCCTTACAAACACTGGCCACAACACCTCGACAATCCTGCAAAGCTCCTGCAGCAGTGTAGCGCACAAGATCATGCTGGCTGTACGCAGATAATCCGATCCTCGTTCACTTTAAACGTATACAAGGAAGGAATTAGCAAATCCCATAATCGCTTCATTTGGGTCTGCATCCAAGCCTACAATTCCCACCATAATCCCATCATACGACCTGACGACGTCTGGCTCACCATACTGACCTAGTTTAACCTCTATTTCAACGCCCGTGCTAACGACCTAAGGCACCACTTCGTGGCTCGTGATGCACAGATTGAGCTTGAGGTTCAAGCAGTCGGGACGACAGAGACGTTTGACTGGTCTTAGTTCCCAGAGAAGATTAGTCTGCAGACTGAGAAGAATGTCGAAGATGCTGAGCTGAGAGATTGCATTATCCCCAACTTCTCGACAACGACGAAGAAGGATAAAGTGGTGTGTAATATTGTCATGATGAGCACTTTGCAGCGTTATTTCACAGACAAGTGATCCCTGAAATGCTGTATCTCGTCCGTCACTTTGTTTGGGCAGAAATCGGATTGGGAATTCATCCTGCGCCGCATCGAGAAATTACAAATCCCCGGCAAGGAGCCAAAGGAATGGTCGAAGCTGCTCGTGCCGATTATCACCCGCTTCGTCAGCGCCTTTAACGACCCCGACTCGAAGGGAAACACATACTTCTGGCCAAAATTTCGCATCATTACGGTGGAGGAAGTGGACCTACTTACCTCTCTGGCTGGCTCCCAGCCTTTTGGTTTTTTAGGCGAAGGTGGCATTACTCTAAATCAAAAGGCAAGGAAGGACAGTCACTATTTGGACTTGGATGGCGCTCTGTTCCATCACATTGACATGCATTATATTCTTCCTGACTTTGCATCGGTGCCTGTGAAAATCGACGACAACGGTCATGAATACATAGCAAAAATGCTAGCTGGCTCGGTGGGCATGCGTTGTAGCAAGAGCCAAGCTCTTGAGCAGAGTGGGGAAGAAGGGGAGGACACACCGCAGCCAGAGGTTGAATGGTGGATGTTCAGGGTGATGGATGATGATAGGTCTGATAATGAGATCATCCGGCCGGACTCGAGTCGGGTGCGTGAGAGGAAGCGTTGAGAGGCTCGCGGCTCGCTTAATGGGGGTTTGAGGGTGGTGTGCGTCGAAGAGGGAGGGGCAGAGGTAGGTAATTAGAACCCAACGCGGACTCTCGCTCGACTGTCTCTCGATTATCAGGCATTGTGTGAGGCGAAGAGGACATTTGCAAAACGAGTATTTGCCCCTCGGAGGATTATTATTTTCACAGAAAAACATGAGTAAGGCCTACTACCTCGTATGATCGTTGCTCTCGACTCAACATTCTAATCAAAGACTCTCTAATCGTAAAATTTTTAATCACTTTTCTTGAACTGCACGTCTAGTACCATAGCATTCGCCCAACTCTAACCAGATCCTCCCGAAGCCGATCTAATGTTCTATCTGGGTCTCAATTAGATGTCCATACATGTCCTTCCTCAGGCTTCATTGTCCAACGCCATTTTATTCCGACTTCCTCAGTTTGATATTGACAGCCAAATCATCCAGCCACCCCATGATACCCAACACCGGCCTTCCTTCATCGGCTCTCGGAAAGCTCTGCGGATACGCCAGCTCGATATCAAATCTATGCAGAATCATCGCTACGAAGGTCAAAACAGTCTGCTGCGCCGCAAATCTGCCGGGGCAGAGAGTCTGTCCCCCCCCAAATGGTCGCCAGCTGGGGCTACGGGCCAAGGACTCATTGCGCATAAAGCGCATGGGATCAAACGAGTTGACATCTTCGCCGAACACGGACGCATCGAAGTGCATTTGGCGGTAGGGAATCATGAGGCGATTCCCTTTGCGAAGAAGATTGCCGTTGATGAGGGTGTCTCGAGTGATGTAGCGTACGGAAGCTGATGCGGTGGCTAGACGTAGGGTTTCAAGCCAGACACTTTTGAGAAGCGGGCAGCTCTCAGTGAGGTGATGTAGATCGACTTGGGTTGAAGAGAAAGCGGGCAGAACCTCACAACGAATGGAGTCGATGAGAGAAGGGCTCTGAAGGATATTGGCGAGCATCCAGAAGGCCCCTTTTGGAGTATTTGTGTTGAGTCTGTGGACTATCGGTCAGCGAGCTGGCTATGCATTGAACAGGTCTAGGACTTTCCCCCAGTAGAAGATCATCAACATGCCTGCCATTTCATGATTCCTTAGACCCAACTGTCGCATCTCGCCTTCCAGCACTCCTATCGACCAGGCGACGCCAGCCCTTTGATCCCTGGGGGTCTCCATGTAGTCCACGAATGCATCAACGATCTCGTCCTTCAAAGAATGCGTAGTCGGGCTCAGGAAGCGGGGCAAATTGAAAAGAAGCTGCCAGCCCTGGTCATCAAATTTCATGAATACACGTGTAAGTCCAGGATTGTGTTGTGACAAATGTGGCCCGAAGTAAACATTTTGTGCAGCATCAACGATGCTCTCTGAACACAATCTTGAGAGTGATGTCGCAGACGCATCTTCTCTACTCACTTTGGCATTAGTCAGACTTTCGAGAACAAGGTGGTTGGAGAACTGCTCGGCAAAGCCCATGCCGAGGGTGTAAAGTCCCTCCCCTGGTTTTAATTGGCGTGTGTGAATGTCGTGGCTCAAATTCATGAAATGTTTCCGTAAAGGATTTGGGAAGGAAGTTCCGTTAGAAGGAGGCACCTGAAACATCTTCCTGACCGATAAAGCTGAACATCCACATGTCCGCATGAGTTGTTCCGCAAATATCTCGAAAGAAAAGGCAGTCGTGTTCTTATAAGCCTTTGAGACATCTCCTGGATCTGTAAGAACGTAGAATTTTTGCCCCACTACTGTAAGAGCAAATGGTCGGCGCGTATGACCAAAATAACGTCTGCAAACATTCATTAATTCGTATACATAGTTGAAAGCTTCCCATGCTTACAGAGCTCGATTGATGAGCGCTTCTGAGTCGCAAAAGAAGCCTTTGACGTGACCTGCGAACGTTGCAAGACGATATTGGTCAGTTAAGGTGGTCCTAATTCAATCGTGCGACTGGGTGAACGTCGTGCCACTTACCGAGGACTACACTCTTAGTCAGTTTTGCAGCTGATCTTTGAGGAGGTTGGGATCACTGACAAGGGATCCAATACGGTAGCTCCCGTGGCTCAGCTCGATGCATCGGGGGTACAATTGAGAATCTCCAGATCCTCCATGCAATATACAGCAGAACGAATGAGACGCCGAGTGACTGAAATGGCTGCCTTTGCGCAGCCCAAGTAACAGTAGAGAGAAGCTTGGGAAAACATTGTTCAAAGTTCTGAACAAGCATGGCAGCGTAAAGACCGTAAGTCTTTCAAAAACACTACGAGTGCCTGAATGTGAGCAAAGTTCACAGGCTTAATATTCTATGTCGAGACTTCAACAAAGCAATGTCTCTAAATCGGACTAAATACTTATCTCTGAACAGGTATCACCTCGAGTTCATATTGGCGACCTATCGGTGCCCTTGGTAGAGGTTGATACCAATCAGATACGAGGGATACTGATAAGTGATGTATAAAAAATTCGTTCGGGCTTTGCCTCGGCCTTATTGGGGGTGGTACCAACGAGATGCTAAGGTTGCTGATAAGTGAAGTTTAGCTCCAATTTGTTGACGGCTGAATCGGCTCTGTCCAAGGGAACCTTTGAAAATGTGACACGTGGGTTGGCAGAGATTGTGTCCGTATCTGACAGTTCAATGCGCGCTGCGCCCTAGAAGGATGGCAATTTCCTAAGGCTATATCCGACGTGTAACCCTTTACCGCCTTTGTTGTGGTCTGCTTAGGGTTTATTGGCCAATTGATCTCCGGTGTGTGCGTTTACTAACGTCATGCATGATGCTTGGAGCGTTCATTAGGATTACACAAGATTGGTACGAGTCATGCATGAGGCCCGAACTTCACTGCAGCCTTCTTGACCCGTGGTTTTCGGGCCACCATCTTGCACTGCGTATCACGAAGATGATGAGCGAGGCAATGGTCCTTCCCACATTTTTCACGATTTTCAGACAACAAATTGGGACGCCAGGACTCTTATTCGGTAATCCAGGGATAAGATAATCTTGAGACAAGAGTGCTGCTGCTACCGCGATCAAATTTCCATTTTACTTCTGTGTATAGCAGATCCTGATCACCATGGTCCATAGTCTCTTCTCCCTACACTGAGCAAGGCATCTGGGCCAGATGCCTCACAGATGTTGTTTCTCGTCCTGGTTATGCTCGTACCAATCGTAGTCCGATATCTCTGGGCTAAGTAGAATCTGGAGCCACTGTAAATACTCCTGAACGGCTGACAATTGATCCTGTCGAGCAATTTACCCAACGAGGATTACGTGCCCCCCTATCTAAGCAATGGCTTGTAGTTGACAATTTAAATAGACTCGCCCATACTGACTGTAGCAGCATCCTAGTCCCTTTCGTCTGTAAGCAGAATGGACTGCTCGTAGGAGTTTGAGAATCTCCAAATAGAGGCTTTTGTAGGCTTTGTCCTAAGGGTCTTTCGATCTTGCTATATTTTCCAAACTTGAGGACTTTAGACGTGCACTAGGTCTCGATGAGCGCGTCTTGTCCATGTCCTGAGCGGATCATCACATAGGCGAAGAGCCTCAATCTCCAGAGGGTCCTCCTTCGGAAAATTCTGCGTCTCCGCGATGAATGCAGTTTCCATGATATTGGAGCTCATAGTATTAGAGTAATGTTAATCGATACGAAATGATGAACGTGAGGTCTTTAAGCTTGGGATGGAATGCATGAGGAAGGGGCATCTGAGCACGTGCGAATGCCAAGGATCGGGCTTGGCATCGTTGCAGATCCCGCTATATCGTTAGAGGATTCATCGATATAATAGTACCATTGATCGCGAACTTATTGTTGTTCTTGGAATTGCGACTCTTAATCCTTCTCTGAACTCGTTGCTCTAATGTTCTAGATCTGAAACCAGGAAGAAATCTATGAAGAACCATTCTCTGGTGATGGCGATGTGCACTGGTGCAGCTAAGTTACCATACTTGCATGGGAGGATAGAAATACCAGACTCTGTCCGTGCAGCTACAGGACTCTCGCAATGAGGGCATAGGAGATAAATCGGATACGCTTGTTGGATGGGAATTCAGCCGCCTCTCGGGACTATGTGGCGTCGGAGAAATTGTAGGATTGCGTCATTGCGGATGATAAGGATTCCTTTTTCTGAATCCTAGCTCAAGATAGGACCTGATATCTTTCTGGTACTGGAGATTCAAGTTTTGATTAGTTTGATTTGGCGTTCGAAAGGTGTCCTCGTTACCTGCCTGCTTGTTTACGGCCTATCCTCGAACCTTCTGCTTCGCTTGATTTGATAGTTCAAGTAGCCTTCTTTCTTATGATGGAGCCTTGGCATGTACTTGTAACGGGTGCTTCTGGCTATCTGTATGAAGTGGAATGAAGCATCGAGCAATAAGACCCCAAGACTAACCCTCTTGGATAAGCGGTGGCACCGTGCTATCGAGACTTATGCAATCGCGGGACCAACAGCTGGTCGACTGCGAAGTTACAGCGCTTGTTCGAGGCGAGGATAAGGCCAGGCTTCTAGAAAAGAAGGGTATTAGGTCGTTGGTCTTCGATGATCTTGACCATACCGATCAGCTCACGAATCTTGCGAGTCATTTCGATGGTAAACGCTCTCGCAAGCTGGAAAGCATGTCGATTTACTGACATTGGGTGACTGTAGGAATCGTCCATACAGCCTCAAATTATCATGAGAGTTCAGCAAAAGCTTTGATACAGGGCTTGCAATGAGGAAGCGAAGGATGGAGAAGGATGTTCACTACATACATGTAAATCCTCAAATGCCTCTTAGGTGTCGCCGACTGACAGGAGATGTAGACTTCTGGTACTTCCAATCTCGGTGACCAACCCGTCACTGGCCAATATCACGAGGATCACGTTTTCTCAGACAAGGAAGACATTTACGCCTACGAGAAGATGCGAAACGAATAACAACTCTACGGCCAGCGCCAAACAGACCTTACGGTAATTCAAACAGGACTCGAGACCGGTGTAAAGACCTACATCATCATGTCTCCACTTATCTTCGGCCTAGGAACCGGTTATTTCAGCAAGTTGTCCATTCAAGTCCCTAGCATGATCCGATCCACGATCAAGGCTCAACAAGTAGAGATCATTGCAGATGGCAAAGGTACCTGGGATCATGTACATGTCGAAGACCTGGCAATGCTGTATGAAATATTCGTCGTTTGATAGAGAGGAATTGACTAGTGGCGAGCGAGGAATCTACTTTTCCGAGAACGGCAGTCATACTTGGCGCGAGCTTGCAGAGGGGTTGGCTGATACTCTGTTCACACTTCGTGTGTCGGAGACCGAAAAAGTGAAGAGCATTAGCCTAGACGAGGCAGCACACAAATGGGCTGGTGGAAGCAAGCTACTTGCCGAGTTGGGGTTTGTGTCGAAGTATATGATCCTAGTCTCCTTCATAAAATATGCGGACGCTGATGTATCACTTTTAGCTCGAGAACGAGATCCGAGGTCAGCCGGAGCTTGGGTTGGCAGCCTCGCAAAACGAAGGCAGACTTCACCAATCATTTCCAAGCTGAGGTGGAAGAGGTTTTGCAAGAACATAAGGCTTCAACACCCACGCACAAGTCGAGGTGGCATATTCGCGATTGACGATTTTGAGCTAGCTACGGTAGGGCACGTATATGGCACTTTGTATTGGTACGCGAGAGATAATCGAGAGGAAAACATGATGTTTTGAATTAGAAGTCGGTAAGAACATGATAGTCAAGTTGGGAAATTATATTATATTTGACCCCACCAGTACAATAAATTGTCTATATCATTTCCGAGCACCTCTTGTGGATGAGCGCGCCCTCCCAATCCTGACAATACCAGCCCTCCTGCATCCAAATCATAGCATCAACTTCCCCGCGTTTGCAACAGTCATCCAAATAAGCTGTGCTTGCACCCACTTCATCATTCATCTTACTCGTTCTCCTTCCCACGAAACCCGCGGCTGAAAAAGTCATCCAGGCCACCGACACCACTCCAATCTTCCTCATCGCTGATCTTAATTGTTGATCACCTACAAACATGTTCTTGACGGCTTAGCTTTTAATCAGATGCTTCGTTGCTTCTGCAGCTTTTCGCCTGGTGTCCATTTGTATGCTCCATGGAGTAAGGAGACAGAGTATCTCGAGGAGTTACTGCAGCACGAGAATCAGCTTTGATTTTCCTCTACCGAGCGTAGCGGCACACAAATCGATCTTTGATAAGGTATGGGAATTTGGAGAGACGTTCCTTCCCCTGTTATCTTTGGAGTATCACTAAAAGTTCCACCGCCTACGCGACAAAGTGTGTACAGTATACAGACGAGGAAGAGGTTGAATTGATCGACAGCGCATGTCCTGTCCACAAAGTGGCGGAAAAAGAATTCTAGGTAGTCCGCTACGATCAGAAATACCGACCTCGCAGGAATGAATATATAGCAACAACAACACGATCTTTGATAAAATAACCGGCTGTGAAGTCGTAGATATGTAGCAAGACCACACTTCTGCAAGCAAACCTATAACCCTATAGCTTCTACTCGCGGATCTAGAAAGGATTAAAGTTGAAAGTTAGGAATAAAAAGTGCTAGCCTGGAATTTCAAAGTTGGACCCGTAACATTTTATATGGCTTAGTTAGGGATAAAGGTCCTGTCCAAGCTCAGATTCCTGATGGGTAGGACAGAAAAGGTGAGAATAATCCAAAAGACTTTTGTACCGCGGCGCCGGTTGTGGCATATTCGAGGTCACATTCCCTGACAAGGACTCCAAGCCCTGATCTAAGCCGCCTCGGGGGGCTTGGTGCCCAGCCCTAACTTGGCAGATATATCAACACGTCAGGCCCGTCAGGCGTGGTCTTAAGTGGCAATTACGAGGGCTACATTTCTTTTGTTTAGAGTATTGTCGTCGAGCGTCAGACATTTGTGCTCGGCGACGGTCTCGCGCACACAATACATACGCCCAGGTATTGAACAATGCCTAGTGGTGGTGGCCAAGTCTGCCAAACATCATGTCCTATCTGCAGACGCTGAACTCCGTGCAGATTATTTGATGTAAGTCATCGTAATGACTCACTCATTCCGCATACTAAACATGTCATTTTCCTTTCCACGGCGCTCGCACTTAGCCTACCGCCCCCAGATAGCCTAAAGCACAACTCTCGACAAAACTCGCCCAAGAGCAGCTCGCCAATCTCAATGTGACCCTCTCTGAAACTCTGTGAGACTTTAGTAGTCACTACCGCTGCATCCGAGTCACCTCTCGCTCTGAAACCCACTTCTTAAAGACTGCCAAGTAGCCATTTATTAATTGACTGGCAGGGGTGAACACGTGCAAACCAGCGTGTTTCACGCAGGTGAGGTTGCCAATCTCTTTCAGCTGCCATGTGTGTCTTCCAGAAACTCCTCCGATCTGTGAAAGAAAACAAATTGGTAGTTTCTCAAGAGCCCTCGATTTCAGCGTGAAGCTTCTGGCAGGCATTGCCTCGCGCAGTTCCGCATTCAATTTCTGGTGAATGACGGGGTTGTTGAGAATGTTGAAGACGGCTAATTCAAGTGTATGAGTGGTGTTGTCTGTGCCGGCGAGGAACAAGAAGAACGCGTCCTTGGAGAAGTCGTCAACTGAGGGGGTGACTTGACCCTTGAAAAGCGTTCGGATGCAAAGTAGTATTGAAGACTGTGTGCCTCTGTGCTAGCGCAGGCTGATTCTTTAATGTGATTATGCGGTCTTTACATGTCTGTTTGCCGACTTCACATCGATTAAAGAATGAACGTTCAGATAAAGGTAGACGTACCCTCACTACACACTTTACAAGAGCCAGGGGCTCACTTCTGACTAGCCACACAGGTACAGTCTCGATGATATTTGACAGAGCGTCGACTGTTCCAGGCATGTGAGTATACCATTGAGTGATCGCCATGAAAGCGCCGATTGCCCTGAGTAGTGGAAAGTCAAAATCAGGTGTATCGAGTGCCCCGAGTGGTTTTTGGAAGGTATAATTCATGATGGTGTCGGCGGTCAGACAAATGAAACTCATGCTTAAGTCCACGAGTCTCCAGTCCGTTGCTGCCTCTTGCAGGATTATGGTGAATTTGGTCGTGAATGTGCGAATAAGTGGTTCGTGCTTTTTTAATGGCATCCTTTGTGATGGATAGGCTCAACTATGAAGCTGATTTGGCCATGCGCGAATGACCGGACCATATTTCTTATGAAGAGCAGTCAGGTTTTGCACATAAGGCCTGCCAACCCCAAATATGTCAAACTTCGCGCCGCATAAGTTTATGAGCGCTGCTAAACTCGGTCCTGAGAATGTGGCGAGGGGTTGGATAGTCAGACGATAGACGTACTTCAGCAAGAGTAAAGATCGAAGGCCATTTCAGATCCTTGGCAAACGCAAAAATGTTGATTGCATCAAAGTCCAACGTCATTGATGACCGGACGATGGACTGGCTGAGAGTGCAGTGATATGTGAAAGGTAACCATCGGCGCCAAGAACCTTTGATTGTAAGCGTACAGATCGTCGATCTATCCAGAATGGATTTGATATTCTTATCAACAAAGTTCACGGATGGAAAAGCCATGGGGTCAAATTTGTTTGTTCCCTTCCGTGATAATGTGTTACACAACATCAACAAGGCTACCCCTACAAATGGGGTCAGGTTTTAGGGGAAGCAGAAGCCGAGGCGGAGATAGATTGGGTGGTGGGGAGGGTGAAGCCCTCAGGTAGCAGAGGGTTACTATTGGACACGTTCGGCCTTTTCAATCGGGACTCGATGATTCAGAGACGTTGAATGACCTTATATTGCTCAGAGTAAGGTAATAGGGCTCCGTAAATGGGCTACACTCTGTGGACAAGACGCATTGAGGAAGACGAAATACGGAAAGGATGCGAGCCCATGCATATTGTGTTGACAAGCACATATTGTAAGGTTCTTCAGTCTGTCTGGATTGTGCGTATACGACGTATTACAGTGTTGCCGAGTGCGGCTCGTTCATGTATGTGCTAAGTGTTCGACGCTCAGATCAGCAGCTGGCCTACCTTCGGAGGACTCTACTCTGAGCTATCAGGCGCGCACGGTCGAGCCTTTGGGAGATACGCTGTCTGTTTCTTGATAAGGTACCTTGCTACTAACGCAATATTCTATTTATAGCCTCTTAGGTGTCGAAGCCACAACACAGCTACCCTCAGGGCTACTCTTCAACCAGCTCATCCAGCGGCTCACCACCTACCCTCAAGCCCCCACCCCCCAGCGGTGAATTCCCCAGCGTACCCGGCCCATCCCAGAATCCAAATGACGTTGCATAAAACCGTTCCCCAACGATCAAGTACAATCTCAGTCCCTCCAAGACATTTCTCGCCTGCTCCCAGGTAAAGTACCTCCCACTTCCTTTCACATTCCGTATGTAGAAATGACAACCATCGCCAAGTGTATATCCGAACTCCTGAATTCCAGTAAGCTGAACAATGCCTGGATAACCCTCAAGGCCGTAGTTTTCGATCCCTTGGTCTATGAAGTATTGAACTGTGGCGATTAGGCCGCCCATGTCGAAGCGGTCGAGGGGGTGCCACGGAACTCCGAAGCCGAGACGTAAGTAGGTTTGAGTATTGGGGACTGGAAAGAGATGGATTAGAGGGGTGGGCAGAGTGACCAAGGCATCAGAGACATTTGAGGTTGCGGTCGAATTGAGGCTTAGTAGAACCGAATCATTGAACGCGTCTCGATTGCTGTGAGTGAAGTTGGCATGAGTACTGGTAGGACCATTTGTCGTCAGGATACTTGTTACGGCCGTACTGGAGAAAAAGAGGACAATGTGAGAGAATGGGCAAATCCAGAACATCGCGTATTCAGACGTGGTAGACGTGAGTTGAGTACCTTGAGATCTATACTGGCTGAGTTGCGCGTATAATACACTTACCTACAGCCGTCGAGCATGGTGCATTGGTATATGCGCAACGAGTCAGGGCCTCGCGCTAGTAGCGTGTCGGTGTGGGAATCCTAAGAGCAAGCACTGTCCGCACCCTCTCCAGGCTCATCTGCTACTGAAACTTCGTCAAGGAATCGCTGTAGGCGCTCTATCAAGTGCTCGATTCTACTATCGGTTGCAATCTCCCAGAGTCCGCACTGGGAAGAATGTGGCACAACGAGGAATTCGTGATCTCTGCAGCTTTCCACGATAACAAGGCGTTGATTATAGAGTACAGGCGATGGCAATCTTCGCATAAGTCAATATCATCACCCGTATTACAGACGTACCTGCTTCCTCGAATACACTTCGTTCCTATTCCTCGCACAGCTGTCACAGTATGCGTTTGCTGAAAGTCATGTTCCTCGAGGGGGTCCAACAGGTGGACTGTCAAACTGTTCGAAGCATATTGCAGCGAGCTGGATTCTGCCTTTCTTTTGAGGGACTTTACCCACTCTGTTCATAGTCCTCCTAATCGCCAGGAATGAGTCGGTCGATGGTGCTTCAACCATGCCTTGGGCAATCTTCAAGCAGTATTGTACTGCAATACCTGGTTTTCCAGCGAGAGTTGCGGCGGCCCTTATATCCGGTATATATGATTTCCGTTCTACTGGGCAACTAAGAAGACCTTCCTCGTATCTAGCAAGTCCTATCTTGTATCATTCAACTACTAGGTCGCGCCTGCCTGCCTGACCCCAATAGACGTGCGCAATTTCCCAGATGGTCTGAGCCATTGATGGATCATCTTTGCCAAAAGATTTGTAGTAGTGCAAAGCCGTGTCGTAGTCTTTTCTTTCATAGTAAACGTATGCTATTCGACCAAGATTTCCCAGCAGGACCTCGCTCTTTCCTCCAGACTTCAGCTCGAGGCCGCTCAGAGCTCGCTGGTAAACTTTTATTGCGTAATCATGACGACCTTGGCGGCAGTAATTTTGGGCCTTGTGAGCATATATCCCAAGCGTATCTGGATGAGTTTTCGCATGTACCTGTTCTAAGCCCAACAAAGCTCGCTCGTAATGTTGCTCGGCCTCAAGGCAGCGTTCCACTTCTGTATCGACTACTGCGATGTTATGTAGCGTTTCGCAAACATTGGGTTGGCCGTTGGTCTAGAAATCCTCACGACCTGTAAGGGCGCGGTTGTGCTACTCTAGTGCTATGTCATGTTCTCTGAGGTTCCCCTAGACCTTGCCTATGTCATGGATTTTCTCCAATGTATATCGATCTTCGCCAAATAGTTTCTCGGACAGTGGCAGAATTCGGAATTGGATATCCAACGCCTCAAAGTGATTTTTGTATTGTTGGACCATGAACGCCAAGGAGCGTAAGGTCGTGGGATGTTCGGGTCCCAGTTGTGCTTCGTATGCCGATGCGCAGATTTGAAAGTGTTCGATTGCCTTCTGATAGTTTCCTGACTTGCCTTCAAGGACACCTAGATCTTGAAGGGTTTTCAGGGAGTCGAGGTTCTCAATTCCCAGATGATCTATCTGGCCCGAAAGCGTCTCCTCGTATATTTCACGAGCTGGCCCATAATCGCCTCGGTAGTAGTATAGCCATCCCACGGAATTCAACAGCTTCAGAGTCATTGGGTTCCGTCGGCCAAGCGTCTCCTCGTAGCCAGAAAGAGCTTGAAGATACCGTTCGGAAGCAGAAGCGTAGTTCACCAGCAGGCCATATATATGGGCAATATGACCAACGGTGCTCAAGGTATCCAAATGATGCTCACCCAGGTTGGTCTCCCTGAAATGGAGTGCTCGCTAAAACGATTCTAATGCATCTTTTGGGCGGCATTTAGACTTTAGCATACATACAACCCAATGAAAAATGTCTGCAAGCTGAAGCGTCGTCTGGACTGATCTATCGAAGAGCAGGTTTCTGGCCCAGTGGCAGCAGGCGTCCACATGCTGGCATAATCTGGGTGCCCAGGACCCCGCCGTCCGAATTCCCAGTGCTGATCTCAAGACCAACGGTAGCAATAAGGTGAAATGCCTTTACTGCAATCTCACGCTTTTGGACCACGTCTAGTCTCTCACCAGCCCATGCATGCACTAATGGGTGCGAAGAAATTCCGTCGGCTTTCTGAGTACGACTAGCCAGGGAGAAAGACAAAAGCATTGATATCAGCTCCAACGTGTAATTTCTAGCGTTTTGTGTCAGTCTCACTCACAAATATCCAATTGTGACAGGATCCAAAGCATCCATTCCCATGGCAACAAAAAACACTTGATCGGGTATATCAACACTAGCCAAGAGGGAGCAGAGCGAGAGTAATTCTACCGCGTCTGGATGATTATTTACGATGGCCACATATAAAACTTCCCAGGTCGTGAAGACGGTAACATTCCCGTGTTGCCATGTGGCAGTAGAAGACCTTTTACTCATCAGGGCTTTGATGTTGCTCTCAAAGAGTTGGATGTGAGTCTGTGTTGGGTTTGATATCTTGTTTAGATACGCTCCTGCTTGCTCGATGGCTAGCGGAAGATGCCCGAGTCTTTTGATGATCCGTTGGGCTTCTTGGTAGTCTACAACAAAGTTTCAGCAGTACCCCACAAATCAAATGCACAATTTTGGAAAGTTCCTACCTTCGCCATCCACTGGTGGGAGGTATCTCGCAAGGCTACTCGAGAACGGCTACAGCGCCTCATCCTCCTGCATCTCAATCACTGGGATACTGTAGCCCAATCGAGCACATTCAGGTCGGCGACTGGTAATCAGAACATGGCCCACCTTTGGAATGACTAATAATTGATCAAACGATTCGAGGTTATCAAGATTGTCGATTACCATTATCCATCGCTGATTATCTCTCCGGACTAACCAGAGATTGACGGCATCAATGATTCTGTTCGCCTTGTCTTGCATAGTGGTAATATCCGCCTCAATGTTGTTATGTATTTCGACTGGTATTGTGTTTATCTGCCCTTTTACATCGATCACATCTGTTGTGCACAGGGTACGGGCAATTTTACTGTAGTCCGGCACCGAGTCCCCTAAAAGTATCGCATAGTGGTCAATGAGTTTTTGAGCTACGTTGGCAAAGCTAGTAGCGATTGAATGTACTGAATGTGCATTGAGCTAGACGATGACTGTGTAACGTTCCGCGTGTGTATGAGAGTACTCAAGCGCAACATGAGTCTCCCCCATGGCCCCAGTGCCATGAATGACATCTATCTGCGAGCGGTGGCTTCCGCCGCTGGCATCGAGGTGCTCATGTATTTAAGTGAGAACAATTTCTCTACCTGTAAAGGCGCGGCTCCTCCGAAATGGTAGGTCGAATGGTATCTCATACTCAATTTAGAAATTCCTTTTTGAGGTAGAGAGGGCTGTTGGGACCGCATCTTGGGGCGGTCTCGCCGGGTGCTGGTGCTCTTTTCCCAATGTCCCAATCAGAGCTGGAATCTACGAGTGTCTTTTCAGACTTCGGTCTAATCCAAGCGGACATGTTTGGACGTCCTGGTCAGAGTCCTCTGCATATCTGACCATGCTGCGGTGGTACTTTCGTATGCCAATAGCCTCAGCGTCTCTCATCCCCGGTAAGACCGCGGGTTGTAGACGTACTATCTATAAGCCAGTAAGCATATGGATGCACGAAAAGCTATCAATGGGTACACGGACCACGGTGGCTCCTATTGGCAAAGGGGTGGGATACATCTCAAAACACAACTTCATGTCGAAGTCTTTGCTAATGGCGCTAAATTGGCTACTTTGCATCTGGAGGAGCTCGGAATTCTTTCCCACGTGTTTCAAGGCCCGATCAATGGAGTGAGCAGTAAGAGACAAGACGTTCAACAGAATCTTGATAAGAGGTAGTCCATTCCCACCCTGGCGAGGAGTGCCGAAGAAGATGACGCCATATGTAGTTGTCTTGATTGGAGCAAGATTAGAATGTACAAGTGCCTGCAACCCGGTCAGCGTTGTGATCATGGCGAGGCGTAGGCGAAGAAGAATCTGACATTTTTGACCAAACACCTCCAAGGCTATGAGCAATAAAGATGATGGGCCGCTTATGAGTCTGAGAATATAGGTCTTTGACTCCTAGTTGGCTCCTAGCCATATATAACGAAGACTTACCCCGGTCCGTTGCCGAAAGAGACATAGATCCGAAACGAGATTTGTGGCATGCTCATGAAAAGTAACGTGTATTAGGGACTGATGACTGTGCGTCCTTGAGTTATAGCCGTAGGTACAAATTCGTGGGTGTAGAACCTCTGCCGGCAAGAGATCTCTAAGCCGAAGCGTGACATCCCCAGCTGTCCAAGTTAGTTCGCGATGACCCTTGAGGCCAGGAATGGCAATGACGCTTGCAGGCAACATTGAAGTCAGCCATTGGAAACAACAGCAGCCAGCCTTACATACTCGACTATAGGTTCAATAACATCATCGATGACCTTGATACCATAACGATTTGATTCTGAGTTGACTTGTACCGATCTCTTCGAGGGACCGCTGAAATTGGTAGCTTGATCTAATGATCCCTCGCTCGTGGGTGCAGAGGCATCCTCATGAGCCGGCTCTGAGCATTGGTCATGATTATCAGCCTTCTTGTACAAAGCGTTCTATCATAGACTCGAGAGGGCTAGTAGGCCCATACGATACTAAGTATCAGACCTGATATCGACCTATTACTCGATAAAGATCTGAGGCTCGAACGCTGAGTCCATAGTAAAAAAAAAGGCACTGTCATTGATTATATATGATGTGAAGGGTGAAAGGTTTGCACTCGTCATGAACGGGGCCCGGAGTGCATGCCTTGGTCTGTCTACAAGACTATCCCAGCACGGGCACAAGGACGGTGTGGGCAACCGCTCGGCTCATCATAAAGAGCAGTATCTGCCATAGGTGACGAGAGATTTCCATTGATGTGCTGAGGCCATATATAATGACATGCATACATCCACGCCAAATTTCGAATGCAAAAAACGCGCCCATAGGTACACCGAAGATATGGTACTTACATACATGTCATTATACCTTTGCTATTGACTTATACAGAAATGTCAGCAGACCTCTTGCTCATGACTTATCAGCCTGCGCAGCAACGAGTGCAATCAATGCCGCCCCAACTCCACTCCCATCTTTCGCGATCCCAATCCTAATCCTCTTCTCACCTTCCAAGGCCAACTCAGGAATACTTCTGAATGCTTCCCTTATGTAGTCTTCAAAACCCGGGTAGAATTCTACCAGACTGCCATCGACTCCCATATCAACTATATCATCAGACACGGATCCACCATGGGACAGGTGATTGCCTGTGGCTATAACAATTGCAGCCATCGCTACTGCGCTGAGCCGAGCGGATCGCTTGCCGATGGCGTTAACCAAAAGCTTGACTGCTTCCGCATCCTCAGCTGATGCGGCGTCGACGCTGAGATCCTTGGAAAGGGTCTGCCGGACGACACGAAGGTCAGAAGTGCTGTCCGCGGCGACGATCGAAAGGAAAGAGGTGTCGAGACCCCATTGTTTATAGAGCGCCGAGTCTTCTGCTATAGACGTTGTAGAATGAAGCTCGTTCTTACCCGAATGTTCATCACTGAACAACTTCGCTTTCGGTTCTTTGATCAATGCAAGTATAGCTCGTCGCAATATCTCGCCTAGGAACATGCCCGAAACTCGCTTCTCGAACATCTGAATGCCGGGGTTTACGCTTTCTTGGTCCAGTGCTTCATCGTAAGGTGTATTTGGCAAAACACTCATCTGATTGTCGAAAGAACCCCACTCGGTGTTTACGATCATTTCGCCAGTTGATTTGTCGTAGTCGCTTCCTTTTAGCGATTCCAGTTTGGTGACGTTGGACAGCTTTTCTACGTAGGCGCCGTTGGTTCCGGTGCCGAAGATAGCGCCTAGAAGTGTGCCAGTCTTTCCAGGTGAGGTATACGATCGTGCCATTAGAGTACCAACTGCGTCGTTGACCAGAGCTGCAACCTTGACTGGGAGGCCAAGATCATCGATCTCGGCTTGCAGCAGCTCGCAAACATCCTTTCCCACTGCGTCTTGAATATCGAATCCCTTCGTCCACCGTGCCAACGTGCCTCTATTGATCCCGACCTGATTGACGGGGAAGCTGAAAGTGAACCCCAATTGGAATATCTCAGCGCTTCTGAAGCCATTGGGCGAGCTCACGGTCTGCCGCCGTTGGATTTGGGCCTGGTAGTGGTCATCATGATGAGCTTTCAGGAAGTTCTCAATCTGCTTTGCAAGGAAGGAGAAGAGCTCTTTGGAGGTCTTGGCTACCATCAGCTCTTTTGGTATGGCGACTTTTGACTGGGTAATTGAAAATGTTGTATCGCCGTGTAACTGTATGGAGCAGACTCGGAAATTGGTCCCGCCAAGATCGACTGCCAGATAGAGCCCCTTCTCTGTGCCATTGGTTACAGCCGTGACGTATGTTGGTATTTGGCTCATTGATGACCCCGTCTTTTGCAGCCCCTCATGCATCTGTTCTATGAAGGCTTTTACCCCTATATTCAGGTCTTCTGCTGGATACTCGAATTCTGCTGCCACCCGTTTCGCTTCTGCGAGGAGGGACATCTTGTCTGGTCGTGTGACAGGTAGTGGGGCCTCGAAGAGGTTCGGCTCTTTGCAGACAGGAGGCGGCGCTGTCTTATCCCCAAAGTATGAGACTTCAATATGGTCTTCCGAGAGGAGCGTAGGAGATCTGAACACCTGGATGGCAAAGACCACAAGAAGTACAGCAAGAGATAGGAGCTGGGCAGGGGTGAATGGATTGCGGCGTGACAGCTTCGGCGATAATTCGAAGTCGGCAGAAGAGTACACGATAGGCACAGAGGAAGAGGTCTCGAAGATGGGGGGGATGTGAGAGCGAAGGGGAGCCAGTGCGGCGGTTTGTGGGGTGAAGGCGGGGAAGGCGGAGAACGAGGAATGTGCCTAGGGAGGTAGGGATCTAGTGCTAAGGTCAAGGTCGCCCTTCATTCTTCCCAACGAGGCTGACTGTGTAATGTCGTTTCGACACCCGTCAGTCTCCCTGGTCAGGCCCATTAAAGACCTTCCAATGGTTGACTCGGCGCTGCTGATGGGACCTCGTCGGATTGCGGGGCAGCTAGGCGGTTGTCCTCGAGCGTTCATGCGGGACCTCGAGGGAGTTCATCGGTCGATAACGAGCAGATAAATCAGTCAAAATAATACTAGGGCGCTGCAAAAGCTTGTAGTGCGTAGATTTCAGAGGGATAGATTGAATCGACTCAACAAAGGAGAACCGGCAGCTCTTGGCGGAGAAACAGCCCTATGGAATCGTAGAAACCTCCGGTCTTGGCAATGACTTTCTCTACCATCAACAACCCCAATTCAGCAACCTTGAGGGACTTCTCGTACCACAAGCTCATTTCAGTCATTACCGATCGTATTGGAGTGTCTTTAGTCCTACGCGCTAGTAAGCTCCCACAAGCGCTCTCCAATAGTTCCCCTCCACATCGCACGAGAGCATCCTCGAATCCTCGCAAACATGGGCTCCGGCCCTTCAAAACCCGCTCCATCGAGCACCCAGCATGTATTCGTAAGGTACGATTCAAGATCCCCGCAATTGACCCTTCGGGCCACACAGCTAATCGGTAGCAGCGAAACCCCCGTCCGCTTCTCCCAAGAGCTTGTTGACGCCCTCCAAGCGAGTCCAGAGGTACTCTATGCACCCCGACTTTACCTCTATCGCATGAGCTAACCAAATCGTCAATCGATAGACAGACAGCACCCGCGCCTCGGATCTAGAACTCCACATCCAATCCCGCGTCACCGCTGAGCTCAAAAGACTAGACGCAGAAGCCTCACAAAAACTAAAAGACCTCGAAGCCTCTATCTCATCCTCCTCCGACAAAACCACTGAATCAACTAACCCAGCGCCCCAGCCTCACGTCCCTGACCAATCCTCGTCCCACGGCGGCGCTGATCACGCTGCTAAGGCTGAGGCGGATAAGTTGAGGGATCTGAGTAGAGCGAGTGTGCAGAAGGAGATTGATTTGTTGAAAAAGAAGTTGGGGGAGAGGAACGTGAAGGAGGATGACCAGGGGGTGAAGAAGGCGAGGGATGAGGTGGTGAGCTGTTTGACGGCGAATGATCGGAGGCCGTTGGATTGTTGGCGGGAGGTGGAGGCTTTTAGGAGAGAGGTGGGGAGGTTGGAGGGGGCGTTTTTGGGGAGGGTGTTGGAGTAGGGAGCTAACTGGGACGAAAAGGGTACAGGCGTACGAGCTACGGTATAACGGGGTGAAGCAAGATGCAAATCTACCACTTATTCACTTCTTCTTTCTCTTCTACCTTCGCGCCTACTTTCTTTGTACACATCCTGACAAAAGCGCCCTCGAAATCGAGATCCCTCCCACTAGCACCTTGCACTGAGTTTTAGCAAGGTGCTAGATAGCATACGGCTTTTGCAGAACCACCTCTGCTCGCGAGAATCAAGGAGCTTCTGAAAGGCTCCCACCTCGTTTCATAGAATTCTGCATCCCACCGAGCCTGCCTCACCCGTTCTGCACCTTTCCCACCACGGTCCCAGTGTCATCGCCATCAGCAATAGCATCCTCAGTCTCTTCCTTTCTCCCGAGAGTGTCTCTCGCCTTCAGATAATCACCCACTCCCACCCTCCTCCTAACAACTTTCGCCCCACTTGGTCTCAGCTTCCGATAATACCCCTCCACGACTTCGCTCTCCACTACAAAACCCCTCTTCCCATACCATTCCAGCGCTTCTTCGTTGGCTTCCCACACATGCGCATAGATCTCCTTTACGCCCTCGTAATGTGTAATAGCCGTCATGATTGCCGTGTCGAGAAGCGCGCCTGCAATGCCGTACGAGCGGTAGGGAGCCAGCGTCGCTAGTGTTTGGACGTAGAGGGTTTGCTCCGGCTTGCTGGCATTGATGGGCGATGGGACGGACTCGAGGCGGCATTGGATGCCTGCTACCACTTCATCATACGGTAGTGAGGGAGTGCCTTCGCTAGCCCCAGGTCGGCCAATTGAGAGACCATTGACTATCTGGCGGGGCCGGACTGGCTCGTGCCATAGCGCGCAGAGAGCAAGCGATGAAGGGCCCTCGATGGCCACGGAGTCTTTGTAGAATTTTTCGGGGTAGCGGATTGGTAGCAGGAGGGTTATGAGGCGGCGATAGGCGGGGAGCTGGGTGGGGGTGATTGGCTGGACCGAGACTTGGTCTGGTAGGGCTTTTGGGGGAGGCATTGTCGTGTGTTGGGGAGGTTATTCTAGCGCTTCGACCGCGCTAGATTATACTAGCAGGCGTCACGAGCGCCACGCTTCTGGTCACATAGATACGCGTTAGAAGGAAATTTTTTCGAGCTTATACACCTTAAAGCTTAGCGAAAGGTCAGGCAATGTATTGTTTACTTTAGGGTTTAAGATCGCGCTTCAGCCGCTAGTACGAAGATCTCTTTAGCTCAAGTTCTACTAATTTCATTCACTTTTCCACTAGAGAACAATAGAAAGCACTTTACAAATTGGACTCTATTGACGTAAGGCTATAGATGTTCATCTGAAAAGGTCCATGGCCGCACCGTATATTTCGTTTTTAAGGCTCCAGGGCACTTTCCGCTTGTTGATGCCTGAAAAGCCAGCACTTGCAATCTCACCGAAGGTCAGAAGGAATACTGTTCGCTCTCCTGCAGAATTTCGTGCCCCTGATACGGTGAACGGTCTACCTGATCTACCATAATAAGATGCAGCACCTTCGACACCGAGAATCCCCCTTCAGCACCAAGATACGCGAATATTCCTCCTTCGCTGAATATGACATGGTGACGGACGAAGTGCATGGAGCAGTGTGGTTGCAGAGATGAGATGCTTGGGTAGTCATAGCCATTGTGAGTCTTTTGCTTTGATCTTGCGTGAAGTATCGGCATGGATTCTCCATCCATAACACCTTGCACATCTGCACCAGCAGAAACGTGAGCATAATACTCAGCCCATAAGATCCTAGCAGGAGGCAGCAAGGAGAAACTTACAGGCTACCAGAGAGTTGCGTTCTACGATGTCATCGTGATTAATACAAATTGCATCAAACCATAGGTATGTGTCTTGAAGGGACTGCCGAAGGTGCTGTAGAGCTTGTATTAGATTTAAGCCGATATAGAGATCGTAGCCGTCTACGTTGATAGGCTGAGTTGCCTTGATTCCATCCCAAGAATAGGATAGAGCCCTGTATTGTGGGCGTTCGCAGCACACTGTTGCATGGATCAAACGGCACCTGAGGTTTTCCGAGGTTTGTCAAGGACCCAGGACGAGTAAGCGGGTAGCGTACTTGCGGTGCTGCTTCTCTTGGTCCAGTCCAACATATGGGTACCTTTTGGGCGGATACGACATTAAACTCATTCTCTTGTTGAGTTTTAGGTCGACTATGTAAGTACGAAAATAGAGCTGGTTTTGGATCGAGTGCTCCGCGAATTCGAATATGGTGCCTTGGTCCGCTCTTTTGGTGATAGGGGTTGCATCTCACGCCAAGGCACTACTGCTATTAGGAAGATGGCAGTGACAAGGCAAGCACTAGGCAGCAATGTCAGATCCCGTGTGGAATCCGACCAACAAAAAAAGAGAACCATTTTTTCAACCTTAGGTGTTCATGTAAAGTTGAAGAAATGCAATGAAGACATAAGTTAAGCAGGCACTCTCGAACCAATGCCTGTAATAATCAAGCCAGCCTCCCATGGCGCGAATGCCATCAATCGTGACAATGCGGCTCGAGATGCCCATGATCTCTTGAACCGCGCCTGTGGTACAGAGAGTGCGAAGTGCGTAGAACTACTGCAGTCTTCGTTCGATGACAGCCTAAATGGCGTTGTCCATCGGTCCTCGAACGGCTTCGTACACGGCGCTATCCAAGCCTATAGCAGACATAACAATCTTCAAATTAGGCCAGAAGATGTTTGGTTCGCCATCATTACGCAAATAATCTTTTACATTAATTGTCACGCCGAAGAGCTCCGTGGAAAGTTCGTCGCACACGAAGGCAAGAAAGAATCAGAGGTGAAATTTGAATCTGGTGACCGGTATAGCATCAACTTCGGCGTTTTTGCTCGGAAAATGAGTCCGCTAGTCGAGGAAAATGTCGTCGACCCAGACCTCCGCGAATGGGCAATGCCCGCCTTTTCTACCACGACGGACCACGACAATGTCATCGCTTCAATTCTCTTGATTGGCGTCACCCAGAAGTATTTTGGCTTCAAGTGTTGTATAACATGTGGCCTTCCAAGTGTAACACTACTGGGTCAGAAAGTAGACTGGGAACTTATCTACAGCCGTCTTGACAAGCTTAAGACTTTCGGAAGTGAGCCGACACAGTTCTGCAAGCTACTACGCCCAGTGGTATCACGTTTTGTGAGATCATTTGATGACCCTATCTCGGAAGATGTCATCAGCTTTTGGCAACGTATCGCCCACTACTACGACATGGGTAGCGACCCGTCATATTATTCCGGCTGAATCACTGCTTTTTGTTTCTGGGATCAAGATGGAAAGTTGATGTACCGGATCCCCACTCACGGCGAGGATTTGTCGAAAGTAGCCTGGGAAAAGGCTGACTACCCTTTGCTTTATCTCGACGACGCAGTCTATGATAGGATTGACTCCAGTGTTCGCAATAGTTAACTAGTTCGATTTTTGACCCCAAACCAACTAACTACGCTAATTTTTAGCGTAACTAGTTCATTTATATAACTAAACTAACTATTAACTATTAATATTAATTTTTAGTAACTTTACGCTAGTTAAATTAATAATTAAAATAATTTATATAAAATTTATAAAATTCATAAATCGTTTATAACTTATATTAATATAAAATAATTAAAGATTATAAAGGGTAAAATTTAAGATTTTTAACAATCTCGATAGAAATTATTTTAGCGCTAGGCTTATCCCGGCCGCGCTTTATTTAATTAAATAATTAATCTTTACTTTACCTCCCCGTAAAGAGGGGTCCTCTTTAGTTTTATAGAATTAATTAAAACTACTAAACTACTAGTTTTAATTAATAATCTATAGTTTAAATAGTTTATAACTGAACTAATTAAGACCCTAAAACAACTAACTATTAAGGGGAAAAAGGGCGAACTGAACTACTAAACTAATAGTGTGCCAGTTAAATAGTTAACTATTGCGAACACTGATTGACTCCGATGAACTGCCGCCAGGGTTCTCATCAGTTCCTGTGAAGATCGACGACAATGGCGACAAATTTGAGGCATTGATGGTTGCGGGATCCGTGGGTGTCAACTGTACTAGCAGCGGAAACGAGGCTTGGTAGAATTAGACACTATCAGCATAGAGAGTGGATGGTGGATATTTGAGAGAAAGAGTCAGGCAGTATTGGATGAAGAGAAGGCGGCCAGCGACCGAGCACTCCAGAAACGACTTGACGAACTTTTGGGTCGCTATCCCAATGTCACAAGGACAACGCAGCAGTGAGGAGACAAGATCTTGCCAATAACAATTGATCTCATAATGCTGGCTAGATGACTATTGCGAAGGCTACTCATGGCAATGCTCTACTCAAAACGTTGCAACATCTTTCAAAGTGTACGAGGGGTAAAGTTTGTGGTACAAACGGGTATTCACTCAAGAAAGGCCTCGAAGATACGGCCGTGAAGATACGGCCGACCCTTCGCCGCTCCTCGCCCAGTAGTTGCGCCGAAAATCATACGACCGTAGGGAATGCAGGTGACCTCTTTTCTTATAGTAACTTTAACGTACGGAGTTCGGAACGGTACTATCGATATTTCCTGGAGAGTAGTTGTGTTACGCGTCTCCTCCATGCCAAAGCCTTTGCTTCAAACAATTGTTCCATAGCAAAACATGCGAGTACAAGCATCCTCATTATCGGCTATTATGTTCTTCGAATTTGGATTTGGGAATTTAGGCTAAACTCTGTGGGTCAGTAAGGATACAGCAGGTCGTGTCTTTGAAGCCTTCAAAGGGCTCATCAGATTTGACCTCTTCGAATGCATGATCATTGCGAGCTTTCCTAGCCTTCCATTCCAAACCATCTCAAGACTAGTGTAATCACTAGCCATTCGCAAGCGTCCCTCAGGTATGTCCTCAAAATCGAGCAGAGACCCACCACTGCTGTCCTCGTGAAAGCGCGTCGACTTGAGCACATCTCAACCCAATGATACTGAAGGCGTGCCGGGTGTCAAAGAACTTACTATCTAGACCATCAATTCCGCTTCATGAAACGTTCTAGAAAGCAACCTGTGCGTTCCTCGAAATCACCATCTCGTCTCCTCTCGACTTCTGATCTCTGTTGCCCGGGCAGTGTTTCAAGCCGTGCCTTTATTCTGTCGAGCTCCTTGCCGGCGGCTTTATGGTTCGGGTCTCTTATCAATACGGTGGTAAAGAACTCCGCTGCGATACCCTCCTCGCTGAGACCCAACGTCGCCAAGCCCAGGTAAGATATCGAGGTGGGCGTCGACCACTCTCGATACACAAGTAACGTATCCTTTGCATTAGCAAAACACCCAAATTTGATCCTGCAGAAGCCGCACTCGGAGGTTATCTCAGCTCCAATCTCGGCGAATAACTTGCGACCGCGTTGGGGTACGGAAGTTTATCGGCGGTGACTTGATGCCTGTAAGAACGACAATGCGTAAGCATAATGGCAGCTTTCAAATATTGTTTACAAGAGATTAGACGAGCAGCGCGGGCTTGATAAGTCTTATCTCTAGCGATCCGTTCCGCCATGCTTGTCACTGGAGTCTCCATCAAGTTTGCAAGGTCCGAGAAGTCTAAGCAATCTGTCGTGATATCAATTACCGACATTTCTTTGACGCCACGGATATCACGAGAGATGACCAGTACTATACGCTCGCCCACTTCGCGGCAGAGGTAGTACAATTCATGTATCGAAACGATTATCTGATATTTGCGGCCCAATTGAACTCTGTGAGGGTCTTCGAAGCTAGCGGTGTCGATGGAGAACGTCCACTTTGCACGGGCTTGGTAGGTGATAGCTCGATCCATAAGTTCTTGGATCTTTTCGAACCGGGTCATCATCGACTTCGCAATCTCCTCTCCGAGAGGAGCTGGGTTGATATCATGACCTGTCGCCTTTGTAACTCCTCGTAGGTCCCTCAAGCAACCTAGCATGACCTCGAAGCGTTCTGACCGATTCTGCGCCGAAGTGTCGAAGCGGATCTCGAATTCAAATTTTTTCGGACCATGCGTGCGAGGTTATATTTTTGTAGATGCGCTGTGCGTCGAACAAGGGGACAATCATGATGCTTTGAGTCCTTCGGTTGGAAGAGGGATGGAGCACGAAGTCAACTTGAAGAGCAGGCTTTCTACCGAACGGGAACGGCCTAAGGGCTTGGTTATGCTCAAAATGGGATCACGTTGAAATCAAAGGACTTGATATCTTTCTCCAAGGCATGGTAGTATGTGTTGAAGTTAGCCCAGCTGATCTCAGGGTAGAGGATTTCAGACGCCAGACGCTTCCTTATGTTTGTGCTTGTTGACACGTAGGATGGAAGGTTTTATTTTGTAGGACATGCGTGTCCTATCTGCTCTATCCGGAGACACCAGCTTGCGGTAGATCATATGTCGAAGCTCACGGGGAAGGCTCAAGATCTGAGAAGCCTTTGGGCTTTTGAGCTTCCCTTTCTTGTTGTTTTCCTTGGACGACATTGTGATTTGGGTTATATTAGCAACAGCGCGTGTCCAAGATTCTAGGAGGGCCAACAAGGAATCCTGAGCACGGGGATCTTTGATAGAAGGCGTGGAGTCTTCTGGTTGCTTTCCAGCTCCTCCATGGAAGTATGATTTCGAAGACAGCAGAAAATGAAGTGAAGTGATAGATCACATGTGGTGTGTAGCTTTATGGTAGCCAATGTCATTCGGGCACAATTACCACCCACACTTCCTGTGCCAACGACCCGATGGGAGATGGTCACGATGTTCACAGAAAAGCGCAGTGGAACTACTTCATCGCTAGGCCGACTCTTTTTGCTGAGAGCATGATAGATATACGAACCGCCGATTAGAGCAACAAATCATTGTCTTTGAGTATACGATTAACAGACACTGCTAATTGGTGATTCTCCACAGCCATACGATCTGTAACTAAATGTAGGGAGCAGATTGTATTATTGTAGTTCTAATAATCCAAGATATTCAAAGCGGTATTGTTCGCAAATGAGCCTTTGCTTTGTTTAGTATATTCGAAGATTCATTGTATCGCACTCAAAGAAAAAGCTAGTTTGAAAGGACACGTAATAAAAAGAACATCATGATTGTTCTGTTCTACAACACAGACGGGAAACCTCGCTCATTATTGATCTATACTTTTTGCACGGTTTCGCAAAATGCAAGTCAACTATGTCTTGTATCTGTCCAAGGCTTTTGCAAGGCTACTGACTGCCGCACTGCTGGCAGATCGTCTATTGAGCAATCCAGCCCCGCAAATAATCCCATAAGTCCTTCATATCCCAGTTCTGGTATGCCCGGGCTACAAAATTAATCTCCCCTGCAGTCCCAGTGAAAGCGGCAAAGAAGTCGTGGTAGTCATCCTCGGACACTGGGTATTGCCCTCGATCCTGGTGACGAAACGGTCCAAGGACCCGTTCGATGTTCTGCTTGACGATCAGATCTTTGACATCGACCTGACCTTGTAGTCGTGCCTCCATTCCATCAACGGCTAAGTCGGCTCTTGGGTGACCCGGAGATACTTTGAGCGCCTGGAGTAGGCAAAACACGGCGATGCTGTCTGCATCACGTGATGCTAAGACCATACTCGCGCAGCATAGCGCTTCAGCAGCGTGGCTAGTAATGCCTCTCGGGTCCGACGCCAACTCGTACATTGTCCGATCGATTATTTCCCACGCATGCCTTAGATCCCCGAGTCCGATAGAGGCACGCGCACACGCGAACCCTGACTTGGACCTCAACTCCCACAGCTCATGTATACGCTTCTCGTTCCTTCCCTCTAGACCTAGCAATGCTTGATGTTTCATATCGGAGTACCACCGGAGAAAGTTAATGCCGTTGTTTGCGATGCTTCTCGCAGTACCGTATTTGCCTTCTTTGTAGGCTCGGTCCGCTAGGGTCACGTAGTTCTGTACCCGGTCAATAATCTCCTGAACATGCACGAATGGCTTCCTCATGTCTTCTTCTAAATCACGTCCAGTCGATTGTGGCTGTACCCCCGAAACAGTGACTAGATCTAAGCCGCGGGTCTCTTTCAGGTACTCAAGGATCACCGCTTGATGACGACGTGCTCCAGCATTTTCCCAGAAGCGGAGGTCGATCCTCGTTGGTCCTAGCCTACCACATTTGGAGAAGCCCCTGAAGAAATTTTGCATCGAGTATTCGTAAACCATTAGTGTTGTCCGATCTGCCTGGCTCTGGTGTCCGAGGCTTCGCAGATCGATCGATAAGGCCACTTTACCACGTAGAAACTCGCCACTGGTTCTCAAGATAGCGTAGCCTGCGTTGACGCTATTACCGTGTCGTACAGAGGGAGGGACAATCTTCCGATACAACGCCGTGTCGATATTTATCATGGCCCAACAGTTCTTCTCGTACAATGTCTTCATTGCTTGTTGGTGAATTGCCTTGTTGACTCGCAGGATCGCAACTTCGAGCTTCTGATGTAGCTTGTAATACGGCATTGAGCAGTTATAAGATGTGAGGAGCTCTTCGTAGATTCTGTCACGTATCTCCTGGGGTAAACGAAGGAAGCTGGCACGGGTAGGGTTCGAGGTATCTTCGTTGACTGAAGGGGCCGCCGCTTGTGAAGACATGGTGGGCGGATTTGATGAGTTTCGTTGATATGTAGCTGGCCTGGCTTCTGAGTGAGATGTGATGCTGAGATTAGATTTACTGGTGGCAGTTTTAAGAGCTAAAGATCTAGAAAGCTAGATAATTAGGTGTGACAAACGTGTTAGTGTCGATGTGGAACGTGATGAAGACATGTATCACAAGTGATGGTGTTACTCTTTGAACACTGGACATTTAACATGCTAGCTGAATAATTTCATGTCCAACACTTTGGCTTTTATACTTGATCAGATATTGAGAAATTTTGTTTCCCGCAGACGCATTCATAATTCTTTTGCAGTATCAGATCACCGTTCTGCCCTTTAACGTTCTCTACTTTACACTGTAACTCGAACCAGCAAACTAAATTGTTAGTGCTCCTAAGCTGCTCAGCTCGATCCTAAATACATCCCACGATGTCGCCAACATTGGAAGGCCTCCCCATGGAGGTCCGAGAGATGATACTCGAGTACTGCCTATGTGTCGAAGGAGACATCGTCCCATTTCCTACGCACTATGAAGGCAAGGGATACGATTCTCCTGCCGAACCCAAAACTACTCTTGGCTGGAAAGAGGCAGCAGAAGTTCCAACAGTTGCACTACTGAGTGTAACCAAGAACATTCGGGAGGAGGGTCTGCGAATATTGCTTAGCAAAAATGTCTGGCGTCTTTCGTACCTGTACGACCCTATCGACTCCAAGGATCATGAGCGGAAGTTCTGGGAAAATTACATACATCTCTTCCGTTATATTACAACACAATTCGACATGGGCGATGCATCCCAGCGCTGTCTACGACAGATAACGCAAGACTGGATGGAACCTGAGCTTCTGAACGTTTTAGGGTTCTCTGAAGAGCAACGAACGAGCCTCATCCACGACGGTCGCATCCGTTGCCTTATAGTAACTTGGCAATGGAAGCAGAGGCTTATGGAGAAAATGAAGCTTAATAAGCTTGTGCTCGGATTTGAGAATTTGTTCTGCCCGAGTGGATGCTGTCGCTCCGAGGTTCTCGACCAATTCTTTTTCGTGATGGGACAACAAGGGCCATGGTATCGATTGGAGCCAGGTTCATGGTCAGGCTTAGTCCGGCCGATCACGGTGGATATCAAGGAAAAATGTAAGACCAAGATCGAGGTCAAGGGCTTGAGGGATGTCGAGGAACAAAAATTGATATATGAGAGATGGGGACTGCAGGTCGAGCAGTCTAGCACTGATCAGTGAAGGGAGACATTACACAGTGAACCAATAATTTGACTGAACGGATAACTGTTATCCGAAGATTGCGGAGAGCTACCGAGATGAAGCAGAGATAGAACCTATAGCGTGCGTTGTAGAATGCAACCTATGAATGCCCCAATTCCTTCAAAATGCTTCCCTGCCGACGTAGTGATACCGCCGTTTTATTCAAGATATCTTCTTCTGAGTGCTTTGGAATTTCACAGGCTGGGTATGCTTAAATGGCAAAGCTCTTGTGTGCGCTAATTTACGTACATGGTGTCAAAAATCAAAGCCTCGCGGGCAGGCTGAGGGACGTCACAATGAACCATTAGAGGCAGGAGAGACTCCCACTTAGTCGACTGGAAGAAGCGAAAATACTGAATCATCGGCTCGACCACCTGGGAGGTGGTTATCTCCAGCATGAACTCATTGAATTGCAGGAAGAGTGAAATCCAATGACCAGCACATGGCTGATGTTGGAGCCCCCATGTCCCAACAAAATGCCTCGCAATATACTAGAGTATTCAACGTGTGAATTCAACGTGTCTTACATCGGCTCAAGGGAAACTTCATAAAGCGACTTTGGTAATTCTTGATCGAATAAGCGAAGACTGCATTGTGGTAGAAGATCTTCCGGACCTCGTTGTAAGTTTGGTTTTGAGTCATGACGAGTGGAATAACGTTCTTGTTTCCGGATTGTAGTATTGCTTTATGTAAGGATCAATATCTCGTGGGCGAGCAAGACGGTCCATCGATACCTGGGCCGGCTCCTGTATCTTAGCGGCTACATGGTGGAAACGGTAGAAGGCCCTAAACATAACCTCATCACTAGATCTTGCAGACAATACTTGAGGGTTTGGATGTATCGTATGCTCTGTTCCCTTTGTGTATTTGGCGGAAATGAATCTCAAACGTCGTTGCTTATAAGCCAAGCCTAGCGTGTGTAATGAGACCATGAAATAAATTCGTTACAGGTCACGCTCTTGTCTTGTCCCTTGCCCCGCGAATATGACTAGCGTCGGAGTGATGAACGCCCCTTAAACCTCCCCCATCCACGGAAACCAAATCCCAGTCTTCGCCACCATTCCATACAATTCAACGGGATCCAAACCAGCCTTAACGGTAGGTCTCCTCTACGGCCACTTGATGTCGTGACAATTGCTCGTGCGAAGGAGACTGCGCTGCAAATGTATCTGATACATTGGCGCTTGATAAGGGAATTCAGCCTCGAATTTCGCAATGATTTCCGACCAGCTTTGTCCGAGATCGATGTGGTGGTACCAGACGAAGAGGTCCTGCTCCAGTGTGAAGCTATCTTGGATCTCTTGGACTCTGCGGCGGCTTTCTCTCTCGCTTCTTTCTCTTTCTGTGGACATTGTTGAATGAGTAGCTGTGGGGGGTTTCCCCTTTCCGGCACGTAAAGTCTGAGCTAGCTCTGGACAGGGGCTGAACAGTCTTGCCAGTCTTTTTTCCCACCAAAGAGTTATATTGAAAATGCGTTCTTCGATGCTGCAAGATGACCAGGATTTTGGGCCTTCGTCTCCTGACGTAGCGCACGATAATAGGCGCAAGTAGCGCATAATAGTCTCGACATGCTCCCGCACGAATCAGCGACTTTCACTCTTCATCCGCTCTATGGATCTAATAGCTGATCCCTGTTTCCAGGTAGAGCGGAACGGTACCCCTTGTTGTTCATGTACGGTAAGATCCCTAGCTAAAGCTTTTCGGAGATCAAGAATTGGGAAGCACAGAAACATACCAAGGGGCTCTCTCGTATCGGCTCTAGTACACAAGCTTGCATTAACTTGATCTTCGAATTTGAAGACATCAGCTTCAGCGAATCAAGCTGAGCCGTAACGGATGGAGCTCCAGAAACTTCGATTTCTCTTGCTTCGAATACCCCGCTCGTATAACCGCGGTATATCTATTAATGCGAGCCTCATACACATGGTTCTCCCAACCAGGAAATTGAGCCTTTGTCCCATCTTACAAGTCTGTGAAGCCAGTCCACTTTCTCCATCTCTTCAGCGCTCTTCGCATCGTCGGGCCTGGTGATCATATGGTCTTTACCTGTCGACTGGCCGATGCTTGTTTGGTGATGAGAGGGTAGGCGATGATTATGTTTCCCGTTTGGCGAACGATATCTGCGTACCCACCTCGCGAGAGATTTGCTGGTTGATCCCAGGATCTTCGAAACGTTCTCCGATGATCTTGTGAGCTTCAAGCCAGCTCCAAATATCATTCGAGTCTTTGCTATTATATTAGCACTAAGCGTGGCTACATGTTTTGAAGATTATGCGCTGAACCGGGATATTGGGGCCTCCAGTGATCAGGGTGCTTTTTACATATGGTAGTAGAGGGCTTCGTCGGATGATTAGTTGATAGTCGTCACGATATGCTGTTGTTCGCAGGAAGTCATATGGCAAGTCGAAGATTTGAGAGATTATTGGGAGGGGAAGTGGGCGTGATGAGCACTTCCTCAAGATGAACCAGACGAGGAGTTGATCATAATCGCTCGCGAGCGTCCTCGCGGTATCTCGTGGAATCTGCCCATCTTCAAGCGAAAGTAGAGAGAGCGAGCGAGCTAGCTCCTGTTCAAGTTTCGACTTATGAGCTTCCAGTCTAAGGAGGACACGTGCGGCGTCATCGTTCTTGAGAAGGACCGCAACAGCAAGAGGCCTTCTTCCTTTGTTATTCTCAATTCAAGTTCTCCGCCGGCCTCAACGAGTAAGACTATCTTGTCAACGCGGTTCCCTCTCGCTGAAAATCGGAGTGGTTGGTCGCCGTTTCAGTAACATTAGGACCAGCCTTATGGGGCAGCAGATCAGGCACAAGCCCTGGCATTTGTCGCCTTCATGTGAATATCTACTCCAGCGTCGACAAGAATCCCTGCCATTTCATAATAATATTAAAACAAGGTTAGAGTTATTTAGAATATTACTCGATTATTTATATTTATTTCTAATTAATAGAAGAAGTTATAGCCCTTTATTAATAATTAATAAATTATAACTCGTTTAATAGAGATAGATAATATATTTCCTACTCTTAACGTCGAAGATAAAGTACGATAGAATATTTATAGCGCCGCCGTTACGGTAATTATTATTATCGAGTTATATAAATTAATATCTAGTCAAGATAAACTTTATTAAAAGATATTTATTTTTTTAATTTCGTATAATAATAAGACCGTAAAAATATATAGATATTATATATTAATTAAGGAAAAATATATTCTATTTATTATTATTTTATATAGAAATTTAATTTCACTAACGAAGATAATAAAGAGAAATAGACTTTATATAAATTTACGATAGATATTTTAGAAATACTTTATTTAATTTATTACGAAAGAATTTATTCCGTCGTAGATTAAATATTTAATTTAAAAGACTTTATTATAGAGTCCTTCTCCTAGTAAATAAACCTTATATTTTTCAAATAAAACGATAACTAATTAACTACTTCGTATTTATAATAGATAGAAACGAAATTTCCGTTATTTTAGATCTTTAAATCTATATTCAAGAATCTAAAAAAAAAGCCAAGAAGTAACTATATAATAAAAATATAAGAGTATATAAACTAAATAGACTATAAATAAACTAGTTTAGTTTAATTTAATTTAGTTAATTAAAAAGTTTCTTTTAAAGCTAGTGTAAGATACTAGTCTAAATTAAATATAATATTTAATATTTCGTAATAAGGACTTCTTATATAAAGAGTATCTAATATTAAACCCGGTATAATATTAAATATTACTCTCCTTTATTTTTCTTATATTATCTTTATTCCCTCTCCGTATCTTTTATATAATAAAGAGTTTTATAATCTTCTTTAAAGTCTACACTATATATAATATAGAGGGATTCACCTCGCGATAAATTATAATTAATTTATTATTATTTAACTCTTCCCTCTCCTACTATATTCTTTACTCTTAATTCTATTTTTATTATAATCTTCGTTTAAGTATCCCTTCGAAGTAAAGTATATCTTCTAATATTATATTTTTTATTTTATTTAATTATAAATATTATTTCTTTATTTCTTTATTAATTATTATAATATAAAGAGTAAATAATTTTTTTTTTATAAAATAAATTATTAGAGGTACTAGAAAACGTATAAAAATTATAGAAGTTAATTATTAATAATAATTTACTATTATTTAAAAATTAAAAAATATAAGTTATAATAACGAGATAATATAATTAAAAGAATTATAAAATAGATATTATAATTAGTTTCCCTTGTATATAAAGCGACTAGATATTACTCGTTATAAGGAAATTACATCTACAAAAGTGTAGGGCAGGCTCTGAGCGCTCTGAGCGCTATAAGCGCTCGTGAGCCGGTTGAGCTGGTTTGAGCGGGGTGATACTATGTCTTAACTCTAGAGCGATATAAGCGCCCCTGAGAATCTAACGCGCTCCTGAGAATGTTTTTAGCTCGTGAGAATGCCTAAATTTAGAATGCGCCACCAACATGGCTCTCATGCATGGCCCCACTTATGGCTATGGCCCTATTCCATTCATGGCCATGGCGCATTCCATTCATGGCCATGGCGCATTCCATTCATGGCCATGGCGCATTCCACTTATGGCCATGGCGCATTCCATTCATGGCCATGGCGCATTCCATTCATGGCCATAGCCCTATTCCATTCATGGCCATGGCCCCATTCCATT
>JAABUS010001290.1_pt1 | contig 55906 bp, 55 predicted proteins | sample 5560161 | NCBI WGS metagenome assembly JAABUS01 (sample SAMN10711885, study PRJNA513376) | rock metagenome | isolation source: Antarctica rocks | place: Antarctica: Victoria Land, Trio Nunatak nord | collected 2016-01-04 | reverse complement strand
CCACCCGGCTGATGGATTTCTTCCATGATCAGGTTGTTCCCTTTTTCTGCTGACCTGCCTGTAAACTGGTACATAAAATGAATCAAAACCCCGGCAAAAGGCAGCAAAAACAGCAACCACGGATGCGCAAACCGGTAGTGGATGGCCCAGCCCAGTAGCAATAAAAAAAAAGCGACCAGGCTGCCGATCACGATGGCAACCGGAACAACCAAAATCGTCCAGCGCAGCAACTGCTTGAGTATCAGATAGTGCTCAAAAAATAATTTCGGCGTGTTTTTAGTATCTTCAGGCTGTGCTTCTTTTATCGGCATAAAATCAGAAAAAATATATGGAAGTGATTTTTAAAGCTAAAGTTTAAGTTCGATAATGCTTCTTTTAGCTGATAAAAAACAGGCCGGCGATCCCTAGAAAGTAAACAATCAGCACTAAAAATGAATCAATGCCCATGCGTAAAATTTGTTTTTTGGGGCGAAAGATCAAACCATAAATGTAAATTGTGGTGAGCAGCATGCCTAAACCAGTAAGGTAAATATCCGATTTTTGTGCCATTGGTAAAATTGCTTTTCCGGAAATGACTGTGGCAATCAAAAAAAGTACCGGTAAAAAAGCATTTCCTCCAAAAATATCGCTGATGGCCAAATCGTAATCCTTTATCTTTACAGAAGCCAATCCGGTTGAAACTTCGGGTAGGGAAGTGGCTGCTGCCAGTACCGTTGCGCCAAAAAGTACACCCTGCATCCCAATTTGTTTGGCCATCGCAGCACTGCTGATCTCTAAAGCGACACCTGCAAGCAACGTTATTACAGCACTAATCAGAAAGATTGTAATGGTTTTGCCAATTGGTTTTTGCTGGCCGTTATCTTGTGGATTACTGTTTTTATCGGGTGTTTTTTGTGGATCGGCCGTTTCTTTTGCTACCCAAGGCAAATCTTTTTTGGCTTTGCTGATGATTTTTACGCTCACAATCCAAACAATTGCAATGAGCAAACCAGCAGGCGTGATATGCCATAAAATCACTTTTGCAGGTAACTGATGGCCCATTACCACCAAAGACAACACGGCCAAAACCAAAACTGCTTCCAGCACCAGCACCAGCGAAACAGCACGGTAAGTCAGCGGATCTTTTTTACCCAAACCAAACGCATCTAACACAACCAGTACCACCGTTTGGATTGCAATGCCGCCCAGGATGTTCCCTATCGCAAGTCCTAAATTATTCTGTAATGACGCGGTAACTACAATCACCATTTCGGGCAAATTAGTGACAATCGCCAGGATAATCAGTCCGCCTAACGCTTCGCCCAGGCCAAAATGTTTAGAAAGTGCATCGGTGGTATTTGAAACTTTGATGCCCGCAAACCAGATCGCAGCGGCGGCGGCAATAAAAATGACAACTAAAATGGGTAAAGAAAGGGCAGAAATATCCATAAATTTTTTGTGTGAAATGTAAAAAAACGATTATCAAAATAAGAACAATTGGAATAATATGTTTATAATAAATAATTGTCCTTGGCAAACATGCAAATAAAATTTCAAGCATTTCGGATCAGGATTGTATAAAATTTTGGCCGAATTGTGTAAACTTGAAACGGTATAATACGCTAAACTTGCAGTGTAATATTGCCTGCGTTTTGATGGGTTGCTGCTGATGAAATGCTTCTTTTAGCACACTAAAACTTGGATCATTTCAGTATAATATTGGTTTGATTTGAATTTTAACCTGATAAAAGAAGCATCAACTTTGCATCGTACAAAAATATTTGGCCGACAATAATTACTTCAACTTTATATTTAATTTGATTTGTATGGAAACTTTAAAATTCAAAACCAATATCAATTGCGGCGGCTGCGTGGCCAAAGTAACGCCTGTTTTAAATGCCTTAAACGGCGTAGCCAACTGGCAGGCAGATACGGCCGGCAAAGAAAAAACGCTAACTGTAAATGCTGATTCCGGTTTAACGCCCCAACAAATTACCCAAGCTTTAAAAAGTATCGGGTTTCAAGCCGAAAATATCTAAGTACCCAAAGCCTGAGCAATCGGGCTTTTTATTTTAAAATCTATTATGAATACGATCACCCAAATATTTTTAGAGTTTTTACAGATGATGTGGGAAATTTCCTGGGGACTGGCTTTCGGGTTTATCCTTTCTTCACTCATCCGTGCTTTCATCCCAGCAGAAACTATTTCCTCCCGGTTAGGAAAAAATAATGCTGGTTCTATCGGACTGGCAACTTTTTTTGGTGCTATTTCTTCATCCTGTTCGTACGCAGCAGCATCCATGGCCCGAACGCTGGTAATGAAAGGTGCCACCTGGTCTAACGCAGTCGCTTTTATGGTGTCCAGCACCAATTTGGTTTTTGAAATTTTTATTGTAATTGTAGCGCTGCTGGGCTGGTCTTTTTTTGGTGCCGAAATTATTGGCGGTTTTATTTTTATTTTAATTTCTGCTTCGTTGCTGGTTTGGTTTTTCCCAAAATCACTCCAGGAAGAAGCCAGCGCAAAAGTTAAACAAAGTGATCAAACAGCAGATCCTCATGCACATCATCACGGCAACGAGATGGCAGATATGGGCCAGCACGATCACTCAGCCATGAAAATGCCCGAAAAAACCACTTTTAAACAAAAGCTGGTGCAGGCAAGCGGCCACTTTTATATGGATGTAACAATGGTGGGCAAAGACATTTTAATCGGCATTACACTTTCTGCCATTGTAATGGTTGTAGTGCCGGACACCTTTTGGAGAGGGCTTTTTTTAAGCGGAAACAGCTCTGTGCCACACCTGCTCATTCTGGCCTGGAACGCATTGATCGGCATACTGATCGCCATTTTTGCTTTTGTATGTTCTGTTGGGAACATCGTGATGGCAAACGTACTTTGGCATGGCGGTATTTCTTTTGGCGGCGTAATCGCGTTTATCCTTTCCGATTTAATTACAATACCCATGCTGATGGTTTACCGCAAATATTTCGGACAAAAAACAATGTGGTTTTTGTTGGCGGTTTTAGGCCTGAGTATTTTTATTACCGCTTTAATAATCGATGTTTCTTTTGAGGGTTTACATTGGTTGCCAAAATCTCCGCATCAAAATATGCAAATGCAACATTGGAATTTTAAGTGGGATTATGCCAGCTGGCTCAACTTGTTTTTTATTCCGGTTTCAATCGTGTATTTTTTCATAGGTAAAAAAAGCATGAAATAAATTTTAGGCCTCTATTCAGTTCCGTTTTTTAAGCTGAATTTCAATGCTTTTTTTATCGGCATAATTTCAATCTTTAGTACATAAATTATTCATCATTTCAGGTGATGGAGAATTACCAAAGATGATTTAAACCAAAGATTATCTGCGGTATATTTAATTTATCAAAAGCAGCGGTATGGAAAATCAGCCCGAAAAAGAAGTCATCAAAGCCATCATAAAAATTACGCATTACACCATTTTTGTATCGCTGCTAACTATAACCGGGATTTTAATTTTTGTTGGGTTGATGTTTTCCGGTCGTGGAGAATCCTCTGCAGCTGAAACCGATCTAGGCACAAACGGTTCAATCATTTCTGCCCCAACTCAAATTACTTCTACAAAAAGCGCAAACACAATTCCCGCAGATGCCTGGAAAGCACCGGATGCAGCAACCATTCCCGCAGGAAAACAAGGCGACATGATCCGTTACGGAAAAGATTTGCTGGCGCATACTGCCAATTATTTCGGCCCAAAAGGCAGCATTGCCCGGATTACCAACGGCATGAATTGCCAGAACTGCCATTTGGATGCCGGAACACGTCTGTTTGGTAATAATTATGGCGGATTTATGGCCAGTTATCCGAAAATGAGTTACCGCAGCGGCAAAATGTCGCCTGCTTCTTCGCGTATTGCCGAATGTTTTGAGCGGAGTTTGGCCGGAAAAGTGCCCGATACAGCTTCTAAGGAAGTGCAGTCGATTCTGGCTTATATGAAGTGGATCGGAAAAAATGTGCAAAAGAAACAGCAGCTTTTTGGCGCAGCCACCGAAAAACTTGCTTTTTTAGATGTGGCCGCCGATCCCACAAAAGGAAAAGTAGTTTTTATGCTGAAATGCCAGAGCTGCCATGGTGAAAATGGTGAAGGTTTGCTGGCTGCGGACAAGAAATCGTATCAATATCCGCCGCTTTGGGGCAAGCACAGTTATAATGACGGCGCGGGAATGTACCGACTGGGCAACTTTGCGGGTTTCGTGAAAAATAATATGCCGTATGGTGCCACTTATCAGAACCCGCAGCTGACGGATGAAGAAGCCTGGAATGTGGCTGCTTTTGTAAATTCGCAACCGAGGCCGCACAGAGATCAGCACAAGGACTGGACTAACCCGGACAAGAAGCCAATCGATTTTCCTTTTGGGCCTTATGCCGATCAGTTCAGCGAAAAACAACATAAGTTCGGGCCTTTTAAGCCGATAAAAGAAGCACAAAAAAATTTATCCATATAAATCAGTTCAAACCAAAAACTATGAAAAAGTACACTTTAATCCTGGCCGCATTTGCCCTGCTTGTTTTTGCAAAACCCGCCAAAGCGCAAACTGATGCTGTTTTTACCGGTGCAAAACCGATGTTGAAAAGCTACAACGCGCTGTATATCCTCAATTCCAACGATGATAAAAAAATAAAAGCCACGCTGCGCAACCTCGATAATGCGCTGGAAGACCCGCGTTTGAAAGGCAAGCTGCATGTAGAACTGATTGCTTTTGGCGACGGCGTTTCGGTTTATATGAAGAGCAACCCGTATGAAGAAACGCTGAAAAAGCTGCAGGAAAAAGGCGTAATCCTGGCGCAATGCAGCAACACAGTGCGCGAACGGAAAATCGATAAAAATGACCTTTTCAACTTTATTTCTTATGTGCCGAGCGGCAACGGCGAGATCATTTTGCGCGAATATGAAGGCTGGGCAACGGTGCATCCGTAATGGTTTTTCTTTGTCCGTTCTTTTGTCTTGATACAAAAGAACCAAAAGTTCAAGCATTTCAGATCGCCTCCGGGCGGGATTCAACTTACCGCTCCTGGGTGGATACCTGCTTGGTGCAGACCTTACAAGGATATCAAACTTAAAGTATTTACTGTTTTTACAAGTATTTTTTTGAACTATAAAGGCCAATAGAAAGGTAAGCACCCAGGTGCGGGAAGGCCTGACAAAACGCCCGGAGGGATCGGGTTTGTCTTGATTTTTTGGTTCTTTTTGATCAAGCAAAAAGAACGTTAAGAACAAAAAACAAGGTTAAAACATGTTTTAAGTCAAGCGAAAAGAACGTTAAATCCAGTTTTCATATTAAAACTTACTATGTCAATCTTCAAAAATAAACTCCTAACCATCTTCACCATCATAGCCATAACCACAACTGCCAAAGCGCAAGACCATCGATTTGATCCGCCCTGGAACACGCCGCCGCAAAGCAAAGTGATGTTTACCGTTCCGGGCGTGGATAATGTGCCGGATTTATTTGGTGATATCAATGATCCGCAATTAGTAGTTTTTTTTGCCGGAAATCAGTTTATGTGTATAGATGATTTGCTGGCAGCTTTCAAAAAAGAACATCCGCAATACCAGCGCATTTTTGCAGAAACTTTGCCGCCGGGGATATTGGCCAAGCAGATTGAAGCTGGCTCGATCACCATCGGCAACATGCGCATCACTTTAAAGCCGGATGTTTATACCGCCGGAAAAAATAAAATGGATCAGCTGCCGCAATTATTCAGCAAAACAGAACCTTATGCCTACAACCGTTTGGCTTTGATGGTGCAAAAAGGTAATCCAAAACAGGTTAAAACTTTGAAAGATTTAGGCCGAAACGATATCCGTGTGAGTATGCCAAACCCGGAATGGGAAGGAATTGGCAAACGCATTGAAGAGGCTTATGTGAAAGCCGGTGGCGAAACCTTGCGCAAAAAAATTATGGATGATAAGGTAAAAGATAGTACAACTTTTCTCACCCAAATCCACCACCGCCAATCGCCGATGCGCATTTTGTATAATCAAAGTGATGCGGCACCGGTTTGGTATTCCGAAGCTTTTTATCAGCAGATGATCGGCCATCCAACAGAACTGATCGAAATCCCGTCCACGGAAAACATTGCTGCCACGTATGTTGCCGGGCAAATGAAAAATGCACCGCATTTGCAGGCCGCCAAAGACTTTATGGATTTTCTGGTAAGTGAAAAAGCTAAAGCGATTTACCGGAAGTATGGTTTTACTACCAGATAAAAACGGCAATGCTTCTTTTACCGATATAAATTTAAAACTCATTTTCTATTACTATCAGTTATGGAAGATGCGTTTTTCTGATAAAAATACCTTCGTTTACTGATTGATCTTTGATTTGTGCGTTTTGCCCGAAATTATAAATTGAATTAATGGAACCCGCAATTGAATTAGCCTTACAATACAAACCCGAAAAAGTAAAAATCCTGCTGATTGGCGAGGCTCCGGGCAGGGCCGACAAAAACTTTTACCTCGCCAATACCAATTTGTTCCGCACGGTTTTTGCCGCTTTCAAAGAGCTTTATGGTGATTTTTCTTCATTGGAAGAGTTCCTGCAATTTTTTAAAACCGTCGGCTGCTTCCTGGACCATTTGAGTTCGGAGCATACAGAACGCCACGATTTGCCGAAAAGAAAACTGGAGCGGCAAAACGGAATTGTTGGTTTAAGCGAACGCCTGAAAATCCATCAGCCCGAAACCGCAATCATTTTGATGAAAGCCTTGGAAAAGCAGGTGCAGCAGGCCATTGATCTTTCGGGCATCAAATCCATCCGGCATCAAACCACCGTTTCCTATCCCGCAGGCAGCGATACCAACCGGCTGGCTTGCATCCGCGGTTTGGTAGAAATTTTAAAAGTATCTGCCGAATTAGATTGATACTGTTTTTATCGGCATAAAATCATCAGCCTAAATTTTATGGGATAAAAACAGCATGTCGTAAACTTCTGTCGAATTGGATTGATACTGTTTTTATCGGCATAAAATCATCAGCCTAAATTTTACAGGGTAAAAACAGCATGTCGTAAACTTCTGCTGGTGTTTAAGCATCTCGAAGCAGCATCACTAAATTGCCTTAACTTTGTCGCCATGAATTTATTTGGTCCGATACTAAAAAGCGAAGTTTTGGTAAACAGCCAGCGTAAAACACTTCCTGCTGAAACTGTGCTGGTTCAATCCAATAGTTACATCCGCACTATTCCGGTGGTATCATCGGGCAGCATCCGGGTGATGCGGCAGGATGAAGACGGCAGGGAAATCCTGCTTTATTACATTAAACCCGGCGAAAGCTGTATCATGTCTTTTCTGGCGGGCATCCACGAGGATACCAGCAAAGTGAGTGCGGTTGTGGAGGAAGATGCCGAAATTTTAATGGTGCCGGTTGCAAAGGCGAGTGAATGGATAAAAGTTTATCCCGAATGGGCGGATTTTATATTCAAGCTGTACCACAAACGCTTTGAGGAATTATTGTATGTAATTAATGCAGTTGCCTTTCAAAAACTGGATGACCGGATCGTTGAATTGCTGAAAAAGAAAGCAGGTATCTATCAATCCAAAGAAATCAACATTACCCATCAGCAACTTGCCGAAGAACTTGGTACTACCCGGGAAGTGATTTCGCGTTTGTTAAAGCAAATGGAAAAGCAGCAAATGATCACCCTTTTCAGAAATAAAATTATCCTAAAGGTCCCTTTGTAACATTAGTCACCAAGAAAGATTTTGCTACCAGCTACTTTTGATGTATAAAATATAATTAGTGGAAATAGCAGGTTACGCAACAGCAGTTTTAATTGGTTTGTCATTGGGCTTAATTGGTGGTGGCGGTTCCATTTTAACAGTTCCCATTTTAGTTTACTTTTTTCACATCGGTCCGGTACTGGCAACCACTTATTCTTTGTTTGTTGTTGGGTTGACCAGTTCGGTAGGTGCTATTAGTCATTACTGGAAAGGAAACGTAAACTTGAATATTGCCTTGCTTTTTGGCATTCCGTCCCTGGTTGCTGTTTTATCATGCGAAAATGGGTAATGCCTGCTGTACCACTTCATCTATTAAGTTTCGGGCATTTTGAGCTGACCAAAGGCGTGCTCTTGATGCTGGTGTTTGCACTGTTGATGCTGGCAGCTTCTGTTTCGATGATCCGAAAAAAAGATACAGCTAAAACAAGTAACGGGCTTAGTGCCATTAGTTATCCAAAACTGATTGTTCAAAGTATCATAGTTGGCATCATCACTGGTTTTGTTGGCGTTGGTGGTGGCTTTCTGATCATTCCGTCCCTGGTGCTATTTGCGGGCCTTCCAATGAAAAAAGCGGTAGGCACATCGCTAATGGTGATGACAATTAGTTCACTACTGGGTGTTTTGGGAGATGTAAGCAGCCATGCGCTAATTCATTATCCCTTTATATTACTCTTTTCGGCTTTTGCCATTGCAGGCATTATCGTAGGGAGTTACCTTACTAAATACACTGCCGATACCAAACTTAAACCTGCTTTTGGCTGGTTCGTGTTGTTGATGGGTATGTTTGTTTTAATTAATACGTTAACTAAATAATTTATGGATCTTATCAAACAACCCTGGCCCTGGTATATTGCCGGGCCGCTGATCGGACTGGTGGTTCCGGCCTTGCTTTTTTTAGGCAACAAAACTTTTGGCATTTCCTCTTCGCTGCGACATATCTGTGCAGCCTGTTTTCCTGCTGATATTTCTTTTTTTAAGTACGATTGGAAAAAAGAAAGCTGGAACCTGTTTTTTGCTGCCGGTATTGTTGCGGGAGGCTTTATCGCTACTTACTTTCTTTCTAAACCTGCTGCAGTTGGTCTCAACCCTCAAACTATAGCCATTTTAAAACAACAAGGCATAAAAGATTTCAGCGGATTATTGCCGCAGGATATTTTCAGTTTTAGCCAGTTGTTTACTTTAAGAGGATTGGTATTTATCGTGATCGGTGGTTTTCTGGTTGGTTTTGGTACGCGCTACGCAGGTGGTTGTACTTCCGGCCATGCCATTATGGGCATTTCTTCTTTGCAATGGCCTTCACTGGTGGCTACCTGTTGTTTTATGGCCGGCGGCTTTATCATGACCTGGTTTATCTTGCCTTATCTACTTCAGCTTTAATCAGCAATGAAAAACCTTAAATATTTATTCCTGGGTGCTTTATTTGGCATTGTACTGGTCAAATCGCAAGTCGTATCCTGGTTTCGTATCCAGGAAATGTTCCGCTTGGAGGCTTTCCACATGTATGGCACCATTGGCAGCGCAATTGTTGTTGGCATGATTTCTATCTTGCTGATTAAACGCTTTAACCTAAAAACCATCGATAAACAAAGCATCATTATTCCCGATAAAACCTTTCATTGGGGCAATGTTTGGGGCGGGCTGATATTTGGATTAGGCTGGGCGGTTACCGGCGCCTGTCCGGGGCCGTTGTTTGCGCAGATTGGAAGCGGCTTCCTGGTGATTGCGGTAACCTTGTTAAGTGCAATAGGCGGGACCTGGGTTTATGGTTTATTACGGGAAAAACTCCCTCATTGATCATCTTGTGCAACACAGATCACCAAACCGGGAAAAGCCATTACTGAAATTTACCCTATAAAAACAGTATATGAAGATTGAACAATTTGAAGATAAAAGCCTGTCACATTATTCCTATGCCATTTTAAGTGAATGTGAAAGCAACATAATATTGATTGATCCGGCCAGAAATATCAACCCGTATCTTGCTTTTGCAGATCAGTATCAGGCCAAAATCATCGGCGTAATTGAAACGCACCCGCACGCAGATTTTGTGAGCGGCCATCTGGAACTGCATGAAACTACCGGCGCAACGATTTATTGTTCCAAGCTTTTGGGAGCCGTTTATCCGCACCAAACTTTTGATGACGGCGATACGATTTCCTTCGGCAAAATTAATTTAAAGGCAATCAACACACCCGGCCATTCGCCGGATAGTATTTGTATCGTGCTGGAACACAGCGGAAAAGACCATGCTGTTTTTACCGGTGATACTTTGTTTATTGGTGATTGCGGAAGGCCGGATCTGCGGGAAACAGCCGGAAATGTTACCGACACGCGAGAAAATTTAGCAAAGCAAATGTACGGTTCGCTCCGGCAAAAATTAATGGTTTTGGATGATCCCGTTTTGGTTTATCCGGCGCACGGTGCAGGTACTTTATGCGGAAAAGCTTTAAGTGAAGCCAATTCAAGTACGATCGGTACAGAAAAAATCAGTAACTGGGCTTTGGCTGATTTAAGCGAAGAACAGTTTGTGAAAACGTTGTTGGAACAGTCGTTTGTGCCAAAATATTTTCCGTATGATGTGGATTTGAACAAAAAAGGCGCGCCGGGCCTGACGCAATCATTAAAAAAAGTAAAGATTGAAAATGAGGCAGCGCACAAGAGCAATTCGGTATTTCCGCAGAAAAATATCGTGATTATTGATACCCGGTCTGCAGAAAATTTTAAATCAGGCCATTTACCGAATTCAATCAATTTAATGGCTGACGGAAAATTTGAAACCTGGCTGGGAAGTATTCTGGCTCCCGGTGAAAAATTTTATCTGACGGCTGAAAATAAAATTCAGCTCTTTGAAATGCTTCGCCGGACAGCAAAAATTGGTTACGAACCTTTTGTTGAAGGAGCTTTTGTGTTTGAATATGGCGGTTTGATATCTGATCTATTGGATCTGTCGGATTTTGAAATTCGTCCGGAAAACTATCAAATTTTAGACGTCCGCAATGCAGCAGAACGCAAAGAAAAGCCTGGTTTTGCGGGTTCGCTACATTTGCCGCTGCCCGAATTGAAGGAACGGTCCGCAGAAATACCGACCGGAAAACCGATTGTGGTACATTGCGCCGGCGGCTACCGCAGTGCAGCGGGAAGCAGCATCATCAAAAACTTATTGCCTGAAGATATGGCTGTTTACGATCTCAGCACGTCTGTAACTGAATTTTTGTAGGGTAAAAGAAGCATTTGCTTTGCCATTTCAGCTTGCAATTTTTGTTGTGAATTATTTATCGTGATATTTTTGTACCTGAGCCAATGCTTCTTTTATCACCCTAAAATTGGATTTTATTGCCGGTTGTGCTGTTGATTAACTTTTGCATGGATAAAACTTTTTTAACTATATTTTATTTTAAATATTGATTATTTAAGCAGGAACGCTGATTTCAATACTTAATATTTTTTAAACAAAATTTCCATCAACAAACAATATGATTACAGAATTACAACCATTAGAAGACCAAAGTTTAGCAGTTGACGAGCAATTGGCCATGGTTTCCGGGGTAGATATGAACCAGCTGATTGGTACGCCGCATTTATTTTGCCGTTTTAGTGATACGCGGTCAGGTTTTATGGTTGTGCCGCTTGGGACGATGACTTTGCAGCCCGATGGCCGCATCACGGGGTACAGCCACCCGAACGAAGGCTACTGGCAGCCTTACGAATACGGAATGGTAGATGCGGATGAAGGATTTGCATTTGTGGGTGCGGGCAACAGGTTTATACCCAGCTCTACCTGGCAGCAAACTTTTGGCAATATGCCGATTGGTTATTATTGCGGCGAACCCGAAATGCCACAGAAACTATGTCTTTTACCGCAAAAAAAGACGGCTACCGACACCAAAATTGTTTATGTGATTGCTACCTGCCTTCCTTTTTACCAGAAAACAATCCCTAAATTGTTGCAGGAATTACTGGCAGAAGGTATAGGACCTGCCAACATAAAAGTTGTCATCAACGGATGCGGGCACGATGACGAAAAAATAATCAACGGTGTGTCTTATGCTTACAGCACGCACAATGCCTGGGAGTTAACGGCTTTGTATGAAGCACCTTTGCGCTGGAAATTTGATTATGCGATGCTGATCCATGATACAAATGAAATTTATCCGGGCTTTAAAAGGAGGGTAGAAAGTTTCAACAATCATTTGCAGTGGGACCATTTGCCGGCCACGCCAATGGCGCGCTGCCTGCTGGGCTTGTACTCACATGATTTTTTGCTGAGGACGAACAGCTGGCTAAAAAAGATTGACGGCATCAGCAAAAAAGATGCAATCATTGCCGAAGTAGCCGGTGAACTGATCCATCGTGCAAAATCAGTTTTAGTGATGAGTGACCCCGAAAGCAATGGTGGCATCCGAACTACAGAATGGCGGGAAACGGCAGACTTTTTTAATTCGGGAACATTGCGCGTCCGCCGTGTGTTTCCGGCTATTAATCTGCATAAATTTACGCATATTGATTTGGCGGATGCGGTGAGTTTGTGATTTTTAAAAAATAATCAACATAAAAAAGCCCTGAATTTTTAAATTAAATTCAGGGCTTTTTTTGATCTAAACCTCAAGTTTTATCTTTCTGGTTCCGGGAAATCTGCACTCATGGTAAGCTCTTTCCAGGCTTCAAAATCTGTATTTAGCGTAGCTATTTTTTCTAAAGCCATTTTGTAGGCTGGTTCGCCCAAAAGCAAACGCAGATGATGATCGTCAGCTTCTACCGCTTTGATAATGGCTTCACAACCGCGAACAGGATCGCCTTGCTGCTTGCCGCTTGCGTTTTGGCTGGCTGCCATACGTTTTCCTACAGTATCTTCATAATCAGCAATTTGTACCGGTGTTCTTGAAGTTGACCGTCCGGCCCAATCCGTGCGGAAAGGCCCTGGCTCAACCAATAAAACCTTGATTCCCAGCGGTGCCAATTCCTGCGATAAAGATTCCGACAAACCCTCAACCGCAAATTTGGTGGCATGATAATAACCGGTTGCCATGAAAGCCCGCAAGCCGCCGATAGAAGAAAAATTGATGATGTGGCCGCTGCGTTGTCCGCGCATTTTTGGCAATACGGCCTGAACCATATTCACCAATCCGAAGAAATTAGTTTCAAATTGTGCCCTGATCTTTTCTTCTTCGCCTTCTTCAATGCTGCTGAAATAACCGTATCCGGCGTTGTTCACCAAAACATCAATTTTGCCAAAAGTTTCTTGTGCCCGGGCAACTGCCGCGGCAACTTGCGCTTTATCATTCACATCCAGCGATAAAACCAGCGCGGTATTTTCATGTCCTTCGGCAATATCTTTTACCTGGTCCGTGTTTCTTGCCGTAATTACAGCATTCCATCCCCGTTTTAAAACCAGTTTGGCCAGTTCTCGCCCAAAACCTGTTGAGCAACCGGTGATAAACCAAACCGGGTTATTAGAATTTTTCATAATGTTTAACGTTCGTTTCTGGTTAAACACAGCTATTGCAGCGGTTGTTTGTTCAGATGCTGCTGCAATATTTATTTTACATAACCGGATGCTTCTTTTATCAGGTAAAAACTGGTGGCAGGTTATTATGCCGGTTTTGTCATCCTGAACTTGTTTCAAAATCTCTCAAGCTAATCATATTACTTTTCCTGAGAGATGACGAAACAAGTTATGCATGACCGGATGCTTCTTTTATCGGCATAAAATCAGGCTGGCTGTTAGCTGATTTCTAATAAAATATATTTACAACCCGGAATACTTTGCCTGCGTATCAGCACAAAAATAAAAACAGCATATGGCGAAGGTTAAAGGACTTACAAAAGATTTTTTGGATGCGCTGGCAGAAATTGAATTTCAGTACATCACGTTTTTTATCGTGCGTGAACCGCGGATGCCGGACGACACTTTTGATAAGCTTAAAAATCATTACTGGTTTGCAATAGAAAAAGGCACGCCGGTATTTGGCTTCCTGTACGAGTCGGATTTGCCGGCAGAAATCCGGATACGTTGCCTGGCCAATTACGCCCATTTCTTTCCCGAAGGTTATATTTATGGCCACACATCTTAGCCGTTAGATACAATCTACGAAACTATATTCTGGTGAAAACACGGTTCTTATCGGCCTGAACTTTGGATTTTGTCCATTGATGGTTCACCAGTTCTTCATTGCTGAAATAATGCAACTCATGATCTTTCAACACAAATTTTATTTTGTGATAAGAAGCCATCCCGCGCGAATCATCACGCTCTTTAATGATCAAAGTATCTTTAGAAATACTGTAGCAGCCACGGTAAGTTTGTGCCGATTTTTTATTGTAATGCACTGCATAATTGTTTCCCCGCAAGTTGATTGATTCTGTGTATTTGTTAGAAACTTTACTTACCCAATTGGTATTTATAAATCGGTTGGCAGGGTTATAAATTGCGGCAAGAAGCTGGGTTGATAAGATTAAAATGTTCATAATAAGCGGATTATGATCTGAAAAATTGAAAATTAATGTTCTTTGTGCACTTATACGAAGCGGGTTTTGAAGGGTTACAGCAATTGTAAGCTTATTTCTTTTCGATAAAAATATTTCGGTTTCTGTTAATTCCGGTTTTGGTTTTGATAGGTACGAATGCTTTTTTTATCGACCCAAAATCAGTGTTGATCTTTTTAAAAAGCATCATACTTTGATCAAAGTTGATACTTCTTTTATGGACTCAAAATCAGTGTTTATCTTTTCAAAAAGCATCATACTTTGATCAATGCAAATGCTTCTTTTATCGACCCAAAATCAGTGTTGATCTTTTCAAAAATCACCATACTTTGATCAAAGTTGATACTTCTTTTATCGACTCAAAATCAGTGTTTATCTTTTCAAAAAGCATCATACTTTGATCAATGCAAATGCTTCTTTTATCGACCCAAAATCAGTGTTGATCTTTTCAAAAATCACCATACTTTAATCAATGCGAATGCTTCTTTTATCGACCCAAAATCAGTGTTGATCTTTTTAAAAAGCACCACACAAATTTTACTTGGATAAAAGAAGCATCTATTATCCGCAACCAAAATCAAAAAAATAAAATTGCAGAACCGGTTTTTCTTTAAACTTGCACCAAATTTATACCATGAAAAGTCAGTTAACTATTGTGCGGCACGGCCAGTCGGAATACAACCTGGAAAACCGTTTTACAGGTTTTGCGGATGTTGCGCTGACCAGCCAGGGCAGGGAAGAAGCGGCCATCTGCGGCCGGAAGCTCGCCGGGATGCACTTTGATGATTGCTTCACTTCTGTTTTGAAACGGGCCATCGAATCGCTGGATATTATCCTGGATACCATCCACCAAAAAGGACTGCCGGTTTATAAAGATGCTGCCCTGAACGAACGCAATTATGGCGATCTGCAAGGTTTGAACAAAGCAGAAACTGCCGAAAAATATGGCGCAGCGCAGGTAAATTTATGGCGCAGGAGTTTTGACATTGCGCCTCCGGGCGGCGAAAGTTTGAAGCAGACACAGGAACGTGTGCTGCCATATTATTATGCCCAAATCGAACCGTTATTGCAAGCCGGGAAAAATGTGCTGATCGTGGCACACGGCAACAGTTTGCGTGCCCTGATGATGCATCTGGAAAATATCAGCCCGGAAGCGATTTCCCATGTAGATTTACTCACCGGCGTGCCCAGGGTTTACGATTTTGATGATTCAGGCAAAATTTCCTACGTCCGGCATATTGCCAGCTAAAAGAAGTATTATCGTTCAAATTTTTTTTAATTAAAGCCGATCTGTTGATCCGTTCTTATCAGATCAGCGTATAAACCAACATGAACAATTTTTATTCTTTCCGATATCCAACCCAAAAATGTGCACTGGTTTTGCCAGCTTTTTTATTGTTGTTTGGGTTGAATTCCTGTCAGTTTCAATCCGGAACCACGGCGATGACAACCAAAGCAACAGCATCTCCGGCAAAAACCTCAGCCACAAAAACGAAACCGGTCAACGAGGTTAAACCTGCTTCGGCAGCCGTAGTTTTGAGCCGGAAACAGGTTCCGATTTTATGTTATCACCAGATCCGCAACTGGAAACCAACGGATTCTAAAACTGCGAAAGATTATATTGTGCAGGAAAATGATTTCCGCGGGCAGATGCAAATGCTGGCCGACAGCGGTTATCATACCATTTTGCCGGATGAATTATATGCGTATCTGAACGAAAATACGCCGCTGCCAACAAAACCGATCATGCTCACTTTTGATGATACCGACCTGGACCAGTACACGCTTGCCGCGCCGCAGATGAAAAAATACGGCTTTAAAGGTGTGTTTTTTATCATGACGGTTTCTTTGGGAAGGCCGCATTATATGACTAAAGATCAGGTAAAAGAACTATCAGATGACGGAAATGTGATTGCCAGCCATACCTGGGACCATCACAATGTGAAGAAATATGCAGGCCAGGATTGGGTTACGCAGATTGATAAGCCAACCAAAAAGCTGGAAGAAATCACCGGGAAACCGATCAAATATTTTGCTTATCCCTTTGGTTTGTGGAACGAGCAAGCCATCCCGGAGTTAAAAAAACGCGGTTTTGTGGCTGCTTTCCAATTATCAGAAAAACGGGATACCATCGAGCCGCTGTTTACCATCCGGCGTTTGCTGGCGAGCGGTTATTGGTCAGCGCATACTTTGTCAAACAATATCAGACAAAGCTTCTAAAACTTCAACAACAAAAACAAAAATGAACCCTAAAATATTAACCGATCTGGTAAAAGTGGAAATGCCTTTCGGTAAATACAAAGGGGCTAAAATTTGTGACCTGCCCGAATATTATCTGGCGTGGTTTAAACAGCAAGGCTTCCCGAAAGGAAGCCTTGGGATTTTGCTGGAAACCATGCTGGAAATTAAAATGAACGGCCTGGAATACTTGCTTACACCGCTAAAATAATTTTAAATAGCAAGCGAATTGTGCTGATCAATCTGATCGCCCAGTTCATCGATCCAGCCGGATAAATACGGTTCTGTACTGCTCACTCTTTTCCACTGGCCGTGTTCGTCTTTAAAAATTTCGATCTCCAGCGAACCATCTAAGGAAGAAAAAGTATAATGCTGGCCGGAACCCAGATGCGTAGCGGTGCTCACCACGCCATCAATTAAACCATCGGTGCCAGCTAAATTTGTTTCGAAAATTTCCATTTTGCTTATGCTTCTTTTATCGGATAAAAATTAGCAACAGCAAAACCGGCTTTGTGTTTAAATTTTGGTTGCAGTTTTTTGCACGATAAAAGAAGCATCAGCTTACTTTGAGCCAGGCTTTTTGCTGCTGGTCGTACTTTTTGATCACGCGTGCCGGGTTGCCTGCCGCAATGCAAAAAGCCGGAACATCTTTGGTCACCACGGCTCCGGCGGCAATCACACAATGTTTGCCGATGGTGATGCCCGCCGTGATGACCACGTTGGCACCGATCCAGCAATCATCTTCAATTATAATCGGAGAAGTGCGCACGCCTTGCGCCTGTATCGGCCGGCTAACATCTTCATAATTATGGTTTAAACCACTGATGACCACGTTTTGGGCGATGATCACGTGGCTGCCAATCGTAAGCGGCCCGATCAGTACGTTGCCCATCCCGATGGTGGTTTGTTTGCCGATCAGCACATCGCCAACGCCATTGTTGACCGTACAAAAATCTTCAATAACGGCATTTTTCCCCATTTCAAACCGGTTGAAAGGAAACACATCCATGCGGGTGCGGCGGCGAACTTTGCTGCCTGCTTTTTTTTTGTGGAAGAATGGGTTGACCAGCCATTTTACCCAGGTGCGCGGTTTTGCCTGCCCGGCAGGAACCAAAGCCCGGTGAATAAATTTTTTTAACGCTGGATTGGTTTTGATGGCATCTTTCAGGCCCATAACGATCCTATTTTAATTATTGTTTAATTCTTTTTGACAACCCTCAGCCTGAAAACACGTACAAGCAGGTAAAAATCAGGACGGTGGCAAACCAGTAATTTCGGCTGTAAAACCTAAAAAAAGAGTGGTAAAAACAGCATCGCCCAAAGCCTGATTTGGTACACATATACGGTGACATATACTAAATGTTATCAAATTAAGATATAGTTAAATAATTGACAGTTAATATTTTATAGTTAACTGCCTTCATAAAATTTAAATTGCCCGATAGGTAAAGCAACGATGCAGCAAACAAGAAAACAGGTTTTGGTTGTTGATGATGATTTAAGCATCCTCAAACTGCTCAATTTTATTTTATCAAAAGATTATGAGGTGGTGATGAAAGCCAGCGGCATTGAGGCTTTTGCCTGGCTGGAAGAAGGCAACTATCCTGAACTGATTATCTCTGATCTGCAGATGCCTTATTTTGACGGCACTTCTTTCATCCGGAACCTTAAAATAAGCGGCTTTTACCGCGATACGCCCGTGATCGTACTGTCTGGTGCCGATGATATTAAAGACCAGGTAGAAAGCATGTCTTTTGCGATAGAAGGTTACCTGAACAAACCTTTTAACCCGGTTGGGCTGAGGGAAAAGATCCGGCAAGTTTTTAACCTGATAAAAACAGTATGACCTATAATAATCGGAATGCTTACAGTACCAACAAGCTCCGGGTTGCCTATTCGGGTAATGTACTGACGGATCATATTTATGAAAACCTGGGCGATAAATTCCAGATTTTCTCCAGCGGGACAGCTGCGCAATTTAATAATTATCTGGCCGAACAGTCTTTAAACTCTTTACCGGAAGTGATTTTGATAGAAGCCGACGAGCAGGAAAACTGCTTTAAAGTGATCGAAAGTATCCGAAATAACACCTTGTTAAAAGGGCTGATCATCGTTTTGCTGGCTGCCAAACCCAATGACAGCTGGAAGGAAAAGGCCAGAAAACTTAAAATCCATGATTATTATGTTTATCCGTTTTCGTATGAGGAACTGAGTGAGCGGCTGGATTTTTTGGTCAGGTTTAAACTCATCAAACCAAACCTGACGGACCTGGCTAAAAAAACGAGCACAACTTATCAAATACCAAACAACAAACGCATTTTTGATCTGGTTTTTTCACTGAGCTGTATTTTGGTGCTGCTGCCGGTTTTTATAATTGTAGCATTGGTGATTGCCATAGAATCAAGAGGAAGCGTGGTGTATAAAAGCAAGCGCGTAGGCACAGGTTATAAGATTTTTGATTTTTATAAATTCCGCTCGATGCGCAGCAACGCCGATGCCCAATTGATCGATCTTTCCGACCTCAACCAATATCAGGACAAGGACGAGAAAATTGGGAAATCCATATTTGTAAAGCTGAAAAACGACCCGCGCGTCACGCTTGTGGGCGCGTTTATCCGCAAAACCAGTTTGGATGAGCTGCCGCAGCTATTTAATATTTTAAAAGGCGATATGTCTGTGGTAGGCAACCGTCCGCTGCCGCTTTATGAAGCCGAGCAGCTGACTTCCAACGAATGGGCAACACGGTTTTTGGGCCCGGCCGGACTTACCGGTTTGTGGCAAATCAGCAAAAGAGGGCGCGAAGATATGTCTGAACGGGAAAGAAAGAAACTCGATAATTTTTATGCCCGCAATTATTCTTTTTGGTTTGACTTGAAAATCATTTTTGGAACGTTTCCGGCCCTGTTTCAAAAAGAAAAAGTTTAATAAAAATATGTACAAACGATATACTGTTTTTATCATGCTAATTTTGGTTTGTGCTGCGGCGCGTGCCCAGGATTCTATGGTTCCAGATATTTCTTATCCTTACATGGAAAAGCTGATTGCTGCTGCCAAAAAAAATTACCCCAAAGTAATTGCATTGCAAGACCGGATGGAGCTTGCCAAAATCGGAGTACGCAAAGCGGCTCTTTCCTGGTTTGATTTTTTTACTTTTTCGTATATCTATCAGCCTAATAATACTTTAAATTATACTGTTCCATCAACTACTTACGCCACTACAAACCGGTTTTTGTTCAATGGTATTCAGTTAGGGTTGTCCCTCAATTTCGGTTCGCTTTTGCTGAAGCCATCCAATATCAAAATTGCTAAAACGGAAGTTAAAATTGCTGGCGAGGAGCAAAGCGAATACCTGATTACGCTGACAGCTGATGTGAAACGCCGGTATTTTACTTATCTGCTGCAGCAAAACCTGGTGAAAATACAAACGCAGGCATATCAGGATATGCAAACGTCGCTGAAACAAACGAAGTACAAATTCCAAAAAAGCGAACTCAGTTTTGAAGTTTATAACGCGGCATTGCTGAGTGCCTCTGTTCGTACCGAACAAAAACTGCAGGCGGAAGCCAATTATTTTATTGCCAAAAGTGAACTCGAAGCTATTGTTGGGGCAAAATTAGAAGATATAAAATAATGGAGCTGACCAGGTTTTTACAATTGCTTTACAGATACAAATTTCTACTGATTGCAGTGCCGGTAATTGCTTTGCTGATGACGTTTTTCCTGACCAAAAATATGCCCGGCCAGTATTTGTCTCAAACTGATATTGCTACCGGAATTATTGATCCTTCCAAACAGGTTTTGGGTGATGCCGGCACGGTGATCCAGGAACCGCAGGCCAACCAGCAGTTTTCTAATCTTTTAGAAACCATCCGTTTAGGGAAAGTGCTGGATCAGGTTTCTTATAGTCTGATCATCCATGATCTGACCGGCCATCCTTTTCGGCCCAAAAGCAAACTGCTAAAACAACTGAATAATAGCGCGCTACAACATGCACTTGAAGTTTACCGGTACAAATATCAGCATCGGGAAGCACTGGATTTGACCAATCCGGATGAAGCCGGGCTTGAAAGTGTGCTCGTTGCCCAGCATTATGATGAAGAAAGTATTAAAAAAAACCTGAACGTATATCGGGCCGATAACAGTGATTTTGTACATGTGCAGTTTGTTTCCGGGCAGCCGCAACTTTCTGCTTTTGTGGTCAATACACTTTGCAAAGCGTTTATTGCTTATAAAAATTCGGATCAGCAAAAGAATAACGCTAACGCTAATGAATTTTTGCAGAAACTGCTGAAGCAGAAGCTGGATACCATGAATGTTAAGGTTGAAGCTTTGCGGAATTATAAGATCAAAAATCACATTCTGGATCTTAAAGATCAGTCAACTTCGCTTTATGCGCAATTAAATGATTACCGCGACCGTAAAGCCCAGGCAGAAAAAGATATTTTATCTTCCGGGAGTGCCATTGCAAACATCGATAGCCGTTTCAACCCAAACGACAGAAGATATCTCGAAGCAAGTTCGACCAAAATAAACGGACAAATTACCCAGACAAGAGAACGTTTGGCTGCGATGAACAATAAATATATCCAAAGTAATTTTGATGCCCGGTATAAAAAAAGCAGTGATTCGCTGCAAAATGTTTTAGATACACAGATCGGCCAAATGTCTGATAAATACGCCGTTAACCCTTTGGCCGGAAAAGAAAGTTTGGTGCAGGAAAAGGTTAGGATGGAAATCAACCGTGATATGTCGCGCTCCGGATTGCGCAACCTGGATAACCGGATCAGCCAGCTAAACAGCCAGTTGGAACGCATTGTCCCGTTCGATGCCGCTATCAAATCTTACGAACGTGATATTGAAGTAGCCACCAAAGAATATGTAGATGTACAGAATAAATTCAACCAGTCGTCTATAGAATCGGACCTAAAAAGTACGATAAAACAAGTACAAGTTGCCATGCCCGGCGTTTTGCAGCCGTCCAAAAAGCTGTTGCTTATTTTGCTGGGCGGCGTGCTGGGCACCGTGTTTTGTTTGGTAGTGCTTTTCATTATGTTTTTTCTGGATCATACCATCCGTGTACCTTCCGATTTGGCTAATGCTACACAAATCCCGGTTTTAGGGCAATTGAACCAGGTCATAACGACCAGCATAGATTTTAAACAAATTGAAGACAGACAGCAAAGCAGCCCTGAATTGCAGCAGTTTAAAAACTTGTTGCGTTCTATCCGCTACGAAATTGATCATGAAATGCATGGCAATCAAACTGAAACCAATAATGAAGGCAAAGTGATTGCCCTTACAAGTTTAAACCCCGCAGAAGGTAAATCGCTGGTTGCTATGAGTTTGGCTTCGGCTTATACAATGGTTAATAAACGGGTTTTGGTTGTGGATGGTAATTTTGATCATCCATTTCTAACTACTTCAGCAGCTGATAAAACCTATCTGGAAGATTTTTTTACGGATGATGAATGGATAATCCCGGCACCGGAACATAGTTTGATCAGCGTTTTGGGCAATCGGGGCGGAGAGCAATCACTGCTCGAAAAAAGCAGTGAAAAAACCATCCGCAGAAAAATTGCACAACTGAAAAAGAATTTCGACATCATCATTATCGAAACGCAATCTTTAAGCCTGATGAACAAAGCGAAAGAATGGATACAGTTTGCCGATAGCGTGATTGCTGTTTTTGAAGCCAATCAAATCATCAGTCAGGATAAAAAAAACCATATCAATTACCTGCGGAGTTTGAATTCAAAATTTATCGGGCTGATTATGAATAAAGTAATTATAAATAAAGGACCGGAAGCCAAACAGGCTTAATTAAATCATTTTGCAATGTATATCCATGTGTTGTTGTTTCTCTGGCAGGCTGTGCAGTTGATCATCGGGTACAACCTGGTTTTCCCGTTGCTGCTGTATTTTCTTTATCCCGCAGCCCGGAACAAATTCAAGCCAAACAAAATCTGGAACCAGGTTACAGAACCTGATTATGCTATTATTGTAACGGCGTATAAACAAACGCATAGTTTGCCGGAGGTGGTTGCTTCGTTGCTGAACCAGCGTTTTCAAAACTTTATTATTTACATTGTTGCAGATCAGTGCGATGTTTCAAATCTGGATTTTAACCATCCGCAAGTGGTGGTTTTAAGGCCCGAAAAAGCGCTTCAAAGTAATACCAGGTCACATTTTTATGCCATCAACCGCTTTGTCCGTCCGCACCCGCGATTGACCATTATCGATAGTGATAACCTTGTCCACCCGGAATATCTGTCAGAAATGAATGTGGTTTTCAGCAAAGGTTATCAGGCCATCCAGGGTATGCGGGCAGCCAAAAACCTCAACACCACTTATGCCTGTCTGGATGCGGCAAGAGATATTTATTATCATTTTTTTGATGGCAAGCTGCTTTTCAAAGCCGGTTCTTCTGCAACTTTATCCGGTTCCGGGATGGCTTTTACCACAGAACTGTACCGGTTTTGCCTGGAAAACCTCGATATCAGCGGTGCCGGTTTTGACAAGGTTTTGCAGGCAGAAATTGTAAGTTACCGCCTGCAAATTGCCTATGCAAAAAGAGCCATTGTGTATGACGAAAAAACCATGCAGCCTGCACAACTGGTTGATCAGCGTTCGCGCTGGATCAGCAGCTGGTTCCAATATTCAGGCTTGGGTTTTAAGCTGATTTCCAAAGGGTTAAGAAATTTAAGCATTAACCAGGTTTTGTTCGGGACGGTACTTTTGCGGCCGCCGTTGTTTATTTTCCTGATTTTGTCTGCTTTGTGTGCAACCGCAAATTTGTGGATACATCCTGCTTATACTATGATTTGGCTGGCCGGTTTCGGAACTTTTGTTTTGAGTTTTTTTATCGCGCTGCTGCATACCAAAACCAATTACCGCATTTATCGTGCTTTGTTTGGCATACCAAAATTTATGTTTTATCAGGTTTTGTCTTTGCTGAAAATGCGTAAAGCCAATGAGCGTGTTGCCACGGAGCATTACTACGAACCGGAGATGGAAAATATGATGCAAAAGAAGTATGATCAGGCCGGAAACCTCAAATAAAAAGCTGCCCTGTGAAAACCCCAAAAAAAGCCTGCCGGAAAAATTAGCCCTTCTGCTGGCTTTTGGAAGTGTGTTCGTATTTTTTTTAAAAATACTGTTTTTTTAAGCTCCTGTTTAAATTAATATCATCAGAATTTATAATGCTTCTTTTATGCCTATAAATTTGGTGTTTAAATGTTATATCAATACAAAAAGTACAGCAGGCCAATGATTTTTAGGTGATAAAAGAAGTATCGAAAATATTTGAACAAATTTTAAACAGGCTCTATTGAAAGTATTTCCTACTTCTTTTTACAACAACACTGTCGGCAAGAACCGTTTGGAAATTCTCGGCCAGCCATCGGCCAGTCCCGTGCTGCGTTTAAACAAATTTACCATTGCTGCATTGCTGCTTGCCGCTGTGGTTTTTCCGGTGCTGATTGCAAAAACCGGCCTCCTAGCCGGTGTGCTGCTACTACTGGCGATCGTTGGTTTGCCCCTAATTTACGGTGTGGTCGTTTACCCGGAAATGGGTATTTTAACCTTGCTGGTTGCTGCTTATCTGGTGATGTGGGTGGTCCGGATGGGCGTTAATTTTCCGTTGGGGACCATGATGGATGCTTTGCAAATGCTTCTTTTATTAGGCTTTCTTATCAAACAAAAAGCCAATCCCGACTGGAGCTTTATCAAACAGCCCATCAGCAAAATCATCCTCTTGTGGATTTTTTACAACCTGCTGGAAGTTTTAAATCCGGCTGCATCTTCCCGGCTGGCCTGGCTTTACACCATTCGGTCTGTTGCAGCAGTTACATTAACTTATTTCATATCCGTTTATCAAATTAAAACCATCAGTTTTTTACGGATAGCTTTAAAACTATGGATCGGCTTAACTTTATTTGCTGCCATATATGCTTATAAACAAGAGCATTACGGTTTTTTTGCTTTTGAGCAGGCACAGCTCCATGATCCGTTGATGGTTTCTTTACTGTTCATCAACGGCGTATGGCGCAAGTTTTCCATATTTTCAGATCCGGTTTCTTTTTCTTACAACATGGTCATCAGCAGTTTGCTTTGCATCTGTCTGATGACCGGTACTTTTAAAACCTGGAAAAAAATTGTCTTGCTTCTTTTAGCACTGTTTTTTTTGCTCAACATGCTGTACTCCGGCACGCGTGGTGCTTACGTGCTGGTTCCTGCAGCTTTTGTTTTGATTGCTGTTTTAAATTACAGCCGCAAAGTTTTGATAATGAGTACGATCGGCAGTTTATTAATCGGGCTGATGGTCCTGATACCAACCAGCAATCAAACCATAGTTAGGTTCCAAAGTGCTTTTAAACCATCCGATGACGCTTCTTACAATGTCCGCCAGATCAACCAGAAACGCATCCAGCCGTATATTTTGGCACATCCGATGGGCGGCGGCCTGGGCGCAACCGGTGTTTGGGGCATACGTTTCGCCCCGGATTCTTACCTGGCAAAGTTTCCGCCGGATAGCGGCTACGTAAGGGTTGCTGTTGAATTGGGCTGGATCGGGCTTTTCCTGCTTTGTATGCTGATGTTTATCATCCTTAAAACAGGCATCAACAACTATTTTCAAATCAAAAATCCCGAACTGAAAGCTTATTGTCTTGCGGCAACAACCATCGTTTTTGCGCTAAACATTGGTAATTTCCCGCAGGAAGCACTGGTTCAGTTTCCAACAAATATCCTGTTTTATTTTGCAACGGCCATGATCAGCATTAGCCTGAAATTGGATCAGCCGCCTGCTAAAACTACTGCCGATGAAACAGGAATTAATACGTAACCGGGATTTTATCATCGTTGGCCAGCAACCCTGGGACGTGGAAATTGGCAGCAACTGCAAAAATATTGCGCTGGAATTAAGCAAACACAACCGCGTACTTTATGTCAATCCGCCTTTGGACCGCATCACACAAATTCGGGACAGGAACGAAGAGCGCATAATCAAAAGGCTCAAAATGATCCGGGGCGAAGAAAACAATCTGGTTCGCATTAATCAAAACTTGTGGAACTTGTATCCGGATTGCATTTTAGAATCGATCAATTGGATCAAAAATCATTTTTTGTTTGATACTATAAACCGCTGGAATAATGTCCGGTATTCCAAGTCGATCCAAAAAGCAACTGCACTTTTAAAATTTGAAAACTTTATTTTGTTTAATGATAATGATATTTTCAGATGTTTTTATTTGATTGATTTGCTTCGGCCAAAAACCAGTATTTATTATTCCAGGGATTTTATGCTTGGCGTAGATTATTGGAAATATCATGGTACAATATTGGAACCGGAGATGATCCGGAAAAATGATTTGTGTTTATCCAACTCTTCTTATTTAACCGATTATTGTAAAAGATACAATCCGAAATCCTACTTTATCGGCCAGGGTTGTGATCTGGAATTGTACAAAGCTGTTCCGCAAAAACTATTGGAAAAATTTGGACTTGATGCCAAACCTAAAATTGGATATTCCGGTGTACTTTGGAGTTTAAGGTTGGATATAGAAATGTTGTTGTTTGTAGCCAAAGCAAAACCGGACTGGGACTTTATTTTGATCGGGCCGGAAGATAATGACTTTAAAAACAGCGAGTTGCATCAGCTTAAAAATGTGTTTTTTTTAGGTTTAAAAGAAGTATCAGAACTGCCAGACCTTGTCAATATGATGGATGTTTGCATCAATCCACAACTCATAAATGAAACTACTATTGGCAATTATCCGCGAAAAATAGATGAATATCTGGCTTTAGGGAAACCGGTTGTAGCTATTGAAACACCGGCAATGGAAATGTTTAAAGAACATACTTATTTGGCACAAGACCGGGAAAATTTCTTACAAAAAATCATCCTGGCACTGGCAGAAGATACTATAGAAAAACAACAGGAACGGATGGCGTTTGCTTTATCACATAGTTGGGAAAATTGTATCCAAAAGATATATAATGCCATCAATAGTTTGGGTTCCAAGTTCAGTGATGAAGTTGTTTAGACTTATTATTGAGAGGACTAAATGCTTCTTTTAACCTGCTAAAATCAACGGGTTTAAACCCCTTGCTACAAAATGTACCGAGGCTACGCCTCTCCAATTGCAGTTTTCATAGAGCCATAGGCTCGGCCGGTTTTGTAAAAATGGGTTTCAACCCGTTTATTTGGCTTTAGAAATAAACCTCATTAAAAAAGTTTAAACAACCTCGATATTGAAAACTGATTACATCTTATATTCAATCCTGGATGATTTGGCTGATTGGCAAATGCTTCTTTTATCACCCTAAAATTGCATTCCGGGTTTATCATTTTTTACCTGCTAAAAGAAGCATCCGGAAGAAATGGCAAAACTGCTGAAAACAGAACGGCCATCTGCAATCCAAGTAAAATTACAAATGTCAGTTATTGTAAAAAGTTTAGGTTTAAAAAATCTTATTTATCAAATACATGCAGCCTTAAACTAATTTCAAAATCGCCACTGGTATAATTATTTAAGGCAGAAGTTTCTGTGGTGTAAAATGCAAGGATAGAAAAAGCATTCCTGTTCAGCCCGAAACCAAACGTGGCACTTTTGGTGGAGTGATACATGCCTTGGATAGATAACTGGTTGTTGGCCAGCATCAAATTGGCACCGGCATCCACAATATTGGTATAGCCTTTTACACCTCTGAAAGCGACTTTTGGTTCTATTGAGATACTGTTGACCGCTTCCCCAAAATCAAATTTATAACTGGCGGCTGCAAAATACAGCGAGCGGTCAATAGTGTAGTAATTAGCCTGGTTGAACACACTGCGCAGGTTGGGCAAAGCAGCCTGCACCGTCAGGTTGTTGCTGGTATAAGCGGCACCAAAATCACCGTCCAAACTACTTTGGCGTTCGTTGTAGCGGGCAATGGACAGATCGCTTTGATCGCCTATAATCTGTTCGATGGGAACGCGCTGGGTCAGTATTCCTGCCGAAAGCCCAAAATTCAGCTGCTGATTGTCCTGGCCCAGCGGAATATGGTACGCATAAGTAGCCACGGCGCGGGTTGATTTGAGCAGGCCGGACTGCTCGCTGTAAACATTTATGCCGAAAGCCGCACGGCTGAGCAGATAATCCGCAGAAATGGCTTGTGTGTTGGGTGATCCGGGGATGCTGCTCCATTGTTTGCGGGCGGTCAGGTTCACATTTAATCCGGGATTGATACCTGCCATCGCCGGATTAAATAAATACTGGTTCTGAAAATACTGTGTGGCCAGCGGGTTGAGCTGTGCTTTTACGGTAGTCTGGAACAGGGCAAGTAATAAAAACATTGCAGCGGCAATGCTTCTTTTATGGCATAAAAATTTAGTTCGGTACATTTTAGTTTTTCTTTTTTGGTGAAAATTAATCTCTGACGATCGTGATAAAACCTTTGAAAACCAGGTCTGAACCTTCGCCAAAATCAACCACATAATAATAAGTCCCTTGTGCCAGCGGCCTGTTGTTATAGGTGCCGCCCCAATCATTGGTATAACCTTGTTTGCTATAAATTACATTGCCGGATTTATCCATCACTTTAACAGAATTATTTGGATACTGATCAATGTTTTTAATCACCCAGGTATCATTCCTGCCGTCGCCGTTTGGGGAAATGATATTATTGGCGTCCAAACGGTTGCCGTAATTATTTTGGCGATGAGCCATGATAGTGCCGGATAAAGCGATAACCTTACTATCCGCACCAACGCTGATGTTGGTGATACTATCAGTATAATTACCCATAGCCGTTGGTTTAAATTTTACATAAACGGTTTGGTTTGATGCTAATTCTGTGGTATCGTAAGTTAGTGTTGGGTAGTAAATAAGGCTATCTTTTGAAACAGAAAAAGGAGGATGGGCACTTACCGTAACCGCTCCGGCCAAATGACTGCCGCGTATTGTAAAAGTTTTGGCAGCAGAACTTGTGTAGGTTTTTGGCACCGTGAAATCAAGGCTGGCTGTTGGCAGTGTCTGGCCGTAAGCAAGGTTACCAATTAAAAAAGTTTGGGTAGCAGTCATAAAAGTTGCCTTGGCAATGCTTCTTTTATGGCATAAAAATTTGGAATAGTACACGTTTTATTTTTTATTTTTTTGAGGGATTTTAATCTCTGATAATGGTGATATAACCTTTAAAAACGCCCAGTCCGGCACCAAAATCAATCACATAATAATAGGTTCCCTGCGTTAGCGGGCTGTTGTTGTAAGTTCCGTTCCAGTCGTTGCCGTAGCCTTGTTTCTGATAAACGATACGGCCTGCTTTATCAAAAACCTTCACCGTGTTGCCGGGGTAATAATCAATGTTTTTGATCACCCAGGTGTCGTTTTTGCCGTCGCCATTTGGGGTAATGACATTGTTGGCCACCAGCTGATAATCGTCCCTAACGTTTATCGTAATTGTTTGGTCTGTGGTACATCCGGCAGCATTGGCAGCAGTAACTTTGTAAGTTGTCGTCGTTTTTGGGCGAACCACCAGTGTAGCCGTATTCTGCCCGCTGATCACGTCAGTTGCGCCATTCCAGGTATAAGTTTGTCCGCCGGTAGCCGTCAAATTCACCACTGTTCCTTTAGAAACTTCCATGCTTTGGTTGCTGCTGATGGAAACATTTGGCAAGGCATTCACCTGGATATCAAAGGTTTGGGTGAAAGTATCATTTCCGGCATTTGAGGTTCCGCCATTGTCTTTCACCGTTACCGTGATGGTGGCCAAACCGCTTGTGTTACTGCCGATATGATAATTGATTGTCCCGGTTCCGTTGGTGTTTTGTGTGATCGCGATGTCATTAATCAGTGCCGTGTTGGATGTTGCAACCGAAAGGGTAGTGGTTTGTCCGCTTTCCGGCCCGGCCGTAATTCCGCTCAAAGCAATACTTTGCAAACTGTTGGAATAGCAAAGCGTTTGGCTGGCAACCGGGTTTAAAGTTGGTGCCACATTGCCGAAAGCATAACGCGTCATCACCGGATAATGATCAGTGGTAGTATTGCCGTAATTGGGTACCAGTCCGGCCACACTGTTCAGCACTTCGGCCGTGCCGTTGATGTAAAAAGTGTTCATCGGTTTGGATACGATCACGTTATCAATCACACTACTATAGCTTACGGTAGATTTTTTTCCGGCGATACTCAGCGGAAGTGTTAATGATACATAGTTAATCGGATCATTGGTAAAAGAACTGTAAGACGTGATTGGCGGCGTAATCCCGGCCGTTACGGTTTGGTTCAGGTCATCGTTAAAATCACCCAAAATCACAAAGTTTTTCCCCGGATAATTGGCATCCAAAACAGCTTTTAAATCATCAGCACCACTTTTTCTTCTTTGATAAGCCGTTAATGTCGGGCTGGTATTGGCTTTGGCATGGATCAAAACAAACGTAATATGCTTGCTTACGCCGTTTAAAGTTACATCTGCATCCAATAAATACGGGAACCGTCCGCTCGACCAATAGTTAAAATCCGGTAAGTTTTGCGCTTGGGTACTTCGTAAAAGATCAGAAATTTTTACGTTGGCAAACATCGCTGTTTTGTAAACGAAAGCCAGTTTTTGTGCGCCTGCATAATCCGGATCGGCAGCGTTATCTGCATAGGAACCAAAATCAGAAACGTACATGCTGTAGCCCGGCATCGAACTCACCACGCGTTGCAAACGGGCAATATCTACCACTTCCTGCAAACCGAAAATATCTGCTTTAACATTGGTTAAAACAGTTTTGATATTGGCTTCCTGCAAATTTTTATCCGTTGGCCCAAGTCCGGCCTGCGTACTGCCAAACCATTCAATGTTGTAATTAACTACTTCTAAAGTGTTATCGGGATTGTAGGTATTGCCCGAAACAGGAATAATAATATTGGCCACATTTTGCGAAACCAGGCTGATATTTCCGGTATAATTGATCAAAGCCTGCGTTGGGCTGAAGCGAACGGTAACGGGTTTTGTGGTGCCCGATGCTTCGTTTATCGTATAATTTATGGTGCTGCCAAAAGTGGTTCCGTCTTTGGATAATGTAAAAGCGGGATTGTCAGAACTCAGCATTGCATTTCCTGTCAGGTTACTGAAAGAAGTATTAAAAGTTTGAGTAGCTGACGTGTTTTGTGCCTGAAAAGCAAAAGAAACACTGGTCGGGTTTACAAAAATTGCGGGCGGCGGCGGTACTGGTGAATTGAGCAGGTTGATGTCGTCCAAAGTCCAGCGGGCGCCATTTTCCGTGGTCGAATTATACACAAACGCGAGGTAAACGCCAGCTTTTTTATAGGCGGAAAGATCAACATTTTTTGTTTGCGTCCAGGTATCGCTGGCCTGGTTGGGAAACGGTGCATCAATATCCGTCCAGGTAGCTAATGCCGGATTGCCCGAACCGGTATAATCGGTAGAAACCCTCAGCCTCAGCGTAGGACCATTAAAAGCAGTACGGCTCCAGAAGGAAAACAAGGGATAGTTGAAGCCCGTCATGTTCAAAGCCGGCGAGATCAGCCAGTCTTCATTGGTGTTGTTGGTGCTGTTGGCGTAACCATTTATCTGTACGCCATTTGGGTAAGCCGTTGCACCGGTTGGTGCATTTGGGTCTCGGCCAAAAGTGGTACAGCCCCAGATTTGGGTACCGGCGACACTGTATTGCGACCAGCCGTCAGAAAGTGCAGCTGTGCCGGTGCAGTTATCAAAATTGTAAACCAGGTTATTCGGATCAACGCCTGTACCGGTCAGCGTTAATGTATTGACGGCAGAACCAACGCTTGCATTGCTGATTGTTGCGCTGAAATTGCCTACAACTGCAGGGTTGAATTTTACATAAACCGTTTTGGCAGCAGCCAGTTCTGTGGCTGTATAAGTAGCTGTTGCAGAGTAAGTAACGTCATCTTTTGACAGGGTAAAAGGGGCATTGGTAGTCAGCGTGGTATTTCCGCTGAGGTTGCTTCCCGTCAAAGTATAAGTTTTTGCTGCAGAAGAAGTATTGATGTTTTGTGCCGGAAAAATGAGTGCTGTTGGTGTAATCGTCAGCGTTGGCGTTCCAACCGGTGTATCGGTCCAGGTCAGGTTAAAATCGTCAATGGCAGAAGTTGGGCGATTGCCGGAACCGGTGGTTGCGTTTAAAGTTACAATCCTGATCCAGACATTCTGGTTCTGGTTATCCAGAGAACTATTAAAATTTACGGTAACGGTATTGTTGGTGAAAGCGCTTCCGCCGGTTGTTAAAATGCCGGTAGCGGCTGCCGGTGTAAATGCGGTTGGTGCTGCCCCGAAACCATAATCTACTGCCCAGGCGGCACTTCGCGGCGAAGCAGCATCCAGGGATTGCAGCTTAAAACTCAGCTTAAAACCGGTCCGCATGTTGGTGTTGGCCAGTTGCACCACAAATGCGCCGCCCGGATCACCCAAAGTACCGGTTTGCCGCAAGCCCAGAGAGCGGTCTGCTGCACCGGCTTGATCGGTAGTCGAGGCGGTGCTGGTTAAAGCATCTGCCGAAGCAAGGTTTTTAAAAGCCCCGCTGGTGTTGCTCCATGCCGTGGCCGCCGTTGTTAAGGTCGCTGTTGTTCCGATGGCTGAGTTCGTTGCACCGGTCCTAACCGTAAAACCTGTGGGCAAACCTGTGCCAATGGCATCAAAATTTTGAACATACGAACCGGAAGTACCCAAATTGATTTGAGCCAGGAGCGGTTTGTAATAAAAAATCAGGGGGAACAGGAGAAGTATTTGTAGTTTTTTTTTCATAAAAGCATTTTAGCGGACAACATTTTTATTTTCCGCTAAAAATAGGATTGCTTTATGAAAGTTTTACTACGTGTAAGTTAAGAAATTATATTTTTTAGGTTAATTCCATAAAATACCCTACATCTAAGTTTGGGTAATGCTTCTTTTATCACCTAAAAATTCAGTTTTGATTTTTGTAAAAACTGATGTATTTGCTCTGGAAAAAATCAAAACCACCAAAATCCTGACCTAAAATGGTCATCGCCGATTGTCCGTTTTTCAATTCATCAGCCAAATGTTTGATTAAGTTGAGGTTTGTTTTCACCAAAAAATAAATGATGCTGTAAGCAATGGTGTATTGATCGTTGATGGTGGCTTCACTTCCGCCCCATCGCTTATTATTGGTATTGAGGTAGTTGGCCAGGTTCAAAATCCCTTTCTGGTCCATCTCGCGGATACGTTCAATGCGGCCGGTAACGGGTGTATAAAAAATCTGGTTTTTTTCTACAATCAGCGATCCGAAGTAAGTGGCCAAACCTTCATCAAACCATTGCGGCGGGTTGCCCATGTTTTGGTGGAGGATGGCATGGCTGATTTCGTGGAGCAGCGAAGCATTTAGATGATCCGTTTTCAGCACAAAAACATCGCCGGTTTTGGCCAGGTAATAGCCATCGCTGGAAACGTGCAAAGCATTATCGCCGTTTGGCGTTTGCCGGAAATCTTCTTTTCGCCCAAAAATATGAACGTTGATTTTGAGGCTGTCATTTTTTTCGGTATCAAAAACAGCATTGTAAAAATCGGTTTCATAGTGCGCAATTTTTTCAATAGTTGCTGCATCATCTTTGTTCAAACTGCAATGGATTTTTTGTATGCTGAGGGTTTGAGCTGTAGTTTTTGGCGGAGAAAATAAAAAAATCAACCCAAAAAGCGGCGCAAACCCAAACCTGCGGTAAGCACCATATTTTAAATGGAATGAAAAAGGGTGCGTTGCGGGCATACTGTTTTTACCGGTATAAAATCTGTCCCGGCAAAAGTATCTACCTGATACCTTTTAAACAAGCCATTGAAAAGCTATTGCAGGTTTAAATCAGGCATTAAAGCGTATTTTTTGATCTGGTCCAGCAAAACCGGGCCTTGAAAAGGTTTCAAAATATAATCTTCAAAACCAATATTCCGCAGTTCTTCCAGCGTTTCCGTGTCCATCATCGTTGCCGTAAAAGCCATCACGGGCAGATGCGGCCAATGCGTTTTAATTTGTTTGATAGCGGCATAACCATCCATCACCGGCATTTCCAGGTCCATCAAAATGATGTGGAACGATCCGTTGTGCCCTTCCAGCGCAGCCAAAGCTTCCTCACCATTGTAAGCTTTTACACAATCTGCTTTGAGGTTGTCCAGTATTTTTGTGGCAATAATCATGTTGATCTGATTATCTTCTACCACTAAAATTTTCAGGCCATCCAAGTCGGTATGATGACGAAGCGGGATTTGTTCCGTATCCGACTGGTCAACCGGCAAATCAAAACCAACAGTGAAACTAAAAGTGCTGCCCACACCTTTTTCGCTTTGCAGTTCCATTGTACTGTTCATCAGCTCCAAAATCTCTGTGCAGATGGCCAAACCAAGTCCGGAACCGGTAATTTTCCGGGTATTGGCGTCAAAAACCTGCCCAAAGCTGTCAAACACACGTTTCTGATCTTCCGGGGCAATGCCTGTTCCGGTATCTTCTACGCTGAATTTTACCTGTGCAGTTTCCTTGTTTTTACTGATCGTTTTTGCAGAAAGTTTGATGTAACCGCTTCTGGTAAATTTCCCGGCATTGGAAAGCAGGTTGTTCAAAATCTGGATCAGCCGGACATCATCAACCAGCATCGTCCGGTCCAGGTCCTGATCAACTTCCAATAATAATTTCAGCCCTTTTTCTTCAAAAAGATTGGTGAAAGGAAGGATAGAATTGACCAGCAACTGTTTCAGGTTGATTGCCACCGGATGGATTTCCAGCTTTCCGGCTTCAATCTTATTAAAATCCAGAATATCATTTACCTGAAACAACATCTGGTCCGAGCAATATTTCAGGATATTAAAATATTCCTGCTGTTCGGGCAGGCTGTCAGTTTTTTTAAGCAGGTTGATTGCGCCGATAATGCCGTTCAGCGGTGTGCGCAGTTCGTGGCCCATGGTAGATAAAAATTGCGTCCGGCTGTCAATCGTCTGGTTTTTTTGATCGATCAGGCTTTTCAAATATTTTCTCTCCAGGGAAATGTTGATATAAGCAAAGCTGATTGTAGCCAGCAGGGAAGAAACGGCATTGATAAAAAAAACACGCGACCGGTTCAGTTCAGAGATATGTTCCCAGGGATGGTGCAAAATGCCGACCGTGATACTGGCAAAAAAGCAAACCCCGCTGATGGAAAAATAAAGAACAACTTTCTTAAAATAGGTTTTCTGATTATCTACAATAACAGGAATGGCAACGATCAATGGGAAATAGTACAAATACTGGCCTGTTCCGAAACCTTCATTGGCGGCAAAAAATATCAAAGCCACACTTGCAAAAGAAACCAGCGGAAGCTTGGTGTTTTTAATGATATTTTTATTGTTCAAAAACAGGATAAAGCCGATACAGCAGCAAAACGTAGCTACCATCAGGGCGATGTGGTATAAACCAATAAAATAATAAATCAAAAAAGTAATGAACCCAATCAAAATTGAGACAAAAGCAAACCGATCGGTACGCTTATTAATTTCGCTAATACTGTGTAAAGGAAAGTCGGGGTTTTTACCTCTCATTTCGTTTTTATACGGCATCTTTTATCTAATTGTTTCTTTTTTAAAAACTGTTAATCAAGCCATTATAACAAATAATATTTGAGTTTTAAATAAAAATATAATTTATAACAACAATACAGGTTTGTTTTCGATTTGCCTCTGAAACAATTAGATTTTCCCGGCATAAAAACAGCATCAAATTTTTTTATTACACCTGACAAATTGCTTTTTCAACCAAATTGTTTTGCAGATATACTTTCTCAAAAAATAACTTAAATTAGGTTGATTTTGGTTATGTAAAAGAAGCATCAATCCAAAAACAAAACGTTGAAAACACAACAGGCAGCAAGCAAAACATTCGGTTTTTTGGCATAATGGCAATAAAGCTTATTTGTGGTTTCCGGCTGATCTAACCCAAAAAAATAGCGGACATCAGCTTATAATTTTGCTTTAAAGCTCGTTAAAAGTCTACTAAAATTATCCTGTCAATGCTGTATTTTAGTGGAAACAAAAACTGGATTGCTGTAAGTTATTCAAAAACAATAAAATCATGGCAAAATATTCAAAAGAAAGTCAGGAACAGGTGAAAGAAGCTTTGCATGAAATGAAAGAAGGCAAGCTGAAATTGGTAAAAGCGACCAAAAAGTAACCAACCCGAAGCAGGCCATTGCCATCGGTTTGTCTGAAGCGCGGGAAAAAGGCGAAAAAGTACCCAAACCAAAAAAATCCCCGGCGAAAAAAAAGTAAGTTTTATGCCGATAAAAGAAGCATTTTGAACAATTTTGACCGATGCAAAAAATAAAATGGGGGATCATTGGCTGCGGCGATGTAACCGAGAAAAAAAGCGGACCAGCGTTTAATAAAGTCCCAAATTCTGAACTGGTTGCTGTAATGCGGCGTGATGCGGCAAAAGCGGCCGATTATGCACACCGCCACAACGTGCCCAAATGGTACAGCAATGTTAATGATTTGATCAGCGACCCGGAAATTAATGCTGTTTATATTGCCACGCCGCCTTTGCAGCACGAAGATTATGCTATGCGTGCAATGGCTGCCGGGAAGCCGGTTTATGTAGAAAAACCCATTTCTCTGAATGCGGCTTCGGCCAAAAGGATGCTGGCAGCGGCCGAAAAATACCAGCAGAAAGTTTCGGTAGCACATTACCGCAGGCAGCAGCCGGTTTTTTTGAAGGTGAAAGAACTACTTGAAAATAAAACGATTGGCGATGTGCGCTTTGTGGATTTACAAATGCTGCAACCGCCAAAATCAAATCTGATTGCCGTTTCGGAGGAGAATTGGCGTGTAGATCCTGCTGTTTCCGGTGGCGGTTTGTTCCACGATCTGGCACCGCACCAGCTGGATTTGATGGTTTACTTTTTTGGTACGGTAAAAACAGCATCCGGTTTTGGGTTGAACCAGGGCGGTTTTTATCCGGCAGATGATCTGGTGACCGGACATATTTTGTTCGAAAACAACGTCGTTTTCAATGGTATGTGGTGTTTCACAGTTCCGGAAAATGAGCAGAAAGATATTTGTACAATTATTGGTTCAGAAGGAAAAATCAGTTTTCCGGTTTTTGGTACGGAAATCACCATCACCAAAAACGGACAGGAAGAAAAACTAAATTTTGAACCTTTGCAGCACGTGCAGCAGCCGATGATTATGCAAGTGGTGCGATATTTTTTGGGTGAAAGAGAAAATCCGTGCCCCGTTCAGGATGCCATCTATTCAATGGAAATCATGGACGCGTTTACCCGGAAATAAGTAACGGTAAAAATATTGTATTTATTAACCTGGTATGTTTTATTCAAAATTACTAACGCTGCTTTTTTTAATTCCGTTTCATGCATCTTCAGTTCCTGTTATTAAAAAAAACTTAGTTTCTTATAATGTTGCCCACTTCGGTGCAAAAGGTGATGGTAAAACAGATGATACACAAGCTTTAACAAAAGCCTTTAACAGTCCTTACAATATTATTTTAACAAGAGGAAAAGTTTATCTGATACAAGGCAAAATAACTATTACAATCAGCAATAAAACCATTACCGGTTATGGTGCAGAAATTAAAAAAATCAACAATGAAGTCCAAACTTTAATTTTTAAAAATTGCAGGAAATTAAAATTAGCAGGGATTAAATTTACCTTACAAACAATGGCTGACCGGAATTCAATTGATGGCCAGGCAGTATGCCTTCAAATGATTACTTGTAAAGATTATATTATACAGGATGTGCACATTATCGGTTCAAAAGAAATGGGTATTTGCAACATGAATTGTATCAATGGTTTAATGTACAGAAATCATATTGAACATACTTGGAGAGACGGGATTTATGCACATTACTCTGCAAAAATGGTTTATGACAGTAATATAATCGAAGATGTAAAAGATGATGGTTTAAGTATGCATGATTATGGTATCCCTGCACAAAAACCAGAATTGCTTGCGTTAGGATATAAACAAGCGGGCGATTCTAAAATCATCAACAACACCATAAGTAAATGTTTTTCCGGTTTCTCAAGCATTGGCTGTAGTGGTTTAATTATTTCCGGAAATGTTATAAAAAGTACAATTTTGGCAGGGATAAATTTGTTTAATTCTAATCAGTTATATCCCGGAACCGATGCTTTTGTAAACAATTGTATGATTAAAAACAATACCTTAATTGGTACAAACAGAAAGCAAAAAATTGTTGGATTGGTTATTCCGAACAACGGACAATTAACAAGTGGCAGGGCTGCAATTACAGTTTATAGCGGAACAGGACCCGCTAACTTGTATCCTGATGCCGTTACACGTTTATCCAAAATAAATATTCAAAACAATACCATATATAATTCAGGAACAAACGCCATATTTTGTGGTAACATTGATTCTGTAAATGTTAAAAAAAACAAAATCAAAAACTGTCAGCTTGATGGAAGTACATACACCGGTTATATTGTAGAGATTAATAAATGCACCAATTTTCATACTGACTCCAATTTGATAATTGATGAAAAAGTAAAAGGGATTATTCATCACAAAAGAGGTTATCATATTTCAGGTTCTTCCGGTACTTTAGGTTTTTGGGTTATCTCAGGTGTTTTAGATGGGACAAAAGGTACGGTTACGGGTGGAAATGTGGTTAAGTAACCTATTGCTGATCAGTAAGATATAAGATTTTGTTTAGTTTCTATCTTATCCTTCGGCAAGCCCCGGATCAAAAATTATAGTGCTTCTTTTATGCCATAACTTTTGGTCAGCCTGTGGTTTTGTTTTTGGCTAAAGCCATTTTATGTTTAGCTTTTGTCCACGGCCTGAAGGCCGTGGCAATTAAAGCCCGATAACCATCCTGCCGGAACAGGCCGGTTGGTTGCCTGGCAGGTATAAAAAATGCAAAACAAGTTTCCCAATTTGCCACGGCCTTCAGGCCGTGGATGGTAGCTAACTTAAATGCGGCTTTAGCCAAAATAACTGAGAAGAAATTTAAACAGGCCCTAATAATTCATTTTTCTACTCAACATTCCAATAAAAAATCCCTTTCAGAGATTCCTGAAAGGGATTTGTGTGGAGATACTGTTTTTATCGACCTAAAACTTACTTGCTGTAAATGTTGGAATTAACACGATAACCGGTTGTCAGGTTGCTGTACCAATCTGCAAAACTGCCGCCGCCGGAAGCTGCCCATTCTGCAAAATGCGGATAAGCATCTGTAATTATAACGGTTTCCAAAGGGTATTTAAAAGAAGTATCGTTAAAATTAATTGCCCAGGGCCAGTTTTCCCTGGAAGTATAATAGCTTCTGCCAGCAATCAGGGAAGCGTCATCACCAGCACCAAATAATGCTGTATTTGCTTTATCTGTTGGTGCATAGCCCGGCAAATGGATTTCATATCCTCTACGTAAATTGCTGATCAAGAATGGATTAAGCGCTGTAATACTCAAACCGGAAACTGAAACCGGCGATACAAACGTAACCAAAACCGATGCCGGTGTGCCCTGGATTTTATCTTTTGCGTTTAAGGTATTGATAAAAAAGGAGTAATCCGGGCTGTGCAGCAAGGCTTCGTGGTTATCGAAAGGAATAATCACGGCATTGGTTTGTCCGGCTTCTACACCGTTGCCGGCAAACTGGATATAATTGCTGATGGCTTGCTGGCCGGTTACAGATTGGACGGTAGCAGCGGCAAACGGCAATTGCACGCCAAAACCGTTTTTGTAAGAAGCACCCGAAGCCACAATATTATAATCGCCTTGCAGGGTAACCGCCTGTGTTTGTGCATTTAAAACCAAGGTGTACCGGTAGTTTATTACCAGATCGTTCATATCATAATCGCCTTTAATTGGCCAGTTGTCTTCAAAAGCAATTTGGGCAAAACCGTTTTGCGAAGGGAAATAGTAAATGTAGGCACGGGTAGGATCATTTGGGAAAGCATCATACACATCTAAAACGCCGTCGCCATCGGTATCGCCATTTTTGTCAATTTGCGCTACGCCTGCATTAGATACAGCCGAAATCGGATTGGCACTTGCATAAAACACAATATCGTTAAAGTCATTATCAGAAGTATAATTATTAGGGTTTGTGGCAGATGATTCACGGTTAACATCTTCAAAACCAAATAAATATAATTTATGTACGTCATCATACAAAACAATAGAATGTTTCTGTAACGCAGTAGTGCTTTCCGGGTTCAGCCAGCTGTCGGAATAAAACTTTTGCGCGGTCAAACTTACGCCGCTGCCGGTCCAGGCATTTTGCAATAACACAAAAGCGATGGTTGTACCCGCACTAAAAGTCCCTAATTTAACTTTGTCGCCGGATTTTAAACCACCGCCGGAACCTACGCCGGAAGCATTCGGAAACACCAGGGTTACATTATCAACGCCGTTGTTGTTTGTACCGCCGGAAGTTGCAGTTGGCGGGTTGTTCGTGTTGTAAGTATAATAAGCCAATGAATTTTGATAGCCTGCACCTTCGGATACATACGTGATCCAAACATCGGCCGTAGCGGTAACATTGATATCGGATACGGCGGAACTGGTTAAATATTCAGGATGGTTGCCTGCTACCGATTGCGATTCGGGCAAAGAAGCATTGATATAATTTAACAAGGAATTATCAATCACATCTGATGTGGTTTCTAGATAAGCCGGGCGGCCCAAAGATGCCGGATAATCAGCTGTATTCACAACCGCACTTGCCGTATTGGTGTAGGGCGAAGGGTAAACATAGTCCGTTGAACTCAAGCCCAATATACCCGTAACGGTGGCTTTGCCGGGTGTGTTATTGGCCGCATCCGGCACCACGTCGCCGCTATAACCGCTTGTGCCACCGATAGTTGCCGTAATTGTACTGTTGTTGATGTTCACTTTCACATTGTGCATCAAACCGATATAATTCGGGTCGATAATTAACTGGCTAAAAGAAGCATCAACGTTCAGGGTTGCTTTCAAATTTCCGCTGGCATCGGTTACGCCTTTAAAAATGGCATCACCGGCAGCCGTACGCGCGGTGGTATAAACGCTCACAACTGCTCCGGAAACGGGCTGGTTGTTATTGGTAAGCAGTTTCAGGTTCAGGCTCACATCTTTAGAAGTTTTGTAGCTGAAACCATTTGGGGCGATCTTGGTGATATTGCTCTCGTTTAAACCGGTTGACCGGTCTTTTTTGCACGACGAAATTGTGGCAATACCCGCAATTCCTAATAAATAAAAGATTTTTTTCATAAGCAGATAAAGATTTTTCTGTCATCTTTTACGCTTTTTGAAGGTAATGAGTTGGGTTAAATAACTTTCGGCGCGCACAGTAAAACATTAACTAAAGCGGAAACCGGTCATTTTGATACTTCTTTTAGCCCGGTTTTTTGTCTGATAAAAGAAGCAGGCAACCCATAGTGCAGCGCGTTTTACAAGTTTAAGCTATGTTGTTTTTTGGGTTGATGACCGGATAATCAGCTTGGGTTTGATGCTTACGGTTTTGTAAACGTTGGCCAGCGATGCTTCTTTTATCTCCTTAAAATACAGATCAGCAATGGTTTTGCCCATGCGTTTGCTACACTGGTTTACCGTGGTGATGGATGGCGTGGTAATTTTATTTTGTAATTGAGTTCTTTGGCCGTTTGCCGGACCAGTTCTTTGGTGGCCGCACTTACCATAGAAGTTTGTTATTTCTCAAAATCAACATGTATAAACCCGAAACGAAATTTTAGGTCGATAAAAACAGCATTCCAACTCTTTTAAACAATTTTCGTAAAACCTGTTTTAATTAGAACCATTCAAATTAAAGATGAAAAAAGATACTTTGTGCCTGCTGCTTTTTGTTTTCGGGTTGAAATTATCAGCTCAAAATAAAGATGCTATTGTGGGCAACTGGCTCACCCCAAAACACGATGCGCGGATAGAAATCTATCAAAAAGGAGATGCTTACTTTGGGAAATTAGCCTGGTTTGCATTACAAACCGATGCCAGCGGAAAACCAAAATTAGATACTGAAAATCCTGACATAACCTTGAGGAACAGGACTTTATTAAATTTGGAACTCCTGAAAAACTTTGTTTATAAAGGCAATAACAGCTGGGAAAACGGAGAAATTTATGATGCGCAATCCGGCAAAACTTATAGCAGCAAAATGTCCATGTTCGGAAACAACAAACTAAATTTGCGCGGTTTTGTAGGAATTTCGCTTTTTGGCAGAACAGAAACCTGGACGCGGGAAAAATAGGTTACTTGTGATGTAGAAGTTGTTTAAACTTATCATTGAGAAGATTAAATGCTTCTTTTAACCTGCTAAAATCAACGGGTTTAAACCCCTTGCTACAAAATGTACCGAGGCTACGCCTCTCTAATTGAAGTTTTCATAGAGCCGTAGGCCGTAGGCTCGGCCGGTTTTGTAAAAATGGGTTTCAACCCGTTTATTTACCTTTAAAAATAAACCGCATTAAAAAAGTTTAAACAACCTCGTAATCAACTCAAGCTTTCCGTATACTTTTTAAAATTATTCAGGATACTTTGCCAGCCTTTTTGTTGCAGTTCAACCGGATTGGTATCTTCTGCTCCGAATACTTCTTTTACATGGGTTTTTTCATCTTCGCTTGTAAACTCGATTCTTACCGTCCGATCATCGGCAAGCTTGTAAACAACCAGTTCATACTCTTTAACTTCTGTATAAGTTCCTTCAAAGTCAAAGCCGAAACTGCCGTCTTTCGCTTCCATTCTTAACGAAAATTTTCCGCCAACTTGCAAGTCGTTTTCTGCTTTCGGGCTGCACCAATCTTCCGAAGCAAAGTTCCAATTAATGATGTGTTGCGGTTGGGTAAAAGTTTCCCAAACTTTAGCAACCGGCGCATCAACCAAAGTTTCAACTGTGATTAAAGTTTTGTTTGTATTTTCCATAATTATAAATTTTTTACTTGGAATTGTATCTTTCTATTTTTAAAAATAACTGATTCCTTTATTTCGGACCATCAACTTTTTCCCATTTCACGTAATCTTTTTGTTTTTTATTATTGGTGATTGGCCCTTCCATCCATTTAAAATCATCATGCAATTTCAACTTATAATAAACATAGAACTTGCCCAAAGGATAAGATTTGTTTTGCTTTCTAAAACTTAGTTCTTTACCATCAAACAGCAACTGATCGATCTTGTACTTTTTTTTGTTGGAAGAAGTAATGTTTAAATTTCCATTATCCAAAAGTTGGATTTGATAGACATCATTAGAATTAACATTGGTTTGTACGCCAATTCCCCAGTGTTCTTTCCATTGTCCAACCAGCTTTTGTTTTAGATCAGTTTTTGCGCCCGGATTTTGATTTGGACGGGTTGCTCCGGCTTGAGAAATGGTATCATTTTTAATGATAGTAATTGTATCTGTAACCGTTTTACTTGGATGTTTATCGTTGGTACAAGAAAACAATACAATAACGGCCAATAATAGAATTATTTTTTTCACTTTTTTGAGCTTAATTTTTAAACAGAATGTTGATATTGATATGGTTTTAGATCAAGCCCTTTTGTCTTTTCTGATGCTAAATATAGATTGAACTTAGTCTGTAGGTTTGCCCAAATATCAGCAGTTCCGCCAAACACTTTTGCAATCCTAAAGGCCATTTCAGGAGTAATATCAGACTTTTCATGGATAATATTATTAAGGCTCTGGCGTGAAATCCCTAAGAGTTTTGCGGCCTCCGTAACCGTAAGTTTATTTGTTGCAATTATTTCTTCCCGCAAAATTTCACCAGGGTGTATATTCCTCATTTCTCTTCTCATAGTGTTTTATCTTCAATGGTAATCGATATAGTCAAGCTCAAAAGCATTAAGCCCGTCAAAACGGAAAATGATCCGGTAATTTTTATTTACTTTAATACTCCAATAGGCTTTCAGTTCGCCTGCAAGCTTGTGTATATTCCAGTTTGGAAATGCTTCAAAATCTTCTGATACTGCCTGGGCTGCATCAATAATTTCCAGCATTCTTTCAATGCGGCCAATCTGGTCAGCAGGCAATTTACTGTTATTGCCCTGCTGCCATAAAACCCTCAGCCCTTTATGCTTAAAACTTTGGATCATTGTTGATGGTAAACTGTAAACTTACGCTTGTCAATCAAGAAATCAAAATATATTTAGAGCATGTTTAAAATTTGTTCAAATATTTTCGATGCTTCTTTTATCACCTAAAAATCATTGGTCCAATATACTTTTTGTATTGATATAACATTTAAACACCAAATTTATAGGCATAAAAGAAGCATTATAAATTCTTATGATGTTAATTTAAACAGGCTCTTAATTTCTACAGATGGCTATAATCAGTCGATCCTTAGATGAGATGAAAACAAAACTTACATGCTTCTTTTACCGGCATAAAATCAGGCTGGCTGCACCGGGCTGCCTGTCCAATCCGTTCCTGGAGCCAGTCTTTCGCCTTTCATTACTAAAGATAAGGCTTCGATTTTACAGTCCGTACCGATTTCTGTATCGTACAAAATGATGGTTCCGGCACCGACCGAACTGCGGGCACCGATTTTTACAGTCCCGACTTTCATCACCCGATCTTCAAATAAATGCGTTTGCGGACCACAATCTTCGTTCAAAGCAACGTCATCTCCCAACGAAACCATGTCAAATTCGGTGATGTCGGTCGTGTTCATCCAAACGCGGTTGCAAACTTTTACCCCCAAAATACGCATGGCAATAGGCAGCCAGGGCGTACCGCGCATATAATCCAGCAAAAACGGAACTGACATAGCTTCGTAAGTGGTGGTGATCGCTTCGCTACGCCAAACGTTCCAGGTCCACATTGGATGTTGCTTGGCTTTAAATTTCCAGACCAAGATATATTTCAAAATTACCGTGGTAAAAAAAGCAGGCAATCCCATAAAACCTAAATAATACAGCGGGAAATACAGCACAATTTTGTACCAGGGATATTCCGTCACCAGATCGTGGGCATAAGCAATGAAAAAGATGGAGAAAATGATGATCGCAGTTTCCGGCAAAATGATGCGGATAAACTCTACCAAAGCGCGGGTAATAAAGCGCAAGGTTGATGGATTGGAAGTCAGTTCTGCAGAAAAAGGGTTGCTTTCCTGCCGGCGCGGCAAAGCGATAGCTGGTGAACCAAACCAGTCTTTTGCCTGATTTTTGGCCAGTTCCTGCGGATCAGGCGGGATGGACAAAACGCCGATCAGCATATTGCCCGGTAAATGATAACCTTGGGGAATAAGCGCGCTGTTGCCTACAAAACTGTTGTTGTCGATCTCGGTATAATCCAAAATCAGCTGCTGACCGCGTACATCGGATTCGCCCAGCGTGACGGCATCAGCCACGAAGGCACCACTGCCAATTTTCAGCAGAGGATGCGTAACGCTGCTTGCCGTAGAAATTTCGGTGTTTTTGCCGATTTTGGCACCCAGCGCACGGAAAAATGCTGATACGTAAACCGTAGCATAAATAGGATGCAGGACGATCAGGCTAATCGACATCAATTGATCGGCAAACCATTTTCGGAAATAAAACAAACTGTAAATAGGATAGGTGCCCGGTTTAATACCGCGTTGCAGCAGGCGCGAAAGCACAACGGTTTCCAACGTAAAAAGCACAATATAAACTACGGCTAACGATGGCACCAGCACCATGTAGGTAAAATCATAGTCATCAGCGGCATTGTCCAGCCGGTTGATCGCAATTATAGTAGGTAAAATAGGCAGCAGGATAACGAACGGGAAAATAATGAGTGACAAAGAAAACAGCAGTTTATACTTGTTTCGGGTGGCGTTTGAAACCGGCAAAGGCTGCGGCAAATCTGCCGGATTTTTCGTTTCTTTTAATTGCGCCGGGCTGCCGCGCCAAACTTCGCCGCTTTTTAAGATTTTGTTTTCCTGCAGATAACTTAGGTCCTGCAACTCTGTCCAGGGTTCCATCACCACGCCACCGGAAATAATGGAACCGGTGCCGATGTAAGCATGATCGCCCAAAACAATGGAACGGATTTTTAGCAAACCGTCTTCCACCACTGCATTGTTGAGATTTACGCCGGAACTGATGCTAACATCACTGCCGATCGTAATTAAATCTTCAGCACCAACCAAAAAATTGCTGAGCTGCGCATCAGGGGCCACTTTCATCCCCAGTAATTTTAAATAAACCGGATATAAAGGTGTGCCGTTTAAAAACTGGACCGTTAGCAGGCGCTGCACCGTTTTGGCAAACCACCAGCGGAAATAATAACTTCCCCACAGCGGATAATCGCCTTCTTTGATCTTGCCGATAACGAGCCATTTGGTGCCGATGGAAACGAAAGAAAACAGAAACGGGATCAGCGCAAACATCACCAATGCCGTCAGGATGGCGTAACCCAGATGGCCGGTATCCTGCTCCACATAATAATAGCCGAGGTAAGGCACAAAAATTTGTACGGCAAAAACAGTATAGATAAAAGCGAGCGCAATGGTTTGAGCCAGCCAGCAGGCATAATACCTGGAAAGTTTGATTTTGTGAAATTTGCGCTCCGGCTTTTTGTCCACCGGCGTTTGCTGTTCCCAAACTTCGGCCAGTTTTTGGAGCGGGCGATGCAGGTAAATATCACGCAGAGAAGCTTTTGGCACGCCACCATCCCGCCGCAAACGCGAAACCAAGCCTGCAGCCAGCAAAGAATGTCCGCCCAGATCATCAAAAAAATCCATAGAAAGATCAATGGTTTTATTGGGGAAAGTTTTGCGCAGCATGCTTAGCAAGCGGTCTGCCAGCGGCGCGTTCATGTCCAGCGTTTCTTCGGCGGTGGTATTATTATTTTGCAGGAGAGATTCCGGCGTAGGCAAAGCTTTGCGGTTGACCTTTCCGCTTGGCATCCGCGGCATTTCCGGCAGCTGCACAATCGTGGCCGGAACCATGTATGATGGTAAAACCTTGGCCAGTTCTAAGCGAAGCAGGTTTTCTTCCAGTTTAATGCCGCCCTCGGTAACGATATATCCAACTAATTGCTCCTGTTCGGCACTGTCTTTTTTTACGGCTACGGCAGCTGCAGAAACATCTTGCAGGTTGCTGAGTTTGGTTTCGATTTCGCCCAGTTCGATGCGGTAACCGCGCAGTTTGATCTGATCGTCAAACCGGCCCAAAAACTCGATACTGCCGTCTTCTTTAATCAACGCTGCATCGCCGGTACGGTAAATGCGGTCGCCGGGCAAGTCTTCGAGCGATGCTGTTTTTAGCACGAATTTTTCCTGGCTGAGCTGTGGCAGTTTCATATAACCCTGCGCTACGCCGGGGCCGGAAATCACCAGTTCGCCGCGCTCGCCCCAAGGCAATGGATTAAGTTTTTCATCCACCACAGCCAAGTTATAGTTTGGCAGCGGATCGCCAATCGTAATCGCATCGCCCGGCTTTAACGCCGCAAAAGTAGCACTCACCGTTGTTTCTGTCGGGCCGTAGCTATTGTAAAAAATACGGTTTTTGGTGCTCCATCGGTTCAAAACCTGCGTGGTGCAAGCTTCTCCGCCAGCATTCACAAGCCGTAAGCTTGGAACTTCATCATCAATCACGGCCAGCAAACTTGGTACAGCGTGCAAAATGGTAATCTTCTCGCGGTTCAGTACATCGCTCAGTTCGTCAATGGCTTTGGATGTGGTGTTATCGGCCACCCAAATGGTTGCGCCTGCAAAATAACTTACCCAGGTTTCCTCGCACCACATATCAAAAGAAACCGAAAAACCCTGATAAACGCGGTCTGTTTCGCGGATATTCAATACGCTTTGCTCTGACCGGACCAGATGGCAGATTTGCCGGTGGCCGATGGGAATACCTTTTGGCTTGCCGGTACTGCCGGAAGTGTATAAAACGTAAGCCAGGTTATCCGGTTCCGGGCCTTCGGGAAGCAGGATTTTTTCAGCTGCGGAAGGTTGCGGACGAACAGAAAGCATCGGAAAATCGAGGTTTAGCAAATCTTCGCTGATGTATGCCGATGCTTCCACTTCCGTAAAAATCGTTTCCACGCGTTCCGCCGGGATTTCCCGGTCAACCGGAATATAAGCGGCACCTACTTTTACAATCCCTAAAATTGCGGCGTGCAGTTCCAGCCCGCGCTTGTGCCAAATGCCAACTTTATCGCCTCTTTTAATACCGTTTGCGGCCAGATCTGCCGCTATCGCATCGCTCCAGCGGTCTAATTGCTGATAGCTGAGCGTGGCATCACCAAAAATCAATACTGTTTTTACAGGGTGTTTTTTAACGGTTTGCCGAAATAAATCAGCTAAAGTTTCTTCGCGGATAAAATCAGGACGGTCAGGGCCTTTTAAAATACTGACCTGGTTGATAAAAGTAGTTGGCATATTTTACTCAGACGGGTAAATCATTTGAAGGTTTGTAAATTTTATTAGAATTAATACCTTATTATTTTCAACAATTGGAATTTAATTTGGTTGTAAGGCTGTGCTGTTTTTATCACCTAAAAAATAGTATATCCTACAAACCGACTTTTATTTTCAAATGCAGGCAGATTATATCCAGGTTAGTTAGAAAGAACAATCAAATTTACAATACTTTATCTGATCAGGCAGCTGTTCCGTCCGGCAATTTAAAAGTTTCAGTTATTGTTCCGGCACGTGACGAAGCCAGGAATATCCGCAAAACACTGGATGCACTGCGGCTGCAAACGGACGATAACGGAACACCAATCCATCTGCAACTGTATGAAGTTTTGCTTTTGGTGAACAATTGCAGCGACCAGACTTTTGAGATCGGGCAAAATTATCAGCAAAAATATCCTGACTTTCAGCTCCATGTAGCTAAAGTGGAACTTCCGCCTGAAAAGGCAAATATCGGGTTTGTCCGCAGGCTTTTAATGGATGAAGCTTATCGCCGCCTCACCATTTATACGGAGGATGAAGGCATTATTGCTTCTACCGATGGCGACACGCAGGTAGATATAGCTGCTGGATTTTTCATATTATAAAAGAAATTGCCAGCGGATGCAGTGCTGTTGGCGGCCGGATCCTGACGCGTAGCAACCGTTGTACATCCCGCATTTATCATCTGCGGGATGTGGCTTATCGAAGTTTGCTGGCACAGGCGGAGGGCATTGCTCGATCCGGAAGACCACGATCCCTGGCCCCGGCATTTCCAGTATTTTGGGGCGGGTATGGCCGTCACTTGTACTACTTACCAATTGGTGGGCCGGTTACCGCAAGTCTCTCATTTAGAAGATAATGCATTTCATCAGGCATTGCAGCAAATGGATATCCGCATCCGCAAACCGCCTGCTGTAAAAGCTTATACATCCACCCGGCTATTGGAGCGGGTAGCAGTTGGTTTTTCGGAACAACTAAAAAAATGGTCAGGCTACATCAAAAACGGCCATATGCAGGAAGCAGAACCGGCTGCTGCCTGGCTAACAAAATTTCGATGTAAACGAATGCTGCGCGAGTGCCGGAACCAGTATTTGCAGCATGGTTTTTATCATCAACAACTGCTGCAAGCGGTTGCACAGGATCTGTTGCTTGACCCGAAATGGCTGCACGAAGCCTTAATTGGCAATCAGTATTTTGGTTTGCTTTGGGAAAATGTACGGCGGGAATTCGGTAGCGGAAACTGGTGCAAAAAGTGGGAGCTGGTCCATATTACCCAAGCTATCAATGAGTTGAGAATTTTTGTGAATAATCCTTCCGCATATATTCCCCAAAAAGTTTAAAACCAGAGTCGTTTGTTTTGGAAGCCGGTTTAACCTATTTTCAGCCTATTTGATATGCTTCTTTTATCACCCAAAAAACAGACAAGCCTTTAAATTTTTTTCTTAGGTCAAACGTAGAAACGAATTTTACCTGCATAAAAGAAGCATTGTATTTTCACCATAAAAACAGGCTTTAAGATTAGTCAATTTTAAATCACCCAATTGTGTGGTGATACGACTTCGACTTCGGTTTTGTTAAGTTAAAACATTCTAAACCAATAAATTATGATCGGATTTTTTCAAAAAGGTCCAGCCTGAATTTTTCTTCCCGTTGATTGAAAATATGTTTCAGATGCTGTTTTTGCCGGCATAAATCCATGAAATAGTCATGCACTTCGTCGCCTGTTTGCGGATAATCCGGCACAACTGGCGTCCAGTGTACCAGCAGCAATTGGCCGCCGGTTTGCAAATGGCCGATCATCAAATGGGCAAGTTTCTCCAAATCGGCTTTACTCAGGTAATAACCTACTTCAGAAAGTAAAATCAGCTCGAAACAGGTTTCCGGGAATTCTTGCGGAACAAACATTTTTTGAACTTTTGCCTGCGGAAAATCTTTCAACCTTTCAGCAGCTTTGGCCAAAGCCAGATCGGCAACATCTACAGACAATAATTCCTTGCTGCGCGGTGCCAGTTTTTTACTCAGCACACCAATCGAGCAACCGATTTCAAAAACCTGCCCATAAACCGGACGCTTTAAAGCAGCCAGTGTCGCTTCATATTTCTGGTGTTCATAAGGGCTGTTTTCAAAATCCCAGGGATCATCGTTGCGGTTGTACACATCATCAAAATAAGCTGAAGAAAGGGACGGTTTTTCTGGCATGGCAAAAATTATTTGTGTTCGATAAAAAGTTCGTCAGCATAGTCAAAATGCGCCAGGATTTCGGGCGATAAAATAAATCCTTCCGGGTCGTCATCAATCAAACGGCTCAGTTGGGAAACGTGTGCGGCAATAGCTTGTTTTTTCAGATGGAATACTGTTTTTATATCGATAAAATAGAATTTATTTAATTGATTGACAATGAGGTCCTTGTTTTCACCTAATTCCCAAACCCAGATTAAATATTGCAGTATCCGTGGCGTTTTTTTCAATCCGGAAACTGCCGCATTTACCATTTGCCAGGCTGCACGATGATCGGGATGCGGATCTTTTTGCCAGGTAACCAGGATTGTGTCCGGTTGCAGCAGTTGCAATATTCGCCGAATTTGTTCTACACTCGGCTCAAAATCAGGTTCGCCGGGGTTCGGAACAGACCTGTCTTTTAACCGCATAAAAGAAGCATCATCCGCATCAACATTCAAAATTTTCAGCGCATTCAACGCTTCTAATTCCCGAAGTTGTCTTAATTTTTCTGACGGAAATTTCTTTGAATTTGGGTGCGATAAAGTTCCGTTACTCACAAAAATAACATGAACTGGCAGACCAGCTTTGCGAAGCAGTGCAATCGTGCCGCCGCAACCCAGAGATTCATCGTCCGGATGGGGCGCAATCACAACGGTTGTACCAAATTTCAGTAAACTTTCAGCAGGAATTTCTTTGGCCTGCTGCTTCCAATTCCGGCGTTCAGCTCCAGATACCATCAGTTTTTTCCTGATTTAAAACATAAGCACCAATGCTGGTGATTGTGGCATCCGGTGCCGGCTGGCGCAGATAAAACGTAAGATCGCGGTGGATCCGCTCCAGATTGTTGGTCCGCATCAATCCGCGCGCGCCAACGCATTGCTCGGACGGGTGCACCACGCGCGTACATATTTCAGCAATCACCGTTCTCGTCATTCCGGCATAAGCTATTATTTTTTCTGTTCCCGATGCTTCTTTTATCCACAAATCCTGGTTATTTCCGGCCTGGTTCAGCCATAAATTTCCGGTCTCGATCAGGTAAGCCATTTCTGCCATTCTTGCCCGCTGGAAGGGATCGTCCGTTCGGCCCAGCATCCGCAGAAAACTTTGCGTTTCACTAAAAATTGCTTCGGCACCGCCCAGTTGTACGGCAGCAAAACGGATAACACCAGCACTGAAATGCGGTTGTTGGAAATATTCGTCCGGGTTGCCCAGCAAATCTTTTTCCTGAATTTCTATACCCATAAAATTCATTTTAAAACTGGCTGAGGCGCGCATACCAACGGTTTCCAAAAACTGGAATCAATGGCAATCGGTTTTACTTTTTCTGTGGGTATTCTGTGGGGATAATGCACATTTGCCAGCCGCTTTTATCAGCTGAAATCATCTCGCCGGTAATCAATGGCCTGTTGATCCAGCCGGAACCTGAGCAAAAAGTTTTGCTGCCTTCCAACCGGTAAAAACCATCGCCCATATCATGGATCTTTATACCGTCATCAGCCTGGGTATTCCAAACACCAAATAGTTTTTTTCCTTGCTGAACTTCGGTAAACCAGTGCTTTTTCTGGGTTTCATTTCCGTATAAACCAATGATCTGCAAAGCATTAACATGGCCTTCATAAATCCGGCCAACAGATAAATTGGCACTGCCAACTTTTTTGAGCAACTGCAATAAGGATGCTGTTTTTAGCAGGTTATTTTCCGGATTATTAATGGTTGCGTCGAGCAAACCAGCTTCTGATATCCACGTAAATTCTTGTTTTGGAAATGCACCTTCGATATCAATCAGGGCTGCATTTTTAGTAATTTTTTTGTAAAGCTGATTTGTCAAAATAGGATAAGTTTTATACTGATTTAGCTTCTAAATATACATGATTTGAAGCCGATTTGTTTGTGCAAACAACAGCTACATATTAAACAACAGGTTTGCGGGCAGGCGGCGGCAAAGGTTTGTTTATCTGCCAAAAAAAGAAAAAACCACCAATTATATAGAGCAAAACATCCGTCCAATCGCCGGTGAAGATTTCCGGGTGATACTTTGGCAGCAGCCACTCAAAAACCACAGAAAGATACAGCACGATGAAAACAATATGGCCGCGTTTCAAAACATACATGCTTCTTTTATAGATGAAAATCCGCTGAAACCATAAACCGAGATTGGCGATCACGGGCACGGCCAGAAAATCTGCCAGGTGGCCATTTAAGTACAAAACCGGATGATGCGTAATCCGGGCTACATATAAAATTGCCCACGCTACACAGAAAATAATAAACCAGGGATTGAGTAAAGTTTTCATATCAGGCTGATATTATGCCGATTATCCATAATAATGTACTGATAAAAATTACAAACCCAATCTGGAAATAGAAAAACACTTGGCGCGCAGGCAACAAAAAAGTTTTTAATTTAACTACAAACGGGCTGTCTTCCGGACGGATAAACAAAAAATCTTCTTCTTTTCTAACTTCCTTTTTAATTTTGGTTTCTACAGATTTGGTAAAATCTTCTACCTGCAAAAATCCGTCGCAGTACAAACAGCGGTCATCAATGTGGCCTTGCCACAAAGTCCATTCGTGGCAATGCGGACATTTTATTTCCTGTTTAATACTCAATTTTTGTTGTGTTAAATTATACCTATTTTGCAGCAGTATGGAGATCAAAAATAATAAAAAGACAATCAGGGCATGGGCGATGTTTGACTGGGCAAATTCTGCTTACAACTTAGTCATCACCTCTACCATTTTCCCGGCCTATTATACAGCTATTACCACAACGAAAGAACACGGCGATAAGGTTTTTTTCTTTGGGAAAAGCTTCGTCAATACGGCACTTTCCAATTATGCGCTGGCGGTGGCCTATCTCGTGATCGCAGTTTTAACGCCTTTTTTAACTTCTATTGCTGATTATCGGGGCAACAAAAAAATATACATGCAGTTTTTCACCTGGATTGGCGCACTGGCTTGCTGCGGCTTGTACTTTTTTAAGTTAAATACGCTCGAATTGGGTGTTATTTGCTTTGCCATTGCGGCCATTGGTTATTGCGGCGGACAGGTTTTTTACAATTCTTACCTGCCCGAAATTGCAACCATCGATCAGCAGGACAGCGTGAGTGCAAAAGGTTTTACTTACGGCTATATCGGCAGCGTGCTTTTGCAGATCATTTGTTTCGTGTTCGTGTTATCGCCCAAAACTTTTGGTATCACTGATGGCACCTTTCCGGCAAGATTAAGCTTTTTGCTGGTGGGTTTATGGTGGATCGGATTTGCCCAGATCCCGTTCAAAATCCTGCCGAAAGGAAGCCTGAATTTTGATAAACTGAAACAGCAAAAAGTACACAACGGCTTCCAGGAATTGAAAAACGTTTGGCAAAAAGTAAAGAACATGCCGCTGCTCAAGCGTTTTTTACCGGCATTTTTTTTCTATTCGATGGGCGTACAAACCATTATGCTTGTGGCAGCCAACTTCGGTGAAAAAGAACTTCATTTGGGCACAGCGTCATTGATTTCCATCATCCTGATTATCCAGTTGGTTGCGATTGGCGGTGCTATGCTGATGTCAAAATTATCCGAAAAATATGGTAATGTTTTGGTGCTGATTGCCGTAGTTTTTCTGTGGATTGCCGTTTGTGTTTTTGCTTATTTCATCACCACGGCCACGCAATTTTACGGTTTGGCCGTGATTGTGGGTTTGGTAATGGGTGGCATCCAGTCGCTTTCCCGCTCTACCTATTCCAAATTTTTGCCCGAAAATATCCCGGACACGGCCTCATTTTTCGCTTTTTATGATGTGACCGAAAAAGTAGCGATTGTGGCCGGTTTGTTTGGTTTTGGTTTTATTGAAGAACTGACCGGCAACATGCGCAATTCCATCTTGTTTCTCACCATTTTATTTATTGTTGGGGTGATTTTATTGTTTTCTTTACGGTTGGGCGAAAAAAATATCAGCCGAAATCCTGAATTTTACAGCTTTCAAAATCCGGCAAACTAAATGAAAGTTGAACTATTTATACCTTGTTTTATTGATCAGCTTTTCCCGGATACTGCTTTTAGCACCATAAAACTGTTGGAAAAAGTAGGTTGCGAAGTGATTTATAATCCAGCGCAAACCTGCTGCGGCCAGCCCGCTTTTAACGCCGGTTTTTGGGACGATGCCAAAGCCATCGGTAATAAATTTCTGAACGATTTTTCTGATCAGCATTTCATCGTTTCGCCTTCCGCTTCCTGCACCGGGATGGTCAAAAATTATTATAACGATCTGTTTACCAATACGGCTGTGCACAATAAATGCCGTTCCATCCAAAGCCATATCCACGAACTATCCGATTTTTTGGTGAACGTGATGGAGCAGGATTATTTTGGTGCCGAGCTGGAAGGCAAAGCGGTTTACCATGATAGTTGTGCCGCTTTACGCGAATGTAAAATCAAAGCAGAACCGCGCCAATTATTAGGAAAAGTACACGGATTGGAATTGTTAGAATTGCCCGACAGCAGCACTTGCTGTGGTTTCGGCGGAACCTTTGCCGTTAAGTTTGAAGCGATTTCTACGGCGATGGCGCAGCAAAAAGTAGATCAGGCAATGGCTTTGGATGCCGATTATATCATTTCTACGGATGCTTCCTGCTTGCTGCATTTGCAAGGTTATATTGATAAGCAAAATTTACCGATAAAAACAGTACACCTGGCTGATGTTTTGGCAAATGGTTGGGGAAATGTTTGAGGTGAATTTTGGGGTGATAAAAGAAGTATCAGTTCCTGATTAAAATATTATCTTAGTGAATTAGTTAGATTAATATGTTAATCATCAGCAGCAAAGAATTCAGAAATAACCAGAAGAAATATTTTGATCTGTTGGATACCAAAATTCAAATAGTGGTGCAGCGCGGAAAAGACAAAGCTTATTTGTTAACGCCTTTGTCTGATGCCGACAAATTGTCCACTAACTCTGAACTGATGGAAAGGGTAAAACAGGCAGAACAAGCCATTCAAAACGGTAACACGATAACCATTGCCGATCCTAAGAATATATGGGAAAGTATTCTATAGTAGTCGAAAAGGCTGCTCAAAAAGAACTACAAGCCCTGTATAAATCCGGCAACAAAGCCTCCATCAAAAGAATTGAAAAAATATTTGATGAACTTTCCAAACATCCTCAAACAGGAACAGGAAAACCAGAACAATTGAAATTTGGGTTGTCAGGTTATTGGTCGAGACAAATCAATAAAAAAGATCGTTTGGTTTATAGAATTGATGTAGAAGTGATTACAGTATTTGTAGTTTCTGCTGTTGGACATTATGGTGATAAGTAATATGATATTCATTTCTACCGATGCTTGCTGCATTTGCAAGGCTACATTGATAAGCAAAATTTACCGATAAAAACAGTACACCTGGCAGATGTTTTGGCTGGTGGCGGGGGAATATTTGAGGTGGAATTTATCGTATCTCTTTTTGAAATCCCTCATATAAATCAAAATAGTATTCCATGTCTTTTTGATCATAATTTGATTCGATAAAATAATTTTTGATGTTGTTCTTATAGCTAAAAAGTGTAGAAAATATGTTAATGGAGCTTTTCAAGCCAGCGTGGGAACTGAACGAAAAACGTCATTATCGTTTAAATAAAATTCGACAAATTTTATATAGTTATCACGAGAATCTAGTAATTCTTTTTCAATTTCTCCAATATTACTAAATTTAAAAAATTTTATACTTTGAACCTGTTTAGCATTTTATGTTTACCTTTTCTTCCCTGTCTTCTGCTTCAGGATAGGCCCCTTTCCCTTTCTGAAACGTTAGCCCTGATTCCTTATCTATATTATAGACCTGCGCTTTTTTATAGGTAGCCCCGTACGTCTGTTTAATCCATTCGATTAATAGCGGCCCTGTCCGGCCGGCACTATTAAAACCATAAGC
>JAABUS010001289.1_pt1 | contig 55915 bp, 54 predicted proteins | sample 5560161 | NCBI WGS metagenome assembly JAABUS01 (sample SAMN10711885, study PRJNA513376) | rock metagenome | isolation source: Antarctica rocks | place: Antarctica: Victoria Land, Trio Nunatak nord | collected 2016-01-04 | reverse complement strand
CGCCGCATAGCGGATCTGGACCGTCCCCGGCGGTCCCAGGACCAGTACGTGGGGGAACGCGCCGCCCTGCAGGACAGCCGAGATCTGCCGGACGATCTTCGGGGTCACCGCGTCGCGAAGGATGAAGCTCGGCGGTCCGGTCGGGACCGGGAAGCTCAAGCAGCTCGGCCGTGGCGTACTCGTCCACCCGACGGCGGCGCCACAGCGAGGTCCGGCTGTTGACCATCACCCGTCGTACGTAGGCGTCCACGGCCGCCGGCTCGCGGATCCGTCCCCAGGAGAGGTAGGTCTTGGCCAGTGCGGTCTGCAGCAGGTCCTCGGCGTCCAGGCGGTTCCCGGTGAGCAGGTACGCCGTACGCAGCGACGCGGCCGAGCGGCCCGCGACGTAGTCGCGGAACGCCTCCCGCTGCTCACTGTCCACGCCGGCTACCTCGCTCCCTCAGGTGCTACGCCGAGGAGGACGCACTCCCCGCGCCAAAGGTTGCCTGCCGTTCTTCGCCGGAGACGCCGTTACCATCCTGCGGTGGAGCGCTTCCGGGTCGTCGGCGGCACCCGGCTGGCCGGTGAGGTGACGGTGCCGGGCGCGAAGAACAGCGTGCTGAAGCTGATGGCCGCTAGCCTGCTCGCCGAGGGCACGACGACGCTCACCGGCGTACCCCGGATTCTCGACGTCTCGATCATGAGCGAGCTGCTCCGCCGGCTCGGCTGCACGGTCGAGGGCAGCCCGCCGGAGCTGCGGATCACCGTCCCGGAACGCCCGGGAACCGAGGCCGACTACGACCTGGTACGCCGGATGCGGGCGTCGATCTGCGTCCTGGGTCCGCTGCTGGCCCGCTGCGGCGAGGTGCGGGTCGCGCTCCCCGGTGGAGACAACATCGGGTCCCGTGGGCTGGACTGGCACATCGCCGGGCTGGCCAAGATGGGCGCGTCCGTCGAGAGCTCACACGGCTTCCTGGTGGCCTCCGCGTCGCGGCTGGCCGGCGCGACGATCTGGCTCGACTTCCCCAGCGTCGGTGCGACCGAGAACCTGCTGATGGCGGCGGTGCTGGCCAAGGGCCAGACGGTCATCGACAACGCCGCCCGCGAGCCGGAGATCGTCGACCTGTGCGTGCTGCTCACGGAGATGGGCGCAGAGATCGGTGGTGCGGGCACCTCGACGCTGGAGATCGAAGGCGTCGAGTCGCTGCATCCGGCCACCCACGCCACCGTTACCGACCGGGTGGTCGCCGGCACCTTCGCGATCGGTGCCGTGATGACCCGCGGCGACGTGGTGGTGCGCAACGCCGAGGCGGGCCACCTGGAGATCGCTCTGGACAAGCTCTGTACGGCCGGCGCCAGCGTCGAGGTCCTCGAGGACGGTTTCCGGGTTGGCATGACCGAGCGACCGCGGGCGGTCGACGTCGTGACCCTGCCCTATCCAGGCTTCCCCACCGACCTGCAGCCGGGCATGATCGCGCTCGCCGCGGTCAGCGACGGCGCAGCGATGATCACCGAGAACGTCTTCGAGAGCCGTTTCATGTTCATCGACGAGCTGGTGCGGCTCGGGGCCGACATCCGGACCGACGGCCACCACGCGGTCGTCCGCGGCCGCGAGTGCCTGTCGGGTGCTCCGGTCCGAGCCACCGACATTCGCGCCGGCGCGGGGCTCGTGCTGGCCGGCCTGGTCGCCGAGGGCGTCACCACGGTGGCCGACGTGCACCACATCGATCGCGGCTACCAGGACCTCGTCGAGGCGCTTACCGGCCTGGGAGCTGACGTACGCCGGGAGCCCGATCCCGACCGCCTGGAGCTCTAGCCCCCAGCAGCTCTAGCCCTCAGCAGCTCTAACCCTCGGCGCCGCTGCTGGCGAGCAAGGTGCGTGCGGGCGCTGCCGCGGCCGGGAAGACCAGCAGCGAGTAGCCGGCGCCAGGGCGGCCCGCGGAGGGCGCGGCCGGCACGATGGTGGCCCGGATGGCCGCCTCGGCGAGGAGCTCCCGGAGCATGTCCGCGTCCTCCCGGCTGCGCACCGTGGCGACGGGGACCAGCAGCCCGTAGTCCTCGGGGCCGACGTCACGCAGCCGCACCCTGGGTTGCCGGCCGGATCCGAAGGCCCAGCGGGACAGCAGGATCAGGACTCCGACTGTGATCAGCGCGGCGACCGGGCCCAGCAGGTAGTGGTAGCTGTGCAGCATCGCCTGGCTCACCTCCGCGGTCGCGCCGGCCGGGTTCTACCCAGCATGCCACTGCTCGCCGCCCACCTCCCTACCGCGCAAGTCGTCCGGAGCCGCCGAGTGCGGACGGGCGTTAGGCTGCCCACGTTCGGCGCCGTACAGGGGGGCAGGTCGTGGCAGATCGCGTTGCGGTCATCGGCGCCGGGCTGATGGGCTCGGGGATCGCCCAGGTGGCGGCGGCAGCCGGCTACGACGTGACGTTGCAGGACGTCAGCACCGAGGCGCTCGAGCGAGCGGTGAGCGGCATCTCGTCGTCGTACGAGAAGTTCGTCGCCAAGGATCGGATGACCATCGCCGAAGCTGCCGCCGCGCGCGGCCGGATCTCGACGGTGACGGAGCTCGAGGCTGCCGCCGACGCCGACCTCGTCGTCGAGGCCGTGTTCGAGAAGCTGGAGGTCAAGCGGGAGGTCTTCGGCGTACTCGACCGGGTCTGCAGGCCGGAGACGGTGCTCGGTACCAACACCAGCGCGATCCCGGTCACCTCGATCGCCGCGGCGACCTCACGGCCGGAGTGGGTCGTCGGCACCCACTTCTTCTCACCCGTACCGATGATGAAGCTCTGCGAGCTGGTCCGCGGCTACCAGACCAGTGACGAGACGCTGGACCGGGCGCGGGCGTTCGCGGAGGCGGTCGGCAAGACCTGCATCGTGGTCAACCGCGACGTCTCCGGCTTCGTCACCACCCGGCTGATCGCCGCGCTGATGGTGGAGGCGGCCCGGCTGGTGGAGTCCGGCGTGGCCAGCGCCGAGGACGTGGACACCGCCTGTCGGCTGGGCTTCGGTCACGCGATGGGACCACTGGCGACCATGGACCTGACCGGGGTCGACGTCATGCTGCACGCCGGGCACAACATCTACGACGGCACCGGTGACGAGAAGTTCCGCCCGCCCGAGGTGATGGAGCGGATGGTGACCGCCGGTGACCTGGGCCGCAAGACCGGTCGCGGCTGGTATCGGTACGGCGGCTGAGCCGTGTTCGAGGGGTTCGACCTGACGACGGTCGACGCGAACGGCGTACGGCTGCGGGTGCAACGGCGTATCCGAACTCTGCGGACGCTGCCCCGATTCGTGGCTCAATCGTGACAGTGTCGCGCCAACGGTTCCCTCACCTACGGCGTCATAGTTCGCGAGAGCTTGGGCTGCGCGCCCGGCTGCGACGGGGGGTCCGGTGGAGGCAATCGCCGAGCGGCCGGGAGAGCTGCTGGTGCTGCAGGGCGATCTCGACGTGAGCACGGTGGCCGACGTACGCCTGGCCCTGCACGCAGCGATCGACGCCGGATCCGGTGACCTGGTGGTGGACCTGGCGAAGGTCCGGCTGCTCGACGCCACCGGGCTGGGCATGCTCGTGGGTGCCCACCGTCGGGCCGGGCGGTGCGGCCGGCGGCTGGTGCTGCGACGGGTGCCGGTCCGGATCGAGCGCCTGCTGGTGGCGACGAGGCTGCACCGGGTGCTGCGGGTGGAGCGCGCTCCGGTGGCGGTGGCCTGACCGGCGTACCCTCGGCTCATCCACCGAGGGGTACCGATGAGATACGACTGCCTGCTGGTCGAGCGCGCCGGCGACTTCGTGACGATCACGATGAACCGGCCGGAGCGGCGCAACGCGCTCTCGCTGCAGCACCTGCGTGAGCTGCACGCCGCCTTTGCCGAGACCGGCGAGAGCGACGCCCTCGGCGTGGTGCTGGCCGGTGCGGGGCCGGTCTTCTCCGCCGGCCACGACTTCGCCGACGTGGCGGGTGCCGACTACGACGCCGTACGCCGGCTGCTGTCCACCTGCACCGAGCTGATCGCCACGATGCAACGCATCCCGCAGCCGGTGGTCGCCCGGGTGCACGGGTTGGCCACCGCGGCCGGCGCCCAGCTGGTCGCCGCGGCCGACCTCGCCGTCGCGGCCGACACCGCCGGCTTCGCCGCTCCGGGCGGCAAGGGCGGCTGGTTCTGTCACACGCCGATGGTCGAGATCGCCCGCAACGTCGGGCGCAAGCGGGCGGCCGAGCTGGCGATGACCGGCGACGTCATCGACGCCGCCACCGCGCTGGACTGGGGGCTCGTCAACGCTGTCGTGCCGATGGCCCAGCTCGACTCCGCGACCGCCGACCTGCTCGAACGGGCGACGCGGGGCAGCTCGGCCAGCAAGGGGATCGGGAAGGCAGCCTTCTACACCCAGCTCGGCCTGGACCCGCAGCACGCCTATGCGTACGCCGTCGAGGTGATGGCGGCGACCAGCCAGACACCGGACGCCGCCGAGGGGATGGCGGCGTTCCTCGAGAAGCGCAAGCCGGACTGGCGGCGGGGATGAGCGGGGACGTCGGCAGCTGGTTCCCCGTGCCACCCGAGAACGAGCTGCCGGCGGACCTGCAGAAGCTGTTCGGCAAGGCGCGGGAGAACCTCGGCTTCGTCCCGAACGTCTTCCGCGCCTACTCCTTCCGACCGGACCGGCTGCGCACCTGGTTCGCCCACTTCAAGTCCCTGCACGTGCCGACGGAGAACCTCTCGGTCGCCGACCGCGAGATGATCGCCGTGGTCGTCTCGATGGCCAACGGCTGCCTCTACTGCCTGGTGGCGCACGGCGCCGCCCTGCGCGAGGCGCTCGGCGACCCCGTTCTGGGCGATCGGATCACGCTGGACTGGCGCCGCGCCGGCCTCGACGAGCGCCGTACAGCGATCTGTGCTTATGCCGAGAAGCTGACCCGTACGCCACGCGCGTGCGCGGAAGATGACCTAGCCGGGCTGCGCGCCGTCGGGCTCACCGACGAGGAGGTGTGGGACGTCGCCGAGGTCGCAGCGATGTACAACTTCACCAACCGGATGGCGATGGCGACCAACACGCTGCCGAACGAGGAGTACCACGCCCTCGCCCGCAGGCCGTCGTCCCCGGTTACCTGATCAAGGAAACGCTCGGAAGCTGTGGGGTCATCGAGCCGCGCGGAGGCCTGGGCTCTCCGCGCGGTCGAGGAAACCCCACCGCTCAAGCGCCGAAGTTGCAGGGTTTCTTCGACCGCGCGGCCGAGGCAAGCGCCGCATCGATCGATCGCAAGGTGCGACCGGAACGCGCGGACCCCTAGAGGTCGTCCAGCTTGTAGTCGCCGGTCGGCGAGGTGGGTGCGGCCGGGCTGGGCGGCGGCGTACCGGTGGCGGAGGTCGGCGGTGGTGGCGTGTCGAAGCTCGAGCCGGTGCTGGTGCCGTCCGTCGAGGTGGCCGACGTGTCGATCGGACCGTTCGAGGCGACGTGGGTGTCGAGAGCGCGGAGCGCGCTCACCACGGCCTCCGAGCTGCCGCCCTTGCGCTGCTCGGAGTAGAAGGCCTTGCCGAGGTCGCGCAGTAGCCCGTCCTCCTGTCGCTTGGCCTGCACCTCGCCGAGCTTCGCCTGGCCCTGCGCCATCAGCGGCGCTGCCTTTGCAGCCGCCTGCTGGGCGGCGTCGCGTGCCTTGTCGAGGAACCCCATCGCGTTTCTCCCTCTAGTCGAAGCTGCCGGACAGCAGGCCGCCGAGCGGCCCCTTCTTGTCGTCGCCGACGCCCATGTTCTTGGCCAGCGCCTTGGCCAGCCCCTCGATGGTCATCGACTGCAGGATCACGGTGCCGTCACCTTCGAGAGTGGCGAGGTTGAGCCCTTCGCCGCCGAAAAGCGCCGTCATCGCGGTCGATGCGTTCAGGGCTCCTACCCGCTCCACGCCGGAGCGGATCGTGTCCTGGAAGGCCACCACGCAGCCGGTGTCGACCTGGATCTTGCCGCCGTACCTGGCGGGATTGAGCTCGATGAAGTTGCCGGCGCCGGCGATGAACAGGGTGCCGCTCCCGCCGAACTTCTCCAGGACGAAGCCCTCGCCACCTCGTTGGCCACTGCGCAGCCCCGAGAAGGCGATGTCGAAGTCCACGGTCGACTCGGCCGCCACGAACGCGTCCTTCTCGGCGTACCAGCCGCGGTCGCCTTCCAGCTCGATCGCCCGCATCTCACCTGGCAGGACGCCGGCGAAGGTGACCAGCCCGGAGCCACCGACCGGGGTGTAGTACTGGAAGGCGAGCGACTCGCCGGCGATGACCCGCTTGCCGACGTCGAGCGCCTTGGCGAGGAGCCCGCCGGCGGCGCCTGCAGGGGTGCCGCCACCCACGCCGGCGGGCCGGGTGAGTCGGGTCTCGACGGTGACGTTCGTCGTCTTCCAGAGGAACTTGCCGGCCTCGCAGTAGACGGTCTGGCCGGCGGCGAGCTGGCAGACCGCCATCTGCATGGCGTTACCGACGAGCTTGTGCGCGAGCATGAGATCCCCTTATGGCGGGTCGCTCGAGGACGGGACCACCGGGCGGTCGGCCGCTGCCAGCGTGGATGCATCGGCGCCGGCCCTCGACCTCGTCCGGCGTACGGCGGCCATGGTGAGGGCGAAGGCGAGCAGGGTGAGCGGCCAGCCAAGCGCGATCTTGGTGAACGCGAGCCAGCCGGGGTGCCCGGTGACATAGAGCGCCCCCTGCACGCCGGCCCGGGTGGCGAAGACCGCTGCCCAGCCCGCAGTGGCCCACATGTGGACGCGCGCCACCCGGCCATCGGCCGGCGCCTTGGCTTCGCCGGAGCCCAGCGCTGCCAGCACCAGGCCGACGAGCGGCCTGCGCACCGCGATGGAGATCAGGAAGGCGGCGGCGTACACCGCGTTGATCACGATGCCGGGCAGGAAGTAGCCCTCGGCCCGGCCGAGCCACAGGGCGAACAGGGTCGAGACCAGCACGCCGAAGAAGCCGTTGGCGGCGTAGCGCAGTGGTTCGCGGCGGACCAGCCGGACCAGCAGCAGTACGCCGGCCAGCGCCAGAGCAGCCCCCACCGCGGGCCGGAGACCCAGCTGCGCATAGACGAGCACGAAGGCCACTGACGGCAGGGCGCTGTCCAGTACCCCGCGCGGCCCGCCGATGGCGGTGGCCAGCGCCGAGGGCGCCGGCCCTCTTTCCTGCTCAGCCATGACAGCCAAGGGTACGGCGCCCGGCGAAGGCTTTCGTCGCTCTGAGAGACTGCCGCGGGTCCGTGCGGGCCTCGTGCGGTGAGCGGAGGCGGGGTCCGGTGGCGGCGCAGCTCTCCCAGGTCGGCGTGGTCGGCCTGGGCACGATGGGCGCCGGCATCGCCGAGGTGCTCGCCCGCAGCGGTCTCGACGTGGTCGGCGTGGAGGTCACCGAGGACGCCCTGGCCCGCGGTCGCGGTCATCTCGAGCGCTCCACCGGACGAGCGGTCTCCCGCGGCAAGCTGGCCGAGGCGGACCGCACCGCGATCTTCGACCGGGTCTCCTTCCGCACCGGCCTGGACGCGCTCGCCGATGTCGGGCTGGTGTTGGAGGCCGTCCCCGAGCGGCTGGAGATCAAGCGGTCGCTGTTCAGCGAGCTGGACCGGATCTGCCGGCCCGAGACGATCCTCGCCACCAACACCTCCTCGCTGCCGGTCATCGACATCGCGATGGCCACCGGCCGGCCGGAGCGAGTCGTCGGCATGCACTGGTTCAACCCGGCCCCGCTCATGCGGCTCGTCGAGGTGGTGGGCACGGTGCGCACCGACCCGGCCGTCCTCGACGACGTCTGCGCGCTGACCGCCCGCGCCGGCAAGACCGCGGTGCGGGTGGGCGACCGGGCCGGCTTCATCGCCAACGCGCTGCTGTTCGGCTACCTCAACGCCGCCGCCACGATGTTCGAGTCGGGCCACGCGAGCCGCGAGGACATCGACACGGCGATGGAGGTCGACGTCGGCTTGCCGATGGGGCCGTTGACCCTGCTCGACCTGATCGGGCTGGACACGGCGTACGAGATCCTGGAGACGATGTACCGGTCCTCGCGGGACCGGCTGCATGCCCCGGCGCCGATCCTGCGGCAGCTGGTCACCGCCGGACTGCTCGGGCGCAAGACCGGGCGTGGCTTCTATCGCTACGACGGCAGCGACGAACCCGCGCCTCCCGCACCTGTCGAGCCGCGGCCGGTGGCGCGAATCGGCGTGGTGGGGGCCGGCTCGCCGGCGCCCCAGATGGCGGCGGAGCTGACCGACGCCGGGTACGACGTCCTGCGGCTAGATCACGATGCGGACCTCGAGCCGCTCGCCGATCGCGACCTGGTCCTGTTGGCCACGGAGGGCGACGCGCGCGCCCTGGCCCTGGTGGAGAGGTCGCTGCGTCCCGGCACCGTGCTCGCCATCCCGATGCCGGCCGGCGGCCCCGTCATGCGGCAGGTGACGCGGACATGCTGGCCGGCCGACGTGGTGGGGCTGCGCTGGCGCCCGGCGCTGGTGGAGGTCGCCTCGACCGTGGTGACCGCGCCGGACGCTGGCGCCGCCGTCCGTGCGGTCTGGGAGAAGGCGGGCCGCACCGTCGTGTCCTGCCGGGACCGGACCGGCCTGATCGTGGCCGCGCTGCTCTTTCCGCACCTCAACGACGCCGTCCGGATGCTGGAGTCCGGCTACGCGAGCGTCGAGGACATCGACTCGGCCATGAAGCTGGGGTGCGGCTATCCGGCCGGGCCGTTCGAGCTGCTGGACCGGATCGGGCCCGACGTGGTGCTGACGATGCAGAGCGCCCTCCATCGAGCCACGCCGGAACCGGGCCTCGCCCCGGCCCCGCTGCTGGAGCAGATGGTCCTCGGCGGTCGTGGCTTCCGTGGCACAGCCACCGGCTGACGGGCCATGGAGCACCTGGAGAGCTGGCCGGACGGCGACTGGGTGGTGCGCCATGTCACCGGATCCGCGTCGGCCAAGCCCTACCGTTGCCCGGGCTGCGACCAGCAGATCCGCCCGGCCACGCCGCATGTCGTCGCCTGGCCGGAGAGCAGCCTGGACGACCGCCGGCACTGGCACACCGCCTGCTGGCGCGCCCGTGACCGCCGCGGGGTCAAGGTGCACCGGTCGAAGAACGCGCCCCGTCATGGCTGAGCCGGCCGCGCTGCCCGCTGTGCCGATGCCGGTGCCCACGCCGGGCCGACCGGCCTCGCCGGGCGACCCGATCCGGGCCAGCACGGTGCTCCCCGCCGTACGCCGGCCGGTTGCCCTGGTGACCGCCGACGGGCTGACCCTCGAGGGCGAGCTGGCAGCTCCGGCCGGGCGGCCGGCGGTGGCAACGATGGTGTGCCTGCACCCGCTGCCGACCGCCGGTGGCTCGATGGACAGCCACCTGTTCCGAAAGGCCGCCTGGCGGCTGCCCGCCCTCGCCGGCATCGCCGTGCTGCGGTTCAACACCCGGGGCACCGGCGGCAGCGAGGGTCACTTCGACCGCGGCGAGGCAGAGCGGTACGACGTCGCCGCCGCGCTCGACCTGGTCGAGGCCGGCGTGGGCGGCGAGTTGCTGCCCGACCCGTGGCTGGTGGGCTGGTCGTTCGGTTCCGAGCTGGTGCTGCGCTACGGCTACCAGGACGCCACGGTGGCCGGCGGCATCCTGATCTCGCCGCCGCTCAAGCTTGCCGGCGCCGCAGATCTGGCCGGCTGGGAGCGGACCGGGAAGCCGCTGGTCGCCCTGATCCCAGAGAACGACGACTACCTGCGCCCGGCGCAGGCGCGGCAGCGCTTCGCCGCGGCCCCCAGCGCGGAGATTCTCGCGATCGAGGACGGGAAGCACCTGCTGGTGGGCGCCCGGCATACCGGCAGGGTGCTCGATGAGATCGCGGCTCGGCTCGCGCCCGGTTCGAGGCCGCTGCCGACGACCTGGGAGCCGGACCGGTGAACAGCTTCTCCCTTGCCGGCCGAACCGCACTGGTGACCGGTGCCTCCCGTGGGATCGGCCGCGCCGTGGCACTCGGTCTGGCCGCGTCCGGTGCCGACGTGGCGCTGGTGGCCCGTACCGAGGCGGCGTTGGTCGAGGTCTGCACCGAGATAGAAGCCGGCGGCCGCAAGGCCGTCGTACTGCCCTGTGACGTCACCGACCCCGCCGCCGTGGCGCGCATGGTGGCCGCGGCGATCGAGCGACTGGGTCAGCTCGACGTCGTGGTCAACAACGCCGGCGGCACGTCTTTCCGGGCACCCTTCACCCGGATGCGGCCGATCGGGTGGGACAAGGTGCTGCGGCTCAACCTCGACTCGGTCGTCTCGGTCTGCGCGGCGGTCGGACCGCACCTGCTCGAGCGCGGCACCGGCTCGGTGATCAACATGGCGTCGGTGGCCGGCCTGGTCGGGACTCCCCAGCTGGCGCCGTACGGCGCCGCCAAGGCCGCGGTGATCTCACTGACCCGCTCGCTTGCCATGGAGTGGGGCGAGTCCGGCGTCCGGGTGAACGCCCTCTGTCCCGGCTGGACCAAGACCGAGCTGAACGAGGGGCTGCGGACCGATCCCGCCGTGGCCGGCGATCTGGTGGCGGGGTCGGCGCTCGGCCGCTGGGCGGGTGTCGAGGAGATGGTCGGCCCGACGGTGTTCCTGGCCAGCGACGCGTCGTCGTACGTCACCGGTGCCGTGCTCGTCGTCGACGGCGGGCTCACCGCTGGTGGCCGGTAGGTTCGCCAGCGATGCCGGTCGAGCTGCGGTGTGACGACGTCGGGACCGGGCTGCCGGTCGTGCTGCTGCACGCGTTCCCGCTCTCCGCGGCGATGTGGTCGGCGCAGCGGGAGGCGCTGTCGGCCGACTACCGCGTGCTGACCCCCGACCAGCGAGGCTTCGGGGGCTCACCGCTGGGGGACGACGAGCCGTCGCTGGACGCCGTCGCCGACGACGTGGCGGCGCTGCTGGATGTGAAGGCGATCGACCGCGCCGTGGTCGGCGGGCTGTCGATGGGCGGCTACGTGGCGATGGCCTTCGCCCGTCGCCATCCCGAGCGGCTGGCCGGTCTGGTGCTCGCCGACACCAAGGCGAGCGCCGACGCGCAGCCCGCCCGGGACAAGCGCGAGCGCATCGCCCGCGCCGTGCTGGCGGCGGGGAACGCCGCCGTCCTGCTCGAGGAGGTGCTGCCGACGTTGCTGGGCGACACCAGCGAGCGCGAGCGACCGGAGGTGGTCGCGGCCGTCCGGCAGATGGTGACCGACGCGCCCGCCCCGGCGGTGGCCTGGGCGCAGCGGGCGATGGCGGCCCGGCCCGAGTCCTTGGCGTCGTTGCGGTCGGTCGGCGTACCGACGCTGGTGGTCGTCGGTGCGCAGGACCGGCTCTCACCCCCCGAAGAGGCGCAACAGATCGTGGACGTCGTACCGGGAGCCGAGCTGCGTCAGATCGCCGCGGCTGGCCATCTCTGCGCCGTCGAGACACCGGCGGAGTTCACCCGGGCGGTCGGCGACTTCCTGACCCGGCTCAGCTAGCGCGCGTCCTGGCTGGGGGTGACCACCTCGCGGAGCACCAGCGAGATGGCCGCGGCGGTCGGAATGGCGAGCAGTGCGCCCACGACCCCCAGCAGCGCGCCGCCGATGAGCGCGGCCACCAGGGTGGCGGTTCCACTGACCTCGACACTGCGCCCCATCACCCGCGGGTAGATGAGGAAGTTCTCCACCTGCTGATAGATCACGAAGAAGGCGAAGGCGGCGATGCCCACCGGGGTGGATACGAAGAAGCACACCGCCGTGACCACGATGGCGCCCAGCGTCGCCCCGATGAGCGGGATGAGGTCGGTGATGGCGACCAGCATGGCGAGCGCCAGTGGGTAGGGCACGCCGGCTATGAGCAGGAAGATGAATGCCGCGCTTCCGGCGATGCCGGCGATGGTCAGCGCGCCGGCGACGTAGCCGCCCACCTTGTCGAGGGTCTCGTCGGCCAGCAGGCCCACCCGGGCGCGGCGCGATCGAGGGACCATTCGGTACGCCGTGGCCTTGATCTGGTGGAAGGAGCCCAGGAAGTACAGCGTCAGGATCAGGATCGTCAGAAAGCTGAAGAACGCGCCGAGGACGAGTTTCCCCACTCCCACCACACCACCGAGCGCGGAGCTGCCGAAGCCACCGCCGGTGAGTGCTGTCCGCGCCTTGTCGAGGAAGTGGAACCGGGCGTCCAGGTCGGCGACCGTCCCGTTGTCCTGGAGCTTGTTGATGTACGTCGGCAGCTCGTGCGCGAACTGGCTGGTCTGGTTGACCACCGGTGGGATCACCGCGAAGCCGAAGCCGATGAAGAACAGGATCACCCCGGCGAAGACGACGCCGATCGCCCCCTTGCGCGGGATGCCGTGCCGCTCCAGCCAGGCGACCGTGGGGTTCAGCCCGATGGCCAGGAATGCGGAGATGACGACGAGGATGAGGACCTGGCGGACGTGGACCAGCGCCTGCAAGATCATGTATGCGAGAGCAACGCCCAGCGCCCCGGTGAAGCCGACCCGAAACGGCGACCGGGCGTTCAGCGGCCGGCCGGGTCGCCCGAACGGGTTCTCCTCGTCCGCCTTCGCCTCCAGCCGGCGTACCGCGGTGTCGAGCAGCGGGTCGTCCGCGGCGACCGTGGCGACCTCCGCCGCCTCGACCGCAACCGAGCGAGCCTCCATCGCCCCCGAGCGGGCCGCGACCGCGTCGGCCCGCGCCTCGACCGCACCGGCGCGCGCGTCGTCGGCGTCGGAGCGGGCCGCGACCGCCTCGGTCCGCGCCTCGTCGGCGGACTGGGCAGCCTCGAGGGCCCGCTCGGCCGAGGCCTCGAGGTCGGCCGGTTCGCTGCGCTGGTCTGTGCTCACGACACCGCTTCTCCGCTGCGGGCAACCGAAATTGGCCGCCGGTACGCGTTGTGCCCCGCAAGCGCGCGGTTCAGGCGCCGGTGCCGGCGGCGCCCATGGCGGCCGCCAGGCCGTCCCGCAGCCTCGTGAGCTCCGCCCGGATCGCGTCCCGCTGCCGGGCCAGCGCCTCGACCTGCTGCTGGGCCGCCTGCGTCGTGCCCGCGGCCTGGCGGCGCGCCTCCCCGACAACCCGGTCAGCTTCGCCGCGGGCCTTGGCCACCAGAGAGGCCGCCTGCTGCTCCGCCGCCCGGTTGCGCCCCTCGCGCTCCTTGGCGTTCGCCGCCTCGTGCTGCTGCAGCCTGCCCTGCAGCGCCTCGGCCTCGGCCCGACCGGTCGCCCGCAGCGCGTCGGCCTCCTGCTCGGCCAGCGCGAGCATCTTGCCGATCCGCTCGCCGAGCGCTTCGTAGGTCGGCCGCCCCCGCTCGAGCTCGGCCTGCATGGCGCCCGCGTCACGACGGACCCGGACGACCTCTTCGCGAGCCGAGCCGGCGCTCTGCTCCGCCGCCGCGGCGTGCTGCTCCGCCGTGGCCAGCAGCTCCTCGAGCCAGGCGACGTGGCGGTCGACCTGGGTGCGGTCGTAGCCGCGCAGCACGACATCGAAGCCGCGCTGCTCGGTCTCCTCCTCCAGCGGTACCAGGCTGGTGGTCGTCTCCTCGGCGCTCATGGCGGTCTCCCTCATCCCTCGGAATGGCGGCGTCCCCGCCGGTTGCTCAACCCGCCAGCGCGCCGCTGCGCCAGACCAGCACCGCGAGGGCGACCGCGCCCAACAGCAGCGCCAGCCGGACCAGCCGGCGGAGGACGGACAGCACGACTGCTACGGCCAGTACGACGAGCAGCCACCCGTAGCTGGCGTAGGGACCGGCGAAAGAGGACGCTTCGGGCACGGCCCCATCCTGACGCACGAACCGCGCTTCCTGGGGCAGGCGCGAGGATCTCACCGCCGCGGCGCGGCCTGGACCAGCTCGGTGAGCACGCCGCCGACGTCCTTGGGATGGAGAAAGGCGATCGAGGCCCCCATCGACCCGTGCCGTGGCCTCTCGTCGATCCGGCGTACGCCGGCGGCGCCGATCGCCGCAAGTGCCGCTTCGACGTCCTCCACGCCGTACCCGATGTGGTGCACGCCCTCGCCGTGGCGAGCGAGAAAGCGGCCGACCGGTGTCTGCGGGGTGAGCGGCTCGAGCAGCTGGACGTAGGAGGCCCCGGCCGGCTCGTCGGCGACCGCCAGCATCGCTTCCCGCACCCCCTGGTCCTCGTGGGTCTCGCGCGCGACGACCGTGAGGCCGAAGGTTCTCCGGTAGAAGCCGACCGCGCGCTCGAGGTCCCGGACGGCGATCCCGACGTGGTCGATGCGGGTCAGCATGTCGGTATCGTGGCAGTGCCCCACCCACCGTCACGGGAGGCCCGCATGCCCGGCTCAGTGATCGTCTCCGGCGCCCGTACGCCGATCGGCAAGCTGCTCGGCGCCTTCGCCACCCTCGCCGCGGTGGATCTCGGTGGCAGCGCGATCTCGGCCGCCCTCGACCGTGCCGGCATCGCTGGTGAGCAGGTGGAGTACGTGATCCTCGGCCAGGTGCTGCAGGCCGGCGCCGGCCAGATCCCGTCCCGGCAGGCGGCGGTGAACGGTGGCATCCCGATGACCGTGCCGTCGGTCACGATCAACAAGGTCTGCCTGTCCGGCCTCGACGCCATCGCACTCGCCGACCAGCTGATCACAGCGGGGGAGTTCGACGTCGTGGTGGCCGGCGGGATGGAGTCGATGACCAGCGCGCCGCACCTGCTGGCCGGGGCCCGACAGGGCTACAAGTACGGCAACGGCACGCTGCTCGACTCCATGGCGCACGACGGGCTGTTCTGCGCGTTCGACCAGGTGGCGATGGGCGAGTCGACCGAGCGCTACAACGCCAAGCTCGGCATCACCCGAGCGGAGCAGGACGAGTTCGCCGCCCGGTCCCATGAGCGCGCCGCTGCCGCCATGAAGAACGGCACCTTCGACGAGGAGATCGTCCCGGTACCGATCCCACAGCGGAGGGGGGAGCCGCTGCTGGTGACCGAGGACGAGGGTGTCCGCCCCGGCACGACGCCGGAGTCGCTCGCCGCGCTGCGGCCGGCGTTCGCCGCCGACGGCACGATCACGGCCGGCTCGGCGTCGCAGATCTCCGACGGCGCCTGCGCGGTCGTGGTGATGTCCCGGCGCAAGGCCGAGGAGCTCGGTACGCCGGTGCTGGCGGAGATCGGCGCTCATGGCGTCGTGGCCGGCCCGGACGCCTCCCTGCAGTCCCAGCCGTCCGGCGCGATCGCACGGGCACTCCGACGAGAAGGCATGACCTCGGGCGACCTCGACCTGGTGGAGATCAACGAAGCGTTCGCTTCGGTGGGGATCCAGTCCATGCGCGATCTCGGCCTCGACGCGGACAGGGTGAACGTCAACGGGGGTGCCATCGCGCTCGGTCATCCGATCGGGATGTCAGGCGCCCGGATCGCGCTGCACCTGGCGCTCGAGCTGCGCCGCCGCGGTGGTGGGGTGGGCGCGGCCGCGCTCTGCGGCGGCGGCGGCCAGGGCGACGCATTGATCCTCAGGGTTCCGGTCGCCGGCTGAGACGTGGCCCGCTCTCCACGTTCCCATCGTGGCGATCGCCCGTGACCGCGCCGGTGCGGGTTCGGCGAACTGGCGACGTGGCCCAGCTCGTCGAGCGGGCAACCGACGGCGACCCACGAGCCGTGGCCCGGCTGATCTCCCTGGTCGAGAACGCCGCGCCGGAGCTGCGACAGGTGGCCGCGGCGCTGTCGTCCAGGGCCACGGGCAAGGCGCGGGTGATCGGGCTGACCGGATCTCCCGGCGTCGGAAAGTCGACGTCCACGTCGGCGCTGGTGACGGCATACCGAGAGCGCGGTCTGCGGGTCGGCGTCCTGGCGGTGGACCCGTCGTCGCCGTTCTCGGGCGGCGCCCTGCTAGGAGACCGCGTCCGGATGCAGGACCACGCGACCGACCGCGATGTCTTCATCCGCTCGATGGCGACCCGCGGCCATCTCGGCGGGCTGGCCTGGGCCACCCCGCAGGCTGTGCGGATCCTCTCCGCAGCCGGCTGCGACGTCGTACTCGTCGAGACTGTCGGCGTCGGCCAGGCCGAGGTGGAGGTGGCCTCGATGGCCGACTCCACGGTGGTCCTGCTCGCTCCGGGGATGGGTGACGCGATCCAGGCAGCCAAGGCGGGGATCCTCGAGATCGCCGACGTCTTCGTCGTCAACAAGGCCGACCGGGACGGCGCGCAGGCTACGATCCGGGACCTGCGCTACATGCTCTCGCTGGCGGAAAGGCGCGAGGGCGACCTGTGGAAGCCACCCATCGTGCCCACCGTCGCCTCTCGGGGCGAGGGGATCGGCGATGTGGTAGCCGCGCTCGAGCGGCACGGCGACTGGCTCCGGCGTACGGGCGAGCTGGACCGGCGGCGCCGAGCCCGGGTGGCCGACGAGATCGAGGCGATCGCGGTGACGGCCCTGCGGGAGCGCATCGGAGACCTGCGTGGGGGTACGGCGCTCGACTCGCTCGCAGGCGAGGTGGTGACCGGGGGATTGGACCCGTACACCGCCGCGGACCGGCTGGTGGCCGGGCTGACCGGCTGACGGGCTCGCCGCCTCGAGCCGGAGCCGGAGCCGGAGCCGGTACGGATCGGGCACTTGGTGCTGGAGGAACTGCCCGCGTAGTCTCCGCGCCACCGTGCATCGATTACCCCGCCGGGAGGACCAGGTGAGCGTCTCCAAGGATCGGCTCCGGGGCGCAGCGGCGCCCTCCGACGAGCTGTACGCAACCATCGAGGACAGTGCTGACTTCCGGGAGCTCCGGCGGAAGTTCCGTGGCTTCGCGTTCCCCGTGACGGCGCTGTTCCTGGCCTGGTACCTCCTCTATGTGGTGGCATCGGGCTGGTTCCGCGGCTTCATGGGCACCAAGCTGTGGGGAAACATCAACGTCGCCTACGTGTTCGGTCTGCTGCAGTTCGTGACGACGTTCCTCATCGCCTGGCTCTACTGGCGGCACGCCGACCGCCAGCTCGACCCGCTGGCCGCCCGTATCCGGGGCGAGATCGAGGGAGTCGACGGCAAGCGGCGCGGGGGCCGGCGGGAGACAGTGCGATGACGACGGCGCTCATCTCCGCGGCCGCGGCCGGAGCCTCGAACAGCCAGCGCACGCTCACCATCTCCCTGTTCGTGCTCTTCGTCGCCGTCACCCTGTACATCACCCTGCGGGCTAGCCGGCAGAACAAGACCGCCGCCGACTTCTACGCCGGCGGGCGTTCCTTCACCGGTCTGCAGAACGGCGTAGCCATCGGTGGCGACTACATGTCGGCGGCGTCGTTCCTGGGCATTGCGGGTCTCATCGCGCTCTACGGTTACGACGGTTTCCTCTACTCGATCGGCTTCCTGGTCGCCTGGCTCGTGGCGCTGCTGCTAGTCGCCGAGCTCATGCGTAATTCCGGTCGCTTCACGATGGCCGACGTCCTTGCCTACCGGATGCGCCAGCGCCCCGTGCGGACGGCGGCGGGCATTTCCACGATTACCGTCTCGATCTTCTACCTGCTCGCGCAGATGGTCGGTGCCGGCGCGCTGGTCGCTCTCCTGCTCGGCGTCACCGGCACCGCCGCCAAGAACCTCACGGTCGTCGCCGTGGGCGCCCTCATGATCTTCTACGTGACCGTCGGCGGCATGCGCGGCACCACCTGGGTCCAGATCGTCAAGGCCCTCCTGCTCATGACCGGAACGACACTCGTGACGTTGCTGGTGATGTTCAAGTTCGGCTGGAACGTCAGCGACCTGCTCGGTACTGCCGCCACCAAGAGCGGCAAGGGGCAGTCTTTCCTGGAGCCGGGCCTGCGGTACGCAACGGACGCCCAGGGGCTGGCCGGGAAGCTCGACCTGATCAGCCTGGGCCTCGCCCTGGTGCTCGGCACCGCCGGCCTACCGCACATACTGATCCGCTTCTACACCGTCCCGACGGCGAAGGACGCCCGGCGCTCGGTGGTATGGGGAATCGGCATCATCGGCTCCTTCTACCTCATGACCATCGCGCTCGGCTTCGGGGCCGCCGCCCTGGTCGGGAGCAAGGCGATCGCCGCCCAGAACAAGGCGGGCAACACCGCCGCACCGCAGCTGGCCCAGGCCATCGGCAACGACTTCTTCGGCTCGACCGGCGGCACGATCCTGTTGGCCGTCATCGCGGCGGTGGCGTTCGCGACGATCCTGGCGGTGGTCGCCGGGCTCACCCTCGCCTCGTCATCCTCGTTCGCGCACGACATCTACGCCAACGTCATCAAGCGGGGGGCGACCAACGAGCGCGACGAGGTACGGGTCGCGCGCATCGCCGCCTTCGTCATCGGCGCGGTCGCCATCGTGCTGAGCATCTTCGCCCAGAACCTCAACGTCGCCTTCCTGGTGGCGCTCGCGTTCGCGGTCGCGGCGTCGGCGAACCTGCCGGCGATCCTCTACAGCCTGTTCTGGAGGCGGTTCAACACATCGGGGGCGGTTGCCGCGATCTATGGCGGCCTGCTTTCCGCCTTGGTGCTTGTCATCTTCTCGCCGGTCGTCTCCAGCAAGGCGACCTCACTGTTCCCGAAGCACGACTTCGCCTGGTTCCCGCTGGACAACCCGGGAATCGTCTCCATCCCGCTCGGCTTCCTCTGCGGCTGGCTCGGCACGGTGCTGAGCAAGGAGTACGACGCCCAGCGGTACGTCGAGCTGGAGGTCCGCTCACTGACCGGCGTAGGCGCCGAGCAGGCGGTGGCGCACTAGCTGACGCAAGCTCCCGAGGTGGCGCTGAAGCTCAGAGACTGGGCGGGCCCTGAGGACACGCACGCCATCCAGCGCCTTGCCACCAAACTGTGGCCGCGAGGTCTGCATCCCGGCGGGCTGGGCTGGGCCGCGGCGAGAGGCAGGCTCGCGGAGCACCTCGTCCTGGCTGAGGGCGACGGCGTGGTCGGCTGGGCGGGAGTGAGCCAGCCCGGGGAGCTGGTGGCCCAGGTCGATCCCGGCAGCCCGCGAGCGGCGCGGAACCTCGTCGAGTGGTTGCTCGCTGCTGCGAACGGGCCGGAACTCACTATCGAGGTGGCCCACGGAGATCGCGTTCTGAGCGACGCACTCCTTGCTGCCGGCTTCTTGAGCTGCCCGAATCGCGGTGTGGGCGTCGGCATGCGCCATCCGGCTGTGGACCGTCCTCCGTCGATCGGCGGCGGCTACCGGGTCCGCAACGTCGAGCCCGGTGAGCTGGCAGACCGGGTGGAGGTTCATCGTGCGGCGTGGAAGCCGGCACTGCTGCCGTGGCATCCCGACCACCGGCCGGTGACGGATCCGGAGGCCACCAGCCCGTTCACCCGTGGGCACTACGACGCGGTCCGCCGGACCTGGCTGTATGACCCGCGGCTCGACCTCGTGGTGGTGGCGCCGGACGGCAGCCTGGTCGCCTGCTGCATCGCCTGGTTCGACCCGGCGACGGGATGCGCCGAGATCGAGCCGCTGGGTGTGGTGCCCGAACATCGGAGGAGGGGGCTCGCCGGTCTCTTGTGCCTCGAGGTAGCGGCTCGAGTTGCCAGAGCCGGTGGCCGGGAGGTGTTCATCAACACCGGCCCGCGCCCGGACTATCCGGCGCCGTATGGGGCTTACACGAAGGCAGGCTTCGAAGTTGTCAGTCGAACCAGCCCATACCGGCTTGTCCGCTGAGAGGCCGGGCCCGTCGGTACCCGGTGGCACCGGGGAAGGGAGCCTGCCAGCCTGGGTACCCTGACTGGGTGGACCCCAACTACATCGCTGCTGGCCGCGCCCGGTGGCAGGAGCGCTACGACGCGGCAACCAAGCGCGACGCCGACTTCACGACGTTGTCCGGCCTCGAGCTCGAACCGGTCTACGGCCCGGCCAACGGCGTCGCGGTCGAGGGGTTCGAGCGGATCGGCTGGCCGGGCGAGTACCCCTACACCCGGGGGCTGCACGCGACCGGCTACCGCGGCAAGCCGTGGACGATCCGGCAGTTCGCCGGCTTCGGCAATGCCCGCCAGACCAACGAGCGCTACAAGATGATCCTGGCCGGCGGCGGCAACGGCCTGTCCGTGGCCTTCGACATGCCGACGCTGATGGGCCGCGACTCCGACGACCCGCGCTCGCTCGGTGAGGTGGGCCACTGCGGCGTCGCGATCGACTCCGCCGCCGACATGGAGCTGCTGTTCTCCGACATCCGGCTCGGCGATGTCACGACGTCGATGACGATCAGCGGTCCTGCCGTACCGGTGTTCTGCATGTACCTCGCCGCTGCGGAGCGGCAGGGCGTCGACATCTCGACCCTCGACGGCACGCTGCAGACCGACATCTTCAAGGAGTACATCGCCCAGAAGGAGTGGCTCTTCCCGCCCGAGCCGCATCTGCGCCTCATCGGCGACCTGATGGAGTACTGCGCGGCCGAGATCCCGCGCTACAAGCCGATCTCGGTCTCCGGCTACCACATCCGCGAGGCCGGCTCGACTGCCGCGCAGGAGCTCGCCTTCACCCTGGCCGACGGCTTCGCCTACGTCGAGCTCGGCCAGTCCCGCGGCCTCGACGTCGACCTCTTCGCGCCCGGCCTGTCGTTCTTCTTCGACTCCCACCTTGACTTCTTCGAGGAGATCGCCAAGTTCCGCGCCGCCCGGCGGATCTGGGCCCACTGGCTGCGCGACGTCTACGGCGCCAAGACAGAGCGGGCGCAGTGGCTGCGCTTCCACACCCAGACCGCCGGGGTCTCGCTGACCGCTCAGCAGCCGGACAACAACGTCGTCCGGACGGCGGTCGAGGCGCTGGCCGCCGTTCTTGGCGGCACCAACTCGCTGCACACCAACGCCCTCGACGAGGTGCTCGCGCTGCCCAGCGAGAAGGCGGCACAGATCGCCATGCGCACCCAGCAGGTGATCATGGAGGAGACCGGCGTCGCCAACGTGGCCGACCCCCTCGGTGGCTCCTGGTACGTCGAGGCGCTGACCGACCGGATGGAGGCGGAGGCCGAGGAGATCTTCGCCCGGATCCAGGGCATGGGCAGCGACGGCTCGATGACCCGCGGCATCCTGCGCGGGATCGAGGACGGGTGGTTCATGTCCGAGATCGCCGAGTCGGCGTTCCAGTACCAGACCGCTCTGGAGAAGGGCACCAAGAAGATCGTCGGCGTCAACACGCTCACCGACTCGGTCGAGGACCCGCTGGAGATCCTGCGGATCTCGCACGAGGTCGAGCTGGCGCAAAAGCGCGAGCTGTCGGCACGGCGGGCCGGGCGCGACGAGGACGCCGTACGCCGCTCGCTCGCGGTGATGGTCGAGGTGGCACGCACCGAGGCCAACCTGGTGCCGCCGATGCTCGACGCCGTCCGCGCCGAGGCCAGCCTCGGCGAGATCTGTGACGCGCTGCGCTCGGAGTGGGGCTCCTACACCGAGCCGCCGCGGTTTTGACCACCCTCCGGGGCTGCCGCAACTTCCGCGACCTAGGTGGCCATCCGACGGTGGACGGCCGGCGGGTGCGGACCGGCCGGGTCTTCCGGAGCGACAGCCTGCACGGGCTGACGGAGGCGGACGTCACCGAGCTGCGCCGGATAGGCGTCACCACGGTCTATGACCTGCGGATGCCCGAGGAGGTCGAGGCGTTCGGGGTGGGCGCGCTCTACGACGGCGAAGGGGCGGCCCGCTACGTGCACGCACCGATCTTCGAGACCACGCCGGAGCACTGGCTGGCCTCCGACGAGCCGTACAGCGCCGAGCGGGTCGGTCGTGAGTACTTCGACATGCTCGAGCTCGGCGCGGTCTCCATCCATCGCATCGCCGCCGACCTCGGCTCGGAGCACAACCTGCCGGCGGTTTTTCACTGCATGGCCGGCCGTGACCGGACCGGCACCGTGGCCGCGGTGCTGCTGTCGACCCTCGGCGTCGACGACGCGACGATCGCAGCGGACTACGCCGTCACCGGTGAGCGGCTGCCCGAGGAGAACCTCGTGTCGGGCGCCGTGGAGAAGCTGCTCGCACACATCCAGCGAGACCACGGCTCGGCGGTCGACTACCTGCGGTCCACCGGCGTGACCGACGAGGCGCTCGAGTCGCTGCGCCGCGCCCTACTGGAGTAGTGGCGCGCCGGCCGGTCGCTCCCGCGCCACGCTGCTCGCTGCCGCGCGTCGTACTGATGTAGGGAAACCCCCGATTCATCGCCGGGGCCGGTTCGCCACTGTGCTGGCGAGGAGGTGACTGGCGTGACGGGGCTCTACCTGACCGAGTGCTACTGGCCGGCGGGCGGGTTCCCCGAGCTGGCAGCCGCCACCGACCGACTGCGGGCCGCCACGGGCAGCACCTCGGTAGGGAGGGGTGCCACCGGTTTCCTTGGATCGCTGCTGGTCCCGACCGACGAGGTCGTGTTCTGCCTGTTCCGGGCGCAGAACCCGGCGGCCGTCACCGCCGTGAGCGAGCGCGCCGGCGTGGGGCTCGACCGCGTGGTCGCCTGCCGTGGGATGGCCGGCGCGTCGACCGGCTGGCAGGGCGCTGCTCGCCCGGCCGGCATTACGGCGGCGGACCGCTAGCCCGACGACTTGGCTGTGGCCGCAGCGCTTTATGGTCACCGCGGCAGAGGGGGGCCGCGGTGGCCGGCGGATCGAGGCGCTGCGGCCACAGCCGACGCTGGGCACGAGCTGGCCGCTCCCGGTACCCTGTGGATCTCTGACCGCGTGCGCGCCCTGCCCCCGCTGCAAACCACCGGAGGGGGTAACCCGACGGCCAGGAACCTGGTTGGCCGGCCGGTGGAGCTGGCGGAGATGTGTCGCCTGCTCGATGATGCCTGCGAGAGCCTCGCCGCTCTGTGTCTTTACGGCCCGGCGGGTGCCGGCAAGAGCACGCTGGTCATGGCGGGCGCCCGGCTGGCACGGGAGCGCGGCTTCGCAGTCCTGGCCTGCCGACCGGCGCAGTCGGAGGCCAACCTGTCCTTCGCCGCGCTGGCGGACCTCCTCGCGGGCGTGCCGGAGCCAGTGCTGTCCCGCCTACCTCCGGCTCAGCGGCAGGCGCTCGACGTCGTGCTCCTTCGGGCCCAACCGGAGCCGGGAGATGCTGGCACCGACCTGCGCACGGTCGCCACGGCGGCGCTCTCCGCGATCCGTGGCCTCGTCGGGACGTGTGTTCTCCTAGCCGTCGACGACGTGCAGTGGCTGGACGCCTCGTCGACGCGCGTACTGGAGTTCGTGGCCCGGCGGTTGACCGAGCACCCCGTGGCCGTGCTGACGTCGCTGCGCTGCGACGGAGCACCGGGGCCGGTGCTCGCACTGGATCATGTGCTGCCGCCGGAACGGCGACGGGAGCTGCTGGTCGGCCCGCTGAGCATGGGCGCGCTGCATCGGTTGGTCCGTGACTGCTTCGGGCATTCCCTCCCCCGGCCGACGCTGGTCGCGCTGGCCGAGGTCTCCGGCGGCAACCCCTTCTACGCCCTGGAGATCGCGCGCGCCCTGGACGATGCGCCGTACGTCGCCGGCGAGCCGCTGCCGGTTCCCCAGACCCTCAGGGAGCTGGTGGCTGCCCGGATTGCGGCACTCCCCGCCGACACCTCGGCGGCGCTGCTGGTGGCTGCTGTGGCCGGTTCACCGTCGGTGGAGCTGCTCACGGCCGTCTCCGGTGATGCCGCCGCGGCGTTGGAGCCGGCTTTCGTCGCGGGCGTCGCACAGCTGGACAACGGCCTGTTGCGGTTCACCCATCCCTTGCTGGCGGCCGGGGTGCGGGCCGCGGCGGGCTCGGAGCGGCTGCGTGAGGTGCATCGCCGGCTGTCGGTCGCCGGCGTCGATCCGGAGGAGCGCGCACGCCACCTGGCTGAGTGCACGGAGTCGCCGGACGAGGATGTGGCCACCCGGCTCGAGGACGCTGCAAGGGACGCTCGCCGCCGGGCGGCCCCCGCGGTGGCCGCCGAGCTCGCTCGGCACGCCGTACGGCTGACCCCTGTCAGGGGAGGGGAGGACTACGCGCGGCGCAGCATCGCGGTGGCCGAGTACCTGCTGGAGGCCGGTGACGCCGCGGCTGCTCGGGTGCTGCTCACCGCCACGGTCGAGGTTCTTCCACCGTCCGTACGCCGTGCGCAGGCGTACTTCCTGCTGGCCATGATGGCCTGGCTCGCCGGCCAGGCCCGGGAAGCCCGTGCCCTCGGTGCCGCGAGCCTGACCGATGCAGCCGGGGACCGCCTGCTCACCGCCAGGGCCCATGCCTGGTCGGCCCTGTTCTCCGACGACGCGGGCGAGCAGTTGGACCACGCTGAGTCGGCCTTGCGGCTGCTCGACGAGGGGGAGCGACCGGGGGAGCGGGCCTTCGCGCTCTTCCAGCGTTTCTCCGCCGAGGTCCTGACCGGCCATCCACCGCGGATGGACCTGTTCGAGCAGGCGCTGGCGCTCGAGCCGCGGGCCGGATCGTACGAGGGAAGCCTCATCCCGGGCCTTTGGGCCATGGGCCTGGACGACTTCCCGGTTGCCAGGGAGCGGTTCCTCCGCATGCTGCGGCACGCAGAGGAGGCGGGCGACGAGTCGACGCCTGCCGGCCTGCTCCCGCATCTCGCGGAGCTCGAGCTGTGGGCAGGGGACTGGCCTCGAGCCCGCGCGTACGTGGCCGAGGCGTTGGTCGCTGCCGAGCAGACCGGCCAGTCCGAGGCGAGGGCTCGACGGGTCCAGGCGCTGGTCGATGCCTACGAGGGTGAGCTCGGCGCCGCCCGGGCGACCGGCCTCCGCCAGCTGGAGGCGGCCGAGAGCGCGGGCGGCCTTCGGGAGGCCGCCATGTGGCTCGCCGTACTCGGCTTCGTGGAGCTCTCGGCGGGTGCGCCGGGGGAGGCCGACCGCTGGTTCTCCTCGGCCGAGGAACGACTGGCCACCCTGCGGATGCGCGAGCCGTTCCGGTTGCGGCACGCGGCAGACCACATCGAGGCCGTCATCGCGCTGGGAGAGCTGGAGCGTGCGGAGTCGCTGCTGCGGCGGCTCGAGGAGCGGAACCGGATCCTGCCCCGCCCGTGGATCACGGCCACCGCGGCCCGATGCCGGGCCTTGCTGGCCGCCGGACGAGGGGACCACGACGGGGCACTCGCCGAGGTGACCGCTGCCCTCGGACACTGCGCCGTGCTGTCGATGCCGTTCGAGGACGCCCGCACGCACCTCGTCAGTGGTCAGGTACACCGCCGACGTCGGGAGAAGCGCGCCGCGGCGGAGGCGCTGCAGACGGCGGCGGACCTCTTCGAGGCGCTCGGCGCCACGGCCTGGGCGGAGCGGACCAGGTCGGAGCTCGGTCGGGTGGGTCTGCGTCCATCGGCGCCGCTCGGGCTGACGGAGACCGAACGGCGGGTGGCAGAGCTGGCGGCCACCGGCCGGACGAACCGGGACGTCGCCGGAGCTCTCTTCCTCAGCCCGAAGACCGTCGAGGCCAACCTGTCGCGTGCGTACCAGAAGCTGGGGATCCGATCCCGCGCTGAGCTCGGTGCCGTGATGGCGAGCGCGGCGCTTGCACCGACACCGGACCGGGACCACTGATGTAGGGAAAGGCCCGATTCCCTCCCGGGACCCTCGGCTCATCCTCGGTCACCAGACGGGCAGCTCAGCCGAGCCCGCGCCGGCAACTCCCGGGGAGAAACCTCTGATGGCGTCGATGTCCAAGGTTCTGCGTGTGGCCGCGGTGGCTCTGGCAGTCACCGCAGTGGCGGGGGGTTGCGGCGGCGGCGAGAAGTCCGCCGCGCCGGCCAAGGCCGGAGGCCCGTCGGCGACCCGCACGACGTCGACACCGGCCTCGACCGCACCGGTCACCACGAGCGGCTCTGGCGACTTCTGCTCGAAGATCTCAGACGCGGAGGCGACGGCCGTGCTCGGCGTGCCGATCGCTCGCCGGGAACAACCCTCCTCCGCCCCTAATGGGGTGGCCGGGTGCGTCAAGGGCACCCCACGACAAGCCCTCAGCAATCTCAGCAAGGCAGCCTACGTGTCGTTCTCGACCTTCCCGCCCGGCGGCGAGCTCGCGTCGTTCGACCTGGTGAAGGCGAAGCTCACCGACGCCAAGGTCCTGACGGGACTGGGAGACCAGGCACTGTTCAGTCCGTCCACCGGCGTGGTGATCGGATTCCTCCACGGCAAGGTGTTCCAGGTGCAGGTCGTCAAGGCCGGCAGGCCGGGTAACGAGGCCGCCGCCGTGACGATGGCCAGGGCGTTTGTGGGTCGCCTCGGCTGAGACCACAGCTGCCCGGTCCGAGCCGCAGCGCGCACCCACCGTCGACCAGCCGCCCAGTGGGGGCGGAAGAGCTCGCCGTCACCGCCAACTCATGCGGAGGAAACCCGATGCGCAAGATCGCCGTCACGCTCGCCGCCGTAGGGCTGCTGGTGCCTGGTGCGATGCTGCTTGCACCGGCGGCCGACGCCGTAACCACCCCCCGTGCGCAGCAGGTCAGGACGACGGCCGCCTTCTTCATGACCACGCCCGGGCTGAAAGGGGTCCAGAGCCTGACGCTCGGCACGGGATCGTGGACGGTGGTCGCCAAGGCGTTTGCCGTCGACCTCTCCGGCGGCGGGGACATCGTGCGCTGCCAGGTCTTCGACGTCACGCACAAGAAGGCGCTGGACGGTGCTGCCGCAGAGGTCAAGCCGACCTATCCCGGCAACATGATCACCAACATCGCCAAGCTCGTCGTGCCGTCGGGCGCCACCGTGGCGATCCAGCAGCGCTGCGGGCACGACACCGACGGCGGTAACCCGGCCTACCTCGACCCGGGCGCCACCCTGCTGGCGTTCAAGGCGAAGACTGCGGCCGGCAACCGGCTGGCCCGCACGACGGCGCAGACGCCACTGGGGCTGTCGGATTCGACCGTCGCGACGCTTTCGCTGTCGGCCGGCACCTGGCTGGTCGGCTACAAGGTCACCGCCGTCTCCTTCGACGGCACGAACAACGAGGCACGGTGCAAGGTCCAGCAGGCGTACGCGTCCCGCTGGGTGGGCGGTGGGACCGGCATGACCACCGTCGCCACCTTCGCCAACTTCCTGACCGTGACCACTTCAGCCAGCCGCACCGTGGCGTTGACGTGCTGGGACTACGACGGCGCGAACCACTACCTCGATCCCGGATCGGTTCTGTGGGCCCGGCAGGTCGGCTCCGGCGTCACGGGTAGCACCTGCGGCATGGTGACGCGGGCCGGCACCGCCGACCTCGTCGTCGACACCCGTCCGGGCAGCGACTACTGCCCCGTGAAAGCTGGTGCCGCCGGGTCCCAGATGGATGCCGTCGCGGTACCGGCCGGCACCTGGGTGGCCCTGGGCGTCGAGGCCGAGCTGTACTCCGGCTTGTTCTCCGAGAGCTCCGGCGACTGGCTCCGCTGTGCCGCCCGTGACGTAACGCACAACAAGGTGATCGACCCCGCGGCCACGGCGTGGGTCCCGGACAAGACCGCCGCCACGACGTACGCCGGCCTGCTGCAGACGACCACATCGGCAACCGTCGAGTTCCGGTGTCGAGTGGACGGCGGTCTCAATGGTCTGTCTGGTCGGAGCGCCTATGTCCTTCTCCGCCCGTAAGCGGTGGCAGGCCAACCACATGCGTCCGACACCAGACAGGGGGACAAGATGAGCATGCGAAGCGCGGGGTGGGCGGCGACGCCGCCGCGAAGACGGGGGTGGGCGGCGGGAACACCGGGGCACCTGCGGGCGCAAAAGCCAGCCCGGCCGTTCGCAGCGTCGCCAGCCCACGCCCGCTGCCCGGCGACCCCTGCGCACTGGTGACCCAGGCCGAGGCGGCGCAAGCCGTCGGCGGCCCGGTGCAGGTCGATACGGCCACCACCGACCGCGCCCATGTGTGCAGGTACTTCGGCGAGGCCGGCGCCGGCGCCCAGGGCCGGCTGTCGGTGGACACCGCCCCGCTCTTCTGCAAGCTGCTCTACCTGGCGCTGGAGAAGAACATCTTCGGGCACGGGTCCGGTCGCGGCGTTCAGCTGCGGATCAACGACATCGGAGACGGCGGGATGCTCGTTCAGGGCAACGGTAATGTCCAGATTGCCGTCGCCGGCGGTTGTCTCACGATCGATGCCGCCGCCGGCCAGGTACCGGTCGCCGACGACACCATGCTGCGCCTCGCTCGCACCGCCGTCGGGCGCGTGAAATAGGGCGTCACGTCGTCGCAGCAGGTGCATCGGCTGCGGTCCCTTACTGGAGTAGCTGCTCAGCCGCGCACCAGGAAGCGGTGCTCCGGGCGCTCCAGCAGCCACGTCCGCCCGCTGCCGGGGGCGGCGGGGAGCAGATCCCCGCGGCGTACGCCGAGGACATGGAGCTGCTCGACCTCGAGGGGTTCCGGGTCAGCCAGCAGAGCCAGCAGCGGCGGCAGCAGGGCATCTCCGCCGTAACACTGCACGGTCTCGGGAGACCAGGTGCCGAGCCGGCCGCCGATCCCCTCGGCGAGGACCAGGCTGCCGGCCGCCGGGTCGAAGAGGCCGGCGGCGACCCGGCGACCGGGCTCGTCCACCAGCAGGACCGCGCGGTGTCCCGCGAGCGCCAGCCGCACGAGCCAGCCGGGTGCCGCCGGCGGGGCTGGGCCGGAGCTGGGCTCGGTGGCCAGCAGCCGCTCGAGCACGCTGGACGCTTCTGCACCGAGCCGCTCGGCACTGACCAGGCGACCGGCGACCCGCCGGTAGGTCTCCGGGCCGGCACCCGCGCCGCGCAGCCGTATGAAGCCGCACGGGACCACGCCGGCGCTGTGCAGCTCGCGTCCGTTCCTGGTGAAGGCGGCCGACGCCTGCACGCCGGGGCCCAGCCAGAGCGGGACCACCAGCACCCCGCCCTCCGCGAGCTGGTCGACCCACGATGTCGACACGTCCCAGCTCCCTACGGTCGCCTCGATCCGGTCGTACGGCGCACCGGCTGGATGACCGAGCCACCCGTCAGCGGTCACCACCTGGACCCCTTCGACACCGGCCGCGGCAAGATGGCGGCCGGCAGCCGACGCGGTCTCAGGGTCGACGTCGATCGTCGTCACCTGACCGGAGTGACCTGCCAGGCGTGCCAGCAGCGCGGCGTTGTAGCCGGTGCCGGCGCCGATCTCCAGCACCCGGTGCCCCGGCTGCACCGCCAGCTGCCTCAGCATGATCGCCACGATCGAGGGCTGGCTCGCCGAGCTGGTCGGCAGCCCGTCCGGCGCGGTCTGTGTCACGACGGCCTCGTCGGCGTACGCCCTGGCCACCGGGACGGCGGGCAGGAACCGGTGGCGTTCCACCGCGCGCAGCGCAGCCTCCACCGGCCCGTTCCTGACGACGCCGGCCCGGCGCAGCTCGTCGACCATGGCGGTCCGTGCCGCTGCCGGATCGCTACTGGGGGGCGGTGCCGAGCCGGGCGTCGAGGGCACCAGCCCATTGTGGTCGTTGTGCGCTCCGCCGGCGCCCGGTCGGTCGCCGGAGCCGCTCGAGCGGGACGAAGGCCAGCAGGCAGATCACGTGCGGGAGGAACAGGATGGTGATGGTGGCGAAGGTCACCAGATGGAAGGCGAGGAGGAGCCACAGCATCGTCGCGCGAGCCCGCCCACGCAGCACCAGCAGCAGCGGCGACGCCAGCTCCATCGCCACGATTCCCCACTGGGTGAGGTGCAGGACCCAACGGACGTGCAGCAGCGGCTGAGCGAGGAAGGTCCCCCGTCGGGTCACCGCCCAGACCAGGGTCTCGCCGTTGACCCATCCCCAGCCGCCGAACCGGATCTTCGCAACCGAGGCCAGGAAGTACGTCGCGACGACCGCCACCTGCACGCACCGCACCGCCCAGCCGGCGGCCTCGCTCGGCCGGAGGTCGCAGCGGCGGGCGGTTCCCACGGTGGGCAGTACGGCGAGCGCTACGAGCAGCGCGAAGCGGTCGTGGTCGACCTTGCCGTAGGACATGGCGACGACCATCCACTCGGCGTACAGGAGGAAGACCGTCGTGCCGAGTAGCCGGGGTGCCCGCCCGCTGAGCGCGAGCACGGCGGCGACCAGCAGGCCGATCCCGAGCGCGGAGACAAGACCGCTGGTCGGCGTGGGCAGGTGCAGCAGGCGGCCGACCGCCAGCGGCCGGTACCAGTCGCCGGGCACGGCGACCCGACGCTGCACCCAGCGGTCCCACCAGAGGACGTCGAGCGGGACAAACCCGTAGACCACCAGCCGCAGTGCGGCGATCCGGCCGAGCGGGACCGGCGGAAACCACCAGTTGCTCACCTCGGAACGGCCCGCCACGTCGCGAGCACCTCGTCCGACTCGCCCGCGGCAACGCCGCCGCGCCTGAGGTGAACCGTGTGCATGACCAGGTCCACCTGGACATAGCGCGGCGCCCGCGGGTGCAGGCGCGCGTGGGCGCTGGCCAGTCCGGCGAGCAGCCTCGCGTCCTCGACCACACGGTCGAGCTGGCCCTCGAGCTCCGCCCGGCGAAGCCCGACCGTGTCCGGCTCGAGCGCAACCGCCACCCGGTCGCCCCTGTCGGTGCGGGCCTCGACGCGCGCAGACCTGACAGCACCGTCCGAGGCGGTCGTGAAGGCGAACATCACGAACGGCCCGACCGGGAAGTGGTCGTCCTGGCCGGCCAGTGAGCCCCACGCCAGCAGCGCAAGCACGGCTGCAGTGACCGTCAGCCGCAGCCCGCGGCCCGCCCTGGACACCGTGACCGCACGCATACCGGGAGGGTAGGTTGCCGGCTTCCGGGCGTCCGGCAGGATGAGGGAATGGACCCGACCGACATCCGGCTCACCGGCGCCGTACCGCTGGACCCGCGGCCGCAAGCAGCGCCGAACGGTGCACCTGCCGTCGTCGACGTCACCGAGGCCAACTTCGCCGTCGAGGTGCTGGAGCGGTCGAGGTCCGTTCCGGTGGTCATCGACTTCTGGGCGGGGTGGTGCGGGCCGTGCCGTCAGCTCAGTCCTGTGCTCGAACGGCTCGCCGCCGAGGCGGCCGGCGCGTGGGTGCTCGGCAAGATCGACGTCGACGCCAACCCGCGGCTGGCGCAGGCGGCCGCCGTCCAGGGCATCCCGGCGGTCAAGGCCGTGGTCGACGGCGCCGTCGTTCACGAGTTCACCGGCGTCATGCCGGAGGCGCAGGTCCGCGCCTGGGTGACAGAGGTGCTCTCAATGCGCGCCAACGGCTCCGGGGCCGACCCGGGAGCCGCGCCGCCGCCGGCCGATCCGGCCCAGGCCGCGGCGGACTCGGCGCTGATGCGCGGCGACTTCGAGGCCGCGATCGCGGGCTACGCCGAGATCCTCGAGCGCAACCCCGGCGACGGCTTCGCGAAGGTGTCGCTGGCCAGGGCGCAGCTGCTCAAGCGGGGGGCGTCCTACGACGAACGCCGGGTACGCCGCCAGCTGGCCCAGACGCCGGACGATGTCGAGGCGGTGGCCGCAGCGGCCGATCTAGACCTGCTCGACGGCCGGGTGGACGAGGCGTTCGGCCGGCTTCTGGACCTGGTGCGGCGCAGTTCGGGCGCCGAGCGCGACTCGGCACGGACCAGGCTCCTGAGCCTGTTCGAGGTCCTCGAGCCGGACGACCCGGCGCTGGCTGCGGCTCGACGCTCGCTGGCCAACGCCCTGTTCTGACCCGCAGCCGACGCGCCGAGCTGGTTGCGCGCCGGCACCTACGTTGTCGCCGGACCGGGCGCGGCGGGACACAGCCAGAGCGTGCCGAGCGGGGGGAGTCGCAGGGTCGCCGACGCCGGCCGGCCGTGCCACGGCGCCGCGGCGGCCTCGACCGCGCCGAGGTTGCCCACGCCGCTGCCGGCGTACGCGGTCGAGTCGGTGTTGATGACCTCGGTCCAGGAGCCGGCACTGGGGAGGCCGAGCCGATAACCCTCGTGCGGTACGCCGGCGAAGTTCGTGACACAGGCGAGCACCGACCCGTCGGTGCCCCAGCGCAGGAACGAGTAGACGTTGCTCGTCGCGTCGTTGGCGTCTATCCAGGAGAACCCGGCCGGCTCGCCGTCCTGGCTCCACAGCGCGGGGCGCTCCGCGTACGCCGCGTTGAGGTCGCGCACGAGGTCGCGAACGCCGCCGTGCTCGGGCTGCGCGAGCAGCGTCCAGTCCAGCGACCGGCTCTCCGCCCACTCCGTCTCCGAGGCGAACTCGCAACCCATGAACAGCAGCGACTTGCCGGGATGCGCCCACATGTAGGCGAGCAGCGCCCGCAGGTTGGCCAGCTGCTGCCAGCGGTCGCCCGGCATCTTGCGCAGCAGCGAGCCCTTGCCGTGCACGACCTCGTCGTGGCTGATCGGCAGCAGGAACCGCTCGGAGTAGGCGTACACGAGCGAGAACGTCAGCTCGGAGTGGTGAAAGCTGCGGTAGACCGGCGGCCGAGCCAGATAGGCCAGCGTGTCGTGCATCCACCCCATGTTCCACTTGAGATCGAAGCCGAGGCCGCCGAGGTGGCTCGGCCGCGTCACGCCCGGCCAGGCGGTCGACTCCTCGGCGATGGTGACGGCACCGGGGACCCGCCGAGCGACGGTGGCCGTCATCTCCTGCAGGAAGGCGACCGCCTCGAGGTTCTCCCGCCCGCCGTAGGCGTTGGGCAGCCACTCGCCGGCCTTGCGCGAGTAGTCGAGGTAGAGCATGGAGGCGACGGCGTCGACCCGCAGCCCGTCGAGGTGGAGCTCCTCCAGCCAGAACAGCGCGTTCGCGACCAGGAAGTTGCGCACCTCGGGCCGGCCGAAGTCGAACACGTAGGTGCCCCAGTCCGGCTGCTCGCCGCGCCGGGGATCGGCGTGCTCGTAGAGCGGGGTGCCGTCGAAGCGGCCGAGCGCCCAGGCGTCCTTCGGGAAGTGCGCCGGCACCCAGTCGACGATCACACCAAGACCCCGGTCGTGCAGGTGGTCGACGAAGTAGCGGAACTCGTCCGGGGTGCCGAACCGCGCCGACGGCGCGAAGTACGCCGACACCTGGTAGCCCCACGAGCCGCCGTACGGGTGCTCGGCCACCGGCAGCAGCTCGACGTGGGTGAAGCCAAGGTCGAGGACGTACGCCGAGAGCTGCTCTGCCAGCTCGCGGTAGGACAGCCCGCGCCGCCACGAGCCCAGGTGCACCTCATAGACGCTCATCGGCGCGGCGGCCGGGTCGGTCCCAGCGCGGCGCTCGAGCCAGTCCGCGTCGTTCCACTCGTACGCCGAGGTGAACACCACCGAGGCGGTGGCCGGCGGCGCCTCCGTGGCGAAGGCCATCGGGTCGGCCTTGAGCCGCCAGCGCCGGTCGGCGCCGAGAACCTCGTACTTGTAGCGGACGCCGTCGCCGATGGCGGGCACGAACAGCTCCCAGACGCCGCTTGCACCCAGTGACCGCATCGGGTGCGCCCGCCCGTCCCAGCCGTTGAAGTCGGCGGCGACCCGTACGCCGCGGGCGTTCGGGGCCCAGAGGGCGAATGAGACCCCGCGGACCCGCCCCATGGCGGTCGAGTACTCGCGGACGTGCGCCCCGAGCACCTGCCACAGCCGCTCGTGCCGGCCCTCCGCGATCAGGTGCAGGTCCACCTCGCCGAGCGTCGGCAGGAAGCGGTACGGGTCGTCGGCCGGGATGGTGCGGCCGCCGTAGACCACGTCCAGGCGGTAGTCCGGCACCTCCCCGACAGGAAGTACGCCGACGAAGACGCCGCCGCGCTCGGGTGCCAGCGGGAAGCGCCCGGTCGCGGTGACCACGGTGACCGCCTCGGCCTCCGGGCGCAGCGTGCGCACGGTGACGGCACCGTCGTAGGTGTGCGCGCCCAGGATCGCGTGCGGATTCGAGTGTCCGCCGCCGAGCAGGCGGTCAAGTTCTGCTGCCGGGATCGGGCGCGCGACTTTGGACCGCTGCCGCCCGGTGGCCGCCGGAGCCTCTGACTTGGGGCGCGAACGTCCGCTGGCAGCGCTCATCGCAGCCAAACGTAGCCCTTGACCGCCCCATTTCGGGAGTTCTCGATGTGCTGCCGATCACCCGTCTGGTGGAACTCGTGGTGGCGGTACGTGGTAAGTCGCGCCGTGTCGGGTGGTCCAGGTGACGGTTCCGTCGCGAGATCGCCGCAGCTTCCAGCGGCCGTGGGTCTTGAGGCGGTGGTGACGCCTGCACAGCGGCCCCACGTTGTCGCGGTCCGTAGTGCCGCCCTGGTCCCACGGAACGCGGTGGTCAAGATCGCAGCGCTCGGCTCGGATCGGGCAGCGGGGGAACCGGCAGGTGCCGTCCCGAGCGAGCAAGAAGTCGGTCAGGTCGGCTGGCGGTGTGTAGGTGCGGCGTCCGTAGTCGAGCAGGGCGCCGGTGACCGGGTCGGTGACGAGCCGCCGCCACTTCCCGTCGGCCGCCAGCGCACGGGCGGCGCTGGCCGGGATGGGGCCATAGCCGGCGAGGTGCCCGGGTTCGTCGGCCAGCCCCAGCAGCGTGGGGAGGTCGATCGTGACCGAGATCTGCGGCCGTCGACGGTGCCTCGTGGGGAGGTCCGGATCGTCCAGCGCTCTCACCGCCCACTCGACGAGGACGTCGGCCCGGCGCGAGCCCGCCCGGCGCGCGTCGTCGGCACCCTTGCGCGCAGCACACGCGTCGAGCGCGGTGAACACCAGCTCGGCGTCGGGAGCCTGCATCCGAGCCCATAGCGTGGCCATTCCTCGATCATCCGGGAAGGTCTGCACGTCCCGCTCCTGGGTCGCCTCCGCGTGGTCGAGCTCGACGCTGAGCGGATCGACCACGGCGATCGCGCGGCGGACCGCACGCCGCAGCTGCGAGACGGTCCACGCCGCCGCCTTCGGTAGCACTCGGGCCTGCACCTCGGTGGCCACGGCGTCCGCGACCCCTGCGGTCTCTTCGACCAGGGCGACGGCGTGCATCGCCGAAATCTCGCCCCGCTCGAGGGACGCGGCGGTCTCCTCGAGGGGGCCGGCGAGCTGACGGGCGATCTCCAGTCGGTGCATTGCCGTCGAGGGAGCGATCCCGAGGGCCGCGGCGACCTCTTCCCGCGCCCAGTCCTCGTCGAAGGTGGTCGGACGGGGTCCCGCCACCCGAAAGAGGATTCTCTGACTCCGGGCGGCCACCCAGCGGGCCTGCCGCTCCCACGCCCTCATCAGCAGGACTGCGGCCTCGTCGTCCAGCTCGTCGATATTTGCAGCGGCGAGTTGAGTGATTAGCTCCGGCCCGGGTGCCAAGCTGAGTGCTGCGGACAGAGTTTCCGACGTCGACGCTCGTGTTGGAGGCTGATCGCCGCTGCCGCCCCGGTCCGGTCCAGCAGTTCCTTCGTGTTCGAGCATGGTGGAAGTCTAGCGAAAGGCTCCGACATTCTTCCCTGCATTCACAGCCGGGGGACAAGCACGTAAGGATACCCATCGTGCAGTGAGCACCCGTAATGATCTCGTGGCTATGGCCCGACCAGCGCACCCTTACATGCCATGTCGGTGGCGCCCTCCCGGGCTTACGGTGCTCAAGGCAGCCGCCGCCCACACTGGTATTGGTACGATGACGGCATGTCGATTCTCGTGACCGGTGGTGCGGGCTACATCGGGTCGCATACGACGCTTGCGTTGTTACGCGCCGGCTACAACGTGGTAGTCGTTGACGACCTCAGCAACAGCTCGGTGAAGTCGGTGCAGAGGGTGTCTCAACTGGCCGGCCGGGCGGTCGATTTCCACGAGCTGGATCTTCGTGACAGCCACCGCCTGCGCGAGGTGTTCAAGGCGTCCCACATCGAAGCAGTGATCCATTTCGCCGGCTCGAAATCGGTAGCCGAGTCGGTGGCCAATCCGGGCAAGTACTATGACAACAATGTGTACTCCTCGGTGGTCCTCACTCGCGCCATGGCAGACCACGACGTCCGCACCCTGATCTTTAGTTCGTCTGCCACGGTCTACGGCCGCAGCGACAATCCTCGATACGTGGAGACGATGCCCACCGCGCCGTTCAACCCGTACGGGCGCACCAAGCTGATAGTCGAGCACTTGCTGCAGGACCTGGTCTCATCCGACTCGGCATGGTCGATGACTGCTCTCAGGTACTTCAACCCGATCGGAGCCGACGAGTCGGGTGAGATCGGAGAAGATCCGCTGGGAGTCCCGAACAACCTGTTCCCCTACATCGCTCAGGTGGCCATCGGTCAGCGGCCTCATGTCACGATATTCGGTGCCGACTACCCGACGTCGGACGGGACCGGAGAGCGCGACTACATACACGTATCCGACTTGGCCGACGGGCACGTGGCGGCTTTGAAGAACTCCAGTCTCCGACCCAACACGTTGGCCGTCTACAACCTTGGCAACGGTCACGGATCTTCAGTGCTGGAAGTGATTCACGCCTTCGAGCGGGCCACTGGGCAACCGGTGCCGTATAACATCGCGGGCCGCCGGCCGGGAGATCTCCCTGCCTACTGGGCCGATGCGTCCAGGGCGCGGGAGGTCCTTGGCTGGACGGCCCAGCGTGACCTCGCCACCGCCTGTGCCGATACCTGGAGGTGGCAGGTGCACAACCCGAGCGGCTTCCGGCGGTGACTCGTTGGGATCGCTTCGCCGACCGCCAGGCACGCCGGGACCAGTGCGATCACCCGCGCCTCCGGGTCTCGACGGGGGGCGCCCAGGCGGGCCGCGGTATCAGGCAGAAGGGGTGGCCGGCCGGATCGGCGTACACCCGGACGGGATCCCCCTGCTCCGACAACCGCCGGGCTCCCAGCGCCAGGACCAGCGGCTCGGCGACGTCCACGTCGTCGACCATGACGTCGAGGTGGAGCTGCTGCGGCCGGTCGGGGTCCGGCCACCGCGGCGGCTGGTGACCGGGTGCCAGCTGGAACGCGATACCTGACGTACGGTCGTCCGCCGCTACCACCACCCAGTCGTCCTCCCGCCAGGTGATCGGCAGGCCGACCAGCTCGGAGTAGAACGCGGCGAGTGCCGCCGGGTCGGGGCAGTCGATGACCACATGGTGCAGGCGTCCGATCACGGTGGCGATCCTGTCAGCAGCTCAGGCCACCAGGCGCTCGATCGAGGAGAGCGGGATCGGCAGCCAGGTCGGGCGGTGCCGGGCCTCGTAGACCACCTCGTAGACCGCCTTGTCGAGCTCGAACGCGTGCAGCAGTGCCGGGACGTCGGCCGGGTCCGCGCCGCCGGCCTCGACGTAGCCGGCACAGAACGCTGCCCGGTTGCGGGCCGACCACTCGAGCGCCCGGTAGGCCAGGTGACCCTCTCGCGGCCGCTCGGTCAACAGGTGGCGGGCGGCGTAGTCGAACGAGCGGAGCATGCCGGCCACGTCCCGCAGCGGGCTGGCCGGGGCGCGGCGCTCGGCCAGCGGCTTCGCGGGCTCGCCCTCGAAGTCGAGGAGCACCCAGCCGTCGTCGGTGCGCAGCACCTGGCCGAGGTGGTAGTCGCCGTGGATGCGCTGCAGGGCCATGGTGCCCTCGTGCCGGGCCACCTCGTCGAAGGCCGCCCGTAGCGGATCGGCGTACGCCTCGAGCTCCGGTACGACGGGCAGCGCCGCGGCCAGCCGCTGCCGCATCCGACCGGCCAGCGCCGCCAACTCGGCCGGGCCGGCACTCGAGGTGGGCAGGCCCCGGGCCAGGTCGGCGTGCACCCGCGCGGTGGCCCGGCCGAGCCGCAAGGCCTCGCCGGCGAAGTCGCCCCCGACCTCGTCGGCGTGCAGGTCGGCCTCGGCGTAGAGGTCGCGCACACTGGTCGTCGCCATCGCCCAGCCGTCGGTGGCCGAGCGCAGGTAGGGCTGCAGCAGCCCGAGGGTGACCGGTGTTCCGGAGCGCCGGCTCTCCATCCACGCCAGCGGTGGTACGACGTGCGGGGATCCGAGGTCGGTCAGCACCCGGGTCACCTCGAGCTCGGGGTTGACGCCTGCCGCCGGTCGGCGGAACAGCTTGAGGATGTAGGCGTCGCCGTAGGTCAGCGAGGTGTTGGACTGCTCCACGGGCATCACCAGGCTGGTGAGGTCGGTCTCCAGCGGCTCGTCGGCGATCCGGGAGAAGCTCAGCCGGTCGAGGTCGCCACCGCGATCGAGCCGGCGCAACAGCTCGCCGGTCAGCTCGGAGTCGTGGACGCCATCGAAGAGCCAGCCGCCCGACACCGGGCCGATGAGCGCGTGCTCCAACCGGTCGGGGCGGTCCGGGCGGACGGCGAGCAGGAGCTGGTAGTCCTCCGACTCGCCCTCGTCGTACCCGACCGCCACGATGGCGTCGTAGAGCGCCGGCTCCCCGTCGACCACCGTGGCCAGCGGCTCCACCTCGTAGGTCGCCACCCGGCGGCCCCTGCCGGCGTACCAGCGCTGGCGGGGGAGCCAGTCGGGCAGCAACTCTCGCACTCCGGCCAGGTCGAGGGGCATGGCCCTACTCCTCGAAGGAGGTGAGCTGGAACCAGAAGAAGCCGTGCCCGGTGACGGTGAGGAGGTAGGGGAGCTCGCCGATCCGGGGGAAGTGCACCCCACCGGAGAGCTCCACCGGCGTACAGCCCTCGAACCGGCGCAGGTCGAGCTCGACCGGCTGGTGGAAGCGGGAGAGGTTGTTGACGCAGAGCACGATGTCGTCCCCGAACTCCCGGACGAAGGCGAGCACGCTCGGGTTGGACGCCGGCAGCTCGCTGTAGCTGCCCTGGCCGAACGTGGGGTGGCGCTTGCGCACCTCGATCATCCGCCGGGTCCAGTGCAGCAGCGACGAGGCCTGCCGGGTCTCCGCCTCGACGTTGAGCGCCTGGTAGCCGTAGACCGGGTCCATCAGCAGCGGCAGGTAGAGCCGGTGCGGGTCACAGGTGGAGAAGCCGGCGTTGCGGTCGGGCGACCACTGCATCGGGGTGCGTACGCCGTCGCGGTCACCGAGGTAGATGTTGTCGCCCATGCCGATCTCGTCGCCGTAGTAGAGGACCGGCGAGCCCGGCAGCGAGAGGAGCAGGCCGGTGAACAGCTCGATCTGGCGCCGGGAGTTCTCCAGCAGCGGCGCCAGCCGGCGACGGATGCCGACGTTGGCCTTCATCCGCGGGTCGGTGACGTACTCGGTGAACATGTAGTCGCGCTCCTCGTCGGTGACCATCTCGAGGGTCAGCTCGTCGTGGTTGCGCAGGAAAATCCCCCACTGGCAGTTCGGCGGGATCTCCGGGGTGTTGGCCAGGATCTCCGCGATCGGGTAGCGCGACTCCCGGCGTACCGCCATGAAGATCCGCGGCATCAGCGGGAAGTGGAACGCCATGTGGCACTCGTCGTCGTCGCCGAAGTACTCGACCACGTCGGCCGGCCACTGGTTCGCCTCCGCGAGCAGCACCCGGTCCGGGAACATCGCGTCCACCTCGCGCCGCAGCCGCTTGAGGTAGGCATGGGTGGGCGGGAGGTTCTCGCAGTTGGTGCCCTCGGCCTCGTAGAGGTAAGGCACGGCGTCGAGGCGGAAGCCGTCGATGCCGAGGTCGAGCCAGAACCGCAGGACCTCGAGTACGGCGTCCTGTACGGCGGGGTTCTCGAAGTTGAGGTCGGGCTGGTGGCGGAAGAACCGGTGCCAGTAGTACTGCTGGCGGACCGGGTCCCACGTCCAGTTCGACGTCTCGGTGTCGACGAAGATGACCCGGGCGCCGGAGTAGCCGTCGTCGGTGTCGGACCAGACGTAGAAGTCGCCGAAGGGGCCGGTCGGGTCGGTGCGGGAGGCCTGGAACCACGGGTGCGCGTCCGAGGTGTGGTTGATGACGAGGTCGGCGACGATACGCATCCCCCTCGCATGGGCGGCGTCGACGAGCTGCACGAAGTCGCCGAGGTCGCCGAAGTCCGGCAGTACGGCCATGAAGTCGCTGATGTCGTAGCCGCCGTCGCGCAGCGGGCTGGCGTAGATCGGCAGCAGCCAGATGCAGTCGATGCCGAGCCACGACAGGTAGTCGAGCTTGTCCGCCAGCCCGCGGAGATCGCCGGTGCCGTCGCCGTTGCTGTCCGCGAAGCCGCGGACGAGGACCTCGTAGAAGACCGCCCGCTTGTACCAGTGCGGGTCCCGTGGCTCGGACTCGAGGAAGCCGCTCGCCACCGGCTCGGTCACGAGCCGGTCTCTCGGGGCAGCGTGAAGACGTGGGCCGGCTCGACGTGCGGGTCCAGCCGCACGTAGTTGGCCTCCGACCACTCGTAGCGGACGCCGGTGATCTCGTCCTGGACCGTAAAGCGGTCGCGCCAGTCCCGGCCGAGCAACGGCAGGTCGAGGTGCACGGTCGCCTCGGACACGGTGTGCGGGTCGAGGGTGACGACGACCAGCACCGTGTCGCCGCCCTCGCGCTTGGAGTAGGCCATCACCCTCGGGTTGTCGGCACGATGGAAGCGAAGGTTGCGCAGCCGCTGCAGGCTCGGATGCTCGCGGCGGAGCCGGTTGAGGCCGGTGATGTACGGCGCGAGCGACTCCTGCGGCCGGGACCAGTCCCGGGGGCGGTACTCGTACTTCTCCGAGTCCAGGTACTCCTCGCTCCCCGCCCGCAGTGGGGTGCGCTCATAGAGCTCGTAGCCGGAGTAGACCCCCCAGGTCGGCGACAGCGTCGCGGCCAGCACCGCGCGGATCTTGAACGCCGGCGGGCCGCCGTGCTGCAGGTAGGCGTGCAGGATGTCCTGGGTGTTGACGAAGAAGTTCGGCCGCATGTAGTCGGCGGCGGCTCCGGACAGCTCCCGGAGGTAGTCCTCGAGCTCGGCCTTCTCGTTGCGCCAGGTGAAGTACGTGTAGGACTGGTGGAAGCCGATCTTCGCCAGCGTGTGCATCATCGCCGGCCGAGTGAACGCCTCCGCGAGGAACAGCACGTCGGGGTCGGTCCGGCGTACCTCGGCGAGCAGCCACTCCCAGAACTGCACCGGCTTGGTGTGCGGGTTGTCCACCCGGAAGATCCGTACGCCGTGCGCCATCCAGTGTCTGACGATCCGCAGGATCTCGGCGTAGACGCCCTTCGGATCGGTGTCGAAGTACATCGGGTAGATGTCCTGGTACTTCTTCGGCGGGTTCTCCGCGTAGGCGATCGTGCCGTCGGCCCGGATCTTGAACCACTCCGGGTGCGTCCGGGCCCAGGGGTGGTCGGGCGAGGCCTGCAGCGCGAGGTCCAGCGCCACCTCCATGCCGAGCTCGCGGGCCCGCGCCGCAAAGGCGTCGAAGTCCTCCAGCGTGCCCAGGTCGGGGTGTACGGCGTCGTGCCCGCCGCCCTCGGCACCGATCGCCCACGGCACCCCGGGATCGTCGGGACCGACGACCAGGGTGTTGTTAGGCCCCTTACGGCCGGTGCGGCCGATGGGATGGATCGGCGGGAGGTAGACGACGTCGAAGCCCATGTCGGCGATGGCGGGCAACCGCTGCGCCGCGGTCGTGAACGTGCCCGAGCGCAGGACTCCGGTCGCGTCGGGAGCCGCGCCCTCCGACCGCGGGAAGAACTCGTACCAGGAGCCGAACAGCGCCCGCTCCCGGTCGACCCAGATGTCGAAGGTGTCGGAGCCGGTGACCAGGTCGCGGACCGGATGTGCGTCCATCGCCTGGACCAGGTCGGCGTCGAGGGCCGGGCCCAGCCGGTCCAGCGGTGAGCGGTCGGCATCGCGCAACACCGTGATCGCCTTGGTCACGGCGGATCGGCCGCTGCGAGGCATCTGCTCGACCGCGCGCTCGAACAGCAGCGCCCCCTCCACGAGTGTGAGCTCGACGTCGACACCGGCCTCGATCTTGAGCGCGGCGTCGTGCCGCCAGGTCTGCAGCGGGTCGCTCCACGCCTCGACGAGGAACGACCACCGACCCGGGACGGTCGGGGTGACGTCGACCTCCCAGCGGTCGGTCCCCGGGGCGAGCGGGTGCATCCGCAGCCAGCCGCCCTTGCGCCCCCGCGGGCCGCGAAAGACCACGTTGGCGGCCACCGCGTCGTGGCCCTCGCGGAAGACCGTGGCGCCCACCTGCACCGTCTCGCCCACGACCGCCCGAGCCGGCCACCGGCCGCAGGACACGACCGGGCTGACGTCGAGGATGGGGATCCGACCGATCATCGCCGCGCCAGTATCGCCGACCGCCCTGGTCGCCGCCGATCAAGGGGATGCGGGTCCCGTGCCGGCGTGTCGGCGTCGTACGCTGGATGGGAGGGAGCAAGCATGCAGCTCGCAGGACGACCCAGCTGGACGATCGAGCTCGACGAGCCCGTGGTCCTGGTCATTGCCTTGTTCATCCGCGATCTGGCCGGTCTCCGACCGGACACCGAACCGGCTCTCCCACAGCTGTATCCGGCCGTGGAGCTGGCACGGAAGGTCGATGTCGATCTCCTCAGCCGGCAATGGGCCGGGTGGTGGCATGGCCTGCTCGAGCAGGGCGCACGTGCACTGGCCGCGAACACCCCACCCGACTTCACGGACCTGACCCCCTTTCCCGAGCTTCGCGAGCTGCTGCGGTCGGAGTTCCGCACCGCCAACGACTGGGCCGGCCAGCGGCACCGGGAGCACGCTCGGCTGGTCATCCACGGCCCGACACCAGGCGTCGAGGGCGAACTGGTGTCGGCGGTCGAACGGAGGCTGGGACGACGAGCGCGGCCGTTCCGTCTCCGCATCACCGAGCTGCCCGTCGAAGGGCAGGGCGGCTGGCGGCTCGGCGCCGAACACGTGCTGGTCAGCCGATCACTGTTGACGAATCGCGACGCCTACCGGAGCTGGCTCGCCCCCGTCATTGCTGATGTCGCCTGACGGGTTGGAGCGGCTACCGGCGCAGCCAGCCCGCGGCAGTCAGCGGGGCTTCCGGTGCGGCGCCGGTCCCGGCAGATGGCATCAGGACTGCAGCGACTTCGCCTCGGCGATCCAGCCCTGCACCTGCGCCTCGGACAGGCCCACCACGCTGCCGTGGCGCTCCTCGATCATCTGCTTGAGGCTGCCGGCGTTGCGGTGACTCAACTCCTTGATCGAGTCGACGCCGATGGCCTCCAGCATCTCGGTGTGCTTGGGACCGATCCCCTTGAGCTTGTACAGGTCGTTCTCCTTGCCAACCACGTGAGGTCCTCTCCGCTCGGCAGCAACTGGAACTGGGGCATCTCACCACGAGCCGGGGTCAGACGCGAAGCTCGGTGAAGCCGGCCGCCGAGAAGTCTCCGTCGAACGCCAAGGCCGAGCCCACTCGCAACGAACGCATGCAGGCGCGCCAAGTGACGTAAGAATGCTGGTAGCGGGTGGCCGGCGGCGACCCGGCCGCCGGCTCGTCGACCCGGCGGCGGGCACCTTGCTCGGTAGGGTCGGCGCACATGAAAGCTCTTCGCCGGTTCACCGTCCGCGCCGTCCTTCCCGAGCCGCTCGAGCCGCTGGCAGAGCTGGTGATGAACCTTCGGTGGTCCTGGCACCCGGAGTCGATCGACCTGTTCGAGTCGGTGGATCCGGACACCTGGGCGAGCTGCGGGCACGACCCGGTCCGGCTGCTCGGCGAGGTCTCCACCGAGCGCATGGACGCGTTGGCGCGGGACCGCCGGTTCCTGCGCCGGCTCTCCGACGCCGCCGAGGATCTAGCCGAGTACCTCTCCGGCGACCGCTGGTACCAGTCGCTGGACTCGGCCCCCGAGGCGATCGCGTACTTCTCGCCGGAGTTCGGCATCACCGAGGTGCTGCCGCAGTACTCCGGCGGCCTCGGCATCCTGGCCGGTGACCATCTCAAGGCCGCCAGCGACCTCGGCGTACCGATTCTCGGGGTCGGCCTGCTCTACCGGAGCGGTTACTTCCTGCAGTCCCTGTCGGCCGACGGCTGGCAGCAGGAGCACTACCCCCCGCTGGACCCGCAGGGGCTGCCGCTGGCGCTGCTACGGCACCGGGCCGATGACGGCGGCGAGGGGGCACCGGTCAAGGTGGAGGTGGGCCTCCCCGGCGGCCGCACGCTGCGGGCACAGATCTGGAAGGCGCAGGTGGGGCGGGTTCCGCTGCTGCTGCTCGACTCCGACGTCGAGGACAACGCGCCGGCCGAGCGCGAGGTCACCGACCGGCTGTACGGCGGCACCACCGACCACCGGCTGCTGCAGGAGATGCTGCTCGGCATCGGCGGGGTCCGCGCTCTACGCGCCTACTCCGAGCTGACCGGTACGCCGGCGCCGGAGGTGTTCCACACCAACGAGGGGCACGCCGGCTTCCAGGGTGTCGAGCGGATCCGGGAGCTGACCGAGGTCGGGCTGTCCTTCGAGGAGGCGCTGGAGGCGGTCCGGGCGGCCACCGTGTTCACCACCCATACCCCGGTGCCGGCCGGCATCGACCGGTTCCCGCGCGAGATGATCGAAAGACACTTCGGCGGCGCCAACGGCTGCGCCGGCGTACCGGTCGAGAAGGTGCTGGCCCTCGGCGCAGAGCCTGCGGGCGGTGACCCCACGGTGTTCAACATGGCGGTCATGGGACTGCGGCTCGCCCAGCGTGCCAACGGCGTCTCCCGGCTCCATGGGCAGGTCAGCCGGGAGATGTTCGCGGGCCTCTGGCCCGGGTTCGACGCCGCCGAGGTCCCGATCTCCTCCATCACCAACGGCGTCCATGCGCCCACCTGGGTGGCGCGTGAGGTGCTGGAGCTGGCCCGGGTCGACACCGGTTCCGCGTCCGACGACGAGGCGGCCGCCCTTCAACAGGTGCACGACGTGCCCGACGACCTGCTGTGGTCCACCCGGCGGGTGCTCCGCGGTCAGCTGGTCGACGAGGTGCGCCGACGCCTCAAGTCGTCGTCGCTGCAGCGCGGGGCGACCGAGGGGGAGCTGGGCTGGGTCGCGCGGGCCTTCGACCCGGAGGTACTCACCATCGGGTTCGCCCGCCGGGTGCCGTCGTACAAGCGGCTCACGCTCATGCTGCGCGACCCCGACCGGCTGCAGGAGCTGCTGCTCGACCCCGAGCGGCCGGTGCAGCTGGTGATCGCCGGCAAGGCGCACCCCGCCGACGAGGGCGGCAAGGCGCTGATCCAGGAGATCGTGCGGTTCAGCGACGATCCGTTGGTCCGGCACCGGATCGTCTTCCTGCCCGACTACGACATCGCGATGGCCCGCTTCCTCTACGCCGGCTGCGACGTGTGGCTCAACAACCCGCTGCGGCCGCTGGAGGCGTGCGGCACCAGCGGGATGAAGTCGGCGCTCAACGGGGGGCTCAACCTGTCCATCCGGGACGGGTGGTGGGACGAGATGTACGACGGTCACAACGGCTGGGCCATCCCGACCGCGGACGGTGTCGTCTCGGCCGACCGGCGCGACGACCTGGAGGCGGCGGCGCTCTACGACCTCATCGACAAGAGCCTGCGGGCCAGGTTCTACGAGCGCGCGGGCGGCGGGCTGCCCCGACGCTGGATCGAGATGGTGCGGCACACGCTCGAGTCGCTCGGGCCGAAGGTGCTGGCCAGCCGGATGGTGCGCGACTACGTCGAGGCGCTCTACCTGCCGGCGGCCGAGTCCTCGGTCCGGATCGGCGCGGACAAGTGGGCGGCGGCGCGTGAGTTCGCCGCCTGGGCGGCGCGGGTGCGCGGTGACTGGTCCGACGTGCGCGTCGAGCACGTCGAGGTCGTCGGTGGCGGTGACACCCCCCAGCTCGGCACCACGCTCACTGTGCGCGCCGTCGTCCGGCTCGGCCGGCTCGACCCCGCCGATGTCGACGTCGAGGCGGCGTACGGCGCGGTGGACGAGGCCGACAACCTGGCCGACCCGACGGTCGTCTCGCTCGAGGCGGCCGGCAGCACCGACGACGGAATGCTGCGCTACGAGGGCAGCGTGCCGCTCAAGCGCAAGGGCTCCTTCGGCTACACCGTCCGGGTGGTGCCCACCAACCCGTTGTCGCCGCACCCGGCGGCGCTGGGCCTCGTGGTGACCGCTTAGGGGCTGGGGCGGTGCCGGTGGTGGTGACGGGCGCGGACTCCGTGCTCGGTACGGCGGTGGTGACGGCACTGCTGGCCGAGTACGTCGAGGTGCGCGCGACGGTCACGGACCGGTCAGCGGTGCGCGCGCTGGTCGACCGCGGGGTGCGCACCGCGGTCAGCGACCTGCTCGACGCCGAGCGCCTCGGCGCGATCTGCGAGGGCGCGCACACGGTGATCCACCTCTACGGCCCGCACCCGGTCGAGACCCTCGACCTGGTGCTGGACGCCGTGCCGGACACCGGCGTACGCCGCGTCGTCACGGTGGGACCGCCCGACGCCCCGGCCGAGCGGCCGGGCGGCGTGGCGCTGGTCGTGGTACCAGGCACCGTGCCGCAGGAGGCGCTGGTGAGCGCGCTGGTCGACGCCGACCGCAGGGCCTGACCTGCGCCGCTACGCTCGGCGGAGCGCCGGAGCAGGAAGTGGTGACGCGTGGGCGAGTTCGTGCGGCTCGAGGTCGAAGACGGCATCGGCACCATCCGGCTGGACCGGCCGCCGATGAACGCGCTCAACGTGGCGATGCAGGAGGAGCTGCGGGCCGTCGCGGCCGAGGCCACCGACCGCCGGGACGTGCGGGCGGTGGTCGTCTACGGCGGCGAGAAGGTGTTCGCCGCGGGCGCGGACGTCAAGGAGATGGCCACCATGTCCTACACCGACATGGTCGACCGCTCCGGCGGCCTGCAGTCGGCGTTCACCGCGGTCGCGCGCATCCCCAAGCCGGTGATCGCCGCGGTGACCGGCTACGCGCTCGGGGGCGGTTGCGAGCTCGCGCTCACCGCCGACCTGCGCGTCTGCGCGGAGGACGCCAAGCTGGGTCAGCCGGAGATCCTGCTGGGGATCATCCCCGGCGCCGGCGGCACGCAGCGACTGCCACGGCTGGTGGGGCCGGCCAAGGCCAAGGAGATCTGCTTCACCGGCCGCTTCGTGGCCGCCGAGGAGGCGCTGCGGATCGGCCTGGTCGACCGGGTGGTGCCGACCGCCGAGGTGCACGCCGCCGCCCGGGAGCTGGCCGCCACCTTCGCCAGCGGGCCGGCGTACGCGCTGCGGGCCGCCAAGGCCGCGATCGACGAGGGTCTCGAGGTCGACCTGGACAGCGGGCTACGCCTCGAGCGGGCGGCGTTCGCCGGACTGTTCGCCACCGAGGACCGCACGATCGGGATGACCAGCTTCCTGGAGCGCGGGCCGGGCAAGGCGCGTTTCGTCGGCCGGTAGACCGCGTCGAGGTCACCGAAAGGTCACGATATCGCGTCACCGTGGCCGGTTACCTGGCGCCGTACACCCGCAGCTGCCTAGCGTGCCGCCAAAGCGCACGCGTACGCCGTCCTCGGCGCAGCGCGGGCACGGCCCCCGGTCGACCCGACCGCCAGGGCCGAGTGGCCACCCGAGAGACGGGCGGTCGGACGGAGAGGTGCACATTGACCGGTAGAGCAGGAAAGATCGCGGCCGTCGGTGTGACGCTCGCGCTCGCCGCCAGCGCGTGTGGCGGCAACGACAAGACGCAGAGCGGCAACAACACCGGCGGCAAGGCCAAGACCGAGGGCAAGAAGGGTGGCACGCTGACCCTGCTGATGTCCGCCGACTTCGAGCACATCGACGGAGCCCGCACCTATACGGGCATCGCGCTGGACTTCAACCGCTTCATCATGCGTCAGCTCACGACGTACAAGGCGGTCGAGGGCAGCGCGGGCAACGACGTCGTCCCCGACCTCGCCACCACCATCGGCGAGCCGAGCGATGGTGCCAGGACGTGGAAGTACACCCTCAAGGACGGCATCAAGTACGAGGACGGCTCGGCGATCACGTCGAAGGACATCAAGTACGGCGTGGAGCGGACGTTCTCCGACCAGCTGCCGGAGGGCCCCGCTTACCAGCGGCTCTGGCTGGACTGCCCCGGCTACAAGGGCCCGTACAAGGACCCGGCCGGCTGCAAGGCGATCGAGACGCCCGACGACAAGACCATCATCTTCAAGCTGAACCGCGCGGTCGGCGACTTCCCGTTCCTGGCCGCGTTCCCGCTGTTCGCGCCCGTGCCTAAGGCGAAGGACACCAACGTCAACTACGACAACCACCCGTTCTCCTCCGGCCCCTACAAGATCCAGTCCTACGCCCGGGGCAAGGAGATGACGCTGGTCCGCAACGACCAGTGGGACGCCAAGACGGACACGGTCCGGCCCGCCTACCCCGACATGGTCAAGGTGATCGAGGGGCTCGACCCGGCGGTCATCGACCAGCGGCTGATCGGTTCCTCCGGCGCCGACGCCAGCGCCATCCAGCTCGACGTGTCGGTGGACCCGTCGAACCTGGCGAAGGTGCAGCTCAACCCGGCGATCAAGGCGCGGAGCGCGCAGGGACCGTTCCCGTTCGAGCGCTACCTCTGGCTCAACACCAAGAAGAAGCCGATGGACAACGTCAAGGTCCGTCAGGCGATGAACTACCTGGTGAACAAGAAGACGTACCAGACGGCGCGCGGTGGTCCGGTCGCGGGCGGCGCGATCGCCACGACGATCATCAACGACACCACGCCGGGTCACAAGAAGTTCGATCTCTATCCGGCCCCACCGGAGGGTGACGTCGCGAAGGCCAAGCAGCTGCTGACCGAGGCCGGCTACCCGAACGGGTTCAAGGTGACGCTGGCTACGACCAACAAGGGCAAGGGCGTCACCCAGGCCACCGCGGTCCAGGAGGGCCTGGCCAGGGGCGGCGTCAAGGTCGACATCCTGCAGCTCGACGCGGCCGTGTACTACAACACGGTCGGTGACGCCGCGAAGTCGCCGGAGATGGGCTTCGCCGCGTGGGGCCCGGACTGGCCGTCGGCCAGCACGGTGATCCCGCCGCTGCTGGACGGTCGGCAGATCCAGCCGCAGGGCAACAACGCCCTCGCGCAGTACAACAACGACGAGGTCAACAAGGAGATGGACCGCATCTCCGCCCTGACCGACAAGAAGGAGGCCGACAAGGCCTGGGGTGACCTCGACGAGAGGATCATGAAGGACGCTCCGTGGGTGCCGCTGCTCTACGGCCGCATCGTCTATCTCCACGGCGACAAGGTGAAGGGCGCCTACCTGCACGCGTTCTACGGCGACTTCGACCTGGTGTCGCTGAGCGTCGCGTAGTACCTGCAAGTCGCATCTGAACGACGGAAGGGCCCGGGCCCGGCGAACCGCCGGTCCGGGCCCTTCGCCGTACGCTCCCCGCGCGTCGGGCCGGGTCGCGTCGAGATTGGTACCGTGCGGGGATCCCGCCGCCCCCTTCCTCGACCGAGGTCGCCCTTTCCATGGACATCGTCGTCTGCGTGAAGCAGGTCCCGGACACCTGGGCCGAGAAGCGGCTCGACCCGGACGACCGGACCCTTGACCGCACCTCCGACTCGGTGATGAACGAGCTGGACGAGTACGCCGTCGAGGAGGCGCTGCGGCTGACGGAGGCGCACGGCGGTGAGGTGACCGTGCTGACCATGGGGCCGGAGTCGGCGGTGGAGACGATCCGCAAGGCTCTGTCGATGGGCGCCGACAAGGCCGTGCACCTCACCGACCCGGCCCTGCACGGCTCCGACGCGGTGCAGACGTCGTACGCCCTCGCTCGGGCCCTCGGGACGCTGACCTTCGACCTGGTGGTGCTGGGCTCGGAGTCGACCGACGCCCGGATGTCGGTGCTCGCGCCGATGCTGGCGGAGCGGCTGGGGCTCCCGCAGCTCACGCTCGCCCGCAAGGTGGAGGTGGACGGCTCGTCGGTCCGGATCGAGCGGCAGACCGACGCCGGCTACGACGTCGTCGAGGCCCCGCTGCCCGCGGTGGTCAGCGTGGTCGAGAAGATCAACGAGCCGCGCTACCCGTCGTTCAAGGGGATCATGGCGGCCAAGAAGAAGCCGCTGACCACGCTGACTCTCGGCGACGCCGGGATCGAGCCGGCGGAGGTGGGCCTGGCCGCCTCGACCAGCAAGGTGGCCGACTTCGCCACTCGCCCGCCGCGGTCGAAGGGCACGATCGTCGACGACGACGGCACCGGGGGGTCGCAGCTGGCGGCCTTTCTCGCGACCCAGAAGTTCATCTAGAAGAGGCGACATGGCAGAGGTCCTGGTCCTGGTGGAGCACGCCGAGGGCATCCCGAAGAAGGTGACCTACGAGCTGCTCACCAAGGCACGCGAGATCGGCGAGCCGAGCGCGGTCTTCATCGGTAGCGGTTACGACGCGGCTCGTGATGGGCTGGCGCAGTACGGCGCGGCGCAGGTCTACGTCGCCGCCGACCCGGAGCTCGACGCCTATCTCGTCGCTCCGAAGGCGGAGGTGCTGGCCTCGCTGGTGACCGACCGGTCGCCGGCCGCCGTACTGATCGCTTCGACTCCGGAGGGCAAGGAGGTCGCCGGCCGGCTGGCCGTCCGCACCGGGTCGGGGCTGGTGACCGACGCGGTCGACGTGCGGGCCGACGGCTCCGGCCGGCTGGTCGCGGAGCAGCCGATCTTCGGTGGCGACACCGTCGTATCGGCCGAGGTCACCACGGGTACGCCGATCTTCACCCTGCGGCCGAACTCGGTCCCGGCCGAGCCGGCACCCACCACGCCGCGGGAGGAGCAGCTCACCGTCTCGCTCTCCGCGGCCGCCAAAGGCGCCCGGGTCACCGACCGGGTGGTGGAGAAGCGGACCGGCCGGCCGGAGCTGAGCGAGGCGGCGATCGTCGTAGCCGGCGGCCGGGGGGTCGGTGGCGCGGAGAACTTCGCGCTGGTCGAGGCGCTCGCGGACCTGCTGGGCGCCGCCGTGGGGGCGTCCCGGGCGGCCACGGACGCCGGCTGGTACCCGCACCAGGCGCAGGTGGGTCAGACCGGCAAGACCGTGTCGCCGTCGCTCTACGTCGCGACCGGGATCTCCGGCGCGATCCAGCACCGCGCCGGCATGCAGACATCCAAGACCATCGTCGCGGTGAACAAGGACCGGGAGGCGCCGATCTTCGAGCTGGTCGACTTCGGTGTCGTCGGCGACCTGCACAAGGTCGTGCCGCAGCTGATCGAGGAGATCGAGAAGCGCAAGGGCTGAGCCGCGGCCCGTTCGCCGCAGCGGTTACCCTCGGAGCCGATGGTCTACCTCGATCACGCCGCGACGACGCCGATGCTGCCGGAGGCCATCGACGCGATGGTGGCCGAGCTCGGGCAGGTGGGCAACGCCTCGTCGCTGCACGCGACCGGCCGGCGCGCGCGCCGGGTGGTCGAGGAGTGCCGGGAGACCGTGGCGTCGGCGCTAGGTGCCCGGCCGGGCGAGGTGATCTTCACCGGGGGCGGCACCGAGTCGGACAACATCGCGGTGAAGGGCCTCTACTGGGCCCGCCGCGCCGCCGACCCGCGCCGACGGCTGATCCTCGCCAGTGCGGTCGAGCACCACGCCGTACTCGACACCGTTCTCTGGCTGGTCGAGCACGAGGGCGCCGAGGTCGCCTGGCTGCCGGTCGACCAGCACGGGCGGGTTCTGGCAGAGCCGTTGCGCGCAGCGCTCGACGAGCGTGCCGGTGATGTTGCGCTGGTCAGCGTCATGTGGGCCAACAACGAGGTCGGCACGGTGCAGCCGATCGCCGAGCTGGTGGAGATCGCGCACGAGTACGGCGTACCGGTGCACAGCGACGGTGTGCAGGCCGTCGGCGCGCTCCCGGTGGACTTCGCGGCGAGCGGCCTGGACGCCTTGACGGTCACCGGCCACAAGTTCGGGGGACCCCTGGGGGCCGGCGCCCTGCTCCTCGGTCGCGGGGTCGACTGCGTGCCTCTGCTGCACGGGGGTGGGCAGGAGCGCGACGTCCGCTCCGGCACGCTCGGCACGCCGGCGATCGCCGGACTGGCTGCCGCGGCGGAGATCGCGGTCAAGCGGCAGCCGGAGCGGGCGGAACAGCTCGCCGGGCTGCGCAACGACCTGATCTGCCGTGTCGTTGCCGCTGTGCCGGACGCCGTACTGAACGGCGATCCCGTGCTGATGCCCGACCGGCGCCTGCCCGGCAACGCGCACTTCTCGTTCCCCGGCTGCGAAGGGGACTCGCTGCTGCTGCTGCTCGACGCGCGGGGCATCGAGTGCTCGACCGGTTCGGCCTGCTCGGCTGGGGTGGCCCGACCGAGCCACGTGCTGCTGGCGATGGGCGCCGACGAGGAGCGGGCCCGCGGGTCGCTGCGGTTCTCCTTCGGGCACAGCTCGACGGCGGCCGACGTCGAGGCGGTGGTGGGGGCGATCGGCCCGGTGGTCGAGCGGGCCCGCCGCGCCGGGCCTGGCGCGGCCAGCCGGCGGACCTGATCCGCGTGCGCGTCCTGGCCGCCATGTCCGGCGGGGTGGACTCCGCCGTTGCCGCCGCCCGTGCGGTCGACGACGGGCACGACGTCACCGGCGTACACCTGGCCCTCTCGGCGGCGCCCCAGTCGCACCGGACCGGCGCGCGTGGCTGCTGCACGCTGGAGGACGCGCGCGACGCCCGCCGGGCAGCCGACGTCATCGGCATCCCGTTCTACGTCTGGGACCTGGCCGAGCGGTTCCGTGCCGAGGTCATCGAGGACTTCGTGGCCGAGTACGCCGCAGGTCGCACGCCTAACCCGTGCCTGCGCTGCAACGAGCAGATCAAGTTCGCCGCTGTGCTGGACAAGGCGGTCGCGCTGGGCTTCGACGCGGTCGTCACCGGCCACCATGCCCGGCTCGTGGCCGGCGAGCTCTGGCGCAGCGTCGACCCGGACAAGGACCAGTCCTACGTGCTCGGCGTGCTGACTCCCGGGCAGCTGGCCCGGGCCCGCTTCCCGCTCGGCGACTCGACGAAGGTGCAGGTGCGCGCGGAGGCGGCCCGCCGGGGGCTCGCGGTGGCGGACAAGCCGGACAGCTCGGACGTCTGCTTCATCGCCGACGGCGACACCGCCGGCTTCCTGTCCCGCCGCCTGGGCTCGGCGCCGGGTCCCATCGTGGACGCCGGCGGGGAGGTGCTCGGCGGCCATGACGGTGCCTACGCCTTCACGGTCGGGCAGCGACGGGGGCTCCGGCTCGGCCGGCCGGCCCCCGACGGCCGGCCCCGGTACGTGCTGGAGGTGCTCCCCGCGTCGGGCACCGTGGTCGTCGGACCGGCCGACGCGCTCGACGTACGGGAGGTGCTCGGCGCGGATGCCCGCTGGGGCCGGCGGCCGGCCGGGCGCTCGTTCTGCTGCCGCGCACAGCTGCGCGCGCACGGCGCCGCCGTGCCGGCAACCGCCGAGCCGGCCGGCGACCGGGTCTGCGTGCGGCTGCACGAGCCGGTGCGCGGCGTGGCTCGCGGCCAGGCCGTGGTGCTCTACGACGGCGACCGGGTGATCGGCTCGGCCACCATCGATGCGACTTCGTGACCGGCCCGCACTCGAGCACGCACCCCGTCCGTCGCGCACCGTCCGTCGCCCACCGACCGCTCGTCGACCGCCCGTTTGCTGGTGCCGCTCCGTCCGGTGCGGGCCGGCCGAAACGGCACGGAGGCGACGAACGCCCCTGTTGCGCTCCTCGTCCGCTGTCAGCGCCTCCATCCGCCGGCCCGTAACGCCCTTTCCAGCACGGCTGTCACCTCATCGCTGCGATGCCGTACGGCGTACGCAGGAAACCTGAGCAGGATGGCGCGGTCGGCGAACTGCAGGTCGTTCTGGCGGTCGAGGTCGTTCCACCATCGCCGGACCTCCCGGTGAGTGCCGCCGTCGATCTCGACTCTGGTGGTGTACCGGTCCCATTCGGCGTCGACGTAGCGTCGCCTCCCGTCGCTGTCCAGGCGCACCGCCTGCAGTGACGGCGTCGGGAGGCGGTGTCGGCGGATCAGGGCGGCGAGCTGCCGCTCGGGCAGCGAGTGGGCACCTCCGGCGGCGTCGAGCAGCACGTCCTGAAGCAACGCCCGGCGACGCTGGATGGGTAGGCGGTCCAGGACCGCCTGGAGCCGGTCCGGCCGCGTCAGCCCCTGCTGCACCGACGCGAGCAAGATCGCGGCCGCTCGGTCGGGCTGTCTCGCGGCGGCGGCCGCGTCGAGCACGGAGCGCTCGATCGTGGTCCGTGGTGGGAGCCGGCCCAGCGCCAGGTCGGCACTCGGCAGCTGCGCCGAGCGCCGGACCAGAACCCCTCGCGCGGGCACCGGATGCCGATGCGCGGCGACCAGGACGTGGATGCGCTGGTCGTCGTAGCCCTGCAGCCCGCACAGCGCGGCCGCGGTCTCGCGAGCCAGCACCGCCTCCTTGCCGCAGTGGAGCACCGCTGCCCACCGCTCCTGCTCCGTGGTCAGTGGCCCCGACTGGGCCACCAGGACCCGCGGATGGCGGCGCTGCCAGCGACCCGTGCGCAACCGCCAGTGGACCGCGTGCCGGCCCAGCTGGCCGACCGCCTGGGCAACGGTCAGCACCCCAGCCTGCCGAAGCAGCAGTTCAGAGAGCACGTGCTCCGTCCGCACGGCGTCAGGATGAGCGGCGCCGCCGCCGCCGATCGGCTGCGGGCCATGTGCAGGGCGGCCGTCGTGGGCCGCTGCTGGGGATAACCGCGGTCCCGCCGAGCCGGTGCCGTTTCCTCCGGTGCTGGCCGGCTGGATCAGCACCACCGCCCGGGTCGCGGCACCACCGCCCGGACCGGCACCACCGCTCGGGCCGCGGCACCACCGCTCGGGCCGGGCACCGGTAACTAGGCTCGCCGTCATGAGCAGCAGCCCCCCACCCTGGTCACCCGGGGCAGCCACCGGGCTCGGGTCGCTGCCCGGTACCGACCCGCGCGAGGCGGCCCGGCTGGTCCTCGATGAGCTGCCGGATCTGCCGCACCTGGCAGAGCTGCCGGCCCGGGGACCGGGAGCCGACCTGCTCGGCCGCGGTGCCGCCCTGCTGAGCGACCTCTTCGTCGACCTGCAGCCCGCCGGCTGGCGGCTGGTCCCGCGGCCGGGCGTCGACTCGCGGCGGGCGCGGGACCTGCTCCAGCGCGACCTGGATGCGCTCGGGGAGGCGGCCGACGGGTACGCCGGGCCGCTCAAGGTGCAGGCCGCCGGCCCGTGGACGCTGGCCGCCGGTCTCGAGCTCCAGCGCGGCGACAAGGCGCTGTCCGACTTCGGCGCCGTCCGGGACGTCACCGCCGCCCTCGTGCAGGGCCTGACCGAGCACCTCACGGATATCGGCCGGCGGGTGCCGGGCGCGACGCTGCTCCTGCAGCTGGACGAGCCGGCACTGCCGGCGGTGCTGCTCGGGCGGGTGCCGACGGCCAGCGGCTTCGGCTCCCTGCGCACCGTCGAGGCGCACGTCGCCGCTGACGCGCTGCGTGCGGTGCTCGCCGCGGGCCCGGCGGCCGGCGCGCTGCCGCTCGTGCACTGCTGCGCCGCAGCGCCGCCGATCGCGCTGCTGGTCGACGCCGGTGCCCGCGCCCTATCGCTCGACGCGACCCTGCTCACCCCGACTGACGACGACGCGGTTGGTACCGCGGTGGAAGGCGGCGTACCGCTGTTCCTGGGGACGGTCCCGTCGACGGACGGTGCACTGTCGGATGTCGCTCATACGGTCGCTCCCGTGCTCGCGCTATGGCGCCGGCTCGGGTTCGCCCCCGAGACGCTGGCGGAGGGGGTGGTCGTCACGCCGACGTGCGGGCTGGCCGGCGCCACACCGGCGTACGCCCGGGCGGCGCTGCGTCGTTGCCGGGAGGCCGGTCGCCTCCTGGTCGAGGCGCCGGAGGGGGTGGCATGACCAGCGCGACGGGGGCGGTGGCGGACGTCCCCGTCGAGGAGCTGCAGCGGCACGCCGCGCTCTGCCGCGACCTGGACGAGCACGCCTACCGCTACTACGTGCTCGACGATCCCACCGTCAGCGACGCCGGGTACGACGACCTGATGCACGAGCTCACTGCGCTGGAGGAGCGGTTCCCGGGCCTGCGTACGCCGGACTCGCCGACGCAGAAGGTGGCCGGGAGCTACTCGACGTCGTTCACGCCGGTCGCGCACCTCGAGCGGCTGATGAGCCTCGACAACGTGTTCACCGACGAGGAGCTGGCGGCGTGGGCACGGCGCGCCGAGCGCGAGGTGGGCACCGAGGCCAGCTACCTGTGCGAGCCGAAGATCGACGGCTTGGCCGTGGCACTGGTCTACGAGAACGGCCGGCTGGTCCGCGGGGCCACCCGGGGCGACGGTCGGACCGGCGAGGACATCACCCCCAACCTGCGCACCCTCGACGACGTACCGGCCCGGCTCGCCGGCACTCGGCTTCCCGAGCTGCTCGAGGTGCGCGGCGAGGTCTACTTCCCGGTGGCGGTCTTCGCCGAGCTCAACGCCGGACTGGTGGCCGCCGGGAAGGCCCCCTTCGCCAACCCCCGCAACGCCGCGGCAGGCTCGCTACGGCAGAAGGACCCGCGGGTTACCGCCACCCGGCCGCTGCGGATGATCCTGCACG
>JAABUS010001288.1_pt1 | contig 56031 bp, 50 predicted proteins | sample 5560161 | NCBI WGS metagenome assembly JAABUS01 (sample SAMN10711885, study PRJNA513376) | rock metagenome | isolation source: Antarctica rocks | place: Antarctica: Victoria Land, Trio Nunatak nord | collected 2016-01-04 | reverse complement strand
GTCTGGACGCGCGGGTCACGGGTGCGGTCCCTGCGTAGGCGCGCAGCCCGGCGGTGGTGGCGAATCAGGTGGGGTCATCGCCGACCTCGGCCAGGACGCGGGCGCCAAAGACGAGGCCCAGCCCGGGAGCTGAACGCAGCACCGGCGCCAGGGGGCCGGGTGTCGAAGACATCAGTGAGAGCGCCGGCGAGGCATGCAGGCCGCCCTGGCCTCCGTGATTGCCTTCACCCTCGGCGCCCTGCTGCCACGCTCGCCGCCGTCATACCCAGGACGGTAAGACACCAGCATGGCCGGCCGCGACGCATTCCCGGACCCGGATGGACCACGATGCCTGACCCCGCCAGGCTGTTGCGCCGACCTTTTGACGACCGTACCGTCCTGTTCGAGCCCGGTTCGCGGGTCGAGTGACCTCGTGTCGCACCCCTCCTGGGGTGCTGACCTCACTCGTCAACCTCGCCCATGGCTAACCCATCACCGAAGCAGGCAAGGCCGCGCCACGTCCTCGTCCGCTGACCTTCTCCAGAAACGCGATTCGTCCGGCTGGGTGGATCCGGTCGGATTAGCGTCCGCGTCATGACCTTGACGTGTGCTCCCCGGTGAGCGACCGGACCGACGCCGATCCAGCGGGGTCCGGTGACCTGACCGCCGAGCCCGGGGAGCGCGGCGACAGCGAGGTCGAGGAGACCTTCGACAAGGTCCTCGCCGACGGCCGCGAGCGGCTCGACCGCCCCTTCCTGCCCCTGCTGTCCACGGGTCTGCTCGGCGGCGTGGACGTCGGGGTCGGGGTGCTCACCTACCTCGTCGTCAAGGAGCAAACGGGCAGCACGCTGCTCGCCGCACTCGGCTTCACCGTCGGGTTCGTCGCCCCGCTGCTGGCCAACAGCGAGCTGTTCACCGAGAACTTCCTCGTGCCCGTCATCGCGGTCGTCACCCGCGAGGGGTCGGTGGGTCAGCTGCTGCGGCTGTGGGCGGTCAGCCTGGGCGCCAACCTCCTCGGTGGGCTCGCCATGGCGGCGATGATCGTGGAGGCGCTGCCGTCAGTGCGCGAAACCGCGATCGAGACCGGGCAGCACTACGCCGGGCTGGGCACCACCTGGCGGGCGTTCTTCCTGGCCGTGCTCGCCGGAGCGGTCATCACCCTACTGACCCGGATGCAGACTGCCACCGACTCGATCGGCGCCAAGCTCGTCGCCGCGGTCACGTTCTCCTTCGTGCTCGTCGGCACGCAGCTGTTCCACTCGGTGCTGGACTCGATCTTCCTGTTCGCCGGACTGCTCACCGGCCACGCGCCCTACGGGTGGCTGACGTGGTTGAACGCCCTGTGGCTCTCGGCGCTCGGCAACATCCTGGGCGGCGTGGTCCTGGTGACCTCGGTCCGGCTGCTGCGGGTCGGACACCGCGTCGAGGAACAGCGCGCGCAGGGCCCGGCCCGGTGACGGACGGTGCGACCGCACCGCGAGCGGTGAGCCCGGACCATCGGACCGGCCTGTTCCACTAATCGCACCCCCACCCCTCCGACCTTGAACGCCGCCTTCACGTACGCGACCGCGCGGCGGGTCATGCGTCCCGCACCGATGAAGCCCCACGCACCGAGCTTGTCGTGAGCGACGTCAGCACACGCGTCGCGCGGACTACCACCCCCGCCGACCCGCCGACACGGTCAGCAACCCGATTCAGCCCGCCCCCAGCACTGGGGACGCCGCCCCCGTCCTGAACCGCCCCGACGCCGGCTTGGAATGAGCCCATGCAAAGGCGCGAAACACAGCTCAGCACAAGCTGACACCCACTGACAGGATTACCCCGCACCCCTATTGCGGGCCGACGAAGGGACACATGGAATTGTGGGACAAGCGCGGGGACATGATCGTGCACGAGCAAGACCCCTACAATGCGGAACCACCCCGGTCGGGCCTGGCGGATCAGGTGCTGACCCCTATGGAGTCGTTCTACAGCCGCAACCACGGGCCGATCCCCCAGCTCGACCCGCAGACGTGGCGGTTGCGAGTCGACGGGCTGGTCGAGCAGGTGCTGGAGCTGTCCTTGCCCGAGCTCCGTAAAAGGTTCACCGAGCAGACCCTGGTGGCCACGTTGCAATGCGCCGGCAACCGCCGCGCCGGGTTGATCGAGGTGCGGGACATTCCCGGGGAGGATCCGTGGGGGCCGTGCGCCACCTCGACCGCCGAGTGGAGCGGGGTTCGCCTCGCCGACGTGCTGGCCGCCGCCGGGCTGCGCCCCGAAGCGGCGCACGTGGCGTTCACCGCCCCCGACGTCTCCCAGCTCGCGGACCCCGCCCAGCCCTACGGCGCCTCCATCACCGCGACAAAGGCCCAAGCCGGGGAGGTGTTACTCGCCTGGGCAATGAACGGACACCCCCTGCCTGCCGTGCACGGTGCACCCGTGCGGGTCGTCGTGCCCGGTCACATCGGGGCGCGCAGCGTCAAATGGGTCCAGACCATCACCGCCCAAGCCCAGCCGTCGGACAACTACTTCCAGGCCACCGCCTACCGGCTGCTGCCCGCCGAAGCCGACCCCGACACCGCCGGCCCTGGTGACGGGCTGTCGCTGAGCGCGGTCGCCGTCAACGCCGACATCCTCCGCCCCGACGACAACGCCACCGTGACCGTGGGGCCGATCGAAGTCACCGGGTACGCCTTCGCCGGGGACGACCGTGGCATCGCCCGAGTCGACGTATCCCTCGACGGGGGGCGCAGCTGGGTGCAGGCTGACCTCGACGAACAAATGAGCCCGTGGGCGTGGCGGCACTGGCGCACCACCCTCGCCATCCCGGCCGGGGACACCGTGATCACCGCCCGCGCCTGGGACACCTCCGCCGCCACCCAACCCGAGTCCCCCGTGCACCTGTGGAACCCCAAGGGCTACGTCAACAACTCCTGGGCCCACATCCACCTCACCGTCCACCCCTGAACAGCGCGCAGCACTGACTGCCGACCGGATGTCCGCGCCCCACCGCCTCTGGCACCCGCCGGTGTCGGCGCGAGGATGCTCACGGCCATTGTGCTGACCGGGCGCGGTGCCGGGCCCGCCCGAAGCCATGCCGATCACGGCCAGACCAGGCCTCTAACCAGCGGCGATGACAGGCCCGACCCGAGGATGGCGCTGATCACCGGGGCGCGCTTCCGAGGTAAGAACGGATTCAAAACCCGTCCAGTGTCGGTTCGAATCCGACCGAGGGCACGACGCGGTCGCCCAGCGCGCCTGCTGAGATCAGTACGCCACCTCATGACCATGCGGTGACATCCTGCGGTCCGCGGCGCGCCCAGATGGACGCCCGGGCGCGGGCGCTCTAGCTTTGACTCGTGCAACTGCAAGCAAGCAAGGAAGTCACGATGCCGACGGGGACGACAGTCGAGCCGATAGGCCTCACCGAGGCTCAGCAACCGATCGGCCTGCTCGAAGCCGGCCAGGTCCCGCTGTTGGCCAGGCCCTTCTTCGCCGACGGTGACCCGGGACCGATCGTCGCCGCCCTTGCGCAGGTTCCAGAGCTGCTCGTGGTGGCCGCCCCGCTGCTCGGGGTGGCCTTGAGCCCCTCGGCGATCGACTGGCGCACCAAGGAGATCGTCATCGTCCGCACGTCCGCGCTGGCGGGTTGCCGATACTGCATCCAGGCGCACACGACGGTGGCGCTGGACGCCGGGTTGTCCCATGACGAGGTGGCGGCCCTGCGCATGGAAGCACCCGTGGCGGACGTCTTCGACTCGGAGCGCGAACTTGCGCTGCTCCGCTGGATCGACGTGGTCGCCCGCGCGCACGGGCCGGTAGCCGATGACGACCGCACCGACATCCGCTCGCACTTTAGCGATCACGAGATCGTCGAACTGACTGCCGTAATCGGGGTCACCCTGCTGCTCAACCGGTTCGCGACATCGCTGGCGCTTCCGACCGGACCGGACACACTACGACGACTTGCTCAGGAGAACTTTCTGTGACGACCCCCGCCACCATGGTTCGCGACGCGGTCACCCACGACCAACTACCTGGCCGCGTCTGGATGTACTCCAACTACCACTGCAACATCGCCTGTCACTACTGCCTGACCGAGTCCGGCCCGGGCGTCTCGCGCCGCGACCTCACGCCGGAAACGATGCTGGAGGTCGCCCGTCAGGCCCGTGACCTGGGGTTCACCGATCTCGGCGTCACCGGCGGGGAAACGTTCCTTATGCCCCGCATGCCGGAACTGCTGGTGCAGATGGCCGAGATTCTGCCGGTTCTCGTGCTTACCAACGCCACGTTGTTCAGCCGGCGGCTGTTGGAGCGGGTCAGGGTGTTTGCCGGGCTTCCGATCGCACTCCAGATCTCGTTGGACCGCCCGGACGCCGACGTCAACGATGCGATGCGGGCGCCGGAGAACTTCCGCAAGGTGGTCGCCGCCATTCCTGCACTGGTCGAGCGCGGAATCACGGTGCGGATCGCCACCACCGTCGAATCCATCGAGGACCTCGAACTGGACCGGTTATGCGCGCTGCACCGGGAGTTGGGTGTGCCGGACTCCGAACACGTAATCCGCCCGATCGTCAGCCGCGGACGAGCCGACACGGAGGGGTACGGCGTACACGCTACGCAGTCCGACCTTCCCGCCGAGCTGACCATCACCGCAGACGGAGCGTTCTGGAGCCCGTTCGGTCCCACCGTGCGTAACGGTGTGGTGGACACCGATCTGCTTGTCACCCGCACGATCAATCCGCTTTCGGTTCCGGCGAACGCCATGCTGAGCCTCGTGGGTGGGAGCGCCCCCGGCACGGACTCGACGCTGAACATCAGATGAGCGTGAACCATGTGCCCGGTCCGGGCACCCGCACCGCAGCTTGACTTCCGAGAATCGCCAACCCACTGCAGAACAGAAGATCTGACATGGCACGAGAGACCGGTTCGTCAACACCACCGATGCACAACGACCCAGTCCGCAACGATGCTGTGCCGCCGCTTGTCACCGCTCGCGCCCTGGCTGGGGGGCTGGCCGCACTCCGGATATTCTTCGGCTTGATCTGGGTGAGCAACGGGCTCGCGAAGCTGTTCAACTTTGTCTCCGGCGACCTGGGGTTCTTCTCGTTCACTCTGATCAACCGCGATTCCGCGCGGGGCATCGCCGGCGGCGCGGCAGAGAAGACCTACTTGGCACCACTGCGGCTGTTCTACCAGGACGTGGTTCTGCCCAACTGGGGTGTTTTCGGGATCTTCCTGACTGTTGCCGAACTAACGGTCGGGTTGGCGCTGTTGTTCGGTGTCGCCTCGCGGCTCGCGGCAGTGGGTGGCTTGCTGCTGATCGGACCGATCTACCTCATGCTGGTGCACACCGGGCTTTACCTGTGGGAGTACCCGCTCGACCTCGTCCCCATGGTGATCTTGGCGATCGTGCCCAGCGGCCGCTACCTCGGTTACGACCGGCGCTTGGCTCCCCGATTTGGCGGCCGCTGGCCGTTCTGAGTCGGGCTGACCGCCGGCTCACCACTGCCGGCGTCACCGGAGGTGCTACGGTCGCGCCGGTGACCGTAGGCGCGTTGCGGGTCATCAATTCACCCGAGGTCCTCCTCGCCGAGGCGGTGCACCCGAATGAGGTTGGTCGAACCGACGGTGTTCGGTGGCGAACCCGCCACGATGATCACCAGGTCGCCCCGCTGGTAACGGCCCATCTCGAGCATGGACGCGTCGACTTGACGCACCATGGCGTCGGTGGTGGACACCATGGGCACCAGGAACGTCTCGGTGCCCCAGGTCATGGCCAGTTGACTTCGCACCTCTGGCATCGGGGTGAAAGCCAGCAGCGGCAGGTGGGTGTGCAGCCGGGCCAGCCGCCGAACAGTGTCGCCGGACTGGGTGAACGCCACCAACGCCGCAGCATCCAGACGTTCGCCGATGTCACGCGCGGCGTAGGAGATCACGCCCCGCTTGGTGCGGGGCACGTGCTTCAACGGGGGCACGGCGGTGGACTCGGTCTCAACGGCGGTGACGATGCGGGCCATGGTTCGCACCGTGTCGAACGGGAACGCACCCACTGACGTTTCCCCGGACAACATCACGGCGTCCGCCCCGTCCAACACGGCGTTGGCGACGTCGGAGGCCTCGGCGCGGGTCGGGCGGGAGTTGGTGATCATCGACTCGAGCATCTGGGTGGCGACGATCACCGGTTTGGCGTTCTCCCTGGCGATCTGGATCGCGCGCTTCTGCACCAGCGGCACCTGCTCGAGCGGGAGCTCCACACCCAGGTCGCCGCGGGCCACCATCACCGCGTCGAAGGCCAGCACGATCGCCTCGAGGTTCTCCACCGCCTCCGGCTTCTCCAGCTTGGCGATGACGGGTAGCCGCCGACTGCCGACCCGGTCCATCACCTGGTGGACTAGATCGATGTCGGCCGGGGAACGCACGAACGACATGGCGATGAAGTCCACCCCCAGTCCCAAGGCGAACTCCAGGTCGGCGGTGTCCTTGGCCGACATCGCCGGCACCGAGACGTTCATGCCGGGCAACGACAATCCCTTGTTGTTGCTGACCGGGCCGCCCTCGACGACCCGGCACACCACGTCGTCACCATCGACGGCGTCGACCACCAACGCGACCTTGCCGTCGTCGACGAGCAGCCGGTCACCGGTGCGAGCGTCTTCGGCGAGCTGGGCGTAGGTGGTGGACACCCGGTCGTGGCTGCCTTCGATGTCAGCGATGGTGACCCGGACCTGCTCCCCGGTCGCCCAGACCACCGGGCCGTCGGCGAAGCGCCCCAACCGGATCTTCGGCCCCTGCAGGTCGGCGAGCACGCCGACGGCCCGACCGGTGGCATCGGCGGCCTCGCGCACCATTCGGTACATGGCGGCGTGATCGGTGTGCGAGCCGTGGCTGAAATTCAGCCTGGCCACATCCATCCCACACTCCACGAGGTCGCGGACTTTCTCCGGCGTGCCCACGGCAGGACCCATGGTGCAGACGATCTTCGCGCGTCGGCTCACGTCCACAGAGCCTAGCCCTGCCGTGGCCTGCGCTACGTGACCGATCCAGAAGGGCGGGTGGGAACGGTGCCGGCGCGGGCGGTCAGCGTGCCTCGCCGGGCCGGTGCGCCACGCCCGGCTTGGTGAGCGCCGCCGGTTTGGTGAGGACCACGGTGTGCGCAGCCGCGTTGTCACCCGCTGCGTCGGCACTGGCGCTCCGATCGTGGCCGGCCGGTACCCCCTCGCCGCCCTCGGCGCTCGTGGCAGAGGTGTCCCTCGCTGTCCCGACACCGGGGCGCAGCAGCATCGGGTCCTCCCGGCCCCGCCGGGCGAGCGCGACGTAGGCCGCGGCACCCAGGAACACCACCACAGAGGTGTAGACGTTGATCCGGATGCCGGCGATAGTGGTGGCCGGGTCGTCGCGCATCAGCTCCACCCCCAGCCGTCCTACGCAGTAGCCCGCAACGTACAACGCGAAGGCGCGGCCGTGACCCAGCCGGAACCGGCGGTCGGCCCAGACCACGATCACGGCCACCAGCAGGTTCCACAGCAGCTCATAAAGAAACGTCGGGTGCACGATGGCGATCGGCACCGAACCGGGCGGTACAGAGCCGTTCAGCTCGTCCGGGCGCCCGGCGCTGTCCAACCGCTGGAAGATCTCCAGGCCCCACGGCATCGTCGTCGACCGGCCATAAAGCTCCTGGTTGAAGTAGTTGCCCAGCCGGCCGATGGCCTGCGCCACCACGATCGGCGCCCCAATGGCGTCGGCGAAGGCGGGCAGTGGGACACCTTTGCGTCGGCAGGCGATCCACGCGCCGACCCCACCCAGCAGCACGGCACCCCAGATGCCCAGCCCGCCCTGCCAGATCTTCAGTGCATCCACGGGGTTCTTGCCCGGTCCGAAGTACTTCTGATAGTCCGTCGCGACGTGGTAGAGCCGACCGCCCACCAACCCGAACGGGACAGCGAAGATCGCCACGTCGGCCACCATGCCCTGCTCGCCACCGCGCGCCACCCAGCGCTTGTCACCCCACCACACCGCGACGACGATCCCGGTGATGATGAACAGCGCGTATGCCCGCAGCGGCAGCGGTCCCAGCTGCAGCACACCGCGGCTGGGGCTGGGGATATAGGCCAGGACGGCGACGGTGTGGCTCACGAGCCCACGCTAACCTGGCGCACCCCTTCGGCGAGTTCGCCGACCAATGCGCGCACCGCGCCTGCGCCCTCCGCGGCGGCGGTGACCAGCGCCGATCCGACCACAACCGCATCGGCGAAGGCGGCCACCTCGGCGGCCTGGGCGCCGGAGCGAACCCCCAGGCCCACCCCGACGGGGATCGGTGAGTGCTGCCGGATCCTGGCCACCAGCGCGGGGGCGGCCTCAGAGACCGCCTCGCGGGCCCCGGTGACCCCCATGGTCGACGCGGCGTACACGAAACCGGTGCTGGCGGCGACGGTGTCGGCCACCCGCTGCTGCGACGAGGACGGCGCCAGCAGAAAGATCCGGTCCAGTCCATGGGTGTCGGAGGCAGCCAACCAGGTGCCTGCCTCGTCGGGAATCAGGTCGGGGGTGATGATGCCGAGCCCGCCGGCCGCGGCCAGGTCGCGGGCGAAGGCGTCCACCCCGTACTGGCGAATCGGGTTCCAGTAGCTCATCACCACCGCCCGCCCGCCAGCCGCCGACACCCGCTCCACCACGCTCAGCACGTCGCGCAACCGCACCCCGGCGCGCAGCGCGATGTCCGCGGCCGCCTGGATGGTCGGACCGTCCATCACCGGGTCGGAGTAGGGCACCCCCACCTCGACCAGGTCGCAACCGCCGTCCACCATGGTGCGCAAGGTCGCTGTCGAGGCGTCCACGGTCGGGTAGCCAGCCGGCAGGTAGCCGATCAACGCGGCGCGGGCTTCCGCCCGGCAGGCGTCGAACATCGGCTGCAGGCGCGCGGTCACAGTTGCTCCCCTGCCCCGGAGCCCGGGCCCTGCTGCGGGTTCGGGGCGGGGGCGTCCAGCGCCGCGTCGTCAATGACCTGGAACCACCGCGCCGCGGTGTCGACGTCCTTGTCGCCGCGCCCGGAGAGATTCACCAAGATGATCGAGCCGGCGCCCAGTTCATGACCCAACGCCACCGCCCCCGCGATCGCATGCGCGGATTCGATCGCCGGGATGATGCCCTCGGTGCGGCACAGCAACCGGAAGGCGTCCATCGCCTCGGTGTCGGTGATGGGGGCGTACTCGGCTCGGCCGATGTCTTTGAGCAGGGCGTGCTCGGGACCCACCCCGGGGTAGTCCAGGCCGGCCGAGATGGAATGCGTCTGGCTGGTCTGCCCGTCGGAGTCCTGCAGCAGGTAGGACATCGCACCGTGCAGCGCCCCGGGCGAACCACCTGTCAGCGTCGCGGCGTGCCGACCGGTGTCGACCCCGTCGCCAGCTGCCTCATATCCCACCAGCCGAACCTGGGGGTCGTCGAGGAAGGCGTGGAAGATGCCGATCGCGTTCGAGCCGCCACCCACGCAGGCGACCACCGCGTCGGGCAGCCGTCCGGTCGCGGTGAGCACCTGCGCCCTGGCTTCCAGCCCGATCACCCGGTGGAAGTCGCGCACCATCACCGGGAACGGGTGCGGCCCAGCGACGGTTCCCAGGCAGTAATGCGTGTCGGCGACGGTGCTGACCCAGTCCCGCAGGGCTTCGTTGATGGCGTCCTTGAGGGTGGCCGACCCATTCGTCACGGCCACCACCTCCGCACCCAGCAGCCGCATCCGGGCGACGTTCAGCGCCTGACGCTGGGTGTCCACCTCGCCCATGTACACCACGCACTGCAGGCCGAGCAGGGCGCAGGCGGTGGCCGTGGCCACCCCGTGCTGACCGGCCCCGGTCTCGGCGATCACCCGGTGCTTGCCCATCCGTTGCGCAAGCAGCACCTGACCGAGCACATTGTTGATCTTGTGCGATCCGGTGTGGTTGAGGTCCTCCCGCTTGAGCAGGATCCGCGCTCCCCCGGCGTGCTTGCTCAGCCGGGTGGCTTCGAACACCGGCGACGGGCGACCGGTGTAGTCGCGCTGCAAAGCGTCGAGGGTGTCCAGGAACTCCGGGTCCGTGCGCGCCTTGTCGTAGGCCGCGGCCAGCTCCTCCAGCGCCCCGATCAGCGCCTCCGGCACGAAACGGCCACCGTAGTCACCAAAGTGACCGCCGGTGTCAGGGTCGTGGCTGCTGCGTTCCAGCAGGCCCGCGCTGGCACGCGGCAGTTCGTCGGTCGGGCAGGTGTCAGGGGGCAGCGCGCTTTTCACCCGCCCATCATCCCCCACTGCCGCGGCTGTGGTCAGCGGGCGGGTTTGGGGCAGGACGGGTGCGAGCCCGCGGTGACCAGTTCGGAGACGGCGGTACGCGGGTCCTTGCTGGTCACCAGGCCCTCACCGACGAGTACGGCATCCGCCCCGGCCCCGGCGTAGGCCAGCAGGTCGGCGGTGCCGCGCACGCCGGACTCGGCCACCTTCAGCACGTCGCTGGGCAACCCCGGCGCGATCCGGGCGAAGCAGTCACGGTCCACGTCGAGGGTGCGCAGGTCACGGGCATTGACACCGATCACCCTGGCCCCGGCCTGCAGAGCCCGGTCGGCCTCGTCCTCGGTGTGCACCTCCACCAGCGCCGTCATCCCGAGGGACTCCACCCGGTCCAGCAGCGCAGCCAGGGTGTTCTGCTCCAGGGCCGCGACGATCAGCAGCACCAGGTCGGCGCCGTGCGCGCGGGCCTCATGGACCTGGTAGGGGCCGAGAACGAAGTCCTTGCGCAACACCGGGATGTCTACTGCGGCGACCACCGCGTCCAGGTCGGTCAGCGACCCACCGAAGCGCCGCTCCTCGGTCAGGACGCTGATCACCCGCGCCCCGCCGTCGGCGTAACAGGCTGCCAGCGCCGCCGGGTCGTCGATGCTGGCCAACGACCCCTTGGATGGGCTCTTGCGTTTGACCTCGGCGATCACCGCGATGCCAGGGGCGTGCAGGGCGGCCACGGCGTTCTTCGGTGCTGGCGCCGACGCGGCTGCCGCCTTGACCGAGGCCAGATCAGTGTGCCGCTCGCGGGTGGCGACGTCGGCACGGACCCCGCCCAGGATCGCTTCCAGCACACTGCTCACCGGCTTTGCCCCCTCTTCCCCGGATCGGGACTCGGATCCAAACCGACAGTAGACGCCGGATGCGGTGATTCCCCCATCGGGTCGAGCGTCGGGTCCTGACCGGCGTCCAGGGCATCCCACAACCTGCGCTGCGCGACATCGTCCTGCGCCGGGTCCACCGGGTTCGCCACGGCCTGCTCGCGCCGCACCGCCGGGCTCTGGTAGCGGTCGGACAGTCCCCTGGCGTGGCGGGGTGCTCGCGCCACGACGAACCCGGCGAGCACCAGCAGCACTGCTGCACCGATGGACAGACCCGGACCGACCGCGGAGGTGTCCGCGGTCAGCTGGGCGGTGGGGCTGTCCAGCAGCGTCCTGGCCCGTGCCGCGGGCGCACCCCCGATCAGGACCTGCACCGCCGGTAGCGCCGTGACCGCCCCCAGCGCCGCGATCAGCACCGCGACCACCCGCAGCAACCATCCGCGCACGGCCAGCACCGCTGCCCCCGCCGCCAGGGTGGCCAGCGCCAGAGCCGACAGTTCCGGTGCCCAGCTGCCCCCGGTCAGGGTCGTGGTGCGGGTACCCCGGAGGTCGTCCACCGCGGTGACCCGTACCCACGCCACCCGCGAGGACGCCCAGGCCAGGGCGGCGGCCAGCAGCAGGGCGAGCAGCGCCGGCCTGAGCGGCTGCCTACTGCGCCGCTCAGCCACGCCCACCGGGCACTGTGGGGGCGGTCATGGTCCCGGCCGCCGCGACCGCCGCCAGCACCGCCATCGCCTTGTTGCGGGTTTCGGTGTCTTCCGCGGCCGGGTCGGAGTCGGCTACCACCCCACCACCGGCCTGGACGAACGCGGTGCCACCCTTGATGACTGCCGTCCGGATGGCGATCGCCATGTCGGCGTCGCCAGCGAAGTCCAGGTAGCCGAGGATCCCGCCGTACACCCCGCGGCGAGTCGGTTCCAGGGTCTCGATGAGCTCCATCGCCCGCGGTTTCGGGGCCCCGGACAGCGTCCCGGCGGGGAAGCACGCGGTCACTGCGTCCAACGCGGTACGGCCAGCGGCGAGCCTGCCCACCACCGTGGACACCAGGTGCATCACATGGCTGTACCGCTCGACGTGGCGGTATTGGGTGACCCGGACCGACCCCGGTTCGCACACCCGCCCGAGGTCGTTGCGGCCCAGGTCCACGAGCATCAGGTGTTCGGCGTTCTCCTTGGTGTCGACGAGCAGTTCCTTCTCCAGCAGCAGGTCGTCCTCGTCGTTCGCACCCCGCCAGCGGGTGCCCGCGATGGGATGGGTGGTCGCCGTCCCGTCCACCACCGTCACCAGCGCCTCCGGGCTGGAGCCCACGATGTCGAAGGCGGTGCCGCCGGCGCCGTCGGGCACCCGCAGCAGGTACATGTACGGGCTGGGGTTGGACGCCCTCAGCACCCGGTACACGTCCAACGGGTGGGCGTCGGTGTCGATCTCGAAGCGTTGGCTGAGCACCACCTGGAACGCCTCTCCCGCCTCGATCTCCGCGATCAGGGCCCGCACCCCGTCCTGGTGTTCGGCGCTGGTGCGCTGGCGTCGGTACTGCGGTGCGGGGCGGTCGAAGGTCGTCACGGTGGAGGCCGACGGGGCGGCCAGCGCGTGGGCCATCGCGTCCAGGCGGGCCACCGCGTGGGCGTACGCGGCGTCCACCCGCTCGGGTGGGCCGGGCGCGCCGTCCCAGTTCACCGCGTTGGCGATCAGGGTGATGGTGCCCTCGTGGTGGTCGACGGCGGCAAGGTCAGTGGCCAGCAACATCACCAGTTCGGGCACCTGCAGATCGTCGGTGGCCGTGGTCGGCAGTCGTTCCATGCGGCGCACCGCGTCGTAGCCCAGGTACCCCACCATCCCCCCAGTCAAGGGCGGCAGACCCGGTAACCGCTCCGAGCGCAGCAACTCACACGTCTGGCGCAGCACGAGCAGCGGGTCCCCACCGCTGGGTGCACCAGCCGGGACCGTCCCCTGCCAGCTCGCCTGACCGTGTTCCACGGTCAACGCGGCGGCGCTGCCGGCGCCGATGAAGGACCAGCGCGACCAGCTGCGGCCGTTCTCCGCAGACTCCAGCAGGAACGTTCCCGGTCGGTCCCCGGCCAGCTTGCGGTACGCCGAGACGGGGGTCTCGGAGTCGGCCAGCACCCGGCGGGTGACCGGCACCACCCGGTGCTCGGCGGCCAGGACGCGAAACTGCGCCAGCGTGGGGGTGCTGACGCCCAGCGCTGCCGCGGTCATGGGCACAGTCTCCCAGGCGGGCCAGGCGCGCTCACCGCGCGGTGACCCTCACCTGGCGCGGGCCGCCCGGCTGCCCGGCGGAAGTGGCAGGAAGCCGCTGGTGCGCTCCACGTACTCCGCGTAACCCGCCCGCTGGCTGAGGTGCTTCTCCATCAACTCCTTGCCGGTGGTCTTGGTCAGCAACCGCGTCATCAGCGCCGGCCCGACAGCGGTGAGCAGCACCCACGGGCTACCCAGGCTGACCCCGAAGATCCCCCACCACACGCACACGTCGCCGAAGTAGTTGGGGTGGCGGGTGTAGCGCCACAGCCCGGCGTCCATCACGGTGCCCTGGTTGGCCGGGTCGGCCTTGAACCGGGTGAGCTGCAGGTCCCCCACGGTCTCGAACACGAAGCCCACCAACCACACCGCAACACCCGCGGCGACGGCGAACGCGACGAGCACACCGGAACCGGTGGCGTTCATTCCCACCTGAACCGGCAGCGACACCACCCACATGACCAGCGCCTGGGGCAGGTAGACCTTGCGGAAGGCGTGCGCGACGGGGTGGCCGGGCGCCTGCGCCATGATGTCGGCGTAACGCGGGTCCTCCCCCTTGCCGCGTCCACGCGCGTAGATGTGCACCCCCAGGCGCAGCCCCCACACCGACACCAACGCCAGCAGCAGCGTGTTGCGCCAGCCGAGCCCGTCACCGACGACGAATGCCACCAACGCGACTAGGGCGAAACCCGGTCCCCACACCACGTCCACCACCGCCTGGCGGCCCACCGCGGTGGCTACCCCGAGGGTGGCAACGAACAGGGCGGCGACGGCCACCGCGGACAACGCCAGCGTCAGCAGTAGCGCTGCCACGGAGATCATGTGCCCAGCCTCCCTCAGTTGCCGCGGACCGACCAGTCCTCCCGGGTGCGGGGTAGCCCACTGACCCCGGCCGGGTCGGGTTTGACGGCGAGGAACTGGTCGACCCCCATCCGGTTCTCCTCGAAGGCGAGCGCACTGCCCACCAGGTACAGCCGCCACACCCGCGATTGGCGCTGCCCGATCAACCCGGTCACCTCGGCGAACTGCTCCTCGAAGGTGTCCAACCACGCGCGGATGGTGTGCACGTAGTGCTCCCGCAGCACCTGCACGTCCCGGATCTCGAACCCGGCCCGTTCGATGTTGTTGGCGGTGGTCCCCAACGGGACCATGGTCATGTCGGGGGCGATGTAGCTCTCGATGAATGCCCCGCCGCCGGGCGCGCCGGTCCGCGACATCTGCTGCAGCAGCAGCCTGCCCTGCGGCTTGAGCAGCCGGAATAACGTCGCGGTGTAGGCGTCGTAGTTGGTCGCCCCGACGTGCTCGCCCATCTCGATGGTGCTGATGGCGTCATAGGGGCCGTCGCTCACCTCGCGGTAGTCCTGCAAGCGCACGGTGACCTTGTCCTGCAGACCCCGCTGCGCCACCCGCTTGGCGATGAAGTCGCGTTGCTCGGCGGAGATGGTGACACCGGTGGCGTGCACCCCGTAGTGCTCGGCGGCGTGCAGGATCATCGACCCCCACCCGCAGCCCACGTCGAGTAGCCGCTGCCCGGGTTGCAACCCGAGCTTGCGGCACACCAAGTCCAGCTTGTCGATCTGCGCATCGTGCAGCGCGTACCCGGCACTGCCCGGTGCCCGGGTGAAGTAGGCGCAGGAGTAGGCCATGTGCTCATCGAGCAGCAGGCGGTAGAAGTCGTTGCTCAGGTCGTAGTGGTGGCTGATCGCCGCCCGGTCGCGGGTCTTGCTGTGCAGCAGTCCGCTGAGCCGGGCCTGCTCGCCGGGCGCCGGCGGCCGCGGCCCGAGCGCGCCCAGGCGTGCCAGGGTGGCCGCGGCCCGGACCCTGGTGCGCAGACCGATGTGCGGCTTGCGCAGCCCGAGGTCACGTACCGCGGTCCAGAACCTCTGGATGGCGGTGGTCATGTCGCCGTCGATGTCGAGTTCCCCGGCCACGTAGGCCTGGGCGAATCCGAGCTCGTCGGGTTGCCACAGCAGCCGGCGCAGCGCCCGGCGCGAGTTGATCACGAGCGTCGGGGCATCCAGCGGGCCCGCCTCGCTGCCGTCCCAGCACCGGAGCCGGACGGGCACGGCGGCACCGGCCACCTCGGTGAGCAGGGCGGTCAACCTGGGTGCTGCTGCGGTCACTGGCGTCGCTCCTCCTGCGCAGGCGGCCAGGAAGCCACCGACGGTGTCCTCTGATCATCGTGGCGTACAGCACCGACGGTTCACCGCTCGGATCGCGACCGTTCGTCGCGGCGATCATGACCCGGCGGCGGTTACGCTGCCGCCATGAACCAGGGAGACACCGCGCCGGACTTCGAGCTGGCCGACGACAAGGGCACCGTCCGCACGCTCGGGGAGTTCCTGGCCGCGGGCCCGGTGGTGCTGTTCTTCTACCCGATCGCCTCGTCCTCGGGGTGCACTGTGGAGGCGTGTCACTTCCGCGATCTGGCCGCGGAGTTCGCCGCACTGGGTGCGCAGCGGCTGGGCATCAGCCCCGACGACGTGGCAGCTCAGAGCGCCTTCGTCAGCGGGGAGAAGCTGGACTACCCCCTGCTGGCCGACGTCGGCGGTGTCGTCGCCGAGCAGTTCGGGGTCAAGCGCGGCGGGTTGCTCGCCAAGCTGGGACCGGTCAAGCGCAAGACGTTCGTCATCGGAACCGACCGCGCGGTGCTGGCGATCATCGGCGGGGAGATGAAGTTCCGCAACCACGCGGATGAGGCGCTGACGGTGCTCAAGGGTGCCGCAGTCTGATCGGGGCCAGCCCGGAGAACGAGCGGGGTGCTGGCGTCCACCTCCTCAGTCCTGAGCCGCCAAAAGCACGTCGGCGTCGAAGCAGGTGCGCTCACCGGTGTGGCAGGCGGCGCCCACCTGGTCCACTACCAGCAGCACGGTGTCCCCGTCGCAGTCCAGCCGCACCTCGTGCACGTGCTGGGTGTGCCCGGAGGACTCACCTTTGACCCAGTAAGCCTGTCGCGACCGTGACCAGTAGGTTGCCCGCCGGGTGGTGAGGGTGCGGTGCAGCGCCTCCTCATCCATCCAGGCCACCATGAGCACCTCCCCCGTGCCGCGCTGCTGAGCGACCGCGCACACCAGACCGTCAGCGTTGCGCGTCAGACGGGCGGCAATCGCCGGGTTCAACTCGCTCACCGGACCACCACCCCCGCTGCCCGCAACGCGTCCTTGACCGCAGCGATGCTCAGCTCACCGAAGTGGAACACGCTCGCGGCCAACACGGCGTCCGCACCGGCAGCCACCGCCGGCGCGAAGTGCGCCACGGTTCCGGCACCCCCGCTGGCGATCACCGGCACGGTGACCGTCGCGCGCACCGCGGTGATCATGGCCAGGTCGAACCCCGATTTGGTGCCGTCGGCGTCCATCGAGTTCAGCAGAATTTCCCCGACGCCGAGTTCCGTCCCCCGCGCAGCCCACGCCACCGCGTCCAGCCCGGTCCCCTGGGTGCCGCCGTGTGTGGTCACCTCCCACCCCGAGGGCGTCGGAGCGCTACCGGCCGGGACCGTGCGCGCATCCACGGACAACACGATGCACTGGGACCCGAACCGTTCACTGAGCTCGCGCAGCAACTCCGGGCGCGCGATGGCCGCGGTGTTCACGACCACCTTGTCGGCCCCGGCCCGCAGCAGCCTGTCCACATCGGACACCGTCCGCACACCGCCGCCGACGGCAAGTGGGATGAATACCTGCTCGGCGGTGCGGCGCACCACGTCGAGCATGGTCTCCCGGGCTCCGGAGGAGGCGGTCACGTCGAGGAACGTCAGCTCGTCAGCGCCCTGGGAGTCATAGGCCGCAGCCAACTCGACGGGGTCGCCGGCATCGCGCAGGTTGGCGAACCGCACACCCTTCACCACCCGGCCGGCGTCGACGTCCAGACACGGAATGACCCGCACCGCGACCGTCACCGGTGCACCGTCATGACACCCGGTCCCCCCGACACGGCCGTCAACGCCTCGGGCAAGGTGAACCGGCCGGCGTAGAGCGCCTTGCCCACGATCGCGCCTTCCACCCCCCCCGGAACCAGCGCGGCGATGGCCAGCAGGTCGGCGACCGTCGACACCCCACCGGAGGCGATCACCGGGGCGTGGGTCACCGCGCAGACCGCGCGCAGCAGGTCCAGGTTCGGCCCGGTCAAGGTGCCGTCCTTGCTGACGTCGGTCACCACGTAGCGGGCGCAGCCGTCACGATCGAGACGCGCCAACACCTCATACAGCTCCCCGCCGTCGCTGACCCAGCCGCGGGCAGCAAGGCGATGCACCCCGTCCACGATGCGCACGTCCAGCCCGACCGCGACCTTCTCGCCGTAGCGAGCGATGGCGCTGGCGCACCAGGACGGGTCCTCCAACGCCGCGGTGCCCACGTTGACCCGGGCGCATCCGGTGGCCAGCGCAGCGTCGAGTGAGTCGTCGTCCCGGATCCCACCGGAGAGCTCCACTGCGACGTCGAGCTCGCCCACCACGTCGGCGATCAAGTCCCGGTTGCTACCACGATCGAAGGCAGCGTCCAGGTCAACCAGGTGCACCCACTGCGCACCGGCGGACTGCCAGGCCAAGGCAGCATCCCGTGGCGAGCCATACCGGGTCTCGCTGCCTGCCTCGCCCTGCACCAGGCGCACGGCCTGGCCGTCGGCGACGTCGACAGCGGGCAGCAGGACCAGGTTCACGTGCGGCAACTGTAGTCGCCACCGCAATCACAGACCGCCGATCCAGTTGGTGAGCAGCTGCGCGCCGGAGTCCCCGGACTTCTCCGGGTGGAACTGGGTGGCGGCCAGGGGACCGTTCTCCACCGCGGCCACGAAGGGCACCCCATGCTCCGCCCAGGTCACCAACGGGGGCCGCAACGGCCCGTCGGACTCCAGTTCCCAGCGTTGCACGCCGTAGGAGTGCACGAAGTAGAAGCGGGTGTCGGCGTCCATCCCGGCGAAGAGCTGGCTGCCGGCGGGAGCGCGCACGGTGTTCCAGCCCATGTGCGGCAGCACCGGGGCAACCAACCGCGTCACCACGCCCGGCCACTCACCGCAGCCCTCCGCGGCCTCGTCAGCACCGTCGGCGGGGCTGAATTCCACGCCCCGGTCGAAGAGAATCTGCATTCCCACACAGACACCCAGCACCGGGCGTCCCCCGGCGAGGCGCTGCCCGATCACCCGGTCCCCCTTCGCCGCGCGCAGCCCCGCCATGCAGGCCGCGAACGCACCGACCCCAGGGACCACCAGCCCGTCGGCATTCAGCGCCGCAGAGGGGTCGGCGGTGACCTCCACGCGCGCACCGACCCGCTGCAAGGCGCGCTGCGCGGAACGGAGATTGCCGGAGCCGTAGTCGAGCACCACCACCGACGGACCTGCCATGAGGGCAAGGATAGTGGCCGGTGGCGGGGTACGGTCGCACTGCCGGTGCCCGGCAGAAGGGAGCTTTCCCATGCAGCCCGACACCAATACCGACACGGTGGCCGCCGTCGCCGCGGGGGCAGCCCAGGACGCCGGCGGCCTCGACCCGGAACTGCTCGGGGACTTCCTGCCGATCGTGGTGGACGCCGCCACCTCCGGGCGGCGGCTGAGCCGGGTGGAGTTGCGTGCCTGCGGGCGGCACGGCTCGGCTGCGGCACTGGCGGGTGTGCCGTTGCGCGCCGTCATCGACCTGTACCTCTCCGCCTGTTGGCGGCTGTGGGGCGAGTTGGACGTGGTCCTCACCGGCAGCGCCCCCGAGGTACGGGCGGCTGGGTTGGCCGTGCTGCGGGCCGCCGACGACGCGGTGGCCGCGCTGGCCGAAGGGTTTCAGCTGGCCCGTAACGACCTCGCCCGCCAGCAGGAATCCGCCCGGCGGGACGTGTTCGACACCCTGCTGGCCGGCGGGGCGGGCGCGGTGGCCGTCACTGGCCGGGCCGCCGACCTCGGCCTGGACCTGACCAGTCCACACGCCGTGCTGGTCGCGCGGCACGGGGTGGGCTTCGACGACCCGTCGACCACCTCGCTGCCCCGACGGCTCGAGCGGGCATTGGAAGGCAGCTACGGGGATGCTTACCCGCTGGTTGCGGTCAAGAACGGCCTGCTGGTGTGCATCTTCGCCGCCCCCGACGCCGCGAGCGTGACGCTGGTCGGGCAGCGGCTGAGCTCCGTACTGGCCGCTGGGCTGCCCGCCCGCGGGGCAGCGCACGCAACGCCGGTGTGGCAGGCCGCGGTGGGACGGACATTGACGGGCGCCGCCTCGGTGCGGGTGTCCTACGAGCAGGCCTGTAACGCGTTGGAACTGGCACAGCGCCTGGAACTGGACGCACCCGTGGTGGACGCCGCCGAACTGGTGATCTACCAGGTGCTGCTACGGGACCGTGCGGCGGTCAACGAGCTGATCAGCACTGTGCTGGGGCCGCTGACGGCCGCGCGCGGGGGGGGCGGTCCGCTGTTGGCCACCCTGGATGCCTACTACGCCACCGGCGGGGTGGCCACCACCACCGCCACGCGGCTGCACCTGTCGGTGCGCGCGGTCACCTACCGGTTGCAGCGGGTACGGGAGCTGCTGGGCCAGGACCCCACCGACCCCGCGGTGCGCTTCACCATGCACGCGGCGGTGCTCGGTGCCCGGCTGCTGGGTTGGCCGCAGGTGCCCCACGACGCCAGCTGACGCCACGTTGCCGAGCTTCGGCAATTGTGCGGTGCAGACACGTCCGATGCTCGACGCGGATTCGGGACGGGTATTCGGTCATGGTGGAGGAGAAGCCCTCACCCATCCGAAGGAGATTGCTGTGTTCGACGTGCCGAGCTGGTTGTGGGTGGCCTTCGTGGTCACCGTGGTGGTGGCCCTGGCGGTGGACCTGCTGGCGCACAAGGATGATCACGTCATCGGTTTCGCCGAAGCAGCCAAATGGAGTGCGGCCTGGGTGGGCCTCGCCGTGGTGTTCGGCGGGGTGGTGTTCGCGGTGGTCGGCGCGGACGCCGGAGTGGAATACACCACCGCCTGGCTGCTGGAGAAGAGCCTGTCGGTGGACAACCTTTTTGTGTTCGCGCTGATTTTCGCCTACTTCAAGGTGCCCGCCGAGTACCAGCACCGAGTGCTGTTCTTCGGCGTCATCGGGGCGCTGGTATTCCGCGGGATCTTCCTCGCGGCGGGAGTCGCGGTGGTCAGCCAGTTCACCGCCATCCTGTTCGTCTTCGCCGCGATCCTGCTCTACAGCGCCTACAAGCTCCTCCAGGGTGAGGACGACACGTACGACCCGGGCAGTAGCATCGCGCTGCGCGCCGCTCGCAAGGTGGTCCCGATGACCGACACCTATCACGGCACCAAGTTCTTCATCACCGAGGCCGGCAAGCGAGTGGGCACGCCGCTACTGGCGGTGGTGGTGGCCATTGAGGCCGCTGACCTGGTGTTCGCGGTGGACAGCGTGCCCGCGGTGCTGGCTGTCAGCGACAACGCGTTCATCGTCTACACCTCGAACGCGTTCGCCATCCTGGGTCTGCGGGCGCTGTACTTCCTGCTCGCCGGGCTGCTGGACCGCTTCCACTACCTGGGCCGGGGTCTGGCGATCATCCTGGCGTTCATCGGGGTGAAGCTGATCCTGCAGGCCAGCCACAAGACGATCTCCACGGCGGTGCCGGAGATCCCGTCGCTGGTCAGCCTCGCGGTCATCGTTGTGGTGCTCGCCGGCTCGGTGCTGCTCAGCCTGGCGCGACCGCAGCCTGTCGACAGCGCGACGACGCAGTCCTGAGGGTGGCGGGGTGCCTACAGGCTGCCCTTGGTCGAGGGCACCCCGCTGACCCGCGGATCGAGTTCCACCGCTGCCCGCAATGCCCGGGCCACCGCCTTGTACTGCGCCTCGGTGATGTGGTGCGGGTCGCGGCCGTGGATGACACGCACGTGCAGGTTGATCCGCGCGTGGAACGCCAGAGACTCGAAGACGTGAGTGTTGATGACCGGGTGGTAGGGGGCCGAGCCTGGTGCGGCGGGGTCGATGGACCCGCCGATGACCGTGGTGAGCAGGTGCTCGGGTTCCCCGGTGTGCACGCAGTAAGGCCGCCCGGACACGTCGACCGCGGCGTGCACCAGCGTCTCGTCCATCGGTATCCACGCGTCACCGAACCGGCGGATACCCACCTTGTCCCCGAGTGCCTGCCCCAGCGCCTGACCGAGCACGATCGCGGTGTCCTCCACCGTGTGGTGGGACTCGATGTGGGTGTCGCCGTGGGCCCGGACGGTGAGGTCGAAGCTGGCGTGAGTGCCCAGGGCGGTGAGCATGTGGTCGTAGAACGGCACCCCGGTGCTGATCTCGACGTGCCCGGTCCCGTCCAGGTCGAGCTCCACGGCGATACTCGACTCTCGGGTGGTGCGCTCCACCCGGGCGGTGCGGCTCATCGGAGTACCCCTTCGGTGTCCTGAACAGTGCTGCCTAGCAGTTCCGCCGAGGCGGCGAGGAACGCGTCGTTCTCGGCGCGCAGTCCGATCGTCGCACGCAGGTAGCCTTCGATACCCACGTCACGGATCAGCACCCCGCGGTCGAGGTAGGACCGCCAGCTTGCCGGGGCGTCAGCGAACCGGCCCAGCAGCACGAAGTTGGCGTCACTGGGCACCACGTGAAAGCCGTACTCCCGCAGGGTGTGCACTACCCTCCCACGTTCGGCAGCAATGTCGGCGACGGTGCTCAGGGTGTCGGTCGCGTGGCGCAGCGCGGCCCGTGCGGCGGCCTGGGTCAGCGTCGAGAGGTGATAGGGCAGGCGCACCAGCAGCATCGCCGACACCACCGCCGGGGCCGCCACCAGGTAGCCCAACCGGCCACCGGCGAAGGCGAACGCCTTGCTCATGGTGCGGCTGACGACCAACCGGTCCCCGAACTCGGTGATGAGCTGGCAGGCGCTGGGCGCCGGGGAGAACTCGGCGTAGGCCTCGTCGACCACCACCACGCCCGGCGCTACTACCAGCAGGGCGCGCAGTTGATCCAGCGTGCTGCTTTGACCGGTGGGGTTGTTGGGGCTGGTCACGAACAGCACATCCGGCTGGTGTTCGGTGACGGCTGCTACCGCGGCCACGATGTCCAGGGAGAAGTCGGCGCGGCGCGGCGCGGGTAGCCAGGTGGTCTGGGTTCCGGCGGCGATGATCGGGTGCATGGAGTAGCTGGGTTCGAAGCCCAGCGCGGTACGGCCCGGGCCGCCGAAGGCCTGCAGCAGCTGCGCCAGGATCTCGTTGGAGCCGTTGGCCGCCCAGACGTTGTCCACCGTCAGGGCCACCCCGCTCTGGCCTGTCAGATACTGCGCCAACTCGGTGCGCAACGCGACGGCGTCGCGGTCGGGGTAGCGGTGCAGCCCCCCGGCGGCCGCGCGCACACTCTCGGTGAGATCAGCGATGAGCGCCGCCGAGGGGGGGTGCGGGTTCTCGTTGGTGTTCAGCCGCACCGCGACGTCCAGCTGCGGCGCCCCGTACGGGCGCACCCCGCGCAACTCTGCGCGCAGCGGCAGGTCGGCGAGCTCAACACCGGAACCTGGTGCGCTCACCTCGGGAACCGGGCCTGCACGGCCTGGCCGTGCGCGGGCAGGTCCTCGGCGTTGGCCAGCGCGACGACGTGCCCTGCGACGTCGGCGAGCGCGTGCTGGGTGTACTCGACCAGCTGGATACCGCGCAGGAACGTGTGCACGCTCAGCCCCGAGCTGTGCCGCGCGCACCCCGCGGTCGGCAGCACGTGGTTGGAGCCCGCGCAGTAGTCGCCCAGGCTTACCGGCGCCCACGGTCCGACGAAAATCGCCCCAGCATTCCGCACCCGACGAGCGAGCACCGCGGCGTCGGCGGTCTGGATCTCCAAGTGCTCGGCGGCGTAGGTGTCCACCACCCGCAGACCATCTTGCATCGTGGACACCAAGACGGTGCCGGACTGGCGGCCGCTCAGCGCTGTACGTACCCGCTCGGCGTGCTTGGTGGTGGCGAGCTGCTCGGCGAGCTCACGATCCACGGCGTCGGCCAGGGCCTCACTGGTCGTCACCAGAACGCTGGCGGAGAGGACGTCGTGCTCGGCCTGGCTGATCAAGTCCGCCGCCACGTGCACCGGGTCCGCGGTGTCATCGGCCAGCACCGCAATCTCGGTGGGCCCGGCCTCGGAGTCGATTCCCACCATCCCGCGGAGCGCCCGCTTCGCGGCGGTGACGTAGATGTTGCCCGGGCCGGTGATCAGGTCGACCGGGGCCAACTCGGCGCCATCAGTGTCGGTGCCCCCCAGTGCCAGCAGCGCCACACCCTGGGCTCCGCCTGCCGCCCACACCTCCGATACGTCCAGCAGGGCGCACGCGGCCAGGATCGTCGGGTGCGGCCAACCGCCGTATTCGGCCTGCGGCGGGGAGCACACCACCAGCGACCCCACCTCCGCGGCCTGGGCGGGTACCACATTCATCACGACGCTGGAGGGGTAGACCGCGTTGCCGCCGGGCACGTACAGCCCGACTCGCGCCACCGGCACCCACCGCTGCGTGACCGTGCCGCCGTCCACCACCCGCGTGACGGCGTCGGAGCGGCGTTGGTCGGCGTGCACCCGCCGGGTCCGGGCGATGGACTCTGCCAGTGCGGCCCGCACCGCCGGGTCCAGCTCGGTCAGAGCGGCCGCTATCCGATGCTCCGGGACCCGCACCGTTTCCGGACGCACCTTGTCGAAACGCTCGCCGAACTCCAGCACCGCCGCAACACCACGCTGGCGTACCCCGTCCAGGATGGGCGCGACCGTGTGCGCCACGGTGTCCACGTCGACCTCGCCGCGCGGCAGCACCGCCCGCAGCTCGGCAGTCGAGGGTGTGCGACCGCGCAGGTCGGTGCGGGCGAGCATCAGGTCCTCCAACGCATCGGGAACAGCGGGGTGCATGATCAGTCTAGGTCGACGCCGTGCAGGTCGAAGCCGAGGTCGAGGACGTGCACGGAGTGGGTCAACGCACCCACGGCCAGGTAGTCGACCCCGGTACGGGCGTAGTCGGCGGCGACCTGCAGGCTCAGCCCGCCGGAGGACTCCAACCCCGTCTGCGGGGACACCGCGGCCCGGCGGGCCACTGCGGTGGCCGTGTCGGCGACGGTGAAGTTATCCAATAGCACCAGCTCCGGGTGCTCAGCGAGCACCTGCTCCAACTGGGTCAGCGAGTCCACTTCCACCTCACAGGTCACCCCAGGTGCGGCGGCCCGCACCAAGCGCAGGGCGCCCACCACAGATCCGGCGGCCAGGACGTGGTTGTCCTTGATCAGCGCGGCGTCACCCAGGGCCATCCGGTGGTTCACCCCACCCCCGGCCCGCACAGCCTGCTTCTGCAGTTGCCGCAGGCCGGGCAGCGTCTTGCGGGTATCCCGGATGCGGCAGCGCGTCCCGGCCACCGCCCCGACCCAGGCATCGGTGGCGGTGGCCACCCCGGAGAGGTGGGAGAGCAGGTTGAGCATGGTGCGTTCGGCGGTCAGCAACCCGGCGGTGGGCGCAGTGACGGTGAGCACCGGCTGGCCCGGGACTGCCCGGTGCCCGTCCTGCGCCGCGTGCGTCACCTGGTAGCCGGCCACCCCGAGCACGCAGTCCAGCACCGCCAGCGCCACACCCACCCCGGCCAGCACCCCCGGGGCACGGGGCACGACCGAGCCGGTGGCGTGCGCTGTGGTGCTGACGGTGGCCAGGGTGGTCAGGTCCGGTCCCAGGTGCAGATCCTCGGCCAACGCGGTGCGCACCACCCGCAGCACCTCCGCCTCGTCCAGACCCTGGGCGTGCAACCGCTGCTGGCTCAGCTCCCCCAGCGCGCTCACGCAGCCGCCCCGGCCGTGACCCGCAGGACCGGTGCACCGTCGGCGCCCAGCGCCACCACGCTGCTGCGGTGCAGGCTCTCATCGGCGCCGGGGTAGTCCGAACGCAGGTGGCACCCACGGCTCTCCTGGCGGGCCTGGGCGGCCAGGACCAGCGCCGCGGCGACGGTACCGAGGCTGGCGTCCTCCACACCGCGGCGCTCGCTGGGCACGCACGGCGCGGCGGAGCGCAGGCGGGCGGCGACCTCGTCGAGGCCGTCGGCGTCGCGGCCCAGGCTGGCGTGTTCGGTCATCAGCTCCTGCAGTACCGCCCGGCCCAGGGTGCGGATCGGGACCGGGGTCCTCAGCTCAGCATCGACCCGGGAGGTGTGGCGCACCCGTTCGGTCACCACCCGCACCACCCGCTCACCCACCACCAGGCCCTCCAGCAGGCTGTTGGAGGCCAACCGGTTGGCCCCGTGCAACCCCGTGCGGGCCACCTCACCGGCGGCGAACAACCCCGCCACCGTGGTCCGGCCGTGCACGTCGGTGACCACCCCGCCGCAGGAATAGTGCGCCGCAGGTGCCACCGGGATGAGATCAGCAGCAGGCTCGATGCCCACCGCCACGCACGCGGCGTGCACGGTGGGAAACCGGGCCGCGAAATTGGTCAACCTGCGGGCATCGAGCAGGACGTGGTCGGTGCCGGTGGCACGCATGCGGGCGGTGATCGCCCCGGCTACCACGTCGCGGGGCGCCAGGTCGCCCAGTGGGTGCACGCCAGCCATCACCGAGGCGCCATGCAGGTCACGGAGCACGGCGCCCTCCCCCCGCACAGCTTCGGTCACCAGGGGGCGCTGCCCACTGCTGGCCGCCTCGAACAACACCGTCGGGTGGAACTGCACGAACTCCAGGTCGCTGACGTCGGCGCCGGCGGTCAGGGCCAGGGCCACTCCGTCACCGGTGGCCACCTGCGGGTTGGTGGTCACCGAGTACAGGTGCCCGAGACCGCCGGTGGCCAACAGCACCGCCGGTGCGTGCAGCACCCCGACCTGGCCCACCTCGTCGAGCACCGCCAGGCCGGACACGCTCCCGTCGGCACCGAGCAGGACCCCGGTGGCGGTGTGCCGCTCCAACACGGTCAGCGCCGCACTGTGTGACGCAGCGCTATGTGACGCAGCGGCGAGGGCGCGCTGCACCTCGGCCCCGGTGGCGTCGCCCCCGGCGTGCACCACCCGGTGAAAGGAGTGTCCTCCCTCCCGGGTGCGCGCCACGGATCCGTCGGCCGCCCGGTCGAAGTGCGCACCGCGGGCCACCAGACGGGCCACCGCGTCACCCCCGGCACCGATGATCGAGCGCACCGCAGCCTCGTCGCACAACCCGGCCCCGGCGACCAGGGTGTCGTGCACATGGGCGGGCACGCTGTCCCCGGCGGATACCGCCTCCGCGCCCACCATCGCGATCCCACCCTGCGCCCAGGCCGTGGAGGAATCTTCGACCTCGCCTTTGCTCACCACCAGCACCCGCAGGCCAGCCGAGTGCGCGCCGAGGGCGGCGGTCAGCCCGGCGACCCCGCTGCCCACGACCACCAGATCGGCTTGAGCCTCCCAAGCCCACGACGACGGGCTCACTCCCCGCCTCCGGGCTGACCGATGGCGATCATCGCCTGGACCGCACCGCGGGCGGCGGCCGCGATCTCTGGATCCACCTGTACCTCGTCGGCACCTTCGGTGAGGCAGCGCAGCAGGGCGGCCGGGGTGATCATCTTCATGTACTTGCACGACGCGCGGTCGTTCACGGCGCGGAAGTCCACCTGCGGAGCCGACTTGCGCAGTTGGTGCAGCATCCCTACCTCGGTGGCCACCAGCACCTGGTGGGCACCGGTGGTCCGGGCGGCGTCGAGCATGCCTCCGGTGGAGAGGATCTTGACCCGCTCATCGGGGACGATGCCCTCCCCGGCGAGGTACAGCGCGGAGGTGGCGCACCCGCATTCGGGGTGCACGTACAGCTCGGCATCCGGGTGTGCCCGCACCTGGGCGGCCAGCTCCTCGCCGTTGATCCCGGCGTGCACGTGGCACTCCCCGGCCCACACGTGCAAGTTGGTCCGCCCAGTCTTACGACGCACGTGCGCGCCCAGGAATTGGTCCGGCAGGAACAACACTTCGGTGTCGGCGGGGATCGAGGCCACCACCTCCACCGCGTTCGCCGAGGTGCAGCAGATGTCGGTGAGCGCCTTGACCTCGGCGGTGGTGTTGACATAGCTCACCACGACCGCGCCGGGGTGCTCAGCCTTCCACGCACGCAACTGTGCGGCGTCGATGGAGTCGGCCAGCGAGCAGCCGGCGCGTGCGTCGGGGATCAACACCGTCTTGTCCGGGCTGAGGATCTTGGCCGTCTCGGCCATGAAGTGCACGCCGCAGAACACGATGGTGCCCGCGTCGGACTCCGCGGCGATGCGGGACAACGCGAGGGAGTCACCGACGTGGTCGGCCACGTCCTGGATGGCCGGCAGCTGGTAGTTGTGCGCCAGCAGCACCGCACCCCGCTGGGTAGCGAGCTCGCGAACCCGGCTGACCCACGCGGCATCCGGGGTGACTCCGGTGTACCCGGCGTCGGTGCGCTGGTAGGCGCCGAGAACGGAAGTGGTCATCACGTGCTCCTCCTGCCCGGGCACCGCGGTGCCGGCGACTTCCCCCTGATCGGTTTTCGACTTACGATCGAAAACATGACAGATGGTAGCACCGTGCACGAGGTGCTCGCAGTGGTGCTGCAGGTCCGCCCGATCCCCGCACACCCGGGCGCTAGCGAGCTGTGCGTCCTGCTGTGGCAACGAGCCCGGCAACCGCAGGCGCGACGGTGGGCACTGCCCGGCGGAAGCCTGCGCAGCACGGAGGACGTCGAGACGTCCGCTCGCCGCCAACTGGCCGACAAGGTCGACGTCCGCGAGGTCGCCCACCTGGAGCAGTTGGCCGTGTTCAGCGACCCCACCCGGGTACCGGGTGTGCGCACGGTGGCCTCGACGTTCCTGGGGCTGGTGCCCTCCCCCGCCGACCCCACCCTGCCAGCCGACACTGCATGGCACCGGGTCACCGGGCTCCCCGCGATGGCCTTCGACCACGGAATCATCGCCGAACGTGGCCGAAACCGACTGCGCCACAAGCTTTCCTACACCAACATCGGATTTGCCCTTGCCCCGCCAGAGTTCACCATCTCCACCCTGCGCCAGCTCTATTCCACCGCACTCGCCCACCCGGTCGACCCCACCAACCTGCAGCGGGTGTTGTCCCGACGTGGGGTACTCGAACCCACCGGAACCACCATGGCACCCGGGCCACATGGCGGTCGACCTGCCGCGTTCTACCGGTTCACTGAGACGACGCTGCGGGTCACCGACGCGTTCGCCGCACTGCGTCCACCACCGTGATCGGACCGCGGGTGCCACCACAAGGCCAGCGAGTCCGCTGCGACGGACGTACGGTTGCGCGGTGGTCGAGACGATTCCGCTATTCCCGCTGGGCACGGTGCTGCTGCCCGGCGCGTCTCTGCCGCTGCACATCTTCGAGCCGCGGTACCGGCAGCTGACCACCGATCTAGTCACCGGCGCGGTAGCCGGGCGTAGCTTCGGCGTCGTAGCGATGCGCCCGGGCTGGGCAGCCGCCGACGGCGATGCCGAAGCACTGCACGCGGTGGGCTGTACCGCCCGGCTGAAGGAGGCCCGACGCCTGCCCGACGGCCGTTTCGACATCGTCACCATCGGCGAACGCCGGTTCCGGATGCTCGGGGTCGACCCGTCGTCGGCCCCCTACCTGATGGCCACCGTGGAGTGGCTGCCCGACGACACCAGCTCCGCGAGTCGCAGCGCTGACCTGGTGCCGGCCCTGGCACACGCCGCCCGGGGGGCGCACCACACTTACTGCACCGTCGCCTGGAAGCGCGATGACTGGGACACCCCCGGTCACGACGTCGACCCGGCAGTGCTGTCGCACCTGTTGGCTGCGGACTGCCTGCTGCCCCTGGAGGACCGCCAGAGCCTGCTGGAGGAGGTCTCCTGCCTGCGGCGCCTGCAGCTGGTCCGCCGCATGGTGGTGCGCGAGACGGAGATTCTGCGCACCCTGCGCGCCGTCCCCGTGCCCGCCGAGAAGTTCCTGCAGCCACTGAGCCTGAACTGATGACGCACCGCCGAAGGTAAGGGCTAGCCGCCGAACCCGCCCGGGCCGCCGCGCTCGACCCCGATCACCCGAGCGTCGGCCCTGCCCAAGTCGTCGTGGGTGCTGAACCCGACAGCCACCGCATAGGCCAGGGCAGCACCAAAGGGTTGGCACAGCACCACTGCCCACGTCAGGGCCACGCCGGGAGCGGCGAGACTACCCACCGCCCCGGCGACTGCGGCGCTGAGCAGCGAACCGAGCACCACCGCGAGCAGCACCACCACCCCTCGCCAGCTGCGCCACCACCAGCTGAGCAGCCCCGTCGCCAGCCCCGTCACAAAGCCGATCAACGCGAACGATGCCACCGCCTGAAACCACGTCGGGCTGTCGGGCGCACGGGGGGGCGGAGGCAACACCAGCATCCAGATCAGCCCGAGCAGCGCACCGAGCAGCGCCAGCCCCAGCACCAGCCGGACACCGGCACCCAGGTCGGTGCGGACCCGCAGGGCCCTCACGTGGCAGCGGCCGCGTCGGTGGAATCGATCACACCGTGGGCGGCACATCGCGCGCACCAACCGTCTGGGCGCACCTGCACCACCATCCGGCGGCCGCACGCGCTGCAGTAGCGGGGCGGTTCCCACCGCAGCCGGGCACCGCAGGCCTTGTGCATGCCCTCATGTTGTCCGCACATCGGGCAGTACGCCGTCGTCATCGCCGCCCGTCACAGCGTGTCGTTGAGCGCCTTGATCGGCATGGACAGCTCACCGAGCAGATCGATGTCGCTCTCCGCCGGTCGCCCAAGGGTGGTCAGGTAATTGCCCACGATCACCGCGTTGATGCCGCCGAGCATGCCGCGGCGAGCGCCCAGGTCGCCGAGGGTGATTTCCCGGCCGCCGGCGAAGCGCAGCACGGTGCGTGGCAGGGCGAGGCGGAACGCCGCGATCGCGCGCAGCGCATCGGGGCCGGGCAGCACGGCCAGGTCGCCGAACGGGGTGCCCGGGCGCGGGTTCAGGAAGTTCAGCGGCACCTCGTCGGGTTGCAACGCAGCCAGATCGGCCGCGAACTCCGCACGCTGCGCGAGGGTCTCGCCCATCCCCAGGATGCCGCCGCAGCAGACTTCCATGCCAGCGTCGCGGACCATCCGCAGCGTCTCGGAGCGTTCCTCCCAGGTGTGCGTGGTCACCACGTTCGGGAAGTGGCTGCGCGCGGTCTCCAGGTTGTGGTTGTAGCGGTGCACTCCCATCTCGGCGAGGGCGTCTACCTGCTCCTGGGTGAGCATCCCCAGTGAGCAGGCGATGTTGATGTCGACCTCGGCGCGGATGGCCTGGATGCCCGCAGCTACCTGCGCCATCAGCCGGGCGTCCGGGCCGCGCACCGCGGCGACGATGCAAAACTCGGTGGCACCGGTCTTGGCGGTCTGCTTGGCCGCCTCCACCAGGCTCGGCACGTCCAGCCACGCGGCGCGGACCGGTGAGGTGAACAGGCCGGACTGGGAGCAGAAGTGGCAGTCCTCGGGGCAGCCACCGGTCTTGAGGCTGATGATCCCCTCCACCTCCACCTCCGGCCCGCACCAGCGCATCCGCACCTCGTGGGCCAGGGCCAGCAGCTCGTCGAGGTGGGTGTCGCCCAGGTGCAGCACGGCCAGCACCTGCTCCTGGATCAGGGGCTCACCACGTTCGAGCACCTGCTCGCGGGCCACCCGCAGGACGTCGGTGTGCTCGGCTACTGCGGTCACTGCTGATCTCCTCCGCTGCTCGCTCGACACCGACTTCCGATTCGACATCTTGCGCAGTGTGCCCTACCGCGGGCCCTGACCAGACGCCCCCCAACGCCGGTGCGAGGCTCACCGCGGCCACCGCCTGAAACGCCTCGGCAGGGTATCGCCCGATACCCGCCGGCAAGCACCCCACCAGCGGAACGCCCGACACCACTGGCAGGTCGTCGAGGTTGCAGCGCTGAGCCAGGTCGGGTTCTGCCGGCCAACTGCCGACGACCAGGCCCTGGCACCGCAACCCAGCGGCCCGCAGCGCGCCGACCGTGAGCTCGGTGTGGTTCAGCGTGCCGAGGCCCGCCGCCACCACGACCAGCACCGGGGCGTCGAGGGCGAGCGCGAGATCCACCAACGTCCAGGACCCGATCCGGACCAACAGCCCGCCTGCACCCTCCACCAGGGTCACCTGGTGTTGGGCGTCCAGAGCGGCAACGGCGGCCACCACGTCACCCAGCTCCAGCAGCGGCAGCCCTGTGCGGCGGGCGGCGGTGTACGGCGCCAACGGGTCCGGGTAGCGAGCGAGTTCGACGGTGGTCACCGGCCCAGCCAGCCGCTGCACGTGGTGCAGGTCGGCCTGCTCGTCGGGCAGCACCCCCGTCTGAGCCGGTTTGCACACCGCCACCGGACCCTTGGCGAGCGCCGCGACGGCGGCTGTCACCACCGTCTTACCCACGTCGGTGGAAGTACCGGTGATCAGCAGGACACTCACTCTGCGAGGGTAGGTGTACTCAACCCTGGGAGATGTAGGCGGTCAGCTGGTCGCGGTCGTGCTCCAACTCGGCGATGTGGCTCTTGACCACGTCGCCGATGCTGACGATGCCAACCAGGTCACCGTCTTGGACCACCGGCAGGTGCCGCACCCGCTTGTCGGTCATGGTGATGGACACCGCTTCCAATGCGTCCTCGGGCGAGCAGGTGAACACCGGGGCTGTCATGATCTCGGCGACGGGTCGGCTCAGCACCTGTGGTCCGTGGGCGTGCAGGGCCAGCACCACATCACGTTCGGACACGATGCCCACCATCAGCTGCCCGTCGGCCACCACGACCGCACCCACCCGGTGAGTGACCAGGGCGTCGACCAGTTCGGTGACGCTGGCCGTCGGCGGCACGCTGATTACCGCATTGCCCTTGCCCGCCAGGACCTCCGCGATCCGCATGGCTGCCTCCCTGCCCACGTGTGATCAGTGTCACGGTGCCGTGAGGTTACCGATGTTACGGCGTCCGCGGTCCCGGCGGAAGGACATCGGCGAGTACCCGCCGGGCGGTGGCCAGGTCGGCGTCGGTCATCGTGGCTCGAGCGGTCAGCCGCAGCCGGCTCGTGCCCGGCGGCACCGACGGCGGGCGAAAGCACCCCACGTGCACTCCCAGCTCGGCACACCGGTTCGCCGCCGCGAGCGCGACCTGCGCCTCGCCGAGCACCACCGACACCACCGCCGACGGTGGCGGCACCACGCCGGCGGCCTGGGCCAGCTCCGCAGCCCGAGCCAGGGTGGCGCCCACCCGCTGCGGCTCGCTCATGAGCACCGTCAATGCGGCGTGGGCGGCGCCGACGCAGACCGGCGCCAGGCCGGTGTCGAAGATGAAGCTGCGCGCGGTGTCCACCAGGTGCGCCACCACCGCCGCAGGTCCGAGGACCGCTCCGCCCTGGCTACCCAACGCCTTGGACAGGGTGAGGGTGATCACCACATCAGGGGCACCGGCCAAGCCCACCTCGTGCACCAGCCCCTGCCCGCCCCTGCCGCGCACCCCCAGGCCGTGCGCCTCGTCCACCACCAGAGTGGCGCGGTGCGCGCGCGCGTAGGAGTGCAACTCCCGCAGCGGTGCGGCAGTGCCGTCCACACTGGACACCGAGTCGCACACCACCAGGGCACGCTCTTCGCTGCGCTGGGCGAGGGCGCGTTCGACCTGCTGTGCGCCGCGCGCCACCACCACCCGCGCCCGGGACAGCCGGCACGCGTCGACCAGGGAGGCATGGCTGCCGGCGTCGGAGACCACCAGCGCGCCCGGACCGCTCAGCGCGGTGACGGCACCGAGGTTCGCGGTGTACCCGGAGGAGAACACCAACGCCGACTCGGCGCCGGTGAAATCCGCCAGGGCACGCTCGAGGTCGGTGTGCGCGGTGGTGGTCCCGGTGACCAGGCGCGACCCGGTCGATCCGGCACCCCAGGTGCGCAGCGCCTCGGCGGCGGCGGCCAACACCCGCGGGTCGCGGCACAGCCCCAAGTAGTCGTTGGAGGCCAGATCGAGCAGCGGCGACGCTGCCTCACGAGGGAGCAACTCGCGCCGCACTCCGGCAACTCGGCGGGCCGCCTCGTGCTCGGTCAGCCAGCTCAACGACGCCGGCAGTTCCACAGCGGCGGAGCATAGTTCCCCCAGGCGCTACCGCGGCCGCACTCAGGATGCGGTCGGCAACGACGACGCCCGGACCGTGTTGCGCCCAGCGGACTTCGCCGCGTACAGCGCATGGTCAGCGGCCGCCAACAGGGCGGGCAGGTGGGCGGTGGCTCCCGTACAGCTGGCGGTACCCACACTCAGGGTCACCGGCGCAGGCCAAGCCACGGATTCGGTGGCCACCCGCTGGCACAGCGACGTGGCACGCCGGTGCGCTTGCGCCGGCTCGCACCCGGGGAACACCAGCGCGAACTCCTCCCCCCCGATGCGGGACACCACATCAGCGGCGCGCGATCCAGCCTGCAGCGTGCGCGCCAGATGGACGAGGACCTCGTCGTCGACCGCATGACCGAAGTGGTCGTTGACCGCCTTGAAATGGTCGATGCCGACGAGCAGCAGGCTGACGGCGTCAGTACCCGCCATCCCGGCCCGCACGGCGTCGGCTGGGGCCGCGAACACGTCCTGTTTGCGCCCGGTCACAACAGTCATCGTGACACTCGCCGCTCGCCGCCACCCCCCAATTCGGGCGATCCGCCCCGGTCGCCACCGCGGGCCCGTCCTCAGCCCGCTGCCGCTGCGGCCAACACCCCCCGGCTGATCTGCGCGACATCCGCCGCTGCGGTGATGAACGGTGGCATCACGTAGATCAGGTCGCGGAACGGTCGCAACCACACACCCTCGGCCACGGCAGCCGCTGTCGCCGCCGCGACCTGGACCGGGTGGTCCAGCTGGACGACGCCGATCGCGCCCATCACCCGGACGTCGCTGACTCCGGGCAGATCCTTGGCTGGCCCGAGCCCGCGGCACAGGCCCTCGGCTATCCCGCCGACCTCACCGCGCCAGTCCCTGGCCAGCAACAGGTCCACGGACGCAGAGGCCACTGCGCACGCCAGCGGGTTGGCCATGAACGTCGGGCCGTGCATCAGGCCACCGCCGGCGCCGGCGCTGATCGAGTGCGCCAGCTCGGGAGTGCACAACGTGGCGGCCAGCGAGAGGTACCCGCCGGTCAGGGCCTTGCCCACGCACAGCACGTCCGGGCTGACGCCGGCGTGGTCGGCGGCGAACAATTCACCGGTGCGCCCGAAGCCGGTGGCGATCTCGTCGAAGATCAGCAGCACGTCGTGGGTCAGGCAGAGTTCGCGGAGCACGTGCAGGTACCGCGGGTCGTGAAAGCGCATGCCGCCGGCACCCTGCACCACCGGCTCGACGATGACCGCGGCGAGGGTGTCGGCGTGCGTCTCGATCAGCTCCGCCAGATGCGCGACGTAGCTGGTGTCCAACTCGGCGGGGGGGGCGTCGGCGAACACCTGGGGGGTGAGCACATCACTCCACAGCGAATGCATCCCCCCGTCCGGGTCGCAGACGCTCATCGGGGTGAAGGTGTCGCCGTGGTAACCACCCCGCCAGGTGAGCAGCCGATGTTTGGCCGCCCGCCCACGAGAACGCCAGTGCTGCAAGCACATCTTCACCGCGACCTCCACAGCAACCGACCCGGAGTCGGCGAAGAACACCTGCTCCAGACCCGCCGGCGTGATCTGCACCAGCTGAGCTGCCAGGCGCACGGCCGGTTCGTGGGTGAGTCCCCCGAACATCACATGGCTCATCCGGCCCAACTGCTCGGTGGCTGCGGCGTCGAGCACCGGATGGCGGTAGCCATGCACCGCTGCCCACCAGCTGCTCATGCCGTCGAGGAGTTCGCGTCCGTCGCTCAACCTCAAGCGCACGCCCTGCGCGGACTGCACCACCAGGGGCGCGGTCGCGGCCGGCACCGCCCCATAGGGGTGCCACACATGCGCCGCGTCCAGCGCCACGATCTCGTCCTCGGTCACCCCGGTGACGGTAGAGCGCGGTGCATGGTGACGATCACCGGCCGGTGGTCCCCGACGTTCACGAGCACCTCCCGTTGCTGGGCGCGCCCCCAGCCGGGTCCGTGCACGAGAGCATGATCCAGGGCCACCTTCGGGTCCGAGGCCGGGTAGGTCCGACCGTGGGACACCCGCCGCCAGCCCCGGGCGGTGACATCCAGCACCGGCGTCGGCAGGTTCAAGTCACCGAGCAGGATCACGGGGTGCTGACCGGCAGCCAACCAGCGCACTGCCCTGCGCAGCTGGCCCACATTCCACCCGGGCACGAAGGACAGGTGCGTGGTGGCGACGGTCACCACGTGGCCCCCGAGCTGGACGTCAGCGGCCAGGACCACCCGCGGCTCATCCCGCAGCGGCACGGGTACTGCCACACCGGGTACCAGCACCAGGCCGGGCACCGGTGAGCGGCGCAACACCAGCACCCGGCTGGCCAGCACCGGAAGCCGGCTCAGCAGGGCCACCCCAAACCGCGGGCCTTGCTGCTCGCTCGTCGCCGGCAACCACCGCTGCCCCGGGGTGCCCGCCACGGTGGCCGCAAATCGCGACCACACCGCCCCCATGGCCGCACACAGCACCGCAGACTGGTCGGCGAATTCACTGCGCGGCTGGGTGTGGTCCACCTCCTGCACGCCGAGGACGTCGACGTCGAGCACGCTCGCGGCCGCCGCGAGATCCCCACCCCGGCCGGACTGGATATTCCACGATCCGACGGTGAGCACCAGGCGATCCTCCCAGCACCGGGTGTAGCCCGCCCGCCGCCATGATCGGGCTCCCAGTAAGCCTGCCTACTACTGTTCGGTTAATGGCAAATGAGACCCCCTCCCCCGTTCAGCACCCGGTGTGGCCGGGCAGCGCATACCCCCTGGGGGCGACCTACGACGGCACCGGCACCAACTTCGCGTTGTTCTCCGAGGTAGCTCACGCCGTCGAGTTGTGCCTGATCGCCGACGACGGCGCGGAGACTCGGGTGGCGTTGGAAGAGGTCGACGGGTTCGTTTGGCACGGCTACCTGCCCATGGTGCAACCGGGTCAGCGCTACGGCTACCGGGTGCACGGCCCCCACGAGCCGGAGCAGGGTCATCGCTGCGATCCCAGCAAACTGCTGCTGGACCCCTACGGCAAGGCCTTCGACGGGGAGTTCGACGGTGATCCGTCGCTGCATTCCTACGACTTCGCCGACCCCACCGCCCGCAATACCGCGGACTCCCTCGGTCACACCATGACCACCGTGGTGATCAACCCGTTCTTCGACTGGGCCTCCGACCGCTCGCCGCACCGGCCCTACAGCGAGACCGTCATCTACGAGGCACACGTCAAGGGCATGACGATGACCCACCCCGACATACCCGAAGCCCAGCGCGGCACCTACGCCGGGTTGTCGCACCCGGCGATCCTGTCGCACCTGCAGGGCCTCGGGGTCACCGCGATCGAGCTCATGCCGGTGCACCAGTTCCTGCAGGATCAGACCCTGCTGGACAAGGGTCTGCGTAACTACTGGGGCTACAACAGCTTCGGCTTCCTGGCCCCGCACCACTCCTACGCCGCCAACCCGCTGCCCGGGGCCGCGGTGAACGAGTTCAAAGCCATGGTGCGCACCTTCCACGCGGCCGGGATCGAGGTGATCCTGGACGTGGTCTACAACCACACCGCCGAGGGCAACCACATGGGCCCCACCATCATGTTCCGCGGCATCGACAATGCCGCCTACTACCGCCTGGTCGACGGTGACGAGCAGCACTACATGGACTACACCGGGACCGGTAACAGCCTCAACGTCCGGCACCCGCACGCGCTGCAGTTGATCATGGACTCGTTGCGGTACTGGGTCACCGAGATGCACGTCGACGGCTTCCGGTTCGACCTGGCCTCGACCCTGGCCCGCGAGCTGCACGACGTGGACAAGTTGAGCGCGTTCTTCGACCTCGTGCAGCAGGACCCGGTGGTCAGCCAGGTCAAGCTGATCGCCGAGCCGTGGGATGTCGGCGAGGGCGGTTACCAGGTGGGCAACTTCCCCTCGCTGTGGACGGAATGGAACGGTAAGTACCGCGACACCGTCCGGGACTACTGGCGCGGTGAGGATTCCACCCTGGGCGAGTTCGCTGCCCGGCTGACCGGATCTGCCGACCTGTATGAGGACTCCAGCCGCCGCCCGGGTGCCAGCATCAACTTCGTGGTCGCCCATGACGGGTTCACCCTGGCGGACCTGGTGTCCTACAACAACAAACACAACGAGGCCAACGGCGAAGACAACAACGACGGGGAGTCTCATAACCGGTCGTGGAACGGCGGGGTGGAGGGTCCCACCGACGACGCGGCGATCCTCGAGCTACGCGCGCGTCAGCAACGCAACGTGCTCGCCACCCTGCTGCTCAGCCAGGGAACCCCGATGATCGCCCACGGCGACGAGCTGGGACGCACCCAGCAAGGCAACAACAACGTGTACTGCCAAGACTCCGAGCTGGCCTGGGTGAACTGGGCGCAGGCGGCCCAACCAGCCAACACCGAGCTCGTCGAGTTCACTTCCCGGGTCATCGCGTTGCGCACCCACCACCCGGTGTTCCGCCGTCGCCGCTTCTTCGAAGGTCGCCCGGTGAGCACCGGGGACGGGGTGAAGATGCGCGACATCGCCTGGCTGACCCCAGCGGGCAAGTACATGACCGAAGCGGACTGGGACTCCGGGTTCGGCAAGTCCATCGCGGTGTTCCTCAACGGCGAGGGCATTCCCGACAAGGACGTGCGGGGTGAACTGGTGGTGGACGACTCGTTCCTGCTGTGCTTCAACGCCCACCACGAGGACCTGGACTTCACCACCCCGGACGGGGGCTACGCCAAGGAGTGGACGGTGGTGCTGGACACCACGATGCCCACCGGGCAGCGCCCCGACGAGCAAGCGGTGATCGACGCCGGACGCAGCACAGCAGTGACGGCCCGGTCGGTGCTGGTGCTGCGCAAGACGGCCTGAGGCGGGGGCGATGGTGACGCAGGTCCTGTCCACCTACCGACTGCAGTTGCACGGCCCGAGCCCCGACGGGGTGGCCTTCACCCTGGCTGACGCCACGGCCCTGGTACCACACCTGGACGCCCTGGGTGTCAGCCACGTGTACGCCTCGCCGATCCTCAGCGCAGCACACGGTTCGCAGCACGGCTACGACGTGATAGACCCCACCACCGTCTCGGCAGCGTTGGGTGGCCCAGAAGCGTTGGCGCAGTTGGTGGCCGCGCTGCGGGAACGCAGCATGGGCCTGGTGGTGGACATCGTGCCCAACCACGTAGGGGTCGAGGTGGCGGCGGACAACGCCTGGTGGTGGGACGTGTTGCGGCACGGGAAGAACTCGGCCTGGGCGAGCTTCTTCGACATGGACTGGGACCCGGGCAACTGGTGCGACGGCAGGATTGCGTTGCCGGTGCTGGGCTCAGCCGAGGACCTGGCTGCGCTGACGGTGGTGAGCAGCGGGCAGGGGGCTGAGCTGCGCTTTTACGACCACCGTTTCCCGATTGCGCCGGGCACCGACGCGGGGACACCGCAGCAGGTGCACGACCGGCAGGCCTACCGGTTGGTGCCGTGGACGGCTGGGCTGGTGGGGTATCGGCGGTTCTTCCACGTCAACACCTTGGCCGCGCTACGCCAAGAAGACCCCGCGGTGTTCGCTGCGACGCACGCCGAGGTGGCGCGCTGGGCGGCGCACGACCTGGTGGACGGTATCCGGGTGGACCACCCGGACGGGCTGGCCGACCCGGCCGGGTACTTGACGCGGCTGCGGGAGGTGCTCGGTGGCGACCGCTGGCTGGTGATCGAGAAGATCCTGGCGACCGGCGAGGCGTTGGACGATTCGTTGCCGGTGGCCGGCACCACCGGGTATGACGCGCTCCGCGAGATCGGTGGGGTGTTCGTCGACCCCGCAGGTGCGCCAGTGCTCGGCGAAATCTCTTTGAGCCGCACCGGGTCCCAGGGAGATGCCGCGGAGCTGCACACCCAGGAGCGCGAGCTCAAGCGGGCCGTTGCCCGCGGCGGGTTGCGGCCGGAGCTCGAACGCTGTGTGCGGGCGATAGCTTTGCAAGACAAAGATATTGATCACGAGCACCTGGTGGACGCGGTGGTCGAGGTGGTGGCTGAGCTGGGGGTGTACCGGGCTGACTACCCCGGTCTGGCGGGGCTGCTCCCCGCGGTGGTAGCCGAGGTCGCCGCCCAGCGGCCCGAGCTGGAGCCGGCGCTGGGTGTGCTGGCGGCTGCGGTGATCGCCGGGGGTGAGGCAGCCGCCCGGCTGCAGCAGGTGTGCGGGGCCGTCACCGCCAAGGGGGTGGAGGACTGCCTGTTCTACCGCACCACCCGGCTGAGCAGCCTGCAGGAGGTGGGCGGTGACCCCGGTCGTTTCAGCGTCAGCCCCGCCGAGCTGCACCTCGCCGCGGCCGAGCGCGCCCGGCTGTGGCCGGCGGCGATGACCACCCTGAGCACCCACGACACCAAGCGCGGTGAGGACGTGCGCGCCCGCATCACGGTGCTCTCCGAGGTGCCCGCGTTGTGGGCGGCGTCAGTGGCCCGCTGGGAGGAACTCGCACCGTCGCCCGACGGCGCGATGGGTTCACTGCTGTGGCAGGCCATGTTCGGGGTGTGGCCCGCCGATGGTCGCAGTGCCGCAGCGGTTCCCGGGCTGCGGCAGCGGTTGCACGCTTATGCGGAGAAAGCGGTGCGCGAGGCCGGTACCCGGACGGAGTGGAACGCCGTCAACACCGAATGGGAGCAGCAGCTGCACACCTGGCTGGACACCGTGCTCGACGGCCCGGTGGCTGATTCCATGAGTGTCCTGGTCGCCGATCTGGCTCCCGCGGGTTGGTCGAACTCGTTGGGGCAGAAGCTGCTGCAGCTGATGGGGCCGGGCGTTCCGGACGTGTACCAGGGCAGCGAGCTGTGGGAGGACACCCTGGTGGACCCGGACAACCGCCGGGAGGTTGACCACGCGGAGCGGGTGCGGTTGCTGGCCACCCTGGGCGGTGAGGTGCCCGCGGTGGATGCCTCGGGTGCGGTGAAGCTGCTGGTGGTCACCCGGGGGTTGCGGCTGCGCCGGGAACTCCCGGAATGTTTCGTGGGCGCGGCGTACACACCGGTGCTGGCGCAGGGACCGGCCGCCTCGCATGTCGTCGGTTTCCTGCGCGGTGAGCGGGTGCTGGCACTGGCAACCCGGTTGTCCCGGAGCCTGGACGACTGGGACGGCACGACGGTGAGCCTGCCGCGGGGGGCGTGGGCCGACCGGCTCACCGGTGCCACCCACACCGGGACGGTCGACGTGGCTGAGCTTCTCGACCGGCTGCCGGTGGCGTTGCTCGTGCGCGCATGAGGTAGCTCCGGTCGCGTCCGATCGGCGCACCGGCAAGGATTGCGTTGTGACTCACCACTTCGCCGTCTGGGCACCCGCCCCGTCCACCGTCGGCGTCCTCGTCGACGCAACCACCCACCCGATGACCTCAAGCAGCGACGGGTGGTGGCACGCAGACGTCGACGGTGCCGGACCCGGCAGCCGCTACGGGTTCCTGCTGGACGCCGTCGACGGTTCCGCGGAACACCCCATCCCCGACCCCCGCTCACCGCGCCAGCCCGACGGGGTGCACGCCCTGTCGCAGGTGCATACCCTGGACCCGGCGGCCTGGACCGACCAGAGTTGGTCCGGGCGCCAACTGCCCGGGGCCAGCGTGTACGAGCTGCATGTGGGCACGTTCACCACCGAAGGCACGTTCGACGCCGCCATCGGCAAGCTGGATCACCTGGTGCACCTCGGGGTGGACTTCGTGGAGCTGATGCCGGTCAACGGCGTCAACGGCACCCGCAACTGGGGTTACGACGGGGTGCTCTGGTACACCGTGCACGAGCCCTACGGTGGCCCGGATGGGTTGCAGCGCTTCGTCAACGCCGCCCACCGTAGAGGCCTCGGTGTGCTGCTGGACGTGGTGTACAACCACCTCGGGCCTTCCGGCAACTACCTGGAGCGGTTCGGGCCCTACCTCGCCGACGCCGGCGGCAACACCTGGGGTCGCACCATCAACATCTCCGGGCGCGACAGCGGTGAGGTGCGCCGCTACATCATCGACAACGCGGTGCGCTGGATGGCGGAGTTCCACATCGACGGGCTGCGCCTGGATGCCGTGCATGCCCTGGTGGACGAGACGGCAATGCACCTGTTGGAGGAGTTGGCGGTGCGCACCGAAGCGTTGTCAGCGCACCTCAACCGGCCGCTGACCCTGATCGCCGAAAGCGACCTGAACGACCCCACGCTGATCACTGCGCGTGCGGCCGGGGGTTACGGGTTGGACGCGCAATGGTGCGATGACATCCACCACGCCATACACACCGCGGTCACCGGTGAGCGCCAAGGCTATTACGCGGACTTTGGCTCGCTGGAGTGCCTGGCGATCACGCTGCGTCGGGCGTTCTTGCACGCCGGCACGTACTCCAGCTTCCGCGGCCGGGTGCACGGCCGGCCGGTGAACACCCAAACCACCCCGGCGCACCGTTTCCTGGCGTATACCTCCGATCACGACCAGGTCGGCAACCGCGCTACCGGGGACCGCCCGTCGGCGTACCTCTCCCCCGGGTTGCAAGCCGTCAGCGCCGCCCTGGTACTGACCTCGCCGTATACCCCGATGCTGTTTATGGGCGAGGAGTGGGGGGCGAGCACCCCGTTCCAGTTCTTCACCTCCCACCCCGAACCCGAGCTGGGCCGGGCCACCGCCGAGGGCCGCAAGGCCGAGTTCGCCGAGCACGGCTGGGACGCCGCGCACGTGCCCGACCCGCAGGACGAGCAGACGTTTCTGCGCAGCAAGCTCGACTGGGCCGAGCTGGCCGTGCAGCCCCACGCCCGGGTACTGGCGGTTTACCGGGACCTGTTGGCGCTGCGGCGTTCTCATCCCGAGCTGACCGACCCGTGGCTGAATGACCTTGAGGTGAACTACGACGAGGATGCCCGGTGGATCATGCTGCACCGCGGTCGCCTGCGGGTGGTGTGCAACCTGTCGGCGGTGCCCGTGACCGTCCCGGTGACTGGTCGGGTGCTGCTGGCCTGGTCCGAGCCCGACGTCGGGTCGGCGGGCACCACCGTGCCTGGCGAGTCGTTCGCGGTGCTGGATTCAGACCGCGGCTGATCCGCGGGCAGGACAGCGGGTCAGAAGTTCTTGCGCATCAACACGGACGGGTCCGCGACCGGCACCTCGAAGATCGGGGCCGGGCCGTCCGGGTCGATCACAGTGCTCCCGCCTGAGGCCAGGAATGTCGACATCTGGGTTTGTCCGAGGGTGTTTCCCGGCTGGAATCTCGGGTCCAGCAGGAACCCGTGCGGGTTCATCGTCGCGTTCGCTGTCTTGTCGTTGCGGTACAGGCTGGTTCGCTGCGCTAAGTCACCCGCACGGATCAGGGTGCTGGCCGTGGGGTTGGGTACCGTCTGGTCCCCGAACGCCACCTGGATGAGGGTGCGGTCCTTCGGCAGCAGCGGCGCGTAGGTCTCCGGGCTGCCGGAACGGTTGATCCAGGTGCCCTCAGCGAGGAACTGCTGGATGGGCAGCGCGCCGGGGGCCGGGTTCGTCACCGGGGGCTCACCGGCCAGCGGCATCGACTCGGTGAACCCGGCGTCTCCGCCGTTGAGCAACGGTGGTTGCGCAAAACCCAGGGACTGGGTGACCAGTGGCCGGAAGGCTGGGGACAGGCGGGCGATCTCGCTGATCGGGCCACCGGGCACGTTCAACCCGAAGGCGGTGATCGAGCGGTCCACCCCTCCGAGCATGCTGCCGTAGATCCCCCCGAAGCTCTGCCCGTAGTAGGTCACCCCGACCGGCCGCAAGGGGGACCCGGCCAGCGTCGCAGTCTTGGCCACGGCACGCACCAGGGTGCTCACGTCCGCCACCGTTTGACGCAACCCGTCTCGGCTGTTGATCTGCGCTAACGGCGCTGGCTGCGGCAGGGTGGCGACGCCCTCGGTGCTGGTGATCACGCCGTTACCGTCCTGGTCGATCCCCCTGGCGTGCGCCAGGACCGTGGTGGTGACCCCGGCGGTGGTGACGTTCCAGGTGCTGCGCGGGCCGTACCCGTGCCCGACCACGTCGGTGGCGATCGTCGCCACGCCCCGCAGCGCATTCTGCGACGCGGCCAGGAACAGGTCCGTGTCGGTGCGGGTGAACCCGTGCCCGAACACCGTCACCGGCCACCCACCGGCAGGTGCGGGACCGGCCGGCAGGATCGCCACGAACGGCAGCCGCGCCTGACCCTGCACCACCGGACCGGCGTCTGCCGTCGGGGTCTGTGGGATGTCGCCGTTGGCGGTGAGCCACGACGGGGCCAGGTAGGAGCCGAAGACATAACTACCCGCGGCGGTACCGGAGGAGTTCGGCACGAGATCGGTCGACGTGGCCGACCCCAGGTCCCTGGTGTAGGTGAGGGTGGTGCCCGTGGCGGGGAACGACGCGTCCACCTGCAGACCCCGATCCTGCGCGGCGATGCCGGCCGCCGCAAAGGCAGAGCCGTTGTCGAGCTGGGCGACCATGTCCTTCAGACCATCGGTGGCCGATAGCGTGGTGAATGTCGCACCGTCCCGGCGGTTCGCGTTGCCCTGGTTCGCATTGCCCTGGTTCGCGTTGCCCTGGTTCGCGTTGCCCTGGTTCGCGTTGCCCTGGTTCGCGTTGCCCTGGTTCGCGTTGCCCTGGTTCGCGTTGCCCTGGTTCGCGTTGCCCTGGTTCGCGTTGCCCTGGTTAGCAATGTCGACAGTGATCCGGTACGTCGTGCTCGGAGTGAGTTGCCGCTTCGGATGTGCGTAGACAGTATTGGTGGCGGAGTCGTAGACAACCCGGTCGACGCCGGTGCCGGAGGAACCGCCCACCGGAGTGACCCGCATGCCCGCCGCCACGGCAGCTGGGTCAACCGCGCGGTCGAAGGTTACGGCCAGCCGCGGGTCGAGGTCGAAACCATCCAGCTGGTTCAACAGCCGCACCGTGTTGCAGTCCGTGGGCCGAACCGTGCAATCGGGCAACGGCAGGTTCACCCGGCGGCCGGTCAACTGAGCGGGGTCGGGCACTGTCGACGCATCGCTCGGGAACGCCGACACCACCCGCGACGACGGCGCGTCGAGCGCTCGCGGCGCTGCGGTGGCCGCAGGCACCAACCCGACAGTGACGGTGGCGGACGCGAGCAGGACGGCGGTGCGAATCAGCAGACGCACGATCAACTCCCCAGTGAGTAGACCTCCACCATCACACGCTGTCCACCGAGATACAACCCGGCGTCACCCAAGTTCAGCCAAGACAACTCGGGCCGAGCAGCGCCTTCAGGTCCCCCATCAGCGCCGACGTCGGGGTGACACGCAACGCCGTGTCCAGCCGCAGCACCATCGGCTGGCTGCGGTCGGACACCAGCCGAAGGTGCACATCGGCGGTACCGGGGTGATTGGCCAGCACCCGCTTGAGTGCGTCCACCCTGGTGACCGTGCACTGGCGAGACTGCAGACTGACCTGCAACGGCTTGTCCACCCCGAGCACCGCAAGGTCGGGCACCGCGAGGTCGTTGGCGATCAGCGAGATCCGGTCGTCGCGCACCGCCACCCGGCCTTTGACCAGCACGATGGCGTCCTCCACCACGTCCATCCCCAACACCGAATAGCTTTTCGGGAAGAACAGCACCTCGATGCCCCCGACCAAATCCTCCAGCTGCGCCGACGCCCACGGCTCACCGTTCTTGTTCACCCGGCGGGTGACGCTGGCCAGGATGCCGGCCACCGTGACCTGTGCCCCATCCTTCACGGTGCCGTCCAGGATGCCCGGGATCGGGGTGTCGGCCTGCGCGCTCAGCACATGCTCCACCCCGCTGAGGGGATGGCCGGAGACGTAGAGCCCCAACATCTCCCGTTCCAAAGCCAGCCGGTGCTTGGTGTCCCATTCCTGGTCAGGAACCTTGACGTCGAACACCGACGCCAAACCGGCGTCGGCCTCGGCGCCACCGAACAGGTCGAACTGGCCGATCGCCTCGGCCTTTTTGGTGCTCATCACCGCGTCGATCGCCTCCCCGTGCACCAGCAGCAGACCCTTCCGGGGGTGCCCGAGGGAATCGAAGGCGCCCGCCTTGATCAGCGACTCGACCACCTTCTTGCCGCACCCGGCCGCGTCGACCTTGGCCAAGTAGTCGGAGAAGTCAACGAATTTTCCCTTGGTGTTGCGGGAGTTGATGATCGAGGTAATGACACCGGCGCCGACGTTGCGCACCCCGCCGAGGCCGAACCGGATGTCGGCCCCCACCGAGACGAAGTTGTGGGCGGAGGTGTTGACGTCCGGCGGGAGCACCCGCACCCCGAGCCTGCGGCAATCCGCCAGGTAGATCGCCGATTTGTCCTTGTCATCGCCCACGCTGGTCAACAACCCGGCCAGGTACTCCGCGGGGTAGTTGGCCTTCAGGTACGCCGTCCAGTAGCTGACCAGGCCGTACCCGGCGGCGTGGGACTTGTTGAAGGCATAGCCGGCGAACGGCAGGATCGTCTCCCACAGGGCGTGCACAGCCTCGTCGGAGAATCCGTTGGCGCGCATACCATCCCGGAACCCCTCGTGCTCGCGCTGCAGCACAGCCAGGTCCTTTTTGCCCATTGCCTTGCGCAGTACGTCGGCGCGGCCCATCGAATACCCGGCGACCAGCTGCGCGATGCGCATGATCTGCTCCTGGTACACGATCAGGCCGTGCGTCTCGGCAAGCACTTCCTGCAGCGGCTCCGCGAGTTCGGGGTGGATCGGGGTGACCGGTTGCCGGCCGTTCTTGCGGTCGGCGTAGTCGTTGTGCGCATTCATCCCCATCGGCCCGGGTCGGTACAACGCGAGTACCGCGACAATGTCGTTGAACTCGGTGGGTTGCATGCGCCGCAACAGATCCCGCATCGACCCGCCGTCGAGTTGGAACACCCCGAGGGTGTCTCCCCTGCCCAGCAGGGCGTAGGTCGCCTCGTCGGACAGCCCCAAGGTGTCCAGGTCCAGGTCCACACCCCGGTTGGTCCTGATGTTGTCGATCGCGTCACCGATCACCGTCAAATTGCGCAGCCCCAGGAAGTCCATCTTCAGCAATCCGATGGCCTCGCAGGAGGGGTAGTCCCACCCGGTGATCAGCGCGCCGTCCTGCGGGCGCTTCCACAGCGGGATGGACTGCATCAACGGCTCCGAGGACATGATCACCGCGCAGGCGTGCACACCGGCGTTGCGGATCAACCCCTCCAGCCCGCGTGCCGTCTGGTAGATGCGCGACACGTCCGGGTCGTTCTCGATCAGCGCCCGGACCTCGCTGGCCTCCTTGTAACGGGCGTGTGCCGGGTCGGTGATCCCGGCCAACGAGATGTCCTTGGCCATCACCGGCGGCGGCAGCGCCTTGGAGATGCGGTCTGCCATAGCGAACCCGGGCTGGCCGAACTGCACCCGGGCGGAGTCCTTGATGGCCGCTTTGGTCTTGATGGTTCCGAAGGTGATGACCTGCGCGACCCGGTCGGACCCCCAACGCTCGGTGGCGTAGCGGACCATGTCGCCGCGACGGCGGTCGTCGAAGTCGATGTCGATGTCCGGAGAGGACGGCCGCTCGGGGTTGAGGAACCGCTCGAAGAGCAACCCGTGCGGGATGGGGTCGATGTTGGTGATGCCCAGCGCGTAGGCCACCAGCGACCCCGCCGCCGAACCCCGACCGGGTCCCACCCGGATACCCACCTCCTTGGCATGGCGCACCAGGTCACCAACCACCAGGAAGTACGCCGGGAAACCCTTCCCGGCGATGACGTCGAGCTCGAAAGCGGCCCGTTGGGGGTAACCCTCGGGGACACCGTCGGGAAAGCGCCGGTCCAGCCCGGTGACGACCTCCTTGCGCAGCCAGCTGTCCTGGGTCTCCCCGGCAGGTACCGGGAACACCGGCATCCGGTCGCGGTGGTCCCACACCTCGGCGTAGGACTGCACCCGTTCGGCGATGAGCAGGGTGTTGTCGCACGCAGCCGGCACCTCGGTGTCCCACAGCGCGCGCATCTCCTGCGCGGACTTGAGGTAGTAGCCGTCACCGTCGAAGCGGAACCGGTTCGGGTCGGACAACGTCTTGCCGGTCTGGATGCACAGCAGCGCCTCGTGGTTCTCCGCGGCGTCCTTGGTGACGTAGTGACAGTCATTGGTGGCCAGCGGTGCCAGCCCGAGCTTGCGGCCCACCTCCAGCAGCCCCTCGCGGACCCGGGTCTCGATGGCCAGACCGTGGTCCATCAGCTCCAGGAAGAAGTTCTCCTTGCCGAAGATCTCCTGCCAGCGCGCAGCGGCCTGCAGGGCCTCACGATCCTGGCCCAGCCGCAGCCGGGTCTGTACCTCACCGGACGGGCAACCCGTGGTGGCGATGATGCCCTGCGCGTGCTCGGCGATCAGTTCGGCGTCCATCCGCGGCCACTTGCCGAACTGGCCCTCGATCGAGGCCAGGCTGGACAGCGTGAACAGGTTGCGCAACCCGGTGGCGTTCTCGGCAAGCATGGTCATGTGGGTGTAGGCGCCGCTGCCGGACACGTCGTCCGAACGCTGGCTCGCCTCCCCCCACTGCACCCGCTTGGTGGACAGCCGGGACTCCGGCGCCAGGTAGGCCTCGATTCCGATGATGGGCTTGACGCCCCGCGCGGTCGCCTCGGTGTAGAACTCGCTGGAGCCGTACATATTGCCGTGGTCGGTCATCGCCACCGCGGGCATCGCCAGGCGTTGCGTCTCGGCGAACATCGACCCGATCTTGGCCGCACCGTCGAGCATCGAGTACTCGGTGTGGTTGTGCAGATGCACGAACGAGCCGGCCACGCGAACCCCCTTCCTGCCGAGCTGTGAGTGCGCCGAGTCTAGGCCCAACCGGGTCCCGGCCCGGGCGCGGCGGCGGGGGTGTCGCGGCTGTCAGGGGCGGGGTACCGTGCCGTCGTCCGGACCGGGTCCGACGGTGCCGGACTGCTCGGGCAGCAGCGGCGCCAGCGCCAGGTCCCCGTATCCTGCGCCTGCCGGTGCCGGCGCCAGCGCCCGCACCCCCGACCGCCCGGCGACGGCCCGCAGCTGCGCGCCGCTGCCGCGTAGCAGCAACCCGACCACGCACGCACAGCCGGCACTCAGGCGCGCCACCGAGACCTCGGCGACCGCGCGCTCGCGCCCGGCGCTGACCTGCTGCACCGCTGCCAGCCGACCCGCCGCGCGACGCTGCGCCGCGGACAGTTCCGCGACCAGCGCGCCTGGGCCGCCCTGATCGGCGATCTCCGCTGTCAGCAGTGCGGTCTGCACCCTGGGTAGCCGAACCCGCAGCAGCACCCGGGCGGTGCGCGCCCCGTCCACCAGCCGGGCAGCCGATTCCGCTGTCAGTTCCACCTGCGGTGACAGCAACGCCCACCGCTGCTCGTCGGCACCGACCTCACCCAGCCGTGCCGCCGCATCAGCGAGGTACCCGCTGACCGACGCGCCGGTGTCCGGACCCAACGATTCGACACCGCGGACGCCGGGGGTCGGCGATCCCGCCACACCGGTGACCATCACGAGCGCGGCGATCACCGCCCCGCACCCCAGCCACACTCGCCCAGCGTGCACTCAGGGTGCGACTGCCAGCACGTCGAGGGCGTGCTGCAGGTCGTCGGGGTAGCTGCTGTCCACCTGCACCCAATGGCCGTCTGCGGGGTGAGCGAACCCCAACGTCTTGGCGTGCAACCACTGCCGGCTCAGTCCGAGCCGAGCCGACAACGTGGGGTCGGCCCCGTAGGTCACGTCCCCCACGCAGGGGTGCCGCAGCGCGGCGAAGTGCACCCGGATCTGGTGGGTGCGCCCGGTCTCCAGGTGCACGTCGAGCAGGCTGGCGGAGGGGAAGGCCTCCAGGGTGTCGTAATGGGTGACGCTCGGCTTGCCGTCGGCGAGTACGGCGAATCGCCAGTCGTGGCGGGGGTGGCGCCCGATGGGCGCGTCGATGGTGCCGCTACTGGGGTCGGGGTGGCCTTGCACCACGGCGTGGTACTGCTTGGTGACGGTGCGTTCCTTGAAGGCCCGTTTGAGCACCGTGTAGGCGTGCTCGGAGGCGGCCACCACCATCACCCCGGAGGTGCCGACGTCCAACCGGTGCACGATGCCCTGACGCTCAGCCGATCCGGAGGTGGCGACGGGGTAACCTGCCGCTGCCAACCCGCCGAGCACAGTCGGCCCGCTCCACCCCGGGCTGGGGTGCGCAGCCACCCCCACCGGTTTGTCGACCACGACGATGTCGTTGTCGGCGAGCAGCACCCGCAGACCGGCAACCGGCTCGGCCACCGGGATCGATGCCCGCTCGGGCTCGGGTAGCACCACCTCCAACCACGCCCCGGCCGGCAACCGATCGGACTTGCCCGCGGCGTGCCCGTCGATGCTGACGTCGCCGTTCTCCGCCAGGGTGGCCACCGCGGTGCGCGAGAGCCCCAGCAGGCGGGCCAGTCCGGCGTCGACCCGAAGTCCGTCGAGCCCGTCGGGGACCGGCATTGAGCGGGTGTCAGGCATCGGTATCGGCGCGCCGTCGGCGGGAACCGGAGTGGCGGGTGCCGTCGGGCTCACGACCCAGGAAAGCCAGCACGACGAGCAGTGCCCCGCCGATGACGATGGACGGGTCCGCCACGTTGAAGACCGGCCAGATGCTGCGCCCGTCGTTGACCAGCGCCACGAAGTCCACCACCTGGCCGCGCAGCGGTCCCGGCGAGCGGAACAACCGGTCGACGAGGTTGCCCAGCGATCCGCCGAGCACCAGGCCCAGGCCCAGCGCCCACCCCGGCGAGTGCAGCCGCCGCGCCATCCGCACGATGACCACCACCACCGCCAGCGCTACCAGGCTGAGCAGCCAGGTCATGCCGGTGGCGAGGCTGAACGCCGCGCCGGGGTTACGCAGCAGCCGTAGCTCGACGAATCCTCCCGGGACCCGCACCGGGTTCTGCGGCGACAGCGTTGCCACCGCCACCACCTTCGTCACCAGGTCCAGCGCGAGGATGGTGATCGCGGTGAACGCCAGCAGCCTGATGCGCCGCCGGCCCGAGACCGGCGGCGCAGGCTCAGGTGCGGGTGACTCGGTGGCTGGCTGGGCTGCGGAGGGTTCGGTGCTCACCACTCCATCATCGCCCACCTGCACCCGGGTTCACTGCCTTCCGCTGATTCCGCGCCACCGGGCCAGGCGCCCACCGGCGTCCACGGCCCGGATGCGGGCTTCGGCAGCGTCGCGCGCAGTGCTGGTGGTGACCACCAACAACTGGTCCCCGCGCTTGAGACGGGTTCGTGCATCCGGGGTGAAACCCGCGCCGTCGCGCACCACCAAGCTGACCACCGCCCCAGTGGGCAACCGCAGCTCACCGAGGTACACCCCGTGCAGCTGCGAACCGGCTGGCACCCCCACCTGCAGCAGGTCGGCATGCAGGTTGTCCAACGGGGCGGCGTCCACGGACACCTCGGTGACCTCCGACACCGTTACCCGCAGTCGACGGGCCACGAACGGCAGCGAGGTGCCCTGCACCAACGTCAGCACCACGACGAGGACGAACACCACGTCCAACAGTCGTTGGGCGCCCGGCACCCCCTCCACCAGCGGGATGGTGGCCAGCACGATGGGGACCGCGCCCCGCAGCCCCGCGAAGGACAAGAACGCCTGCTCGCGCCAGGGCAGCCGCAGTGGCAATCCGGCGGCGAGCACCGAGAGCGGCCGGGCCACCAGCAGCAGGATCAGTCCGATCACGAGCGCATCGACGACGGCCGAGGGCAATCGGCTCGGCGAGGCGTACAACCCCAGCAGCACGAACAACCCGATCTGGGCGAGCCACCCGGTGCCCTCGGCGAAGGACACGGTGTCCGAGCGGTGCGGCAAATCGGCATTGCCGAGCACCAACGCGCACACATAGGTGGCCAGTAACCCGCTGGCGTGCAGCAGCTGCCCACCGGAGTAACTCAGCACACACACCGCCACGGCGGCCAGCGGGTACAACCCGGTGGCGGGCAGCGCAATCCGACGCAGCACCCACGCCCCGCCAAAGCCCAGCGCGGCACCGAGCCCCGCACCGGCCGCCAATTCGTAACCGACCACCACCGGTGTCCACCACGGGATCGGGCTGGAACCGGCGAAGATCATGACCGCGATCACCACCGGCGCGTCGTTGAACCCGGACTCCAGCTCCAGAGCCCCGACCAGTCGCCGGCGCACCGACAGCCCGCGCAGCACGCTGAACACGGCGGCGGCATCGGTAGAGGACAGCACCGCCCCCCACAGCAACGCCACCCGCCAGTCCAGACCCAGCAGCAGGTGCACTGCGACACCGACCACAGCAATGCTGACCAGCACGGAGACCGTGGACAGCGCGATGCCCAGTCCCAGCGCGGGGCGCACCGTGCGCCAACGGGTGGTCATCCCGCCCTCGGTCAGGATGAGCACCAGCGCGGCGAGTCCCAGTTCCTCGGTGAGCCGGGCGTCGGAGAACTGCAGCCCTAGACCGCTCTCGCCGATAAGCAGGCCGATTCCCAGGAACAGCAGCAGGGCGGGCAGCCCCAGCGACGACGACGCGCGCGCCCCGAGCACCCCCAGGATGAGCACCACGGCCCCGGCGCCGAGCACGAGTTCCAGCTGCACGCTCCGACCACCGCCCTCCCCGCCCGTGATGAGTCTCCCAGGTCGGGCCGGTCCCGGTCGGCCTCACCCGCCAGGTGCGTCCAGGATCTTCGCCACCTCGGCCCGGTTGCCGGTCTGGTCGGCGGTGAACTGCGCCCACGCGCGGTCGGCGGACGTCGGTCCGGCTCCGTCGCAGTACCCCTTGGTGGCATTCAGGGCGTAGTACTTGAAGACCGCGAGATTGCGTCCCAGGTCCGCCCTGGCGCGGTCGGTGTAGTCGGTCCCGGGCGGCTGCGACTGATGCACCATGCACGCGACGGCGACGTCACCCTCGGGGTTGAACCTCGCCTGCGGTGTACTACTCACCAGCGAGCAACCGCTCAGCACAACCCCACCGGCGAGGACGATTATGCCCAGCGTACGGTGCCTGACCCACGTGGTGCTCGACTCAGTACGGATTGAGGACTCCTCGCGCAACCAGGCCGGCGCCCACCACGAACACCAGGATCGCGGTGCCCACGGGCAGCACCGTGCTCAGCGTCTGTACCCGCCGCCCGATCCGGGCGCTCAACCGGTCACTGTCGCGAGCAGCGTCGAGCCGGCTGCGTACCCGCACCAGCAGCAACCCCACCAGCGTCAGCGTGCCGGCCATCCCCAGACCGTAGACGAAGACCAGGATGACACCGAATACGGTGCGGCCCAGGCCCAACGAGGCCACCAGCACCAGGGTGGCCGATGGGCTGGGTACCAGTCCGCCCGCCACCCCCATACCGATCAGGCCGCGCCGGGAGTACCCGTCATCCTCGCCGTGCCCGTGCCCGTGCCCGTGCCCGTGGCCGTGGCCGTGGCCGTGGCCGTGGCCGTCGGGTGCGGACTGTGCCGACCGCTCAATCCCGCCCGGCCCCGCACCAACCAGCGCCAGTTCCGACACGATCGCCGCGGATCTCGCTCGCCGCGCCAGCACGGCCGATCGCAGCAGCCCCAGGCCGATGGCCGCCACCAACACGCCGCTGATCACGCCCAGCCAACGCAGGGCCTGCTCGCCGGCGAAGGTACTGCCCACACTCAGCAGCACCCCAATGATCAGAACGCCGATGGTGTGGGTGATGGTGACCGTCGCACCGACGGTCAACGCGTCGCGACGGGAACCCCGTTTGCCGGCGAGGTAGGCAGCCATCACCGTCTTACCGTGCCCGGGCAGCACCGCGTGCCCTGCCCCCAGCAGCAGCGCGAGTAGCACCGCCAGGGCGCCGATGAGCGGTGTCAGCGTCCCCCCGACGAGGTCCTGCAGCGAACGGTCCGCCTGTACGACCACGCGAGTAAAGGGGTCACCGCCCCCGGTGGGCAACGCGAACCCCCGCGCCGTGCCGCCGGAACCGGGAGCGACGCTCACCTGCACGGACGCCACATTCAGCGGGGAGGACAGCAGATCACCCTGGTAGCGGCGCAGTTTGTTGCTGACGGTGTCGGTAGGTACGGGTGAGTCGATCGTCCGTACGCCGCTGCCGGTGACGGTGATCTCCTTCCACCCGACCCGGTCGGCTCGGAAGGAGTTCGTGTAGTCGACGGTGGCCGGTGCCCGCAGGTCCGCCGGTGCGCTGAGCTGACAGGTGATCCGCAGGGTCGGTAGCCCGGCGGAACCGGGTACCACCTCACCCGCGCTCGCGTCGACGGCGAACGTCAGGTTTTGGCTGCCGCCGCCGGCGGTGGGGGTCACGCTCGAGCGCACCGCCGACGCGATCACCGGGCATTGCACGGCCGCAAAGGCCGACAGCTCCTGCGCCGACAGCACACCATCGCGGTTGGTGTCGATCTGCGGCACCTCCTGCGCGGTGGGCAACTCCGCGCTGTCCACCACCGACTCCACCTCGACCCGGTCCGGTCGCAGGGTGAGCCCGTCGTAATGATTGACGGTGAAGTTGCCCAACGGGTGCGCCTGGGCGGAACCGCCGGACAGCGCCGCCATCAGCAGCACCGCGGCGACCAGGCTCACCGCGCGCGCGAGGATCCTCACATCGGGCCGCCGAGGGCGGCCAGGGCTTGCTGCGCCCGGGGCGCGAACAGCGGTGAGAAGTGCGGGTTGGTTGCCAGTGCGCGGGTCAAGGTGGCTCGCGCCTGCCCCATCCCGAGTGCCGCCTCGATGACACCGCGGTGGTAGAGGAAGGAGGCGTTGCGGGTGCCGAGTGCCGTGGCGCGCTGTGCGTAGGGCAGTGCCTCGGCGTCGCGGCCGGCCGCGTGCAGCGCCCAGGCCATCGCGTCCGCGGAGTCGATGTTCTGCCGCAGCTTCCACTCGACCTGGGCCTGCGCCACGGCCGACTCCGCCTGCCCGCGGTTGGCCGCCAGCAGTGCCCCGGTCAACGAGTCCTGCACCCCGTTGCTGGCGAATAGCTGCTGCGCGGTACGGAACAGTGCGTACTGGGTGTTGGCCTCCTCGACGCGACCCAAGGATTCCAGTAGCTGGCCGAACTCCACCAGGTACTCCGGCAGCGGGCGGAGGTTGACCACGCGTTGGTAGCCGGCCACCGCGACGTCGGTCCGGCCGCGGGCGGCGTCCACCCTGGCCTGGCTGATCAGCAGGTTGGGCTCGTCCGGGGTGACCGCCAACCCGGCCTGCGCGTCGCGCTCCGCGGTGTCCAGATCACCGAGACCGAACGCGAGTTGGCTGAGATAGACCCGACAGAAGGCGACGTCAGCCGGATCGGTGGACTCGTTGAGCGCCCGCTGCAGGACGATCCGCGCGTCGTCAGTACGCCCGCCGAGCTCCAGGTCGTAGGAGGCCCTGGTGAACGAGGACACCCCCGGTGCCAGGTCGAGCATCCGCTGCGCGGCGCCAGTGGCGCCCGGGTAGTCACCCAGTTGGATCAACGCGTCGGCCAACACACCGTAGGAAGCCGAGCCAAAAGCGTTGATGGCCTGGGCGCGCCGGGCGTAGTCGGCAGCCTGGGTGAATTCGTGCCGAGCATTGGCCAACGCCCCCATGCCGGTCATCGCCAGGTCGTTGTTGTCGGGCTTGAGCTCCAAAGACTTGGTCAGCGCGCCCTCCGAGCGGGGGTAGTACGACGGGTCAGCCGTCACCCTGGCTTGCTGGACGTAGCTGCCGCCGAGCTGCGCCCACGCCTTGGCGTCGTTGGGAACCTTCTGCAGCCGGACCTGGGCGTTGGCGATCTGCTGGCTCAGCGAATCTGTAGCAGCGAATGCCGCCGATGCCGGCTGCTGAGCCGGGGGCGAGGTCTGCGGTCGGTTGAGTACCGGCACCGCGGCCACCACCAGCAGGGCGACACCCGCTGCGACCGCGGCCGCAGCGGCAGCCCTACGCATCCCGCTCAGCCCGCTGCCGAGGAAAGGGCTGGGTCCAGCCGCGCCGTCACGACCAGGTTCTCCGCGTAGGACTGCTTGGACTTGTCGAAGACCCCCGTGCAGGTGATGAGCACAATCTGTGACTCGGTCCGGTCCCGGTAGATCTGCGCCGCAGGGAAGGACTTCTTCTCGTACTGCGCCGATGCGGTCACCACGTACACCGCCACGGCCTTGTTGGCCTGGGTGACACGCACCTGGGCACCTGGTTTGAGCTTGTCCAGGTCGTAGAACACCGCCGGGCCCTGGAAGGAGTCGACGTGGCCGGCGAAGATTGCCGGCGAGGTGTTGGTGGCGCCGGGCAGCGACCCGTCGGCAAACCACCCCACCTGCTGATAATCCTTCGGCGCCTGCAGGGTGCCGTCGGGATTGAGGAACAGGTCGGTGAGATCGCTGGTGGCGCGGATGTCGGGGATCTCGATCCGCACCGGCCGGGATGCGAGTACGCCACCTCGAGCCAGGGGGGCGGGAGCCGCCACCGGCCCGGTGGTCGTCGTCGGGGCGGGCGCCGTGCTGGACGGCGCAGCTGGGGTGGTACTCGGCGGCGCCGACGGTGCGGTAATCAGGTCGGTCGGCGCGCTCACCGGGCCCGGAGCCGACGCGCTCGCTACCGAACCGCCGTACTGCCCCGCCAGATAGCCCGCGGCCAGGACCACCACCACGATCAGCGCAAGGAGCACCTGACGCGGACTGAGCCCGCCCTCGAAATTAGGCGATGCGTCCCCACGGCCGGTGTGACCCGATCGGGTGCTGAACGGCGGCTGGTCGGACACGGGCGAGACTCCTTCATGATCAGATTCGAGCCTGGCACGGCCGTGGGGGGGGGGGGGGGGGCGGGGCCCCCCCCCCCCCCCCCCCGCCCCGGGGGGGCGCGAGAAGAAAAC
>JAABUS010001286.1_pt1 | contig 56072 bp, 59 predicted proteins | sample 5560161 | NCBI WGS metagenome assembly JAABUS01 (sample SAMN10711885, study PRJNA513376) | rock metagenome | isolation source: Antarctica rocks | place: Antarctica: Victoria Land, Trio Nunatak nord | collected 2016-01-04 | reverse complement strand
TATAGAGCAGCAATGGGGGTATTTGGGGCATACCATAAGGCAATAATGGGGCCATTTGGGGGCATGCCATGGGGCAGCAATGGGGCCATTTAGGAGCACATACCATGGGGCAATAATGGGGCCATTTGGAGGCATACCATGGAGCAGTCATAGGGCGATTTGGGGGCATAGTATAGGGTAGCAATAGGCGCATTTGGGAGCATAGTATAGAGCAGTGATAGGGCCATTTGGGGGTATACTATTGGCCAGAATTTAGGAAATGAGATCACGTGAGGAACCTTTCTTGGCGACACATCATAGCCAATCGTTGGTAGTGGCTTGGCGGAAAGCTTAATGTGTTCCAATACAATATAGATTCCAATACAATATACAGAGACAAACACCAAAAGTCTTGATTTGCGCTAAGAGCAGCCCTAACCCTAAGACCTAGTCAGCCCCCAGAGCGTGCAATACCCTTCGGGCTTGGAGTATCCGAGCATTGGGGCCGAACCATGAAGCTCTAGCGAGTAGCTCTAGGTGGTTCCAGGGAGCCACTCCATAAAAGCTAATACTAGCGCGGCCTTCCAGGGGTCCTCTCAGGGGCCAGGCCGTGGTTATTATCAAAGCAGCCCTTATAGGGGCCAGGTACTTGCCAAGCCACTATAATGCTTAGCGCAAATCAAGACTTTTGGTGTTTGTCTCCGTAGATGGTACATGCCAAGCATAAGTGGGGCTGAGGCTGATATCCAACATATCATATCGACGGTTATCATGAGAATGGGATCCAGGTGGCAAGCGTCGTTGTTGGTATATACATTGTCCAGTAACGAGCACGAGTAAAGCTACTCAACATCCAACGCTGAGAGATTCATCCGACGCCAGGTTCAAAATCTCCTCCCAAAGTGCACCATGGCCGTAAAGTCGTGAATATGGGTATCATCGGTATATGGGATTGAAAAAAGCGCGCATCTTTCAGGATCAAGGAGGCATTTTTCTACTCCAGCCAGGATCAGCCGTAGCAGATCTACAAGGAGCCCGTCCAGCCAGAGGTTGCTGCCAGGCGCCGCCGTATCCATCATTTGTATTGGTGCCATATGTAGCAGCTTGCGGTATCGGCGCGGTTCCAGATCGCTGGACTGGTCGTGGTATGGATCCGAAGTAGTCATTCTCTGGAGGTCTTTGTGGTTGTGTGAAAGTTCTCGAAGAAGGCGGTCCTGACGACGGAGTCGAACCAGGGTTGTTGTATGGATTGGGATTGAATGCTACGTAACCGCCCTTATTAGGATGTTCCGTCGGCCTGCTGGCGGCAGGCTGGATTTGCATCTCGTATTCCTGTGTAGATCTTGGACCCAGTCCAGGTGGGTCAGGAGGTGGTCCACCGTTGTTATATGGCAAATTTTGTGGCGTGGGTTTTCGTTGAGGTTGTTGCGACGTGAAAGATCCAGGCGTCGATCTTCCACTCATATCAGTGTTGGTATGGGGAGGAAGACCCCTCCTTGAAGCGGAGGAGTTGAATGTTGTCCTACTCATCTCGGTGTTGGTACGAATATGAGGACCCATTCTCGGAGGTGAGGAGTTGAACGTCCTCTGAGTCTGAGAGCTTCCTGTGAGACTTCGCCCTGGCGGGGGCCTAGCACTATGTAGAGCCCGATCCGAGTCCATTCTTGAAGGCCCACCTCTTGAATCTAAAATGTTGTAATCCATTGCGGCTGCTGAGCCCATCAAAGGTGTATCGTCTGCATAACTTGCGTTGGAGTTCTGGGATGATCGGGTAGCGATGCGGGAGGGAGGTTGCGGTCGTCCAGAAATTGCCAAAACATTGGGGACGGTCGGCTCTCTGCTCAAAGTGCTTGGAGCAACGCTGGTATTGCGCGATGGAGTTCGAGAACGGAAGGGCGAAATCTCCGTCTGGGTCGTCTGTCTTGAGATTGGCGCGAATTTTTGAGATTCCTCAGTATCGAGGATAGGCAACGTAGGCTGCCTCTTAGCGGATTGCTTGAAAATTCCAGCTTTTATATCTCTATCCTCTTGTTTCGTTCGTGCCTTGTACTCCTTGTCCAATGCCTTGTTGACCTTCTTCTTCACGATCTGGTGTAGTCGCGTATCAATCTTTCTCCTGCAGTACTTTAAAAGACTGCCCTCCCGGATGTGGTGCCAGAGGAAGACGATGTAGAAGATCACAGCCAGCAATAGACTGAGGGCGGAAAATACCCAAATGATCAGTGTGAACAGCATGCCGAATAAAATTGCCGCTTGTTCTTTCTCTTTACCGGCCAAGATTTGTACGTTGACGAAGAATTGGACAATAGGGGTGTGACCTTTGGTTGCTGCGTGCTCTCCGACTGGCACAAGGTCTGCCTGCATGACAGAGTATAGCGTCAACGCATTAATAACTTGACGAGGGCCTTCTGCAAAGCAGATTCTTAGCCATGCTGAGATTTATCAGTACAAGCACCTGCCACCGGGGATGCACGACTAACCTTCAAACGAGAAGTATGTGAACAAGGCCACATACTCCGCTCCTTTCCTTCCCTTCGTAAGAGCGGTAAAGACAAGGAACCTCCTCCATCCCCGACCGCGTGAACCCATACGTATACTCTGAACCCGAACAGCGAGAGGATCGAGGTAGCTTGCAGCGACCACGCCAGTCTTCATAGCTCGGACTGCTCTCCACCACCTGTATGCCAGGAGAACCCATGACAGTATGATGCAGCCTGCAAATATCCATCGTGATATCTCGAACGGTATGACAGGCTTGACTTGACCTGACCATTTGTCGAAGAGTAGTAGATTCGCACACGTGAAGAGATCGACTGCGTAGACCGCGACGCTAATCATTAGGAGGATGTAGAGGATGCCGTAGGAGAAGGGAGGGAGGCATGATGAGGACCGAAAGTCGGAGAGATTCTGAGGACCATAGAGTTAGCATAGGCATCTTTCGTGTCTTGAGGTGTCCTGGGCGTACTATGTAGTCCCATTTCTGTTCATTAGTAGCGTTTCCTTCTTTCTCACGATGACCACAGCAACTCATATTCGATGAATTATATGACTTCAGGGCCTGCTGAAGAGGTCGAGGGGTTTATACAAAGAGTGTTGCGCCAGGCCAGCTGGTGAGAGAGCAGAAGCCAGGTTCCGTGTAATTGTAGGCCGACCTCCAAGGCAGCGTACTGGCGGTATGAATCCTGATCAGTCGTGTTGGAGTGAGTGATGTATTGGCGTTTCAGATAGTCGGCTCATCGTAGGAGGACCAAATTCGAAACGCTTTGTTCAAGGCGAGAGGCTGTCAAGAATTGGACCAATGGCGATAGCGAAAACGATATTCCGGTTTATATAATACGTTTCATGTTTCTGAAGATTCGTGAATGAGTTAATAAGATCGATTCTGCACAGCAATCTCAAAATAGATCTGGGGTTTGAGGCTGGGCTCGGATATGTATGCAAGGAATGCGGTGGTACGTTTTCGGACGTACAATGATCTTGATGCAGCGGTAGCAAACATGAGCGATAAAAGAGCGTATGGTGAAATGGCAGCGTATCACGACATTGTGGCAATGGTGTTTTCTTTACATCGAGTTTGAGGTGTCAGAAGGGAAGCACAGCATCCATCTGCGGCGCTGTTGATTGGATTGGTTCCTGGATCGTGGCAGCGGCAACGCCCGGGAGCTGTAGACTGTTGGCAAGCGCTTAGCAGACCTCACTCCGTCAAACTCTAGACTTTGCTGATCACTTGTATCACCGTATGCAATTCAGAGCGATTGTGATGATTCGTATTGCGTGTTATGTATGATTGCATGCTGTGTTATGGCTTCATGCTATGTATGGTCCTGCCCCAGCCTGAGAGGCTATGGATACCGTTAAAAACCGTTATGCATGCATGGCTTTTCGCCGTACAGGATAGAAAACACGAGAAGCCTGTACATGATGAATACCCCCAAACGCCTTGCAAGCTGAATCAGTTCTTTGAGAGGAGCGCGTCTGTTCATATGCGTTCTATTGTTCTCCACCACCCGTTTCCTGTACTGAATATCCAGTGAAGCCAGTCGTCCCTGAAGCGCTCCACCATCCAACCGAAGTCATATCCATTGGACACCATTTCCCATTAACTAGATAAACAGCAAATCCAACTGAGTATGAAATGATCCATCGTCCGACCGCATACATGCCAGCCCCCGGATCCACCCGCCGCCAGCACATCCGCGAGCTCATCCAATATGGAGAGCAAGCGGTACTGCTGGAAGCGAATGGGCAAGGGGCGAAAGGCACAAATGATCGAATGCTGGCTGAAAGGACTCGGCCTCTGACTGTTCTCCGTCCACAGATCTGGGCTCCAATCGCAGACAATCCCCGGGAGGGAGTCATGACGAGCGCACAGAAATATGGGAAGTGAAAAGTCGAGAGGGTGAATCGGCTGTTTGCGTGATGTGTCTATTCCCTGAACCATTTGACGAGACCTGTAGGTAACTCGCCCTTCACATCGTCCTGTGTAGGGAATTTGAATGGTTTGGGGGTATTGGCTGGAGGCCCCGAAGTTGGTGTGGATCTTGGTAGTGGGTTAGTGGGGGCTGGAGGACCTGAGGGTGGTGTGGATCTTGGTGGTGATTTGGTGCGGGCAGGATTCGTCATTGCTGGTACAGGGTCCGCTTTTAGCACCTTTGAGGGGCCGGCGTCGTTGTTCTGAGCATTAGAGTCCATCGCTTTTGGCCTCTTGCTCCCCGTTGGCTTTAGCCCTGCGAGTTGGTTCTGGGCCAGAGTAAGGTCTGTCTTTAGCTGCTGATTTTGCTTGCAGTAAACGATGTTGTTGCGTGAGCTCCCATCCCTCGCTTGTTCCGCGGCTCTTAGGTCTCTCTTGAGTTTGACCACGGTCTCCCCGAGCGGGTTGACTTTCATACTCATCAGAGTGAGGTTTCGCTCCCTCTCTAGGCTGTCTCGCTCCCTCTGCATAGCGTCCCGCTCCCCCTGAAGAGTGGCGTTTTGACGCTCTAGCTCCTCGTGTTCTACCTTTCCTCTGCCTATGTCGGCCGCCAATCTGCCATTGATTAACTCAAGGTCCCGTCGTTGGGTCTCGCATGCTGTGTGGTCTTCGACCGAATCATGCATCTCAGTATCGCCATCGGCCTTCTCTTGGAGCGCATTATAATATTCTTGAGCAAGGCTCTGTACCTCTTCCAACTTCTTCTTGAGCTCAGTGTTGTCCATTTCAAGTTTGTTTGCCTTACTATTGGTGGTAGAAAGGGCGTCGTTGAGCCCTGAAAATGTCATTTGATGCTCGCTTGACATCTCCGCTTGCGCTAGCATACTCTCGTTGAGTTGTTTTCGAGTCTCATTGTGACGGTCTTGCTCTTTCTTGAATTCTTCATAGACGTCACCAAGTATCTTCTTCAACTCTTCCCCTGTCCCTTGCCCTATATTGAGCGCGGAGTTGGCCGATTCAAGAGACTCATTGAGCTCTTCGATCCTACTCTTCGCGCTGTGAAGCTCGTCAATGACCCGATTCATGGCCATCTGGTGATTGCTCGACGTCTGCGCTTGCGCTTGCAAGCTCTTTTTGAGTTCTTGTTGAGTTGCCTCGTGCTTTTCATCCTCCTTGCCGGACTCTTTGTAGGCCAACTCAAGGGAATCTTCCAGCCCTTTGGCGTTCTTTTGCTCAGTTTTAAGCTGGGCGTTGACCGTCGCGAGGGATTTTTGTAGCTCTTTGATCTTGCTTTGCGCATTTTTGAACTCCGTATCGTCACGCGTAGCTGTTACTTGAGCAACTAGCCTGTCCTTTTTGGCTCTCATGGCCTCAATGGTGTAATTCGTTTCGCACAATTGGGTTCGCAAGGAGTGGATTTCTTGCGCTTGCGCATGCGACTGTTGATGCATCTGCTCGCATTGACACTCATCTTCAAGCTTCCAATAGCGTTCTGCCCATTTGGTACCGTCGTCATTGGACGTTTGCAGTTCTTTCCTGAGCTGAGAGATTGCGTCTTCTTGGCTATGTAGCCGCTTTGACCAGGCCAAAAGAAGCAGGCAGAGAGCAAAGAAGACGCCAAAACAGGTTGCTTTGAGGCCATGAATGACGTGCTAGATAGGTAATTAGCCCAAAAGCTGGCACACTCAGGGCTCTAGCACTTACCGCTCTGAACGCTTCCAAGCTCTCAGACAATGAGACAGGACTGATGGCGAGATACTCGAGCATGATATGGTAATAAGAAGCGTTTTCGTAGCCCTTTGGCTTGGGTAGAAACTGCGCAAGTAGGACAGACAGGACGTGTGTTATCGACATCTTGAGTGCGGATGTGGTAACAAGGATGAGCGGATGAGCGTGAAGAGGGTGCGTTAGAAGTAAGATAACGGTTTATTGATGTCTGTATGGCTTTTTGAAGTTGTGGTATGTATCTTGAAGAAGAGACAAAGAAGGTTGAGCTCAAGAGAAAGAAAAAGGCGGAGGCGGGAAATTAAAACGAAAATTTTCGTGTTTGAGGAAGTGAAGTGAATTTCTGTGATTTGAAATCGCAGAAAAGTGGCCCAGTAACACCGCCTTACCGATAAAGTGAGTGAATCAGTACTCTATGGTCCGCTTGATTGCATCATAAATCCCTGTTGCTATCGTTAGCATTGGACCCTCCCTTAACACAACTACAATACTCACGTGTGACATCAGGAATGTTGAACTTCTCGAACACCAGCCCCATATGCGTGGTCCACCCTCCCACCCTTTGCACTGGAGCTTCCAGGCGTAGGAAAACACCCTCCTGAATGGCCGCAGCAACTTCAGCCCCAACCCCTGCATTGACCATGCTCTCATGCACAACGATCGCACGGCCAGTTCTCTGAACGCTTTTTAAGACAGTTTTTCTGTCCCAAGGATATAGGGTCCTGAGATCTACCAGCTCAACACTGATTCCAAGATCCTTCTCCGCAACTGCAATTGCCGAAGAGCACAAGTACAGCGGCTGGCCATAGGAGACAATGGTCACATCTTTACCTTCTTTGACAATCTCAGCTTGAGACAATGGAATCTCATACGCCTCTATGGGTACCTGCTCAACAGCGGCTCGATATAAAACCTTTGGTTCTAGAAAGATGACAGGATCATTGCAAGCAATCGAAGCAAGCAATAGGCCTTTGGCTTGCGCAGGCGAACGAGGCATCACCACTCGCAGACCAGGAACATGGGTGAAGAGTGATTCGGGTGACTGGGAGTGGTACCTTGTATGCGATCAGCATCTCTACATAGTCTACACATAAGAGCTTCTACATACAGAGCACCATGTCCCACACTCCCACACGGCATCCTTACCACCATGCCCCCAACATTACCTCCTGTAGCACCCTCCCTATACCTCCACTTTGCAGCCTCATTGACCAGCTGATCAAACGCCGGATATACATAGTCCGCAAATTGTATCTCTGCGATGGGCTTCATGCCTTGCGCCGCGCAGCCAATTGCAAAGCCCACGATTCCCTGTTCGCTGAGTGGCGTGTTGAATACTCGTTCCGAACCAAAGTCTTTTGCAAGGTTCATGCTGCAGCGAAAGACGCCGCCGAATGCTACATCTTCGCCGAAGACGAGGGTGCGTTCGTCAGCGCGGAGGGCCTGGGTGAGGGCGCTGTTGATGGCTTGGAAGAGATTTTGGCGGGTGGAGGTGGATTTAGGGAACGAGGGGTCGGACTGGAGGGAGGAGGAGGAGTGGTGGAGAAGAGGGTGGGAGGAGTAGTCGATTGGGAGGTTTAGACGGGCGTTTGGGAGGTGGGTTGATTGAGGTCGTAGGCAGGTAGCCACTTGTGCATACCTTTGCGGCTGGACAAAGTGTCTCAATTGGTGCGTGGTGACACGCATGGTCGCTGTCGCCGTGGAGCTCGCATGCTGCAGAAAGTCGTTTCTTCCAGAATGTGGACAGAGAAGGTCTGTAATGGTGGTCGTCCAGGTGGGCTAGACGCGGCTTCCATCGGCATGCATCAACAGGGATCATCGATTCATGCTACCAGCACTAGTACAGTATTTATTGGAAGAGTATCGTCTTCTCACTACGAAACAGTACCCTCCATATGACTTCTATACTGCCTGCTCTACGGCAGGCCCCCTCCAGGCTAACACGGCGATTCTTCCAATGCTCGCACCGCCACACCCAAGCGTCATTGGGCATTCGCTCCCTCCAAATCCGAGAGGCGTCTCTGAAGTCTGCACGGTCATTCAACACCACCCCTTTGCGATCCTCAGAGGGAATTGCGAGTCGTGATTCTTCAGAAATTCAGTCGAAATCGTCTCTATCGTCGATAGCCACGGGGATCAAGGAAGACGGAAGAAAGGCAAATGCGTATTTCTTTCCTAGGACGAGCGAAAAGGTGGTGGCATACTGGCTGTTAGGGAGCGCAGCAAGTGTCTTTGGGATCGTTGTCTTTGGGGGTTTGACAAGGCTTACAGAGTCTGGGTATGTGGATATGAGTTCAGACTCGCAGGTTGAAGACTGACTATCCCCAGTCTGAGCATCACAGAATGGAAGCCAGTAACGGGCAGCTTACCACCTTTGAATGCAGAGGATTGGGATTCCGAATTCGATCTGTATCGAGCGTCGCCCGAATTCAAGCTCCTCAATCCACACATGACCCTCTCAGAATTCAAGTCGATATACTACATGGAATGGACACACAGGCTTTGGGGCCGCTTTGTTGGAATATCTTTCATCCTCCCTGCTGTCTTCTTCGTTGCACGACGAAAGGTCTCAGCACCTATGGCATTGCGGATCGCAGGCATCGGAGGTCTGATAGGATTTCAAGGAGTACTTGGCTGGTGGATGGTCAAGTCAGGATTGAAAGATGATCTATTCGCACCTGGAAGCCATCCTCGAGTCAGCCAGTATCGACTTGTCGCGCATCTTGGCACTGCGTTTCTGTGCTACTCTTCTATGCTTTGGAATGGCCTATCTATTTTGCGAACCCACAAATTTCTTGGGAACCTTCAATCGGCACAACAGAATCTTGCCAGGCTGAGGAACCCACGACTACGTATATTTCGAAGATCTGTGGCCGCACTGGCAGGGCTTGTCTTCATCACTGTTATGTCAGGTGGTCTTGTCGCAGGTCTTGATGCGGGATTGATCTACAATGAGTTCCCATATATGGGACTGGGACTGACACCTCCTAAGTCGGAGCTCTTCTCAGACTTTTACTCTCATACACCGGATGGTAGCGACATCTGGTGGCGCAACCCGCTAGAAAACCCATCGTTCGTTCAGCTCGATCATCGGATGCTCGCTACGACAACATTCTTTTCGGTAATGGCTTTATGGGCGTACTCCAGATTCTCCCCCAAGGTGAGAAGGTTACTTCCTACCGCCAGCAAGAAAGGGATTCATGGAGTCGTGGGTTTTGGGTTCTTACAAGTCGCACTAGGTATCAGCACACTGATATATCTCGTGCCCTTGCCGCTCGCTTCAGCTCATCAGGCGGGCAGCTTAGCATTACTGTCCTACGTTCTCGTACTAGGGAGCAGGACTTGGCTCCCTAATCGAAGGATATCAGCTCTCCTAGCGAACAGGTTTGCGAAGGCTGGCATGGTCCCGAAAAAGAAGGCCGTCAACAATCCTGCAATACATGCCAACAGGAACACTCCGAAGGCAGCCCCTGAGCTCCGCGCCCAATGATTCGACACAAGGGGGCTATTCTCATCCTTTAGATCTCGTTTCCACTTCATGCACGAGTGTAGCATAGCACCAGGGCGTCTTCGAATTGCAGCATTCACTGCAGTGTGTCATAAAGACTAGACCACCGATGGAACTGGGCGCAATGCATTGACCACTCAATGGGCGTGGGGCATGGGTACGCGGTGAACACAAGCTGAATACGCGTATATCTCCTGTGCTTGAAACGAGAAGGTAGCCGAGAAATCCAGAGAAGGAAAGTGCACAAAGACGAGCAAATGACAACATTATCCCAGCGCAAGAATGGTAATGCCAGTTGGTACTTCTCTGGGAAGGACTGCTGATCTTCCTCTCAGGGGCGATGCGCGTGCCTTTGGCGTTTTAGATCAGCGGCAGCTCAAAGGAATATTGCATGGACTAAGGCGCTGGTATACCCTCTTCTGGCTTCGAAGGAAATATCAAAGCGCTATATATACAATCATTCACACTTGTCGCTCCCCCGAATATGAGGTATCAACCTTAATATCCCTGGCCCAGCGTAGGTTTGCGTAAAATGACCTCCCGCTCCAGTCCCCACGCTTGTCTCAGCTCCTGCAAGCTACCATGCCGATCATGTTGTAGAGGGATACAACGCTATACGCCAAGCTTTAGTGTTTTGGCGAGGAAGGGCTGGTTCCAGTCCAAATTATCAGGTTCTTGGCACCTCGCTTACGGCTTTCTGTTGCGGAGCTGTTAAACTCCTGTATCTTTCTACAACATCACTGACCGCAATCTGGAGACGAGCAGCTATTGGTCATTAGACATCTTCAATGGGGTTGAAAACGCGTCGACGAGTCCGAAGATATCAGTCTTCCTCGCGATGGACGCGATGAAAGAGTTTTACTGGAGGAAACCGAAGGATAGGTGGAAGACGCGAATATGGGTATAAAGAAGGGAGAGGCTCCTGAGCCATCAAATAAATTTGTGAATATTTGTCATAGACCCCTCATCGGCGGCTTGCTCTTCGGAAAGTGAAGTGAGTTCTACCAAAACCTCACTTCCGTCTGTCAACCTCAACCTCAACCTCAACCTCAACTTCAACAACATACCCCGCCTTGTTCTTCCTTCCATCGCTTGTCCAGACTCTTCTTGTACTGTCCATCTTATCGCTCTCATCGCGTGTCTTATCTTTTCGACCGTTGTAGCAAGAGAGAGACCGTTGCTTCAGTCAGACATCGGCTCAGTTCTACCAGATTCAGCACCGTTTGTATTACGGTCGCTGTTTAGTGTGTCCCAAGACGAAATTCGCTTCAAAACACCCCAGACGCAAGAACATCCGCCCACTCGCCCACTCGCCATGGCACGCAAATCCATGAAGCGTGAGCAGCAGACATCTCTTAGCAGCCAAGACCACCTCGTCAGCTCTGGTGATACCATAGCTATGAACATTGATGTGGAGATGCCGAATGGAATCGCCGATGGGCGTCACCGAGCGAATGGTACGAAAAACCCCTGTCGTGAGTGCTAACCTGCACCGAAATCCTCAGGAAATATATTGACGTTCTCTTTCCAGTTCAATCCGCGAGCTCTTCGGGCACCATTACCCCAAGCCCTGGAGAGGGACTCAAAGTACTTGGACGCGGCGTCAAAGAGCTCGTTCAGGCGGTCCAAAACCTTCGACACCTAGGAATTGAGAAGCTAGTACTACCCCTACCTAAGATTGTTGTGGTTGGTGATCAGAGTACCGGCAAGTCTTCGCTTATTGAAGGTATGAGTGAGATCAAGGTGCCACGAAGCTCTGGCACTTGCACACGATGCCCTCTGGAGATCAATCTCACCGAGAGCACCGAGGTGGATGGCGAATGGAGCTGCGCCGTCTCACTGGTTCACAAGTATGTCTACGCTGGCAACCTGGGCAAGAAAACCGTTCTCGGAAAAACTGCTTCCAAGGCCGAAGGCGCAACAGTTCAACGACCATTAGGCCCATGGGATCCGAAGGATGGTTCTGAAGATCTACCATTCGCCTTCATCACTTCTAAAGACGAAGTTGTTGATGCCCTGGAACGTGCACAGCTCGCTATCCTTAATCCCAGCAGTTCGTACGAAAAGTACAAACCTGGCAATCCAATTATCAGGACTAATCAAGTGAAGTTTTCTCCAAATATCATACGTCTGAACATCTCCGGTCCTGGCCTTCCAAATCTATCTTTCTACGATCTCCCTGGCGTTATTAATGTCTCTGAGGTTCCAGAAGAAGCCTATCTGGTCGATCTTGTGCGAAACCTCGTGAAAGAATACATTCAAGCAGAGGATTGCATCAACCTCCTTGCTCTTACAATGACTGACGATCCTGCTAATTCAAGCGCCTTCAGTCTGGTAAAGAAGGTTAAAGCAGAGGGAAGAACAGTCGGCTGTCTAACAAAGCCTGATAGAATGCAAGAGGGCGAGTCTCTCGAGCAATGGACTCAGATACTAGGCGGCGAACGCTTCCATCTTGGCTTCGGGTACCATATTATCAAAAATAATCCGGATGCCCGAGTTGACCATGTCACAGCGAGGAGGGAGGAACATACCTTCTTTAACTCGAACGAGCCTTGGACTACTACGCTCAGTGTTTACAGTGGGCGCTTTGGTACCCTTTTACTACAATCGGCACTCTCTGAGCGCTTGACCGCCCAGATTCGGAGAAGGTAAGCAGGTTGTCCTTGTTTGAGGATAATTCTTAATATCCGTCTAGCCTCCCACGTATTATCAACGAGGTCCAGCAAAAAGCGGATGATATCGACGCCAGATTAAAAGAGCTGCCAGAGCCGTTGGACGGAAACCTTCCAGCGGTTGTTATGGGAGAGATACTAAAATTTGAGCAGCAGATTGAGAAGTATATTGAGGGGGGCGCTCAAGCTAATACTTTTCAAAAAGAATGGAATAAGCAGGCCTTACAATTTCGTAAGGTTTTGGCCGACTCGCGACCAATCCTTAAGATACCATATCCACCAACCCCTAGTCAATCTCGCGGTACGCCAGCTAGCGAATCCACAGTTACGCCTAGTCCCTCAGGCCGGAAGAACGTTACTGTCTTTGAAATTGATTCCGAATCCGATACTGATAGCAAGCCAAGCCCTCTGCTATCTGGGAGGAAGAGACCACACGGATCGACACAGTCTACGCCAATTAAGTTCTCAAGAATCGTCCCTCGTTCGAAAGGCTATGCTGTATCCTCCAGATGCTTTGACCTTGACGAGGTACGTAGTATCATTCAGGACGCCTATGTTGGACTTCCGGGGCAGATCGATCCTAAGGCTACAGAGAGAATCATCAAGCTTAGTACGGAGCATTGGAGTGAGCCTGTTGACCATTTCTTGACACTGACCAAAGAACTCTGCGAGAACCTGGTCTTTCAGCAGGTACAGAAAGTTTTTGGACATCGTCAGCAAACCCTATACTACGACACAATTCTGGACATTTGTCGAGTGTTCTTCGAAGAAGCATACTTAGTACAGCATAGGATGGCTGAGCAAATCTTGCGCTGGGAGCAGGTGAAGCCTGGTACGCTTAACGATGAAGCAATGAACTTGGCTTGCGAGAAGGCACGCGTGTTAATCCAGGCACGTCATCGTGAGGTCCGTACGCGTGCATACGTGGAAGAACAAGAGAGCAAGATTGGAAAGTTCACGACTGGACAGGCTCGCATCGAAAAGATCTCAAAGATCACAGATGCGCAGCTTCCCCCAGAACCTTTCGGTCTAGAGATGACTGCTATGAGCGTAAGTTCTCGATATCATTTTGGTCCTCATAATGCTGACGAGTATTGAAGACAGTCAAAGGCTACTACGAGTGCGCTTACTCTCGATTCGTCGATACTCTTTGCGCAAGCATTCACTGCGGTCTATTCTTCCAATGTCGCACTGAGATCGTGAGGACGATGAAGGATAAATTTGCGGTGACGGAGCCAGGTGGTGAGTCTTCTATTCTATGTCTGTGACTCTTATTTACTGTGTATCAGCGGATGAGCGTTGCGCGAGACTTCTAGCCGCAGATGCGGAACACGAGGAGCAACGCACACAATTGAAGAAAGAGAAGGAGACGATCGAGAAAGCCCAAGAACAGCTTATGGGGCTGTCGAATGCTGACTTGTATGACTGAAGCCGTGTTCGAACTATGAACAAGATTTTGTACGAGACCTTTCGGTGTTGATGACAGGCAGATGTACAGGCAGAGAGGAGGAACACGTTGATGTGCAGGATCGGAGGAAGACTTGTGATTCGGGGATCCGATTTATGGAATAGGGAAGGACACCGTGAAGACCTTCTGTCACTGGAGTTTCTCAGGGACAACGCATGTTATTTAGTCGTATCCTATGCCAAAATCAGCTTGAACAATAATGACTGTTCTGCGAGTGATTCGGTGAAGCAGCCTCGTAGAGTCACAGAATTGTGGGCCTAGACGCGTTCTCCTACTCCGGGGTGGAGCTCTAGGGGCCGCTTAGGTATAAATAAGGTAGTCAAGTCACCACAACTTACGAACCATACTAGTATGAATGATTAAGTTTTTGACCTTTAGAAGGGTTCACTGCCCAGTAGGCCAAACCGCCCAGTAGGCCACCCTGCTCTAAGTCCACCACCGTAGGGTTTGATACCATATCTTCGCAGGCAAAGTTATAGAAATTACTGATTACTACAGCTTTTAATCATTCATACTAGTACGGTTCCACCCCGGAGTAGGAAAATCAAAATCTCCGGGTACTCAGCTTGGCCCACTGGGCAGTGAACCCTTCTACATTATACCAGAATTTAGTTATGGCGGAACCAGAGGCAACCGGCCAAATGGCCAACCTGCATCTTGACGAACCAACTGGAGAGATGGTCAGGTAGGTGGGTTGCCCCTCGATTTGCTCCCAACGCTTACATGGTCATAGCAAGAGCGAGCTTAAGAAGCGCCAGAAGCAGCGAGAACGTGATGAGAAAAAGGAAGCAAAAGCCGCTGCCGCCCTCCCTAAGAAGGCGGAGAAGACCGCCTCCGCTGAGGAGCAAGAGGCAGAGTTGACACCTAACGTTCGCTCTACAGATGTTGCCCACGAGACCAGTTGAGATACTGATTGAACGCCAGCAATACTTCGAGATTCGTTCTCGCAAAATCCAAGAACTCCGCAAGAGCCACAATCCAAACCCCTACCCTCACAAGTTCCAAGTCACTACAGACCTCCGAGATTTCTTGAAAGAGCATGGAAAGATAAAAACTGGGGGACACTTGAAGGACGTCGATGTTCGACTGGGTGGGCGAATCTACACTAAGAGGGCGGCAGGCTCCAAGCTTGTCTTCTATGACTTGAGAGCAGAAGGCGTGAAGGTGCAAATTATGTGCCAAGCCCAAGAAGCTGCAGGTATGCTAGATCACGATTCGACGCCCACTGAGCCTGGCTAACGGAGGGCTAGGCGAAGTGCCATTCGAGCAACAGCACGAGCATCTACGGAGGGGGGACATCATCGGTGTGGTGGGATACCCAGGCAGGACGGCACCAAGAAACAGACCCGAGGGCGAATTGTCAATATTCGCTCGGGAAATCATCCTCCTAACACCATGCCTGCATCAAATCCCGTCCGAGCATTACGGTTTCAAAGACCAAGAGCAACGATATCGCCAGAGGTACTTGGACCTGATAATGAACGACAACGCCCGCAACGTTTTCGTCACACGGTCCAAAATGATCACCTACATCCGTAGATTCTTCGACGAGAAGGACTTTATTGAGGTTGAGACTCCTATGATGAACGCTGTTGCTGGAGGCGCTACCGCCAAACCTTTCACTACTCACCACAACGACCTAAATATGGAGCTCTTCATGCGTGTAGCGCCCGAGCTATATCTCAAGCAGTTGATTGTGGGTGGCCTGGAGCGGGTGTACGAGATGGGGAGGCAGTTTAGAAATGAGGGCATCGACTTGACTCATAACCCTGAATTCACGACTTGTGAGTTTTATATGGCCTTCGCGGATGTCTACGATGTGATGGAGATCACTGAGGATCTTGTGTCCGGCCTTGTCAAGCATGTCACCGGCGGTCATGAGACCACTTTCACCACTCAGAATGGCGAGAAGTACGAAGTCAATTGGGCCAAGCCATGGAAGCGAATTGAGATGATTCCCGCCCTGGAAGAAGCATGTGTTGAGAAGTTTCCACCAGGCCCCGAGCTTCATACCGCCGAAACCAATGAGTTTCTCAAGCGAATGCTTAAGAAGACCAAGGTCGAATGCTCACCTCCACAGACCAATGCTCGAATGCTAGATAAGCTTGTTGGCGAGTTCATTGAGGAGAAATGCGTTAACCCCACGTTCATCACTGGCCATCCCCAGATGATGTCGCCTCTTGCTAAGTACCACCGCTCGAATCCGGGTCTCTGCGAGCGTTTTGAAGCCTTCGTCTGCAAGAAAGAAATCGTAAACGCCTACACGGAGTTGAATGATCCCTTCGATCAGCGCCTGCGCTTTGAAGAGCAAGCAAGGCAGAAGGATCAAGGAGATGACGAAGCACAGATGGTGGACGAGACATTCTGCACAAGCTTAGAATTCGGACTACCACCTACCGGAGGCTGGGGTATGGGTGTAGATCGTCTAGTCATGTTCCTGACGAATCACTACAGCATCAAGGAAGTGCTTGCATTCCCATTCATGAAGGAGGAGCAGGGGTCAGGCAAGAAATTGGCTGCTGAGGAGGTGGGGATCAAGTCAGAGGTGGAGGAAGGCATTCGTGAGTCAAGACCACCGCAGTCGAGTACTTCGAGGGACTTGTTGATCTCATCTCACGAACTCTACAGCGCACAAATAGATACGACATAGACAACGCCATAAAGCACATCAGTGAATTTGCCTGCAACACTACTGGTGTAACGATATCCTTCGCGTATCTAATGCCCTAAGACAGCTTGCACATAACGTTACGGAGCATGAGTAATGACACGCGTTTCTATGCCAGGACGCTCTATGGGGCATTAATTTCCAGAACCCCGCGGAATTTCTGGTTAGTAGCATTCACCTAGGCATAAGTTAGTCACTATCAAATTCACTCTGGTTGCCACTTGCAACCATTTGTTAACACTCATTCTTACAAGACTTCCATTGACACATGTTGCCACAAGATCACATGAAATAGCAACAGATATAGCAACATGCTTACCTTCCCACACAAATTAGGTGACAACACTGGCGCGACACTTCAGGGCCTATCACTTCTATCTAAGGCATAAAGGGATACTTGAACCTGGTGGCCTTTCTTCCTCCCTTCCACTCTATCTACCCAATTGTTAAAGAAACCAAAGAAACCAAAGGAATCTTCTCCGTAAGCCTGCAAGACCTAATTCATCGATAATCGGCAATACCAAATCTATCATGGCTTCTAGGGTACACGACAGCTTCAGAGAGATTAAAATCCACACCGCCAAATGTGATGTAGGTGACCTTCTGGAGTTATTTTTCCCTTTCAATATACCTGTCGGGGAGTGGTAAGACATGAACAAGGGCTAAGATAAATATTTGCCACGGAAACATATCCTACCACTCAAGATCATCTCTAGGAAGAGCAATGCTAACCCAAACATTTGCAGACTTGCAACAAGCACAACAAGCTCACAATCTACCGCTGCAAGACTTGTGGTTTCCAGCAATGTACGCCCTGCTGGAACCGTAAAGGTGACAACCAACATGAATTTACCATCCCTTCACCTATCGTCCCAACGCCTCCCGCTGCTCCTGCTGTCAACACTGGGCCAGACGTAGAGCAACAGGACGTCACCGCTGACGCTCAAGAGCCGGAGAGCCAAACGAATAAGAGGAAGATCGATGTGCTATCTGACCTCCATGACTTTAACAAGGGCAGCCACAAGGGCAGTGACAACGACAACGACGGCGAGATCTGGGATGGTCTTGCTTCAACTGAAGAAGACAAGAAAGATGCAAAGATGAAGAAGCAGATTGCCGCTATCAAAGACGCCGACAACGGTAACGGCGAGAGCTCGAACCAAGTCATTGAAGCAAATCATTCAGGAGGAGGTGTGAGAAAGAAGAGGCGCGTTACACAGCCTCTGGTCAGCTCCGACAAAGGTCACAACGACAGTGCAATAGGCGATATGGCAATAGATAACGTCCTCAGCAATCCTAGCCAGGCTGCGTTACACGTTAGGGTGAGCGCCACCAAAATCCTTATATCCATCTTTCTAAGGACAGCATACTAACGAACACGAAGCAACCAACCCCCACGCTCTACGCCGCTAATTTACTCCTCGAACTTGCCAATGGTACTCCCGTCACATCAAGCCCAGGCAATGTCAACTTCCCCCCAAGCAGCACCAACCCTCAGGACTCCGATACCGCATCCGAGCATGTTGTTTCTGGCTCAAAAGACATAGAGCAAGATGATCAGCAACCATGGTGGCAGGGGGAACCGGATTTCGATCCGTATGAGTCTGACATTGCCGACGATTATGACAAACTTCCAGTAGTAGATTTCGATGAGTTTAAAGATCTGGGTTTTCCCGCAAATGACGGAAAGGGCAGGAAATACTGGAGCTTGCCGAGCAAGGCGAATGAAAAAGAGAATGACCTTTCAGTGAAAGCTAGTGATCAAAACTCTGAGGCTCTGAACAAAGCTGGTGAAGAATCTCAAGTCGACTTGAAGAAGGTATGAGTTACTTGCAGACTTTCATCGTCCGCGAAGCGCTTACTGACAGGCATTCAGGACCTGGAAGGGCCAACTGATGAAACGCCAGGCGCTGGTGATGAGGCGCGTTCGATGAAGCGAGCGTAGAGACTGAAAGCGAAGAGGTTGGATAAAGCTGAGCAGCGGATGGGAGGGAATGACCTAGCGACGAGGGGCATGACTTGGATCACCATTCGGATAAAATGAAGAGCTGTCAGGATAGTGCATCAGGTACTGCGAGTGGATTTCATGCTACAAATCTTGAAGATATTATGGTATTTAGGGAGTGTCGTGCTTATCAAGAATTTTCATACCCCCTTCTAACGAGCGACAACGGGCGTCAGAGACTGGATAACAATCTTGCATATACCTAATCAATACGTTCAATCTGAAAAGAACGATACCTGCACATCGCTTCTTCCCTTATCCAAGTTCCTAGTCTCGCTAAAGATCAATTCAGCAATCTCAAATTCGTAGTCCGATTTTCGAATGTCCAGGATTCTACCCTCTCACTCAAAACCCTCAATCCAACAATCTCGACTTATTGATCACATTCTTGAACTTCTTCCACATGGAATCCTTGACTATTAAACCCCCATCGTCAGCCCATGTACCAAATTATCTCAATAGCAGCAATGTAAAGAAGTTCATATGAGGTTTCTGTCCCAAACTAATACGCCTTGCATTCTCAGCATCGCGCTTTTCCTTCTCGTCGGCTTCGACACGCGCTTTGATGGCGTTGTAATTCTCAAGATCTTGTTGATTTTGGGGGGCGGAGCGGGCGCCCGGACCGGTCCAGCCTGAAGACATTTTTGGGGTGGTAGTGGGGTTTGCGGGGGATGTGGTTGGGTATGTGATACGCAGTCTTTGAGTAGTAGAAAAAAATCGAAATATATCAGGTACATAGAGTGAAGTGGGTTGTAGAAACAAAACGAGTTGGCCGATGCTTTTGATGATATAGAGACAGATGTTGCTAATATTATCTTTACTGAGGGGAAGAATGGCTGGACAAATAGATACTGCATGCAGTGAGATTGAGATCAACCTACACCAAATAATAACCCGGCCGCCCCTAGCCTGGGTATCTATTTACTGCTTCACTTCCAGTTTTGTGATTGCGTTCTAGTGATGTGTATTGCGCGAAATAATTATTAAGGTTGATTATTTCTGCACGAAAGCTGCCATGTGCTCGTTTCTATTGAGAGCTGTAAGGCTGTGTAAGTTGTTTTGGCTGCAGCTGCCACTGATAAGTGGCCAGCTTCATCAAGACCCTGCTCCAATAACAGCTACGGATGTTACCATGGATTCACCTCTGCGGCGTGGAAGTGGGCAATGCCATCGCGCGGGGTCTCTCCCCAATGTCTAGATATCGCATGAGCTAGCGGGAACAACCGCATGGCAGTGCTTGGCGATCTTAGCGTCGATCTTATCAGATCGTCCTCTTTTGACTTGACGCGCATGGCATGATGCCTGCAAGGAATATCTTGATCGCCTTTACTCCTGACACAGCCTGCGTTCGATCCCCAGCAACTCGAGCGCATGTCCCGCGACCCTAATTATGGCATCCTACGAAGGTACTCCCCCTCCCCATACCCTCATTCCCAACTCCACTGACCACCCCTCCCCCCTTCAGTCGAACACAATGTCCCCACTGCCTCCACCGACCCCAACACCTCTACCCAAATCCCCCGCCGCCCCGACCTCTCCACCTTCTTCTCTACCCTCGAACACGTCGACAACAGCAACGTCTCCAACGCCCACTCAGTCCCCATCCCTAGCGATGTTTCCGCCGCCTTCAGAACGCTGGGTGAAGCGTTTCAGCGGATGCGCATGGATAGGAATGGAGAGGGCCCGCTGGATGGGATGATTGAGAGTTTATTTGAGGAGGCGGAGATGCCGCCGAAGGAGGTGAAGGGGGTCTCGCAGGGGTTTTTGGACGGTGGGTTGAAACCCCCACTTGAACGTATTGGGGGGAGGAAAGGCTGATGAGTGGGGACCAGAGCTTGAGAGGGTGCCGAGGAAGGTGTTGAGGAAGGATATGGATTGTCCGATTTGTGGCAATCCCTTTTTAGAAGGTGTGTACCGTTCAGGGGCGTCAAATGCGGATCCTTTACTGATCGAGAGGCTCAGATGAATACCCTCTGGTCGTTCGACTACCCTGCAACAAGAATCACATGTTCGATCTGGAATGCATCGCGCCGTGGTTGAAGCTACACGCTACATGTCCAATGGATAGAAAGGACTTAGTAAAAGAGAAGGCTCCTCCACCTCCGCCCAAAGACGAAGAAGAGGACGGTGAGTGGGATGATATGTATGCATGATGGGTACAAACTTGACAAGCATTGGTCCTCTGAGCGAGCATTTAAGGCATAGCAATCACCGAAAGATACCCAAGACCCACTTTCTCCACATCTTTAAAAGTTGCCTCGCACCTTCTCACACAGGTATTCTCCATACACCACTTCCCCCTCCCCCTCCTTCCCCGGAACCTTTGCGTCCCAATTGGGTTCGAAGAAGAATGGCACGCTCACCCTATACCCCGGCGATTTGTGCACGACTCTATGCCGTGTCGCCTTCCACTTCCCTCCACTCCATCGCTCCATCATATCCCCAATATTCACAACCACAGCCCCCTCAACCGGATCAACATCTACCCACCTCCCCTCCTGGGCCCCATGCTCAACCCACGCCTGCAACGCGCCCTTCGTCCCATCACTCAGCAGCAGCGTCACGCACCCATAATCAGAATGCGCGCCACAACTCACCCCTCCCTCTTCCCCATGTTCCCCTTCCCTGTTGCTCGGAAGCGGTGGATATCCAATAGCTCTCATGACCCAAAAGCTCTCTCTCGTATTCTTCACAAACACATCTTCCATCCCCTCCCCCATCGCCATACCCATCGCCTTCACAACCGCAGTACCCAGCTCTAGCATCTTGTCGATGTAATCCTCGTAGGTGTCTCGGAAGCCGGGGTAGGAGGGCCATTGATTCATACCCTGTAATAATTCAAACGGCGGTTCCCTGCCCCCTTCGCTTCTTCCAGTAGATTCGATGAAAGGTTCTCCGTGTAATAATTCAAACGGCGGTTCCCTACCCCCTTGGTTTCTTCCAGTAGATTCGGTGAAAGGTTCTCCGTCTTTTATTGGTCTGTAATAATCCAACGCCTCATGCCAATCCCGTTTCCCTTCCGTCACATTGTCACCGATAACCTGATAACCCCTGGCACCATCTCCGTTACCTACTCCCACATCTTTCCTCTTCAACTTACTTTTCTCAACCTCTGAGTTGTGGAGGAAAAATTCGCGTGCGAGAGCAAGAACGCGGTCTGTGAGGGCGCGCGGGAGGTTATGGTGCGTGAGGTAGAAGAAGCCGGGGGAGGTGCAGGCGGATGAGAGGGCGGTGGCGGTCCGTTGGAGGGTTTTGGTATCCGTTGGAGGGGTGGAGGGGGAGGAAGGGAGGAAGGGGGAGATATTTATTGTTGGGAAAGTGGGGGGTGGACCTTCAAGGGAGCCCATGGTGGAAGGAAAAGGTGGGTCGGGAGTGGAATATGGGTGAGGTCGGGTGAGTATGAGCAGAGTTGGTCTATGCAATGGTATCTAAGCTAGTCTAATTGATTGAAAGAAAACTTTTGGAACCAAAGGTCGCAAGTATAGTCCTCCAGAGCGCACTCAATGGGTTCAGCAATCGCTTGTAGATAGTCGAAATCAGCAAAACGCCAGCTCTTCGTGTCCGTAAGTGGCATCACATGATGACTTCGTTGGTCACGTCCTATGGTCATTAGCACACGTCCTAAAACCGACGATTTCGAAGGAAACTAACCCGCTTCAATTCCTTGTTAGGCAAGCAGACGCAATTCTGCACCCTCACTTCATCGCCAACACCACAATCCTTGCCCAAGATGGTGATGCTCTGCACCTTTACACCATTTTTCACAATGCTCGTGGTATGACTCCCAACAGGCGTAGGTGTGCCCTCAACTCTCGCCCAGGCGCCCACACGGCTGTTCCACCCAATAATCGAGTACAGCACGCAAGCGTCGTGCTTGATCTCCGCATCTTCCAGCACAATGGATTCCTTTACCCGAACACCTGCACCGATTGTTACGCGAGGACCAATAGAAACATGAGGGCCAAGTTTGGCGCTTGGGTCGACATCGGCTGTGGGGTGGATGAAGACAGGCGGAAGGATGTTGGCTGAGGGTGCTGCGAGCTCCTCGGACTGCGACTGGAAGGCTTTTTGGAGGTAGAGAGCGTTGGCTGGGACTGCGGAGCCGGCAGTCTTGATTTGACGCCAGAAGTCCTTGGTCTCGAGGACGAAGAACTGGTTGCTGTCTGCTAGGTCAGACAGTATGTCCTGCTCTAGACGGAGCACTTCGTTCTTTTCTCCATCTTCCAGCTTCTCGGCGAAGAAGGACGAGTCGAGGTTCTCGGAGGATGGGTAGGAGACGAGGCGAGGACGCTCTTGGCGCTTCTTGATGGCGTTCTTGATCGATGGGAAGATGGTCTCTGTTGCGAAGAGGTAAACACCGCAGTTGATCAGGTTTGAGATGTGTGATTCAGGCTTCTCAACGTAGTGGAGAACCTGCTTGGTTTGTGGGTCGGACACGATGCAGCCGAAGTTGGTGGCAGCGTCGTTGCTGACTCTTGTGCCAAGAATAACAGCTTCGGCGCTCTTTTCGTCGAAGACCTTGAGCATCTCACCAAGTGGGAAGGAGCAGCAGACATCGGCGTTGAGAACGAAGAATCGATCGGGGTTGCTTTTGAGGATAGCATCACGGAAGTGGTAGAGACCGCCAGCTGTCCCCAGAGCTTGGTATTCTCGGAGGTACTGTATGCGGATTTGGGGAAATTCTCTAGCGGAATCCTTGATGAAGTCACGGAAAACATGCTCTTCATAGTAGCCGACTAGAATGACCTCTTTGATGCCTGGGACTTTGGCGACAGCTCCGAGACAATGCCAAATGATAGGGTGTCCTGCTACATCGAAGAGAGGCTGTAGAATAGGGTCAACTGAGTGTAGCTCACATCGTTTGCAAAAACACTGACCTTGGGCACATCCAATGAAAGCGGCCTAAATCGAGTTCCTCTGGAAGGTCCGCCCACCTGTACAAGAGTAAGCTCTGCCTCTCTCTCATCCGTGGGAATAGCTTTACAAGGATGACAGCTTTTGTCGAGGCATTGGAGGTGCCATTGGCCTGGCGAGTGGGCACTTTGAGACTCATGATGATAGTTCTTCGGCACTGATAACGTCGTTTATAGCTATAAGGAGGTTTTCGGCGTTCGTTGGGCAGAGAGTTGACATATGAGAAGACAGCTGCTCGTCGGAGCTTCAAAAACCTTGACCGCCAATAGACTTTAAACGCTTGGTGGACCCTGCCGCCGCTAGCAGTATCGCTTGGCACACCCTACCTAATAGGCTAAGAATAGGCACGCCCTCGCCAAACTCCCTAAGCGAGCCCCTTAAGGCAGCCCCTAAAGGGCACTCGAGGAGTCGAGGGGGATCTTCCGGGTAGGCTCCGGGGTAGCTTTAGGGCTCCGATAGGTAGGGGTCAGTGTACTCGTAGTCGATCAAGTAGAGAAAGCTCTGATGCAAAAGACTTGACAATTGGGCTTATCCTCTATCTTAAGAACGATACTGCAAGTAGTATTTATCTGATAACGATTCTGAACAATCTCAGCGCACTCTCAGATACAGCGGGGAATTCATCAAATTGGCCGTCACGAGTCAATCGCGCCCGGGGTATAACGGTCTGGTCCATACTCAATCCAGACTTCTTTCCATGATTGCATTATCGGTAGCCTTAATCCAAATGCCGATCACAGTTATATGAAAGCAAGTGAATGAGAAGATGAAATTGCTAGAACAGTGGTCATGGTGACGAGCCGCCCACCATCACTCCTGTTGTTCATGTTTTGTCAGTAGTAAAATTGATGAGATTTGGCGGACAGTAGCTGTTCAACGTTGTCAGTGGGTCGGTACATGTAAAACGTGTGGAGTATCTCTCACCGGGCTCCAGCAAGCCCAATAAAACCCGCCCCGAAGAGCCACTGTCCAATCAGCGGCAAAATCATGCTGATTGAGAAGAAAATACCAAAACTCGCGGAGTCTTCAGCGCTGTTAGAGTCATCGAAAATAGAGATAAGCGTAAGCACAAGCCAGACCGGAAACATGGTAGCCACAGTAACCAGCTAAAGCAAAGAATCAGCATACATCATCGTAGCGTCGAGCGAGCCAAGTATACCCTCAAGGTGTCCTTTCTTCGGATACCCGAGCACCACGCCCCAGTGTGCTGTCCTTCCAATATAGAAAGATGCAATGGCCTGCAGAATACCCTCTGCAATAGAACAGCTCTCTCCTAGTGAGGCGTAATAAGACTTGTCTGTTCCAATCGATGCTAGAAGGGCGCCAATGCCTCATCTTTGTCAGAGGTATCTTCGAATTCCGACTGCGCCTCCGGCAATCCAGCGCGCTTGAAGATTGCAAAACAGATCTGCTATTTCCTGGTTCCTTGGGAGTAAGTGACGAGAAAGATCTCCAGTTCTTCAATGACTATTGCAAATCTACCAGAGCACAGAGTTGCGCCTATGATTATGGACAAATCGGCTGCGTGGCATTGAACTCCTCCTTAGCCACCTGTGGCAGCTTCTGTCTCGCTGTCGCACAGACCCACCACTCTATGTTCGATACATCCTAGACAGCTATTGCTTCCGGCCTTCCTCAATCACTACCGAAATATGCAAGAACCAAGTTATCAAACGCCAATTCCCAGCCTGATTTGTTTCAATTTCGTCTCAACATCACAGTCGAAACATACAAGTCGCCGTGGGTGGACTACAGCGACTTACAATTCGCCTCGCACAACAGCCTTTTCGCTTGGCAATGGGAGGTCGCATACCATCCACCGAATACACCAATTGCTACTGCCACATACAAATGCCTGACAAAACCCGCCCAACTGGGGTCATTCGCTATTGTCAACCTGGTAACTCTCCTCGCATCGTTTATACTCGGCCATCGCAGCGTCCTTAAGCGTCTGACATATAAGATATTTGGAAGCAAAGACTCCTTAACAAGCTAGTGGTGGCAGAGCGGAGCCTTGTCAGCAGGCCTTTCTATCGCAGGCAACGTAATAAATGCGAAATTCATCAAACGAACCCCAGGCTTCGGGAGCGTAACAGCAATCGACCTCTTAGTATGAATCAGAATTTTCAGCCTTGTGTTTCAAAGATGCTCCAGTCGTGGCTGGATACTGCCATGATACCAGGACATGTACGGAAAACAACATAACGCCACTGTGGTGGAGGCTGAGGCCGGCAAGGCTCTCTGACAATCCCGGCATCGCGCATGTCTGCAATGATGTAGCAGAGATTTATTCCGGTGATGAGACACATTTTCGAATCAGAAGCAGTGATGGCGTGAGACTAAGCTCGAGACGGCCAAGCGTCGTGTTTCCAGACGAAAGGATTTCCAGCCTACGCCTCTCGATACTTGTGTGGTGCAGTCTCAGCGAATTTTCTGGCAAGATAAAAACTGGGTAGAGTCTTAATGACAATGAGCCCCAAACAATGAGTAACGATAGCTATGCTTTCGACAAGGAAACCCAATACTCCTGTAGAACGACAATCTGGTAGGCCTGGACGACTGCCTTGACTAAGACGGCTACCGAATTCTAGGACGACTCGGGGATAAGTCACCATGAATGTGTTTCTTTTGGCTGAAAGAGGGTCTCAAGGCTGGAAAGGATGGAAGATTCTTGCGCTTTTTAGTTCGGTCACATTCGCTATGTGTCTTGGTCTAGCTTCAAGCCATGACAATCAAGAATCTCTGTCTTCATTAGATAGGTGTCCAGTCTCCCCTATAGGGGCCAGACCGCTATCCCTATTGAAGGTGGGCAAATATTATGGATCCAACTTCAGGCAGCTGGTGTCCGGAACCTGCTAGAATACGCAATTAAACATACTAGGTGAGCGTCTGGTATTGAAGACTGATTTCCCATAATCCACGAAAGGGGCCGAAATTCTATCCTAGTGAACAAAGGCAGAACGCCATTGATAATGCTACGCTAAGTGCATGAACATGTTCACCAGTGGGTTTCTACCAAATCCTCTTCGAAACCATGCTATATCGACTTACGCCCGCGAAAGGTTCTCCTCCTTCTCTATTAGGTCTGGTCTCTTGCTCTCGTAGAGCTTTCTCCTTTTCCCTCAATTTCCTCGCACCTTCGGGATCATCCATGTAGATCCATCTTCTCTTGTCATCGTCTACTTCTATAACACCCCAGCCACCGGCTCGTCTACCCTCCGCGTGGACTGCAACGTTTTCTCTTTCCTTCATGCCCTTGTAGCGCCCGCGGGCAAACGATAATAGGCACATACCGAGCACGAGCTTCAATGCTAAGAGGGCGAGAAAGAGGACTAAGAAGAACACGATCATGGTGGCAAAAGCGATGATGTCGTCCATATCCCAGATACTGGTGCTGTTGGGGGACAGAGTGGGTCCACCAGCACCGAAGGTAGACCGGCCAAGTGCGTGGCGGAAGATCTGATCGATGTGCTGGAGAGCAGCTGTGGTAGCAGGCGAAGACGTGGCACTTTCTGTTGACAAGGAGGTTGCCGTTGACGGCAGGGGCAGAGGCATGTGGGTGGCAAGAAACATGTGGTAGGTCTGAACGGAAGCACGGATGAACAGGCAGGCCAGAGGGATGACGGGGAGGCCAAGGCGGCGGGTGAGATCCTGATCTGCGAAAGCGTTCGAGTAATAGTCCTTGGCAAGAACGTCAAGAAACCGCCCGTAAATTGCAGGTTTCGTCATATTGAATTTGGTGATATAAGCGTGCTTGATCCAATCGACCAGCATCTCACTTCCAAGAACAAGAAAGAAGGGGCCCATCACCTGGCCAGTCCATTCTGGAAAGATCGTGAAGCTTTTGGGAAGCATGCTTGGTCCCCCAAGCAAAGACGCTGAGGCAGACTCCCCGCCAGCACTGCCCGAAGAGCCAATACTCAGACCTCCCGTCTCAATTATGTTTCGAGACGCGATAATCATGAGCATCAGCCAAAGTTGAAAGCGCTCGACCACGTCCGCGCATGTGATTTGAAACAGATTTTCCTTCTCAAACTTCTTGAATACCGTAGACTTGATCTCCACGAATTGATTGGACATAAGCAGAGTCAAGAGTGCATTCGAGTAGGAATTGACCGCCACGTTCAAAGTAATGACTTGGTAAAACAGGGCTGTGGAGTGAAGCAAGTTGTAACCCAGACCTAAACAAAATAGCCAGAACGGCCTCCAAATCTTACTCCGACCGTCCGGTTTACGCTCAAGTGCATCCTTCGAAAAGAGGCATTCAAGGACGTCTTGCCCCAGAGCAGAGAACAAGCGATCGCAGACTTCGAGCACATTGTAGATGACGTAGAGTTTGATAGCGGCTTGTCCACGGATGCCATGGTACATTCTGCTGGCGTCAAAGTACATGAGTATAATGCAACTGAGTATGATCAAGAGTCCTTTTAGAATGTCTGCTTTATGGTCTGGCGACAAGGCCGACGGCACAGACTTGGTTCTTCGGTGTCTTAGAGCAGGGTTTCTTCGAGACCTATGCATTGGCTCGGGGGGTGACTCCACTCCGCTCTCGTTCTCTTTGTCCGTAGACAGTATCGGAGTAGTGTCATCAACAAGCGTTTTGGCCGGCGGTAATTCTTCTATAGAGTCTTGGCTTGCAGAACCGTTGATGCTCTCCCGGCGCCGCCTCCTTCGCCACATCCTGCCCGTTCCCGTATAGATGAAAGCACCGGTAAACCGAACCTCTGTAGCAAGATTTCGACTCCAAGAACGACCGAGGATCGATAGCGCTTTAAAGAACCTTAGAGGCAAAATGGTAAAAGAGTACAACCACGCATCAAGGCAAGCAAGTGCGCCAAACCATAGAACTTGCTCTAATTGAGGAGGTAAGAGGAGAAAGTTAAGCAAACGCTCTATCTTCACACGTGATGATTCATACGGAAAATCACTGGTCTTGGATCGGTGGATATACAATGGCGATGGCCGCTGGGTGGACATCTCAAGCTGGAGGTATGTATGGAGCGAAAGAGGAGGGACTGGTATTGGCTGAGGCATGGGAGAGGGGTTTGGATCTTCCACAGCTTTCAATTCATCGAAAGGGAGTGGTAATCGGGTGACCCTAGGTTGTTTTGTAGAAGGAGTCGAGGATGCATTGGTCCTGGAAGCAGAAAGCCTTCGCCTCAAGAGGGGCGTAGAGATCGTATGAGTGGACGACGCTGGCCTTGTACTACGTTCCGAGTTTCCGAGTGGCCGGAAAGGATTTTCATCTGTGTCCGTCATGGGAGATGCAGCAATGTTAGTGTACTGGATCCTGTGCTTCGCTCTTTCCTTGTCCACCTTGGGAATCCGCCGTCCAGGTGATTCCGAAACAGTCCATCGTTCTCGGCGCTTCAAAATATTATCAGAGGCATGCGAAGAGTCATCACTAAGGTCGTCAAGGGAGGCAGGCATTGGCAGCGACAATGGGGACGAAAGAAGCTCGTATATCTTAGCAGGCGACAGTTTGAGGACTTTTTCTTTCTCCTCGCCTCCTAATGTTTCTGAGTCCAAAGATGCTATTCCCGGGCTATTGACTGTCTCTTTCACGGGAACCAGGTCACTACCGCTCTGTTCTGGTGAAGGCAATGTGGCACAGCCGTTCTTGGTGTCGCGCTCATTGGCCGCCTCATTCCTTAATCCGTTTGGCTTTAATAATCCCAGTCCATACTCTTGCTCTTCTTCCTGGCGCATTCTCGTTGTGTCTTTGCCCCAGCCAGCAGAAGCGTCAGCTATTGGCGTCGATCTGGATGAAGTAGAATCTCGTGGGGATACATCCTGTGTCCGTCGGTTGCTAAAGTACCCATTCATGGCAGAGCTTTCCCTGGCCCACCCTCTTCTTAGGTCTCCCCTCTGCGCTGATCCATTCGTGTCTTCATATACACCCTTTGAAAGAGGCAGACGTTGTAGAACACCGGCCATGAATCAATTTCGAAACCATCTTCCTTGGCGAGAAGTATTCACTCGAGCGTCTTTTGATGGTTTTAGTTGGGAAGGTTGGATAGACTGAAAGTCATCACACATCTTACTATGAATGAGATTCGAGGACGAAGCAATTGTTTCTGTCGAGTCCATCAATACCATGCATAGTTTGAACCGAAGTTTAGCCGGTATCATTCCCGTGGCTTAGCGTTCAGCCCTTGTTTTCTTTAGCTCTGGGCTTAAGCTTGCTCATGGCGACTCTACTTCAATTACCAGCGACCATTGTAGGCAGGGGCTGCGACAGTACAGATAATGAGGAGTCGGATACAGCAGTCGAGGTGGAGAGCGGAGGTGGTGCTTACTCGGCCTCCTTAAAAGCCCACCACCCGGCCTTGTTCCATAAAGTCAAGAATGAGCAGTCAATACTTGCCCTTCTCATTTCCCAGGGCAAAATCTATGCTGGTACTCAGAGCGGAGATCTGTTGGTATGATTGGCTCTACATACAGTCCGCAAAAGCTGAATACTGCAAGATCTGGTCTCTAGAGACGTTTGAACTCCTTTCCAGAATTCACGCCCACAGAGGAAGCGTACTCTGCCTCTACCTGTCTGCCGATGGGAAGCTTCTATTTTCAAGTGCAGGCGATGCTATAGTAAATGTTCGAAAACCAATCTCTTAATGCTATGGCTTTTTTACCCTGTTGACAGAACTAGGTCTGGTGCACGAGCACGCTCGATCGTCTATACTCGATATACTCCAAGTACGATGTTGGGGACATTTTCTGCGTTGCCTATTCTGCAAAGTTGCAGACGATCTATCTAGGAGCACAGAACACAAGCATACAAGTTTGCATCACACTGGACATTTTCAGTAGCAAGTCTGACCTGTCATAGTGGTATGATCTTTCACAAAAGGACCTACGGCCCCCACCAGACCCCACCTCGCATCCATCCTACCGCAACCATCGCTTCTTCGATTCTAAAGGCCCTACAGGATTTTCCACCCCTCGTCCACCTTCAGCGTCCGGGCCCAGGGCTTTAGGAGGGCGGGATCTTGAAATAGATAAAGAGCATATCGTACAATACGCGCATTATGGATATGTTTACTGCATGCTGCTTGCACGGGGTCTGTTCAGCGATGATGGTGATACGGAGACCCTAGTATCAGGTGGCGGGGACGGACTTGTCAAGCTCTTCTCATTGGAAACTGATCGAGATGGCGCCTTGGAAGATCCCATACTGCTTGAGAATGGGGACGAATCTGTCCTCACTATGGCGCTCGATGGTACCGTGCTGTATTGTGGACGACTTGAAGGAGCTGTTAATGTTTGGGACCTCGATACCCGTCAACTGATACGCACGGTCGAAGCTCACACTGCTGACGTCCTGACCCTCGCTGTTGGCCATGGTCTGATCTTCAGTGGAGCCTCGAATGGAATCGCAAAGGTCCGGATTCCAAAATTTCACACTAGTACGAAGCTCACGACTGACCATTGGCCAGATCTTCAATTCACGCCATGAAAACATTAGTAGATGGAAAGCCCATGAGCAGCTTATTCTTGCTTCAACGGTGGCTTCGTATCATGGCAAAGATATCTACGTGACTGGAGGAAACGATGGCTGCATCGCCATCTGGGACATCAGTGGAAGCATCAATAGGCCTGAGGGAGGCTCCTTTGTCAGCAACGGTTCGTATTCGCTCCAAAGACTTATTGTCAATCGGCTTACAGTGCATGTGTAGAACGACTTTTATTGTCTTTGGAGAAATTAGTCTCCTACCGTACAGTGTCTTCGAAGCCAGAGTACGCTCAGGACTGTCGGCGTGGGGCCTCATACCTAAGGACTCTTTTCAAGCAGTTCGGCGCTGAGACAGATTTGTTCAATACCGACGATGACAGAAACCCTGTGGTTTATGCCCGCTTTAAAGGCAAGAAATCAAAATCCGTCTGTGGCAAAACTATACTTTTCTATGGTCACTATGATGTTGTAGCGGCAGAGAATAGGGAGCAGACATGGAACACCAATCCCTTCGAGATGCAAGGCGTGAATGGCTACCTGTACGGGCGAGGTGTCTCTGACAATAAGGGACCTGTACTTGCGGCTTTGTACGCTGTTGCAGACATCGTCGCTGAAGAGCAGCTGAATACTGATATCGTGTTTTTAATAGAGGGTGAAGAAGAGACGGGTTCACGGGGCTTCCAACAAGCTGTACGAAGGAAAAAGCACCTGATAGGAGACATCGACTGGATTTTGCTAGCAAACAGCTATTGGCTGAACGATGAACTCCCATGTTTGACGTACGGCCTTAGGGGGGTGGTTCGTGCTACCATCGAGGTTGCAAGCGAGCGCCCCGATTTGCACAGTGGGGTTGACGGCAGCAAGCTCATGCACGAGGCTTTGAAGGACCTCATTGCCCTGCTTGCAGCTTTGACTGGCGCTGACGGACAAGTCAACATCCCCAGCTTCTATGACAATATACCACCTATGTCAAAAGCGGAGAAAGAACGTTACCAGGTGATCAGCAATACATTGCTTCGCGAGAATCCTGACCTTGGAGATTCCAGAACCCTCGCGGAATCGTTTAAAGCAAGATGGAGAGAACCGTCCCTTACAATACACAGCGTGAAGAACTCTGGCCCTTCGAAATCATCAATCATATCCCGTGCTGCCATAGCTGACCTGTCGATAAGACTGGTGCCAAATCAGACCACTGCGTCAGTCCAAAGTGCTCTGCGAAAGGCATTGGAAAGGGCCTTTCAGGAACTAGACTCGACTAACCACCTCACAATCAGATTCGAACATCAAGCTGAACCGTGGCTCGGTGATCCCAGCAACCAAATCTTCCGGACCCTAGAAGAGGCTATCATGGAGGTCTGGAAGCTCACTGGTCACCCGAGACGAAAGCCCATACCAGCGAACAAGCGGACATCAAAGGATCTTACTAATGGACTTATAAGCCCAAAGCCCCCTCCAGCAACGCTTTCAAAAGGTGGTAAGTTTATGCCGCAGAATACAGCGAAGGCGAGCGAAGGCCCACAATCTCTTACAGAGGCGAGTTCTGTTCAGAAGCCACTCTATATACGTGAAGGCGGATCCATTCCCGCCATACGTTTTCTAGAGCAAGAGTTCAATGCCCCTGCCGCACACTTGCCCTGTGGCCAAGCAAGTGATAGCGCTCATCTTGACAACGAGTGCCTGAGGCTATTGAATCTGTACAACAGTAGAGAGATATTCAAGAAAGTATTTCAAGAGTTGCCATTGAGGTGATTGGAGAGAAGGTAATTGGTAGATGGCAAAGGCATGTTATATATCATTGGTCCTTTTCATGTAGATACCCCCTTAGCAAGTCGAATGTCAACATGATATATTTCACCATATAAGTGAAACTCAACATTATAAAATCTCGTGTTGATTTTTTGTCATGGTTCTTTTTTCACCTTCTTGGAAAAGTAGAAAGTTCAATCGCGAAACAGCATGTCGCATGAGACCAGCCTAAGAGAAACACTTAAATGGGTCAAGCGAGCGGGGATATGCAGGTTTATCATGCAGTCTTGCAGGGATTGGTTGATCTAAATGCGTGTAAGTCTAGTGGTTGTAAACAAGTCTTGTATCTTCAGTTGCTTCTAACCCCTCATTGCAGCTTTCTGCCCTTCTTAACATCGGACTTTGGGTCTCTCAATTCCAGAACATGGATAGAATACAAGGCGCAATGCCACCGAAGTTGCTCGGACTGCTGTTCAATACTGCCTATCTATGTCTCGCCTGTGCGTTTATAGCTGCGGTATTTCGCACGCTATACCACGCGTATGTCACACCTCTTCGTGATATACCCGGGCCATTGCTAGCTAAGTTCACCCGGCTCTGGCTCTTACGAGCCATCTATACTCGGAAGTATCATGAGATCAATTCCCAGCTGCACCAAAAGTACGGTCCTATCGTTCGCCTCGCTCCGAATGAGTACAGTATCGATGATCCCGAAGCTGCTTCGATTATTTATAGATCCAAAGATCAACTGATCAAGGTACGTTAATTGGCTTGTTGAGCCGATGCCCTTCCTAATCAAATAATAAACCAGGCACCTCGGTACAGCGCCTGGGGATTGCCAAATGCAGAACCAAACCTTTTCACCTCGCTTGATGTCGAACACAACGCCCGTAGGCGTCGCCAGGTGCTGCCACTTTATCAAATAGGTGCCTTGACAAACATCGAGTGGCAAGTCGACAACTCGACAGATATATTCCTTGATAGAATGGCAGAAGTCGCCCATGAAGGCAGGGCTGTTGATATCGCGAAGTGGATCCACTACTACACATTCGATGTCATTGGAGCTCTTACTGTTGGTGAAAGAATTGTTCAACGATGCTACTGCTGACAATGTCATAGTTCGGAAAACCATTTGGCTTTCTCAAGCAAGGTATCGATATTGCAGACATGATGTCAATCACCCATGGCGCCTCGCGGTATGGAGCAGTCATGGGTGTGTTCAGCGAATGGCATCCTGTCGTTTTCCGGATGTTGCAGTATCTAGCACCCAAGGGTGAGGTTGGTATTGCATACATCTACAACTTCGCCGCTGACGCCGTGGCGGAGTGGAATCAGCGATCAGAGGAGGACAAATCCTTACACGAGCAGAAGAGCCAGGGCGGCGCCTTGCTGGAGACCGACTATCTAGGTTCGCTGCTTGCTAAACACCGGAAGACGCCGGCTACCTTTGGGGTTGATGATGCGTACTACCACATTTTATCTAATATCTTGGCCGGGGGAGAGACGACTGGTAATACGATGATCGCTGCTATCTACTTCCTCACGAAACACCCTCAAGTGATGGACCGTCTACGAAAGGAAGCGGAAGGATTGAAAGAGAGATCGAAAAATGCGAAGGTCACTGTCAAAGAAGCCCACGAATGCTCATATTTGCAGGTATACACACTTTCCAGGATTGCACGATGACTATACACATACGTCTTTAATAGCAGGACGGGGCTTTTGCCAAACAGGCATACGTCTCACTACCAGCTTATCATTCATACAGGCAACGCTAATTCTGGAATATTTACAGGCCGTTATCAAAGAAACCCTAAGGCTTTTTCCAGCTGCTGGTTTGGGCATGCCTCGCGTAGTGCCCAAAGGCGGGCTTACTCTCGCAGGTCGCGCGTTCCCCGAAGATGTACGTGCTCCTAACCTCTCCTTCGCTCCTCTGAACAGGCACCGTGCACTGACGCGGTTGTGTTAGACCATCGTCGGCATCAACAGCTGGGTCGCACATGTGAACAGTTCAGTCTTTGGACCTGACGCAGAGGCGTTCCGGCCTGAGCGTTGGCTCGAATCACCAAATAAAAGTAGCAAGATGGATCAGTATTTTTTCAGTGTCAGTCACACTCGTAGTTCACATCCCCTCTACTGATGATGCTGACATCGTGCAATAGTTTGGCAAGGGTCCACGTTCATGCATTGGCAAGAACGTGTCTCTGATGGAGCTGGAGAAGATGATCCCGGAGTTCGTACTTCGCTTTGATGTCAGCCTCGCAGACCCGAATCATGATTGGACGGTACACAATGACGGGTTTGTTAAGCCACAGGATTTTCAAGTCCGGCTGCGGGATAGGAAGGCCGTGGATGGGGAAAAATTCTAATGCTACAGTCTTTTGGAAGTACGGTCTTCGTTTGTGCCAATTGTTTCTACAGATGTACTGCGACTCACTTCGATCTCATTCCACGCTCTTCATGTTTCCGACTAGATTTCACAGGGAGCTTTTATTTTCCACACAGCCAAACTGGTTCCACAACTTTGTTGTGGCTTTCTGTGGACCCTTTTGTCGGATCTAGGTGACTCCTTCTGTTCCCCATCTAAGAAGTCGCTTCCCTTTATACTTTTTTCTTTACTCTTTCATTGACTACACCAAAAACAAAAACTTGCTCCTTGACGCATCGCACACATGCTCCACTACCACATCTAACCCCAATCGCTCTCGTACACCATCGCCCTTCGCTTCTATGATCCAGATACTGTGCTACGAAACAATTCTTCAAGGAAACTCTACGTATCGAAAAGTCAGCAACGCAGATCTCTCTTCAAGCTTCCACATATTCACATCTCCACCATGCCTTCCAAACCCTCACCTCCCCCACCTTCTCCCCCACCTACTCACCTCCCCCCTCCAAACCTCCACCTTTCGCAAAAGCGGCTACCCCGTCCCTGATCGCACCAGCACGATTTGCCCTCCAAACTACGTACAAGTACGGCACTGTTGAAATGGTCATATCGAAGGGTATAATATCTCCACGCACCAGACACTAGTGACGATGGTGGCCCAGCAAATGATAATATAGGTGATGATAGTGGGGATGAAGTAGAGGTTGTTGGATATTAGGGTTTATGGGTTATGGGTTTAAAGAGTCTGTGTCGGGTGGAGAGGAGCAAGTGAAGGATGATATAAAGATGTTGGATGGTGCTGAGGTGAAGGGGGTGATGGTGACGTTGTGGAGGGAGGGGGAGTTGTAGTTTCGGGGCTAGAGGGGAAGAGATGGATCTTGAGATTAGGGTTGTTGTTGCGAAGGATTGGAGATGGGCTGAGGGAATATTTGAAGAAGTGGGCGGTTTGGGAGGGGCGAGTAGATACTTGCGAGATTGATGAGTGTGTGATGAGCGAAGTGCTGAGAGGGTTGAACAAAAGAATGTTGCGTGAAAGTAGTGTGATTCGTGGAAAATTTGTCACGTTTGAATTGATTTCTCGGGAGTTTCTAGTTCAAAACCCGCACCCCATGGCATCTCAATCAGCAGTCCCGCCAGGATAAGCCGTTCCCTGCGCACAATAATCAGAAGCTTTGACCATACACCATGTACTTTGGGATGCAATGTAAAATTGTCGTGCAGTGAAGTTTCATTGTGCCAAAGTACAGAGACTATACGAATCTTTTCCAAACATATTCAGTAGCCTATACCAAACAAGATTCTCAATCGTTATCATCTGAAATGAATTTCAGCGGGTTGATGATGTACCATCCGAAGATGGCAGCCCCTCCTCATCGCCAGGCTCGGCATAACCTCCACTAGGCTTTGCACCTCGAGTGCGGCCGCCAACGACGTTGCTCTCATCAATAGCGTCAGCATCATCTTTTGCTATCGAATGATTAATACCGAGTTGCATAGGTAGCGTGGTAGAGCAAAAGATCGTACCCAAAGTCTCATCGGAGTCGGCAGTGTCGGGGTTGATGGGATCCTCGACTGGTTTATCATCACCTTGAACGGGGATGTGCGACTGGCCAGTACGGCTCTTATAGTCGTTATCCACTGTTAGGCGTTAGTCTCGAAGTGATATCAATAATGCAGGGGCCGTACTGGAATCTCCTGCAGGGACATCGCCGGATGTCATGTCGTTCTGCTGCTCGTATTGGTCGTCGGCAGACATGTTGATGTATCTGAAAAAGTGAAGGATCGAAAGTTGAACTATGTAAGGATTTTTTTGCTTGCGGATTATTGCGAAGAATAAAATAACATATTATGTAGGGTTACAGCTCCCTTCTTGTAGTGAGTCCTTCCAAGCTCTCCTCTGACGACACTTCTACTTCCAACCATGCTGAGTTCATGACCTCATGTTCTGACTCCAGGCCCCTGGTCCTGGTCATGGTCATGGTTTCGGTAGGCTAAGCCTCAGCTTCGTAGATGGCGTTGATGCTTGTTCCTGACTATCTCGGAGTACCAAAGTCCCCGGGCTGTCACCAAGCAAATTTGGCCTGGATCTTAGAGAACAGCATCATTGAAAGTTGAAGGATCCTGTTTAGTGGATGGGGAAACAACCCGAAGTTGATCTCAGTTTGGTGTTCTAGGTCACTTTTGGGTTTTCGCGTATCGGCTTCCCGTTAGATTGACAGGATGATCGACATTATAGAGACGTCAACACTCTACCCCTGTAGCAGATTGGCAAGAAATAATGGTGACGCAGCTATCAGCTACTACTTTAGAAACAGTCACACTCTAGCGTGACCGCGTAGATTGCTCGGATCTGACCTGCGCATCAGTCGCGTTTTGGCCGAGGAAACATGTCGCGGATTTGGTCATGAAGGACCTGATAAGACTAGCTACCAACCTTGGCACTCATATGATGATGTGATTCAACTGACTTCGAGCCTCAGTCCTATCGTGATCGCAGTCTCAAGTGATAATAGCCATATAAGGCTATGTTCCGAACGACTTGTCACAAACTACTAGTCGATCACTGTGCTCAGGAAAATGAGCACGGCCATTGAGGTTCGCTAGTTTGCGAGAGGTATTATAGTGTTCCATTTCGTTAATCACGTTGAACGAATCGATTTGTGGGGTTTGACTTTTGGCATCCCCCGGATTGTGAACGTCCATCTGGCAGGGACACCCTGTAGCGTGCAAGGCTGTTAAGTTGCAACAGAGCACCACTCTATGTATCGATGGTTTCGGGGTAAGGCTCCGTAGAAGCCGTAGAAAGATAGAGAAGCTTCTTGAATCTTGACCCGGGAAAATTGAGGAAATGTTCAAGGGTAGAACTTAAGGCACCTGCCGTCATCATGTGTAATTTTACATTCCAGCCCGCAAACTCTGGCTCCGCACTTGATGCATTTAATGGTTCCCCAATAGCCACATATCTCGCAGAATTGTCGTTGGGGCTTTCCCAAAGCTGGGTGGGTGGTACGAGCCGCATTGTATGACAACGGAGGACCAGATAATAGAGCATCCATTACACCTCTCGACGGAACAGATGGTATGTATGATTTCAAGAGAGGCTCGTCGTCTAGCGGCTCTTTCGACGGAGGTACAGACCCCCCAGGAGTTGGGCAAAATTCCGCTGTCGAGGATCGCTGGAGGTTTGGCATAGACTTTGCCCCTTGTGCTCTTGGTGCCGCTGAAGTGTTTCCCGTATGATGTTGCTGGACAAGTGCAGCCTCTTCATCCGCTAGATAATTGACAAACGTCTTCTGCGATATGAGAATGCGTCTGACGTTCGGTGTAATCTTCTTCGATACTGCACTCAGCGTTAGTTGAACTACAGGTCCACCGTGAGCATGTCTTCAAAAGGCCCACCTTTTCCGGCACTGTCCTTCGGTACGGGTATCTGGACATCTCGATGGCTATCTCTATCCAAGTCCGTCAAGTGCTTTAAGACTGCGTTTTGCTGCCTTGCTGTTGTATCACCACCAGCAAGCCCAGCATTTCTTGCCGCTCTTTTTCTTCCAGCTGCTGGCGGAGCAGCTGCTTGGGCGGGTCCACCCCTGGTGTCCGGTACCAGAGCCCAGCCTGGTGACTTGATTGAGGTTGAGTTTGGGAGTACTTCAACTCCAGGCATGATCGCGAACCCGGAAGCGACACAAGGTTTGATGCCGCTGCTGCGATGAGCAGTCCTCACCTACGGCTCCTTTGCACGTTCAAGAAACGTTCATGCCTGATCCATACTGATGGCAATGACAAGCTGCTGATGGTTTGCGTTGAGGGCATTGGGATCCAAAAGTCTAGCCCCGGCAAAACACCGGCATGAAGAAACGCAGCTCGTCTATTGACTTCTCCGCGGCTCCCACCTATTTCCTCCTTTCATTTTAAAGTAAGCTTTCTCAATTATCATTACACCGCAGATATAATTCCTACGATTATATAGCAATTCGTGTACAGACATCTAATTTCAATATTCGCGAAAACCTGAGTAAGTCACGCGCTTGCCTGAGTGTTTGGTATGGCTCTTCCTTTGTACGAGAGTGTGTCCCGGTTTCAACCGATTTCGGGTTCTTGCTTCCATTTCCAGCTGCTGCCCAGCGTGGCGAAGCACGGCTTCATTCGTATTCTCTGTTGTAATTGAACAAGCAGACGCTTGTGAATTTTTGCTTACAAACCACTAATCTCTGTTTCATTGTTGGATTGCATTGCTCTAGCGCGTGATTGATTATGTGGAGCTCCGCGAAGATTATTCGGACAGTGATTCATACATAAGCGGCAAACGCTGTTTACACTATTGCCCTTGCCATACACATCATACTGTCTATCGAACATCGACGACCCATATCTGCAACGTACTAATACCTATACTGCCGTTATCGCTACTCAGCCTCCAACCACAGATGTACGCATCAACGCGATCTACGGCTTCAGCTCTTGTCAATAAGCGAGCTGCGGCCAAGCTTTCCCGAGCTCTTCAACCTTTGGACTCGCCTACTATCTACATCAAACCTTGTGCCAGCTGTTTGTTCGCTCAGCGCCCAGGGCTGACCGCCAGTCGGCACTTCACAAGCACCCCTCGAGTGCAGGAAAAGTACTTTCCTGCCCCCGCACACAGCGAGAATATCAAGATCACACCCCCAGCATGGCATCATCCGGTATACACCGAGCAACAAATGAATGCCATCAGCGTCGCTCATCGCCTAACTCAGAATTGGTCTGACTACGTTGCTATTACCATGGTGAGAATACTGCGGTTTGGGATGGACACTGCAACCGGATACAGTCATCCGAACGAAGCCGCCAAGAAAGAAGGGAGCTATCTCGGGCTTTCGAGAGTCAGGAGTTGGTTCGGACCATCTCCAATGAGCGAACGAAAGTGGCTCATGAGATTTCTCTTCTTGGAGAGTGTTGCCGGTGTGCCGGGAATGGTCGCAGGATCTGTACGGCACCTTCACTCACTGCGAAGGCTGAAAAGAGACAACGGATGGTAAGTCAGCCTCAGGCCGTTACCTGAAGCTTCAACAAGCTAATAGCTTGACAGGATCGAGACTCTTCTGGAAGAAGCGTACAACGAGAGAATGCACCTTCTCACGTTTATGAAAATGGCCGAGCCCGGTCGTTTCATGAAACTAATGATACTTGGGGCACAAGGGGTCTTCTACAATGCCTTCTTCCTGTCATACTTGGTGTCAGCTCGTACCTGCCACCGTTTTGTCGGTTTCCTCGAAGAAGAAGCCGTCCTCACGTACACACGCGCCATCGCCGATATTGATAAGGGATACCTTCCAAAATGGCAGAAGCTGGAGGCACCGGAGATCGCAGTCAGATACTGGAATATGCCCGAGGGACACAGGACGATGAGGGATCTATTGCTTTACATTCGTGCCGATGAAGCCAAGCATAGAGAGGTCAATCACACCTTGGGCAACCTCGATCAAAAGTCAGACCCGAATCCGTTCGTGAGCGAGTACGAAGATCCCAGCAAGCCGCATCCTTCCAAGGGAATCGAAAACATCAAGCCAACGGGCTGGGACAGGAAAGAAATCATATGATGAAGATGTACTTTACAATTGTAGCGAATTAGCGTTAGGCGTTTGGGAAGATCTCTACTCTAATGAGCGCTAGACGGGAGTATCAAGATTGAGCTTGAGGCCAATCGGCGTTGGGACAGAATCGTGCTACTATACTGTCAGCATGCCGGTTTGGTGTAATAGAAGGACAGTGGAATTCACATTTTCCTAATATAACAAGTACATGAGTGACACTTGGTTTTGAGCCCCAGAAACGTCCGGCAGAATTTACAGTGATCTGCAAGGGAAACGACTATCGATAAAGCTAAAGCCAAGGTAAATCCCACCAGCCGCTCCCCGCATTCGAGCCCACAACCCACTGCCATTCCTTGGATCGAGCAATAGCTTCAGCTTATATAATTACAGTCTGTCCTTTACTATCACAATTGGTCCACTTTGAGCAAAACTACCCTTGGTTTCCATTCCTATCTCAAGCTCGCTGTCGAAACTGTGTACTCTGTGCGCTTGGCTGCAGCCAACCCCTCGAACCGATCGGCAGATCGTTGCGCCAGGCCATGCCACCGAAGGCCTTTACAAGCTCATTCTCAGCTATTGATGCCAGCAATGAGGTTATCTGTCCATTGAGGAATCATGATGGATCCAACTGTCGGAAGAGATGTCTCGGCGTGAGTGCTCAGCCTATGCAATGCACTTGCAGGGCTGTCTAGCTGGACAAGACTCGAAGAAAGCTGACGAGCAATTGATCTACAGGAGAAGCGATACCGCTCAATGCAGGAGCACATCAGAAGAGCACATCCGGAGCACTACATCTCGAAGCTTCCTGCGACGGAGGAGAGCTTCCAGCTTATGATTAACACCCCACCCTCCGAGCGTCCACAACCTCCCCCTGCCCCACCTACACAACCATTTGGATCTACGGGTATGCCGGTCCTACAAGAGCAACGGGACTAAAACTGATCATTCAGCATACGGCCATGATAGAGATGTCTATGGTGCAAATCAAAGCTCCCCCGCACCCCCGAGAAGCTTGGAAGACCAATACCCAGCCGCAGCTACAGCCGCCGTAGCTTTGGCACAGCTCCATAACCACCAGCCAGGCTCCGATTGGGACTCAGAAGCTGTAAGCATAGCTCAATTGCACTCGAAAGCTTGCTTCAATGGTTGCTAAAAGCTACTTCCCTTAGGACTATGCCTCCGAGAACGACGCCAGACAGTCACGAATGCAGTCGTCCATTGAGCTACCACCCATACAAAATCACATCAATCCGCAGTCGATACCTCCATTCCATTCGCCCAGACCTAGAGAGCTCTTACCCTCAATGCTGGCGCACTCACCACCATCAGTGCGCTCCTCCACCTTACCTCCGTTACAGAGGAAAGAGTCGATCAAAAAAGATAAGCCTGCTAGGCCTCGAAAGTCATCAATAACGCAAAATAGTCGAAAGCCAAAGCATGAGAGAATAAAATCAAAGGACCAAAGGCGATTGAGCATTGAGGGCAGGAAAGCATTCTCAGCGGAACCACCAGGAGCTGCAGCAGTAGCTGCCATGGGCAAGAGATGGGAAGACCTGATTGAAGCTGCGACATCGGCCACAGAAGCAGACTCAGACCGGGATCTGACACCTGTAGGCACTTCCTTTCCATCTCGAACTGCAATTGGCCGTGACTTACGCTAGACAGATACCCCAGTCTCCTCCTTCGGTCAAGCGTGCCTCACTCCCACCTTTCTCCTCAGTCTCACACAACCACTCCTACAAAGCTTCGCCGCTGCAAAACACCCTCACGCCCCCTCCCTCCCACTCTTTATCCGGCCCACCCCCCTTTCCCTCCGTCGAAACCTCAATCGAATCCTCCCACTCCACCCAATCTTCCGGCCACAACTTCCACATACCTTCTTCCGGCCTGTCAAACTCCTCCGACAACACCTCGGCCACCTTCTACACAGGCAGGGAACCAGTACAAATATACTGCGCCGGTTGTAGAAGGCTGAGTGTGTTAGGAGATAGTTATGCGTGCACAGAGTGCATATCAGGATTCTGCAGCGATTGTGTATATAGGTTGAGTAGCGAGCAGCATCTTGGCAGAGGGCGGCCGTGCCCGAGATGTCAAGTGTTGGGGCCGCGGTACAAAGCTTTTCAATTGGATCTGAAATGAAGCGATTGTGGGGATGGGTCTGGAAAGTCGTGATGACGATCTTGCATATCTCTGACCGCTAGGTCAGAACGATTGGACCTTTGAATTGGGCATTTCGAGACGGTGAATAGATTTTTTGGTTAACGGGAGCATTCGGATTGATGATTCGGGAGATGATAGGGCGGGACGTTCCATTGGATGGAATGTGATTGGCTGCAACGAGCAGTTGGATGGGGACTGGTGGGGTTGGAACAAAGGGCATAAAACAGTGTCAGCGATAAAAGTACATAAACTACTCACCCATGCTACTAAACGTGTGGGGGAAGTCAAGAATGTTAGATAGATTGCTTTGGTGTGGTTCCCGTCGTTCTTCGTGATCTCTATGTTTTCGTCGATTTGAGATATATTTGCCACGATCTGAAACAGAGCAAATGGCGTGTAAGACATCGCATGTGGCGCATGGATAATATGCATATCCCACACGCACCCACGCACTTACATCTCTCAAGTCAATACTCTGTTCATCCTCACGACATCTAAGTTCGTCATCCTCCCGTCGTGAAGACTCATGATCAATCGTTCACTCATACCCGCTATGTCGAATCATCTCAACATATCAACATCCTCACTCACCATTACCATAGCTCTTAACCCGACTCCAAGCATATGCTTTATCATTCCGCAACCCAAATTCCGCCCAATCATCAGTCAGCTTGTTGTAGCTCCAATACCCCATCCAGACCAACTTGTTGTTCCTCGTCGCTCCAGAGCCTTTGCGCGCGCTCTTGAGTTGGAGTGCCATTCTGTACATGTATTTTGGGCTTGGGTGCCCGGCGTCTGCGCCTTCGGTCTCGATGTGGAGGGTCCCTTCTTCTTCTTTCTCGCTCTCATGCTCGCCCTCGTTGTCGGTGGTGGGGGGTTGGTAGGGGTCACCGCTAAGCCTCCACCGGCCCCGAAGTGCGTGATTCATCACGCTGCTGGGCAGGCCGCCGGCGTGATGGGTGTGCATGTTCTCTTTCGTGAGATGGTGTACTACGTCTCCGGGCTCCGTGGTCGTTAAGAGGGAGGCGCAGGTCCCGTCACGGAAGAAACGTAGGTAGCGGAAGTAGGTTACTATGTGCACGGGTGTATTCCAAGAGACTTGGCTGGCGGTGTTACCGCCGGGACGGATGTAATTTACTGTGCTGATGTAGCAGCCGTTGAAGCGGAGACGGGGGCGGAGGTGTAGCATTTTTTTGTGAGATGGGTACATAGGGTCCAGGGAGAAGGGGTTGGTTTGAGGGATGGAGGTCGTGTCGGAGAGGGCGAGCGATGAGAGGTCAGTGTCTAGGCCGTCGAGGGAGATACGGAGAGGGTTGCCAGTAATGGAACAGGTCCATTTGTAGTGCATGCCTGAAAAGCCCACTTCTGGCCCGAGACAGAGGCGTCTCCATATTCGATCCTCCGTTGCGACTAGGTAGGCGAGACGCTTGCAGACGCGGGAAAGACGGGCAAAGGAGGCGACGTCCACAATGGCTGTCTGTAGGAGGATATTGATAAGGATCTCTGAGGGGATAGACGAGATTGGGCATGGCGGTGGAGGAGACACCTCTGTCGGTGGCTCTGCGACTGGTATTGGCAGGGAGGAAAAGGAAGCTATGAGCTGTGATATAGACGATGCGGGCGCCCCGTCCACGGAATGGTGGGCTGGGTGGGACACCGTGACAGCTGCGTTGGACGGATTTGGATTGGGAGGTTTCGGTTTGAATGAGGAGGGTGGGAAGTGTTTATTCTTGTAAACACGGTCGACGCCTGCATCGAGCTGGAGCCGTGGATCAGTATTGTCTGCCTTGGGATAAAAGGTCGACACCGTACTCTGAATGCCTTCCTGTAGTGATTCAAGCTGTCTCCTAGACTTCCTACTGATTCCCTTTCAACCGCTCTTTCATAATGTTCCAGCGCTGAGCTTGGTTCTCCCCGAGAGCTTGGGTGTATTCCTTCTCCAGCTTCACCAAGCTTTCGCGCTTCATCCTTGTCTTCCAAATCGTGGTAGTCGTGCTCCCCTGACTCCTCACCTTCTTCAGGTTCCCGATAGGGTTTGTGAAAGATTGGTGCTGCAGCTCGCTCAGTTTGCGTGGCTCCACTGCTTCTGTGCGGTGGCCGTGCTGGCCGTGCTGGCCTGGCTGATTTGCTGGAAGACGCCGCGCCCTTCGACCTTGCTACTACTTCCTCCTGCCATTGTTGACGAAACCTTTCGAGCTCCTCGGCAGTGTTCTCTGCCATACCGAGGCAGATTTTGAAGCTCTTTAGTTGATGAAGAATAATAAGCTGTGCTGCTGTGACGCAAACATTAGCGTCAACGGAAATAGAAATCGGCGCTAGAACTACAGTAATGGAATCTAGATCTTGACTTTCTATCCCACATTGCTGACATTAATAAACATTGTCGATTTGGACTACGAGATCATGTCTATAAGTGCCAAAGGCTATCCTCAAGAGGGAAGGCAGAGATATCATGACAGTAAGGCTATCTACTATTCTCTCTATCTCAAAGCCATTCAGCGCTCTCAGACGAAGTACTTGGGACGACACATAAAGAGACATCTACCGCTGGGTTGAGCTAGATTAAAAGTCAAAATGGCAGTTATACACACAAAACCCATTGAGTTCCATGAAGGAGAGGTGACGATGAGATCGCTAGCCCATGTTCCTGAAGGAGACAATCCTACTTCGCCTGGACTGAGCCCACATGCTGCACGCTTGCTCCACAAATCTTCTCTACTAGCCATCGGAACATTGGACGAGGAAGGCCGTCCATGGACTACACTTCTTGGTGGTGAACCAGGTTTCGCAAGATCACTAGGGCAATCAATCATTGGTGTGAAGATCTTGGTGGATCGAAAGCATGATCCCGTGCTTAATATCCTTCTGGGCAAGCAGCAGGATGGTGAGGTTTATGAAGCAGGAAAGGACGGAAGGCTCATGTCAGCGCTGGGCATTCATCTACCTACACGGGATCGCGTCAAGCTATGGGGCAAGATGATTGCTGGCGCGGTCAGCCAGCCTGATACGGGAGCTGATGTGAAAGAAGACGTCAGAGCAGAGGTCCAGCTGGTCTTCGCTATTCAACAGAGCCTGGGGAACTGTCCGAAATATCTGAACAAGAAGCAAATCATTCCACGCATACCCAATTCTGTTCTCTTGTCCGAATCGCTGCCCTTACCAGAACCAGCGCTGAAGCTATTGGCGAAGGCCGATATGTTTTTCATATCCTCTCATCACGAGGATACTCTTGGCACCAATCATCGTGGTGGACCACCAGGCTTCGTGCGTGTCTCAAGGAATGATGCCGGGGGAACAGTACTGGTTTACCCCGAATTGAGTGGCAACAGGCTGTACCAAACCCTCGGTAATCTTTGTATCAACCCCAAAGCTGGCCTTATCTTCCCGGACTTCGATACGGGTGATATACTCTACGTCACGGGTATTACTGAGATTGTGCTTGGCAAAGATGCGGCGGCTATACTTCCTAGATCGAATCTTATTGTCAAAGTTGATGTGGCCACAGCTCGCTTCGTCCAACAGGGGCTTGCCTTTCATGGTGAGATAGGCGAGCGTTCGCCGTACAACCCTCTTGTTCGATTCCTTCCTTCTGAGCGAGCTTTGCCCGATGCCCAAACTAGGAATAGCAAAGTCGTCTATGCAAACCTCTTGGCTAGAGACTTAGTTACACCCTCGATCGCACGCTTCAGATTCAGCATCAGTGATCCAGAAGCGGCAGGGCGATGGAATTCCGGGCAGTACGTTGCCTTAGCTTTCGAAGACGAATTGTCAATTGGCTACAGCCATATGCGTGATGATGATCCCAAGAGCTTGAATGACGACTATATGCGCACTTTCACTGTGTCATCTTCCCCTGGGGGCAGACTCCCAGAGGAAGAATTCGAGATAACAATAAGAAATGTTGGGATAGTGACGAATTTTCTGTTTCGGCATAATGTACGTGCTGGGCTAGAACTACCATTGAAAGGTTTTGGGGGTACTTTTGCCATCGAGCAATGTCGCGACGACATCGTTCCATTTGTCGCAGGCGGGATAGGAATCACGCCTCTACTTGCCCAACTGCAGGGCTTAGACTTGAAAAGTCTACTGCTATTTTGGACGATTAACGTTCGTGACATAAACCTTGTGATCGACACTTTCCAACGTTGTCCGTCTTTGGCTCCGTCTACCAGAGTCTTTATATCTAGCCTCAATAAGGTTCCTCCTGCCGAAAGCAAGGAGATTATTGAAAAGCTTGAGGAGCTTCAGTCTCGTGTAACTTCGAGGCATATGGTAGCCTCCGATGTCGAAGGACATCAGGGTCTTTCGTCAACTTGGTACCTGTGTACAGGAACAGCACTACGGAGGTCCCTCCTAGAGTGGTTGTCGGACCAGAAGACTGTCTATGAGGACTTCAATTATTAGTCAACAGCGTGCTGCCCAATCGAACAATGATTGGGCCTGATCAAGAATACCGTCACGATGTCTGCATCGTGCTCCAATCTTTCTCCATCCTATTAGAAGCAACGATATCGGTTTCTGGTTACTTGGCGATAAATAAGTGGGTGCTCTCGAAATTTCACTGCAAATGTGGACATGATGTTCATGTAAGTGCGGGAAAGGTACGAGACATCGCCGCTACTGGCTATGTGCCATGGTCTGACCCTGTATGTTGGGAAAAACAGAGCAAGTGTGTGCCTGGAAGAGCTTTTTTCATGTCAACCACTTTACCCGACAAGCGATGAAACGAGGACATTGATACTTACCAACCCTATCAAAGTTTGTCTTATGCGCCATTCTTCAGCGGCCCACTCTTTCGAGGGCTTAGATCTGTTGGGGCACCGGGCCCAGTAAATTAGATCATGTATGCGAGTGAAAATCGCTGAGAAAGACCCAGGAGCTTTTGCGCCACCACAGATGGATATCGCAAGCTAAGGGACCCTAGGTGATCTAATGGAATGACGATCTATGGGCTGCGGTACTTCTGAAGATTACTCTGGCGTGATATTTCCGAGAACGTCAGAGCTTTCACGTTCGATGATTGTAGAAAGAAGATGTGGCGTCCTGCAGAGAGGCACATACTCAATCAACAACAACAATCTTCGCGCTTCTTGCACCACCAGTCCTCTCCAGATTCGCTGTTCGCACTACATCCACGATGCTGTCATCATTATCTACGATCGCCCTGCTTCTGTTGCCATACACCATATGCACTCTGGCATCTCCCATACCTCAATCAGACCTCGCCACAACAACGCCGACCACCCAAACAAGCAACGCACCAGGCGGTCAAACAGTACCTGAGCTTAACGCTGCCCTTGGAGACCTAGTCATCCCTCAAGAAGAGCGTCCAGAGAACAGCACTGCAGTGGCATTGACCCGAAGGATTCGCAGCCAGCCGGACCTCTCTTCACTTCTTAGTGATATTGGTGACTTTCGACTTCCTTCCAACGTAACGGCGGGTCATGTAGCAAAGGCGGCGAAGTAAGTTATGCTAGCTTACCTTGTCATTGCGGTATCCGTTCTAACCATCGTTTTATCAGGATGGCTGTTCCAAGTCTTTCCAACTCAGACCTTGTTCTGATCGTTCAAGCGTTACATCCTGTGACGTCGAGGCTTCTTCACCGATAACCTCCAATGATTCGTGTTTATCCATCACACTTTTCATTGATTGGGTAGGGGCGCCATAATAGCCCTTATTGATTGCGCTCAAAAAATATCCCCTTAAACCGAAACGGAGGGTTTTCAAGACGCGTTATACGGTCAGGGCACATGATATCTTGACAGACACGACCGACCACATCTACACAAGCTCTTGACGATGTCAATATCCTGGGTCTCTCGAGTCCTCCTCAGGAGGCGATGGGATTCGGGGTCACATCGAAATTACACACTGGTCGAGTGCCATAGCCCCGGTCTGCCTCGCGTCATCAACCACCAACCGTGCTCGCACTCGACTCCTTTCGGGACCTTTCGACCTATCCGTGCTGAACTAATTTGACTCAGAGAGCAGTACGGGTGCTGTACATATATATGCAGTGACTCTCTTCGTAAATTATACGACTACAACGTTCATAGAATTCGCTTCTCTAGACAATGTTATATAGAATGTTCATCTTAATACACCCTATGGCATTTCCCATTCTCGAGATCAATTGACTCTTTCGCAGTGTGACCTTATTAGACTATCTGGGAATGTTGTTCTCAGTCTTGCAGAAACAACAGCCGTTTTGGGAGAAGTGGACTCGCTAGTAGTGCAAGGAACCAAAAAGAGCCAGGATCTTTGATCGATTTGATTGGAGGCTTCTTTCGAAGACTAAGAACATGGTTGTTAGATTTCTTCCTTGAGGCTCTGAAAGCAGAAAATGTCTAGGTAAAGATACCAGCCAAGGAGGTTATTATTCTGTTGCAGACTTCAGTGTCCTTATCCGAATGGAAGCTAACGTTATTACTCCACATGTATCCATTTTTCATGTATACAGAGCGTTTTTTTGCTAGGATGTGGGGTAGGTTTCGATTTCGAGCGAAATACTCTCGAAAGCTGAATAGGTCGTTCGAGGTCAAGAACATCTTGATGTTGTAAGTGTGAATTTACAACCCACTCCTATCTTAGCGACTGTCTGAGTGGTGATTGCCCTTGCGGAACACACGCAACTTGGGGTTCCTAGCTACACTCTAGCTAAGTACGTGCTTTAATCCCTAAAGCTTCCCCACTGGTGGGTTATAAATCAGTTCCGGACTCCAGATGCCCAATGTTGGACCCATAAAAATCTCTTGACCTTAAGTAGGTATAGCGGTCCGGTCCAAACTAGATATATTCTATTAGGACCGGACTTATATTACGGACCGGACGCATACTAACTTCCATTTGCCTTTGCTCTTAAGCCTAAGATACCAATCATATCTCCAGATCAGCGACTATCGGGGTTTGGTAGTCGAGCATTGTAATTACCCTCCATAGAGTTACCGTTGAAAGATTATTAGCCCGCTTTGGACACTCCTGCTGCTCCCTCAACCGTCATATAACTCCCATTCATACAGTATCACATGTTTCAATGCCTCCCTCAACCACCAAACCATGCATCATTATCCACGGCGGTGCGGGCAATATTACGCGTGGCAATCTCCCACCGAAAGCGTATGCTCGCTACGAAGCTACTCTGCGGAGAATCCATAGGTCCGCTTCAACGCTGCTTTTCAAAGGTGAAACGGCTCTGGATGCTGCGACACATGCGGTAACGTTGTTTGAAGATTGTCCGGATTTCAATTGTGGGAAAGGTGCGGTGAGTAGGGAGTAGGTGGTTTTGAGTAAGTGTAAGAAGGAGAGCTGAGCTGGGGTTATAGGTTTTTACGAGGGATGGGACTATTGAGTTGGAGGCATCGGTAAGCGAATATCTTTTCTCTGTGCTCTATTTACCTGTGAACACGAAAATGCCAGGACTGGCTTAGACTATAAGAGCGGTCTCATCTTTCTATACCATCTAAATTCCTTCGAAAACTTCTCCGAAAACTGTTTCCTCTCGTGTCACGCCAATTCCATGTCTATGCACTATAGCCGGAAGCTAAATACCTTGATCAAGGTCATGGTCTCCCGCACCTACCACAAACGAGCCTGCAGCGTCGTCCTCGTCAAAAAAGTCAAGAACCCCATCAAAATAGCCCGCGAAATGCTCATCCACGGCGAAACCGATGGCTCAGGAGGCGGCAACGGAGGCGACGGTGACCCAAGTGGAGGATCGGGCGGTGCGCAGGGCCATTGCTGCTTAGGCGGCGAGACAGCCCATAAGCTGGCTGAAGAATGGGGTCTGGAGATGGTGGATGAGAGGTATTATTGGACGAAGAAACGTTGGGAGCAGCATAGGAGGGGTTTGAAGTCTGAGGGTGCTGGGAAGCGTGCCGAGGAGATGTTGAGGCTGGGGTTTGAGGAGAGTGAGGATGGATGGGATGGGAAGGAGTATCTTCCTCAGGGTACTGTTGGTTGTGTGGCACTGGATCAATACGGTACGCTGTGTGTGGCAACCAGTACGGGTGGCCTGACGAATAAGCTTCCATGCAGAATTGGAGATACGCCTACGATTGGTGCTGGATTTTGGGCCGAGGAATGGGATGAGTCGCCTCTTGTAAGACAACACAGACAACCACAAGTCCCAGCTGGTCTGAACAGCTTCGCCGATGGATTGCGAAGTGTTTTCGGAGACTGCATGTCAAATATCTTGGGGTACCAACCAATACCTCCAATTCAACCATATCCATCAGAGAAGTCCCAAGAGCCCAACCCCATCAGAGCAGTGGCCATGTCCGGCACCGGCAACGGCGACTCCTTTCTCCGAATAGCAGCTGCTCGCACCGCAGGCGCCATCGTCCGTTTCTCGCCTCACCGCTCTCTTGCGTCTGCAGTCAATCAGATAGCGGGTCCTGGAGGTGAATTGCAGAGGTCGGCGGAAGATCTATGGGGTAAGACGGGCGAAGGAGAAGGAGGGATCATTGGGATTGAGTTGGCTGACGGGAAAGGTGAGGTCGTGTTTGATTTTAATTGTGGGGGGATGTTTAGGTGTTGGATTGATGGGCAGGGAAGGGAGAGGGTTATGGTTTTTAGGGATGAGTATTGAGTCATTGATGTGGATTCACCGACTAAGCCATAGCGCGTGTATGGATCTGGACAAGGTTTTAGAAAAACCCTTGGGACTCAAACATCCTCTAGTTTGTACACCTCGTAGGCTACCTCCTCGTAAGGGTGTGCTTTCTTTAAAGCTCCTACTGCACCGACCATCACATCTCGTCCCACACAGAGTACTTCTACCCTCATCTCCTCCACTCGCTCTAATTTGCCTACTGCGCCGATATTTGGTACAGCGCCTTCGCCTGGTAGGAATTGACCTGTGCCTGAGCTTTCGAAGGAGACCATGGAATATTTGCCGCCGGGATAGCTGCCGGCTCCTGCTTCTCATTAGTTCTCGTCTCCTCTGCGTTCTTGCATACATCCCTAAACGGGTATTACGACAGGAAAGATTCCACAAGTTTGCGGATACTGGTATAATTCCTCTTACCTTTAGCAAAGATGGCGGATTTACATGCTTCAAGCGAGGAGTGGGGAACTGTAAAGACAAGCTTGTAGCGTGGTTCGTCAGTTGGTGTTGACATGTTTCGTGCGAATTGAAATACGGGACGTTGGTGAAGCACTATTGGTGAGGCTAAGCTTCTGTATATGAACAAGATTACTGGGTCCCGAGGCTAAAATGCTTGTTTATGAAGCTTATTAGCGCCATTTAGCACCTATCAGTGGGGAGACGTTGACTCTCGAAACCATCTTTTGGATGGACTGTATTGAGAAACCTTGACTGCAGCCCAGGTAACTCTTCTGATGTTGCATCATGCTCTAGAAGAGTGTAAGCCGAACAGAGAATTGGCATTTCCGAGCTTCACAAGTTGAAGATCGATATCGTTATCGAAAATGCTAGCTGAGGTAAAGTAGGCTTTCCCGAATCTGGACCTTGATTTACGTCACCACAAGCACCTAAATAAAGTAGCTTACGACTGCATCACGCTAATTCAATACTCCATGGCATGCTGAACCTCTCTTCCTCGTCAACCCACTCTCTTCCCAAGCTGCGCCCTTTCGCCCTCAAACCTCCTGAATAACGTCTATAGTAGCCATGGCACGCATTCCCAGTATGCCTATCCCAGCAGAGACGCGGCGCCGCCTCAACGAAAACGATCGGCGGTGGCCAATCAAGTTCGGCATGCGCGCTGTGGCGACTCTCTTTGCGTTCATCGCAATGATTTTGTTCGCGGTGACGACGAACTTATCGAAGATGAAGTATGGGGGCAATGATTGGGTCGATGGCATGCCTCTTGCGCCGGTATGTTGATTTCGATGTTGTTCGTTGCGGTCTGCGGCTGGCTGAAGATTGCCATGCGCTGCGGTTGTTGAAACATGTGGCTGCGCAAAGCTTGACTTGAAGGATTCTTCAGCCCGAATCTTCAGCCTGATGTGAGAATCTGACTAATGATGTCGCTGGCAGGTCCTACTCGCGCTTATCTACAATCCTATCGTCCTGTTCCTTACGCTCGCTCACCGCCGTAGCAGCCCGATCCACCCGGGCTGGCACGTTGGGGTGGACCTCTTCATTTGGGGTCTCGCTGCTCCAGCTATCCTTTTCTCAGTCGGTGATGGGTGGTTCTGGTATTGGCAGCCCGTCCTCCTCGATTTTGATGGGTTTGTGCCCTGCGACGACTGGAACTTCTGGAGCTACAAGTGCAATCCGCTCATTTACACCTTGGGGAAGATGGAGATTGCGGCCAATGTCTTCTTGGCCTTGATTCTGTAAGCGCCCCACATGGAAATCTGATTGAATGCGCGGCGGCAGCCCTGCTAACGTCTGTCATTCCAGCATCATTCATTTCACCCTCTTCGTTTTTGCCTGCATCGCGACCCATAAATGGCGCAAGGCCCAGAAGCAGCCCTTTACAGAGAGACGCAATATCGAGCTACAATATCACCAAAGTCCTGAGGCGCATATGGAGCAGCAACCTCCTGCTTATAGGCCCTCCGCAGCAGGCAGCACAAAGACTTCGACCGGCGAAGAGGAGAACCCATTCAAGGACCAAGCGCAATACCCGGTCCAGAATGACCACGAGAATCCTTTGGATGGTGTGGAGCATAGTGCTGTGAAATACGTTTGATTTGTGGATGTATCAACGTGGTCGCGAACCAGTGGGACATCTGGGTGGAGGCCACTGCTATTAGGAATGCTGGAACAACCACACGATTATAGTAGTATGGTTATGAGAACAATGGAGAGATGAACATGCATATGTAGCGAATACTTGACCCGTCAAAAATTGAGGCGTTATTGCCACGGTTTTGCAATCAACCTCTCGTCCAGAGTGTATTAGATTCAGGTCTTGCCTATTCTAATCGACCACATGGAGTTCATCTATGATTGTCCTAGTGTATTTTGCCTTTCTATGAGTGCCAAGTTTTACCACGCCTGTTCGCTTGGCGTTCCCGGGGAAGCTCTAGTACCGCTAGTCAACCGTGATTGTTCCTGCCAATCCAAACTACCACTGAAAGCAACCACCAAGCGTACACTTCGGTCTTCTGAAGAGGCTATCATTGCGAACATGGCTGATTATCTATGTAATCGTTGACATCTACCGCTTTAACACACCACCGACCTTCCTAAACCATGGCGACAGCTCCAGGGCAAGCTGCCCGCTACACGCCGGCCACTCTTTCCTTGGCCAGACTATCATTTATGGCCCTTTTCCCAATCATACGCGCTATGCCCCTCTCACGGAATCTTTTCAACGCGTTCGCCGACGACGAGGAACCCCCAATGTCTCCAGAGAAGTCATCGCTGTGGATTTACCTTGCTGTTGCCATTGCTTTGGTGCTCCTCGGTGGAGCCTTCGCTGGCTTGACAATTGCACTGATGGGCCAAGTGAGTCTTTTCAATTACTTGCAGGACTGGACAGGAAGTACTGATCATGCTCAGGATGAGATATACCTGCAAGTCATAAAAACATCTGGCGATGGATCTGAGAAGACTCATGCGGCAAAGGTGCTCCGGCTGCTGAAGAGAGGGAAGCATTGGGTCTTGGTCACGCTGTTACTTGGCAATGTCATTACGAACGAAACTCTGCCCATTGTGCTAGATCGTTCTCTTGGTGGTGGCTGGCCAGCTGTGCTGGGCAGTACCGTATTGATTGGTAGGGTCTTATCCACATGACTAGTCCGAACGAAGCTAAAATGCAGGCAGTCATCTTCGGCGAGATTATTCCTCAATCGATCTGTGTCCGCTATGGTCTACCAATTGGAGCATGGATGTCGCCTCTCGTCCTCATCCTTATGTACATACTCTCACCAGTGGCTTGGCCCACGGCCAAGCTCCTGGACAGGATTCTAGGAGAAGACCATGGCACTACGTACAAGAAAGCAGGGCTCAAAACCCTGGTGACCCTACACAAAAGTCTTGGAGCGGATGGCGAGCAGCTGAACCAAGACGAAGTCACCATCATCAGCGCGGTACTGGACCTCAAGGCGAAGCCCGTCGGGAGCATCATGACACCAATGGAACATGTCTTCACCCTCTCTGCAGATACTGTGCTCGATGAAAAGACTATGGAATACATACTGAGCAAAGGGTTCTCGCGAATACCAATACACTCACCAGACAACCCGAAAAACTTCGTTGGAATGCTTCTAGTCAAGATCCTAATTACTTACGACCCTGAAGACGCTAGCAAAGTCAGAGACTTTGCGTTGGCTACATTACCAGAGACAAGGGCCGAGACAAGCTGTCTCGATATTGTCAATTTCTTCCAAGAGGGAAAATCGCATATGGTACTAGTCTCCGAATTTCCAGGAGAGGACCATGGAGCCCTAGGCGTGATCACTTTAGAAGATGTCATCGAGGAGCTCATCGGCGAAGAGATCATTGATGAGTCTGATGTCTATGTTGATGTACACAAAGCAATCCGAAGGAGAAATCTGGCGCCCAAATCCAGAGTGCCGAAGGGGGAAGTCGTTCTTCAAACCGAGGACAGCATAGCAGACGGTGCCGAAAACCTCATCGATCTTGGTGAAGAACAAAAGCAACCGCAACATGCCATGCATCGGACTTCCACTGTTGATGGACCTGTCCCTCGATTGAATGGCGCTAATTCGGAGCAACATAATCTGTTACGCCGTACTTCAAGCAATGCATACGGGTCAGATCGTGAAGGCGCTCAGAAAAAGGCTCCAAAGACAACATTGCCAGATCATTTGAAACACCTGGGCCCCTCGAACCTTGCCAGTCGGCCGCGACAGACTCGTTACAACACCGTCAAGATAAAGCCTGGCGGCGGCTCGTTGAGTGATGCCGCATCAAAAGCACAGGATAAATCTTCTGAAACGCCTCGATTACAATCACTTGCAGCACAGGGTGGAACTGGCTCAGACCTCGTTTCTGCTGGAAAAGATGCAAAAGACGGCGTTCTTGCTCTGCAAGCAGGGTACGGCACCATAGATGGCGACCCGGCTCCTAGTCCGAAAAATTCACGCAAGGGCGGTTTGGTTGCTCTCGCAGAGGCTGGTGGGGAACGGCCGAACAGTTCGGATGATAGACCGAATTCCAAGCGTGCAAACTCCGAAGATACCATTGGATCAATGCATGACGGGATTAAGTCGCCGCCAACTAAGAGGGGCACAGCTCGCTCAGGCAGTATTACCGAGAATATCATCGATATGGGTGGTATCAAGAAGACGGTGCTTGAGACGACGAGTAGCTCGGAAGATCAGGAGGATGGCGGAGCACAGGTACATGGTGATGGAGCTTCAGAGGCGAACGATGATGAGGGGAAGGAGAATAGTAAGCCTGGTGAGGGTAGCGGGAAGAAGAAGCGGAGGAGGAAGAAGAGGGCTGGTGGGTCGAAGGGTGG